>Ga0233425_10001055_pt1 | contig 65191 bp, 57 predicted proteins | sample Watercolumn_Towu_2_FD_181712 | JGI IMG/M metagenome (GOLD analysis project Ga0233425, IMG submission 181712) | Freshwater microbial communities from Lake Towuti, South Sulawesi, Indonesia - Watercolumn_Towuti2014_140_MG | ecosystem: Environmental > Aquatic > Freshwater > Lake | place...
ATAATTTTGGAAGACTGGCCAAAAATATCGCCAGCAGTATTGCACTTCCCAGTCTATGATTTGGATGCACTGTTCAGACAAAAAATGGAAACCTCAGGGGGTCAACATGTACATAAATTGCCCGAAAAACGTTTTTTTGTTTGTTTATGGGAAAATAATGATGAAAAAATATCATTTTAGCATCTCTAAGTTTTGATAATAGTGCATCAAATCTCTAAAGTGAGCTGCTTCTTCAAAACGTAAATCTTGCGCTGCTTTTTCCATTTTTCTTTTACACTCTTTAATTTTCTTTTCCATGGTAGCTTCCGATAAATTTTCTATTTGTTGGGATTTTTTTTCTTCTTTCATGTCTATTTTAAAAGTTTCTTCTAATGTCGCAATGTTCGTGCGCGTGATCGTTTTGGGAATAATATTATGCTTTTTGTTGTAAGCTTCTTGCAGTTTTCTTCTTTTTCTTGTTATGGCGAGAGTGTCATTTATCGCATCAGTTTTTTTATCAGCATACATTATTACTCGTCCGTTTTCGTTTCGAGCAGCTCTGCCACAAGTTTGAATTAGAGCTGTTTTTGACCGTAAAAAACCCTCCTTGTCGGCATCTAAAATTACAATTAAAGACACTTCAGGAATATCTAATCCTTCACGTAAAAGATTAATCCCAACGAGCACATCGAAGATGCCATGGCGCAATTCGTTAATGATGTGAATGCGCTCTAATGTATCAATATCAGAATGTAAATATTTTGCCCTTATACCAATATCACACAAATATTTGGTAAGATCTTCTGCTAACTTTTTTGTAAGAGTAGTTACTAGTATTTTACCGGCCTTTTTCGTTTCCTTTCGTATTTCTTCAAGAGCATCATCTACCTGATTTTCGGCAGGTTTTATATCAATAACTGGGTCAAGAAGACCAGTTGGACGAATGACTTGTTCTATAACAATGCCATGAGCATCCTTTATTTCCCAGTCTCCGGGTGTTGCCGATACATAAATAACTTTGTTGATTTTTTGATATACTTCTTCAAATTTTAGAGGACGATTATCGTAGGCAGAGGGAAGACGAAACCCATATTCTATTAGAGCTTCTTTACGAGCATGATCTCCGTTATACATAGCGTGCATTTGTGGTAACGTTTGATGGCTCTCATCGATGAACATAAGAAAATCTTTGGGAAAATAATCCAAAAGACAAGGAGGAGGATCTCCTTCGGTTCTTTTAGAAAAATGACGGGAATAATTTTCAATACCCTTACAAAAACCTATTTCTTTAATCATTTCTATGTCGTAATTTGTTCTCTCTCGAATTCGTTGTTTTTCAATAAGTCTATTTTCATTAGTAAAATAGGCCTCTCTTTCTTTTAATTCCTTTCTAATAGATTCAATAGCAGTTTGTCTTATCTCTTCCGGAGTGACATAATGTGATCCCGGATAAATACATATTTTTTCTTCTCTTTTGATCACTTTTTTTGTTAGAGGATCTATCTCACTAATTCTTTCAATTTCATCATCAAAAAATTCTATGCGATAAGCCAAGTTATCATCATAAGCAGGAACAATTTCTAAAATATCTCCTTTAGCACGAAAATTACCACGAGCAAGCTCATAATCATTTCTTGTATAGTGTAATTCTACGAGATGTAAAAGAAGATCATCACGACGATATTTTTGACCTTTATTTAATGTTATTGCCATTTCACGATAGTATTCTGGAAGACCCAAGCCATAAATGCAAGAAATAGAGGCGACAATAATGACATCCTCTCTTTCTATTAAAGCACGAGTAGCTGCAAGGCGCATTTTGTCGATACGATCATTTATTGCTAAATCTTTTTCTATGTAAGTATCAGTTCTTGGGATATAAGCTTCTGGTTGATAGTAATCGTAGTAAGAGACAAAATACTCTACGCAATTTTCTGGAAAAAAAGCTTTAAATTCTTGGTATAATTGTGCTGCTAGTGTTTTGTTATGTGCTAAAACCAAGGAAGGCTTTTGTGCTTTTGCAATAATGTTTGCCATGGTAAAAGTTTTTCCAGATCCGGTGATTCCCAAAAGTACTTGGGCTCTTTGATTTGTTAATCCTTTCGTAAGTTTACTTATTGCTTTTTGTTGGTTTTCACACGGCTTAAAGGTAGATTTTAGATGAAACATAATTACTCGCGTAATTTCATTTTATCTACTCTTCTTTTTTCTTGTCCCATTCGACCGAGATCATAATGTCCTGCAAAATCAACAAATTTAAAGAAACGTTCAAATATAGGAAATACATTGCAAACTTTATCAGCAAGAGATTGTGCTACGTAACGATAGTTAGGATGTCCAGCTGGGGAAGATCTTAATTCACATAGCCATTGCAGTGAGCGTAAATTGATATTCATATACCAGTGCATGTTATAGGCCATAGGCACCACATATTGTGCTTCTTCTGGCAGTTCCTGAGAGATCGTATCATATGCTTTTTTTGCTTGTTCCATGACGTGTATGTATTCTTTTTCCATATCTGTTCCAGATAGTTCCGATGGCAGGTAGTAACCAAGATCACAAGTTAAAAGTTGTCTCTGTTGTGTAAGCATTCTATGCCTTTGTAGGTCGCGATATATGCCGAAGTCTGCCACTATTTCAAAAGTGAAATCAGCAAGTTCTAATGCTCTCGGGGATTTATGTCTTCTCGTTTCTCTAGATAGGCAAGCAGCATCTAAAATCCTGGCAAGCTCCTCTTCAGGAAGAGTTTGGCAATGTTGTTTTAAATCTTCAAAACTACAATGAGAATGCTCAAAGAGTAAGGCCGCTGCAATTTTATATACAGCCTCTGGATCATAGGAAATTAAGTAGACTCCTTTTTCTTGTTCTTGTTTTATTTTCGTTGAATGCGCGGAGGATAATAGTTTTAAATCATTATTCATTTGTTCAGAAAATTGTAGATAAGCTTTTTCATACTTGGAAGTAGGATCGGTTCTTTTTATAAAGGAAGGAATAACTTTTGACAGTTCAGCATAAACACTTCTTCCTAATTCTTGTAATTCTGCCATATTACTGGTATTTAATTTCTGTAAAAGGTGTTCGAAAAAACGACCGTTGCCAAAAATACCAACATTGGTTTGAGCACTTGGTGGTAATATTCCTCTTAAACAATCCAAAACCTTGGCTCTAAGAGCTGCAGTGTATGCTGTTTTTGAAATTTGATGTTCAGGAGGACATTTTTTTTCCATAAGTGTTGTTAGTGGGGGAATCAGCTTGCTATAAGTGTCGAATAGTAGATTACATGTCTGAACGTAAAGATCGCGATAGGCTGATGTCATTAATATCGGTTCCTTATAGAAACAATATTCGTTATTTTTCTTTTGGTCGAAAGGAATATAACGTGTGGATTTTTCTAAAGGAGATCCTCCTATGCGACAATCTTCAATAGCTTTAGCTGCTAACATAGAGATATTTTCTAAAGCTAAATGAGCTCCTCCAAGTTCTCCTATTGAATCATCACCATAGCCGTCCAATATGCGATCATAAAAGTTTTGAGCTTTTTTTATTGCTACATCTTGTTGTTCTACAGAGCAAGATCCTCCTGCGATATCATTAAATCCTGTCTCTTCATTGAGAATAAACTCCTGTAAAAGTAGTGAACGTAGACCCAAAGAAGAGCGAGAATAACGAGAAAAAAGAGCTCCTTTAATGACCTCGGGAAGATTTTTTAAAACGAATATATCACCAGTAATATTAGATACATATTTTTCTAAAAGTTTAATTTGCTCTTGAGAGAAATTGGTATAATTTTCCATTATGATCTGCCTTGTTAAATATAAAGACTGCCATATATTGCTAGGTTATGGCAAGTGAAAAGAGGATTTTATATTTTCCGTGGCGAGGATTTAAAATTTGCGTCTTTCATCGTACACTATGGGATAAAGAGGACGACCTGGAGTAACTTTGGCACCGACATCTCTTAACCAGGCAGACATAGCGTAATTTATTCTGGTCTTTGAACTTTTGGTTAAGAAGAAATCAAAAGGTATGGATAAGAAAAATCCTTTGTCGAAGTAAGATCTTCCTCCTATAGTATCGCGTCCATTAGTCACCGTGACCCACACGCCGATATCAAGACCACTATTAAAATGACGAGTCATTTCAAAACGTACTCCTTTGTCTCTAGCGAGAAATTGTCCTGCGCTTATTTTAAATTCTAGTGATAAAGGATCAAAGATATAATAAATATTTAAGAAGTATTGGCATAGAACTTTGTAGTGAACATATTCTGGTGTTATTCCATGCAATTTTCTTATGGTATGATTAATACCTATTCCAGAATAATCTCTTTTCCAAAGAGGCGCTATTTCACAACCAACAGCCCAATTACATGAGACAGGATAGTAGAGAAATTCTAAATTGCATCCTGTGTAGGCGATTTCATAATAACCGATGGAAAAAGATGTGTACAATCCATGAGAAAGATTAAAACATTTTTGTAAATATGCTTCTTCCAAGTGAAAAGCGCTAGCTTGGTAGTAACGGACAGTATCGGTGCGTACGTTTAACATTTGGGACGGATTATAGCGATCTTTATCTCCTACATCCGTGTTGTTAGCAATGAAGATGTAGCTCGCCTGCAAGGAATAGAAAATGTCGGAGAAAATGTATCCATTAAGTCCTCCAAGAATGCCGGCGTCGTATTTTAATTTCCCCTTTGTACTACCAAAATAAGTGTGCAAAGATGGCATTAATGTTGCTGTCCATACTTTTCTTGTTTTTTTGTATAAAAGAGAAGCATCAAAGGTAGAAGGATAAGAAGATGCTTCTTTTAAAGGAGAAAGCAGTTCTAATTCATAATCACTGATTTTTTCCTCTGCATGTTTTTTTAAATCTTCACGTAAGAAAAAATATTCTTGGCATGCCAATGTTTCAGACTCTATTACCACTTCTGTTGCGTAGATGTCACAAGGAAGAAGAGATTGTAAAATATGAATTACTCGATCTCTAACAATTGTTTCTGTTCGATATTTGAAATTAACAATTCTCATCCATATTTGTTTTCTGTTGCGATCATCAAGACGAAGGAAAACTTCGTAAAGATCAAAGCCTTGTTCTTTAAAGGCGTATGCCAATTCTTGAGCGAATTCTTCATTTTTTCTATTTTCATCTAAAGGAGTGCTATTTTTTGGAGTGGTATAAGGGAGAGGGTCATGATACTTATGAAAAAAACCTTTTGTTTCGCCAAAATTATAGTTTAAAGATACACAAGCAGCAAAGTCTTTACCTCTTACACTACTGGCAGAAAGGCGGAAAACATCATAAATTTTATATTGGAAGCCCACATTTAGTGGAGTTGTTACTTCTCTTCCACATGGATGTTCAGGAGAGTGATGTTTGTAGTTATTGGCATCATATTCCGCTATGATTGTGAGCTCCTTGAATGGAGAGGCAAAATTATGAAAAGGAGATATGCCAATACCGCAGAAAAAACCTTTAATTCTACCTGTACCATAGCCCATGGAGATTTCAAATAGGTAATCTAAAAATTCTTTTGTTGCCACAATGTATTTTGAATGAAATCTTTGAGATCCTAAAAAATCATTCATACCAACAGATATTTCTGGAAGGTATCCAATGCCATCTTCTTTTTTTAATAGAGCAATTTTAATATTAGCCGCCCTTTCGGCGTCATAACCAAAACCTTCTTTTCCAAAAGTTTGTTCGTATATGCCGTGATATATCCAATAATTAGCCGTGAGCTCAATTCTGGAAAAATATTGGCAATTTATACTGATTACGCGATAAGGAGGAAGGTAAGCAATACCAAGACCAAAATCGCCACTTTTAGGCATTCTGGCCGATGGCATATTAAAATAACCGCCCTGCATGAGGTAGTTAGAGATCAATGCGAGGTCATCAGTTATTTTTTTGTCGATTTTTTCTACTGTTTGTAAGTCTTTATATAATTGATAGGAAGAATCGTGGTAACAAATGTCTTCCCCCCAAATGGTGAAAAAGTAACAAGAAAAAAGGCAAAGAAATAACCATCGCATTGAGAGTACACCTAACTATAATACTCGGTTTTGTAGTATAGAACAATTAAGATAAGATATTTAAGGTTTTTTTTTGTTACAGATTTTTGTGTTCTATAATTTTTATAAATTTTTTTTTGTAAAATATTTTTCTAAAAAGTTGATGCAAAGCATTGTTTTTTCTACGAATTCTTAAGTATTCTACGCATATAGGAAGATTTTTTTAATAGCATCTCACACTGTTTGTTGAATATTATTTGATGCAAGATTATAATGAATAGGTATTAAAAAAAGGTAAAAGATGGGATATTTAGAGAGTTTTAAAGAAAAGATTTTACAAGAAGATTATCCCGGTTTTTTAAAAATATGGGAAGAATACTGTTATAGTGAAACTCCTGACGCAAAAGAGTTGATCAAAGTTTTAAGGCAAGCAAAAAACTCTTCTTTGGCAAAGTCTTTTGGTCAACACGTGCAAAGAGGAATATATTTATGGGAGAAAATTCAAGACCAATCCTTAAAAGATGAAGTGTTAAAATTAATTGTCGATATACAAACGAGTAATAATGATGAATTGGCAGAGATTGTATATGCCTATTTAAAGGGCAAATATCCCGATGATACGAAATTTGATGAAAAAATCAGGCTTATTGGCTTAAGGAATAGGGAAAATTTTCAAGGGGCCATTAGTGGGTATGAATTGCTCTCGCATATTGATCGTGGAAATTTTGTTTTTCATACTGGAGGTTGGGGGACGGGAGAGATCATAGATTATTCTCTTATTAGGGAGGAAATAGTTTTAGAGTTTGATTTAGTGTCTGGGCAAAGACATATGACGTTTGAAAATGGGATGAAGATGTTGATTCCTCTTGCTAAGAATCATTTTTTAGCGAGAAGGTTTGGTAATCCCGATCTTTTAGAAAAAGAGGCTAAAGAGACTCCGGCTGAGGTAGTAAAATTATTACTCAAAGATTTAGGGCCCAAAACAGCTGCAGAGATAAAAGATGAATTGTATGAAGTTGTTATTAATCCTGATGATTGGAACAAATGGTGGCAATCGGCCCGCAGCAAATTGAAAAAAGATACTATGGTACATTCTCCTCAGAATAACGATGATTCATTTATACTTTTGGAAGAGGAAATATCACACGAAGATGGGCTCTTTAAATTTTTAGATAGTAATCCTGCAATTGAAGAGGTGATAAAGACGGTATATTCTTTTTTGAAGGATTTTCCAGAAACTTTAAAAAATAAACAGTTCAAAGAAGATTTAGCTACGCGTATTGATCAGCTTTTGGGCGGCGTTTCTTTGGAGAACTGGCATAAAGTGCAATTAATTTTTCTTTTAGAAGATTTAAATAACAAAAGCAAGAGCGATATTGCCTTAGATATTGTTAAGAACAGTAGTAATGATTTGATTTCTCGCATTGATATTGGTTCAATGAAAAAAAGAGTGTTAGCGATTATCTGTGAACATAAAAAAGATTGGGAAAACATTTTTCATGAGCTTTTTTTTTCAACGGAAAACAGTCTTTTACGAGATTTCATATTTGATACTTGGAGAGAAAAGTTATCGAAAAAGAAATTGGAAGACAAAATTAAACTACTTTTAAATCAACCGCTTAACTATCCGCAGGCATTTATTTGGTGTTTTAAGAGGTCTGTTCATAAGGATGTTTTTATACACGATGATCAAGATAAATTGAGATTATTTGAAGGTATTTTACTACTTATAGATCATTTGGAGAAAAAAGAAGAAACAAAAGATATTGCGAAAAAGTTAGCAGAACAGCTCATTGATGACAAGTTCAGAGTCATTCGCGATGTGTTTAATAATGCTTCTCTTGAACTTGTTCGTGAATTTTTATTATTATCGTCAAAATGTTTTAGTTTTTCCTCATCAGATCAACAAATAATTCGAGCGATTGCAGAAAATAAATTTCCAGAGTTGAGAGAGAAAATCAGTCTAACGGAAAGTGACGAGGTAATTTGGACGACGGAGAGGGGATATAAGGAATTACAATGCAAAATAAATCATTTATCTTCTATTGAAGTTTTACAAAATGCGAAAGAGATTGAAGAAGCTCGTGGTCATGGAGATTTAAGGGAAAATGCTGAATATAAAGCGGCACTAGAGAGAAGGGATAGATTACAAGAAGAGTTGAAACTTCTTTCATCGCAATTTAGTAGAGCATGTATTATTAGTCCTCAAAGTATTGATGTGACAAAGGTGAGCATAGGTACAACGGTAGATTGTTCTAACACAAATGGTGAGAAAATAATAATTACTATTTTAGGTCCATGGGATGCAAATGTGGACGACAATATTTTGTCATATAATTCAAAAGTTGCAAAGGCTCTCATTGGTAAAAATATTGGAGATAAAATCCGTTTTAAAAATGAAGAATTTACAATTAATGCGATAAAAAGTTATTTTGAATAGTAGACGAACAAGATTTTTTTAAGATGGGCAAAAATAATGTAGAGATACTTCTTGCTACCACTAATGTTCATAAGATTAGAGAGTTGAAGGAAATGCTGCGCGAGGTAGAGATTACCGATGTGTTAACGTTGCGCGATTTTCCTAATTATCATGCTCCAGAAGAAACGGGGCACACTTTTGAAGAAAATGCTATTCTTAAAGCTACGCATGCAGCAGAGAGCTTAAATAAGCTGGCTCTTTCTGATGATTCTGGGTTGATTGTTCCTGCGCTTAACGGAAGGCCGGGTGTTTTTTCTGCGAGGTATGCTGGTAATAATTCTACTGATGCTGATAATAGGAAAAAACTTTTGGCGGAGATGGTCAATCTTATTGATGAAGATCGTTATGCCTATTTTGAATGTGTCTTAGCTTTAGCGTTGCCTCGTGGATTAATTAAAAGTGTAAATGGTGTATGTGAAGGGGAGATTTTAGATAAAGAAAGAGGGAATCATGGTTTTGGTTACGATTCTCTTTTTGTAAGACATGAGTATAGTAAATCTTTTGGGGAGATGGAAGAAGCTTTGAAGAATCGTATTTCGCACAGAAGAAAGGCCTTTGATAAAATGGTACTAAGTTTGGCGGCAATAGCTCAGACTATCTAATTATCCTACAAAAGTTTCCCAAAGATGTTGTTCTTTTACTAGATTTTTTAATTCTTGTGGTGTTTTGGTTTGACTTATTAAAACTCGTAATTTTTTTGTTCCAGGAATTTTTTTTAAGTACCAAAAAGCTGCTTGTCGCATTTTAAGGAATATTTTTTTTTCATTTTTCCAATAATTTTCGATATTTACCAGATGAGCTAAAAGGCATTCTTCGAGTAAATATTTTTCATCAGACGGGTTATTTGCTATTGCTGGATTTTTTAGCATACCACGTGCAACCATTACTCCGTCACACTCGGTATATTTGAACATTTCTAAAATATCATTATATGTGTATAGATCTCCATTGCCGATTACCTTGATATTTTTGGCATTTTTTTTACATGCTTTAATATGATTCCAATTACTTCTTCCTTTATATAATTGTTTTGCTGTTCTTCCATGGATAGTGATGGCGCTTGCTCCTGCTTTTTCTGCTATTTTTGTTATCTGTACTGCAAGGAGGTTAGTGTCGTTGACATCTGTGTCATCGACACAGGTGTTGTCGACATAGGTAGCGTTAACACAGGTGTTATCAACACAGGTGTTGTCAACACTAGTGTTGTTGGCAGTAGAGGCATTGATACTGGTATCATCCCATCCTATTCTTATTTTTACTGTTACAGGAATTTTCACTGCATTTTTCATTGTTGCGAGAATATCTCCGATGAGTTCTGGAGTTTTTAACATAGCAGCGCCGCTACCGTCTTTTACTACTTTTCTTACTGGGCAACCACAATTAAAATCTAAGACATCGAAGCCCATATCTTCGATAATTTTAGCACAAGGTGCTGCTAAGTTGATATTACTGCCACACACTTGTGCTCCTATAGGATGCATTGAAGAATCAAAATCTAAGGATTCTTTTATCCCTTTTATTTGTCGATATAGTGGTTCCATTTTCACCATTTCGCAGAAGATCAATCCTGGGCGGAATTTTGCTGTTATTTGTCTTTGAGGGAAGTCAGTACAGCCAGCCATGGGTGCGTAAAATATATTACTAGGTAAGGTGAGCTTATCTAACTGGAACTTTTTTATATAAGGCATAACAAATTTTTGTTGAGCATACCATTTTTTTTAATTTAAGGCATCAATAAAGAGCGATATTAAAAATAGTGGCTCTAAATATGAATTAGTAATAAAATCTATGTGCTGTAATGGTAAAAGATGAATCTTTTTAAAAAATTTATTAACTTATTTTTTTCTTTTAAAGAGCAATGCATAGGTATCAGTATTGATGATGATGTCATTTACGCTGCTACACTGGTGAAGAAAAAGGGGCATCCTTCTATAAAATCTCTCGTTGCTTACCCAGTACAAAAAGCTTTCCCAAATGTAAAGCCGCTTTACATTACAACGGGACTTCCGCCGCAAGACGTCATTATAAAAAATATTTTACTTAACATTAGAGGAAGGTTTAGTAGAGAAAAAACCCTTCCAATTCAGGCAGAGTTGGCTACTTTCATAGATAAACAACAACTTTTTTATGAAACTAGAGCTGTTCCTAGGACTAAAAATTATACTTTCCACATAACGGCAAAAAATAAAATAACGGAACATATCAACATCTTACAAAAAATAGGAATAGACCCTGCACGAATATCATCAACACAAATGGCCTTGGCACGTTTCGCGCATTTTCTCTTCTTTAAGCACGATCTTTTTGTTGTTGTTCATATAACAAAAAAACAAACAACATATGTTCTTGTGAATAAAGGAATGCCAGAGATTTCTTATAATAGCAGTTTTAATAGCAAAACATTGTGGAATGCGCTAAAAAATGATTCGCCAATAGAAGCAATTAATCTTTTACACTTCGATGCAAGTTTATTCCCTAATTTTGCAAAAGAATTATTTCAACTTAAACAAGAAACAATAAATGCTCTTACTTATTTTCAAAAAGAAAAAAATTTTGAAAAGATTCCATTGTTAATTAGTGGTAATGTTCATGATTTCTGTTTTATGGGTGAGTTTATAAAAAATGCTTCACCATTAATTTCTGAAACGACGCTTTGTTCTATAAATGTTAGTTTTTATGCGATAAGTATAGGGTTAGCTCTAGAATCTTTTTACAATGATAAATTGTCATTACAATTCAGAAAAGATGAGTTTATTTCTATCCCACTTGTTAGAGAATATAGGAAGAATTTTGTAGCTGCAGTTGCATGCTTGATTGCTTTTTTCTCACTGCTGCAAGTAACTTTTGGGAAAATATTAGATTGCAAAGAGAAAAGCATAAATCGCTCATTAAATAGCATGTTGGGATTCAATAACTCTTCACTGAACTCTTCAGAGAAAATTCATATAATTGAAAAAAACATTAATCGAGATAAAAAACCGCTATGGACTATGATAAAGAATCCGAAAGTAATCGTCTTACTGAATTGGCTTACGGCTTATTATCCAAAATTACAAATCCTAAGTTTAGAGTATGACACATTAAAACAACCATTTGTTGAAAACCAACATGATAAATATGCAGTTAAAGTGATTTTAGAGGTCTCTTTGCCAGAAGAAATTGCTCAGCGCTTTTACAGAGATATTATGCGTACAAAAATGGTAGATCATAAATATGAGATAGAATGGAAGCAAATAGAGTCGGAAAAATATAAAACCTCATTCTTTTTAAATGAAAATGTTGAAAATATTTAATTTTATTATGCTCCATAAAAAATGGAGTCTCTTATGTTTAATTTTTATTTTGTTATCGTTAACTTCATCCTTTTATATAAAACTCTTGGATCTACAAATATTAACTAGACAAGTGTCTCTACTACAAATGCAATATGATCAGATATCTCAACAAAGGAAAATGAAAATAGCGACTCTGGGTAGTTTCTTACCAAAAGAGGTAGCTTTAGCGAAAGATAAATTAACAAATTTAACATTGAAAGAGGAAGAAATAACTACATTAAAGCAATATTTAAGGATATCTGACGATCAAGGCCTTAAAGAACGAGAAAAATTTTTACTGCAGCAAAATAAGATGGTATTCAAAGAGTTACCCCTGAGAGAAAAAGATATAATAAAAGAATGCGAAGTTAAATTAGCTTCTCCAGTGGAGATTACAGAAAAAGATTTGAACAAGATACTTGCGATATTGGAAGGAAAGAATTCTCCTTTCGTGGTGAAAACGATAAAAATAAGCTACAGCCAAGATAAATTGATGCTTATGGATTTAATTTTTATAAAAAGAGAGTTTTTACATGAATAAAAGATTTTTTTTGCTTATAGGCATAATGTTTTGTGCTTGCGCACACAAGCAAGTGGAAAATGATCTTATTTGCATAAAAATATTAGATAGAAATGGTGTTGCTGAAACTATCAGTTTACCAGAAAGGCTAAAGAATTTTAGGAATGTTGATTTTTCTACAAATCAGCCGTACAAGAAGGTTATGCGTATATTTTCGAGAAGTAATAGTGGACAGATTCCTGCTGTTATCACGACCTATCATCCTAATGGGAGTTTGTGGCAGTATGTTGAGGGGAGAGAGAATAGAGCATGTGGTATATATAAAGAATGGCACCAAAATGGAAATTTAAAAATAGAAGCCTATGTAGTTGGAGGGCCATTGGATCTGACGGTATCAGCACAAGGTGAATGGTTGTTCGATAAAATATGTAGGGTGTGGGACGAAAATTCTCATCTTCTTGCAGAAATGAACTATCAGAATGGATTATTGGATGGTCTTGCTAATTACTATTATTCCAGTGGTAAAATAAAAAAAATAATTCCATACAGCCAGGATAAAATTTGTGGAGAGGTACTATATTTTGATGAAAATGGCAAAGTAATTGCCAAAGAAAATTATAATGATGATAAAAAAGATCAATTGTCAATAGCTTACTGGTCTGATGATTTGGTGCAAAAAATAGAAACATATGATCATGGACTGTTGTGCGAGGGAAAATATTTTGATCTACAAAAAAACGAAGTATCATCAATAAAACAAGGTTCTGGAAAAAGAGCGATATTTAAAAAAGAACATTTACGAAAACTTATAGAATATAGAAATGGGAAAATTGAAGGAAAGGTAGAAGTATTTAGCAAAAAAGGAGTGCTTCATCGCACATACGTTCTCTCAGGAGGACAGAAAAAAAATGGAGAAGAAATAACTTACTATTTAAATAAAAAGCATAACAAGAAACTCAGCGTTAATTGGAAGGATGATATGCTCTATGGCACTGTTCGTACGTGGTACTCTAACGGACGAGAGGAAAGTCAAAAAGAAATGCGACAAAATAAGAAAAATGGTATGGCTTATGCTTGGTATAAGGATGGAAGTTTAATGTTCGTAGAGGAATATGAAGATGATGTGCTAAAAGAGGGAACGTATTATAAGAATAAAGAAATTGTTTCACGGGTAATCAACGGAACAGGAGTAGCTACTTTATACGATGAAAAAGGCATATTATTGAAAAAAATAAAATATCGCGACTTTAAACCTTCTCGGTAAACTTGTTTACTTACTGCTAATTTGTGAGTAAAAATCTTTCGATAAGTCTGCTGAGAAGCCTAGTGTAAAATAAATTGGAAAAACATCCTTAAAGAAAGGCAAAAAGATGCAAGAAAGAAAATTTAAGGATAAAAAAGAAGCTCGCACATTTTTCAAAAAAATATTAAAAAACCTTTCTCAAGAGAGAAAACAAAAGGGACAAGAAGTAATTTTTGATATTATCTCAACAAAAAGTGAACAATTTAACTTCGTACTTTCTTTTGCTAGCATGCAAGAAGAAATAAATTTATGGGAGCTTAATAACTTTATCGCAAAAAAGAAAAAATTGTTGCTTCCTAAAGTAGAAGGACAAAGATTAGGGATTTATCATGTCAATGATCTTACTAAAATGAAAAAAAATAACTCTTATGACATCTTAGAACCTGATTCTCAATTATGCGAAAAAATAAATATAAGCGATATAGATCTTGTTCTAGTGCCGGCGTTGGCTTTTGATCAATATAATTATAGATTAGGAAGAGGCGGTGGATATTATGATCGCCTGCTTTCTACAATAAAATGTGAAAATATTGGTGTTGGGTTTAAAGAGCAATTAGTAGAAGAAGTTCCTCATGATGTGTTGGATATAAAAGTAGATGAAATCTTGCTCGTCTAGCGTTTTATAGAAGCTTGGCAATCACAAGAAATATCTTTTTCATTTTTCTTTTTTGGTTTTGGTTGGCATGTCTTTACTCCATCACCATCGCCAGCTCTGGCCATAGCTCCAGGAGATATATTGGAGCATATAGAATAAAATCCTCCATAAGGGCATTTCCAGATAACATAGTAGGGCGTAATAGAAGCTTTAGAATCTTGGGGTATGTTTAGCGATGTTCTATTCTCACCGATAGTTAATGTGTTCTGCTCTCCTGCTTGTACTACTACCTCCCCTAAAACACTGCCATCGGCACCGTGAATAACAGCCGTTAACGCGTATGGAGAATTATTGACCAAAAATATCGAATCGGCTTTTAGAAAGCAGGCAAATACAAAAACAAAAAGAATTAAAAATTTTTTCATCATTCAACGTAGGCCCATTTAAAATCTACAACCCCCGTTGGTGATATATATACATTTTTTATCTTTTTATTTTGAAGAAAATTTAACGTTAAATGATAAAGAGGAATAATTGGTTGTTCCGTTAAGAGTAATTTTTCTGCTTCCTGTAATAATATTTTTCTTAGTTTTTCATCTTGTGTTAAAGAAACTTGATTTAAAAGATGTTGATATTGAGCATTTTCCCAAAAAGTATTATTAGTAGTACTTCCCTTGTATTTAAAGACTTCTAAGAAATTTAAAGGGTCGTCTGCATCTGCAATCCAAGATCCTAGAGCTATTTCATATTTACCCTTGGAAATACGTTCGTAGAAAACTTTGCTTTCCACAGCTTCTAGTTTGATGTTTATGTTTAGAGCTTGCATCCATTGTCTTTGTAAAATTTGTGCTGTTAGATGAGGTCTTTCTTGATTCACGTACGTTAATGTTATTTCCGGTTTATTCATAATGATGTTGTCTTTTACATGAGCTGGAAAATTACTTCCTGGAACTAGAGAGTGAGATGGTATTTGTTTGGCTTGAAGAGATTTTACTATTTCTTCTCGATCAATGGTGCAAGATAATGTTCTTCTTATGGTTGATTCTGGGAAATAATGAGTATTTATACGCAAAAATGCTGTGGCCATAAAGGGTTTAATTTGTACATTTTCATCTTTTAATACATCTACGGCAAGAGTAGAAAGAGGGGAGCCTGCCCAATCTATCTCTCCTTTTTTAAACATATTATACTCGGCAGTTATAGACAGCATAAGCATAAGAAGAGCATTGATTTTTACATTTTCTTTATCCCAATAACTATTATTTTTTATAATTTCGATAAGCTCATTATGTTGCCATTTTCTTAGTTTGAACGGGCCATTACATACATAAGATTGTTCAGAATATGACCAAGAGGGATTTTGCTTATCTACGTTACGATTGATAGCGGCAAATATAGGAGAAGAGAGTAATTGTAAAAAGTTAAATACCGGGGCTTTTAACTCTACTATTAAAGTCTTTTCATCTGGAGTAGTAACCCCTAACACTTCTTGAGGTAATATTCCTTCTTTTATTTCTTTAGCGTTTTTAATAATGTATAATTGATAGGCTAAACTGGAAGGAAAATCAGGTGCTAATATTTTTTTCCAAGTGTATGTAAAGTCGAAAGAAGTAACTTTATCTCCGTTTGACCAATGAGCGGAGCGTAATTTAAAGGTAAAGATCTTTCCATCAGAAGATTGCAAAATTTCTTTTGCAAGAGCTTTTTCTACTGTTCCATTTGGCATTATTCTGGTGAGTCCTTCAAATAACATATGGACAATAGATATAGAATTAAGCTCTCTTGCTTTTCTCGGATCAAGAGATTGCGGTTCTGATTGAATGTTTATTTTTACAGTTTTTTTCGTATTTTCATTTTTACTAAGTTGACATGCTACCAACAAAATGCAAAGTAGAAAAAATATTTTTTTCATATAACCACCTGACTATAATATACGAAAAAGAGTATTTATTTATGTATCTTCGTGTGAAAATTCCTGCTCCTATTCTTAATATTGCCGATTTTTCTTCCGTATTTAATGTAGAGACAGGGATTATTGCATGTGATGAAAATGGACATATAAGAGCTCTAGAATTTATTGCACTTGAAGGTTTTTTGTTGGAAGTAGAAAGACAAATTAGCGACACTATTTTTCAAATCAAAACGCCAATTTATCCTCAAGGGCCTCTTTTTGTTGATAAAAGATTTACTGAAAAAGCTGCGAAATCTGAATCGATAAGGCAAGCCCATGGCTTTGATAAAAAACAACCTGTTGGAAAACTTATTGAACGTCTTTTAAGTTTTTTGGGTATGTCTTATCTTTGGGGAGGAAATTGGAGTCAAGGCATTCCTGAAATGCTCTTTTTTTATCCTCCCGTTAATACATTAGATGTGCAAAGTAAAGATAAATGGCAGCTTAAAGGAGTAGATTGTTCTGGGCTGCTTTTTGAAATTACTCACGGTTATCTGCCCAGAAATACCTCTCAGTTAATTTCCTTTGGGCATTCTATTGGCAATGTTATTCTATCACAAAATAATCTTCCTCTCGCAAAAGATGTTGACATGATTATTTCTAAGGTAATGCCTTTAGACTTAATTGTTTATAAAGGACATGTCATGATTGTTTTAGATAGAGAAAGACTTATTGAAAGTAGAGAAAATTTTGGGGTTGTTATTTCGCCTATTAAGGAAAGATTAATGAAATTACAGCATAATTTTTATGTTAGAAGATGGATATAGAAAATAATATATTGCTAAAAATAACAGAATGATATATGGATGAAATTAAAGAAAAAAACAAGGAGACAACATGAATAAGAAAATGTTAATTCTTCCATTAGCCATGGCTTGCTTTGCAGCCGTTGGTTTTGCGGAAGGAGAACAACAAAAAGTAGCGCCATATGATCAAGGGCATGCTATTTTAGATAATCAATTTCCAAGTGGATATAATCATCAAGCTAGAATAGATGTTGATGGCTGGGATGTGTTTATTACTGGCAGCTTTATCTACTGGCAAGCGATCGAAGGTGGATTAGAGCTCGGTATGTACAATGACGATCCTACAGAACGTTGGGATGATTATAATTCCGTGGTTAACATGAATTTTTCCTATAAACCTGGTTTTAAGGTTGCTTTAGGAACTCAGTTAGATCATGATAACTGGATATTGTCGGCAGAGTATACCTGGTTACATTTTGCTGATTCAAAGGCTATTGTTGTTGATGATGTTAACTTTATGCCAGGATGGGCATTCCATTTATCAACTTTAGATACTGCTGCAGCAGAATGGAAACTGCGATATGATATAATAGACTTAGAAATGTCAAGACCCTATTATGTTGGCACTCATCTTACGTTAAAACCCTTTGGAGCTTTAAGAGGTGGATTAATAAAACAAAAATATGATTTTATAGGTATTGATCTTACTGAGATTGAGAGAGAAGAGATACTTGTAACTTATGAAACGTATATGGTAGAAAAAACATGGCTGGTAGGCCCAAGAGTTGGTATAAATTGTGATTGGATGTTCTTTGATTATTTTAGACTTATCGGTAATGCTTCTGCCGCTTTATTTTATCAACATTTTAAAACAATAGGTTTTTGTGTAATTGATATCGATGATGACGAAATAGTATCATGGAATGCTTACAATACTGAAGGACAACTTACACCTAACCTACAAGGAGCTATCGGCTTTGGTTGGGGATCATATTTTGGAGAAAAAAACGGCTGGCATTTTGATTTGTCAGCTCTTTATGAAGTAAACTATCTCTTCGATCAAAATAAAATGAGACAAGAAGTAACTAGAAATATGATATCAGATTACGTGGAAGCGTACATACCCGCGGCTAATTTGATGATGCATGGATTAACTATAACTGCAAGAGTTGATTTCTAGTAGTTACAAGTTGATGAATTCAAGGCATGAAAAGCCAAGGTTAAATAAACCTTGGCTTTTTTTTTATTATGAAAAAATGTAATATTAAGCTACATTGTAGAAAAAAAGGAGACAACATGAATAAGAAAATGTTAATTCTTCCGTTAGCCGTGGCTTGCTTTGCAGTCGTTGGTTTTGCAGAAGAACAATCAAAAGTAGCATCATATGATCAAGGACATGCTATTTTAGAAAATCAATTTCCAAGTGGATATAATCATCAAGCTAGAATAGATGTTGATGGCTGGGATGTGTTTATTACTGGTAGCTTCATTTATTGGCAGGCTATGGAGGGCGGATTAGAGCTCGGTATGTATAATGACACTCCTACCGAACTTTGGACCGACTATAATGAAACGGTTAACATGAATTTTGCCTATAAACCCGGCTTTAAGGTTGCTTTAGGAACTCAACTAGATCATGATAACTGGATATTATCAGCAGAGTATACATGGTTACATCTCTCTGATTCAACGGATCTAGTTGTTGCCGACGTTCCTTTTACTCCAGGGTGGTTTTTCCGAGATATGCTTTTAATTGATGCTGCAGCACAATGGAAGTTACGATACGACATGATAGATTTAGAGATGTCAAGACCATATTATGTTGGTACGAATCTTACCTTAAAACCATTTGGATCTTTAAGAGGCGGATTGATAAAACAAAAATATGATTTTATTGGACATCGTGATTGGCAAGGGCTGATTATTTATGATGAAACATATATGGTAGAAAAAACATGGATGGTAGGTCCAAGAATTGGGATAGATTGCGATTGGATTTTCTTTGATTATTTTAGACTTATTGGCAACGCAGCAGCAGCTTTATTTTATCAACATTTCAAAACAACAGGCTATTGTGCTTCGTTTAGAGAAGACGCTGTATCCGTAAGCTGGAATGCTTACAATGCTGAAGGACAACTTACGCCTAATCTAGAGGGTGCAATTGGCTTTGGATGGGGGTCATATTTCGGAGATAACAATGGTTGGCATTTTGATTTGTCAGCTCTTTATGAAGTAAACTACATCTTTGATCAAAATAAAATGAGACAAGAACTAATTAGAAATATGATTTCTGATTATGTTGAAGTGTGCGTACCCGCGGCTAATTTGATGATGCATGGACTAACTATAACTGCAAGAGTAGATTTCTAAGAGATTTTTCATGATAAAAAGACCCGAAGGATTAATACACTTCGGGTTTTTTATTTTTCCACTAAAATTCCTATATGTAAAGCTGCTTTACATCATCAAGAAGAGAAAAAACAGTAATTTCAAAAAAAATCAAGATATTGGAGCGTATCGGATTCGAACCGATGACCTCAACAATGCCATTGTTGCACTCTACCAACTAAGCTAACGCCCCATAAAATTTCTTATGATATTGTATGCAAAATTAGAATTTTTGACTATTATATGTTTTATTTTAATTCTTTGTAGACAACAGTGTTGTTGCTGTGATTGGCACGATTAGAAGAAGGGGCGCAAAAATCATGAAAATTTTTGAAATAGATATTCTTAATGCAAAAAATAAGAAAAAAATTTTAGATGTTTTGGCAAAAGAGGAAGAGCAGGCTCTTTTTATTGTAGGTAATCTAAAAAATGAGAAGCTTGCTTCACATATATATGTAGCTCAAGAAAATGATAAAATAGTCGGAGTTTGTGGATTCTATTCAACTTTTAAATCGTGCAATATTTTTTCTCATGATGAAAATGTTTCCCGTATGCTAGGGATGTGTGTTGCGAAAAGACATAAGGAAATTTCTGCCGTTTTAGGGATGTATGACATGGCAAAGCCAGCATATGAAGAAATGATTAAATTGGGAATGAAGAGAGCAGTTGATGAGCCAGAAGCAGTTTTCATGGAACTTGATATGAAAAATTTTGTTCCTTATTTTTCTAAAAAAGGCAAAGTGAAGGCAATAGAAACTCAAGATGTAGATGCTGCAATTTTACTTTTAAGGCAATTACATAATGTACCTTTAGATCTTCCCATTTCAGATGTAGAAAGAGCCAAAATGAATGCGTGTGCTATAAAATTCTGTTTATATTTTAATAATAAAATGGTGTCCATAGCATCAAGTAATGGTCTGGCAATAAAAGTTTTTCAGATTTTAGGAGTAACAACTGATAAAGAATTTCGAGGCCAAGGTTTTGCTAAAGCTGTTTGTTCTCATCTAATTACTTTTATGAAAAAACAGGGTGCAGCAAAAGCCGTGCTTTTTACCGGTAAAAATAATACTTCTGCAATAAGGTGTTATCAACATTTAGGTTTTAAAATCACGGGAAAATATTTCTTTGCCAATATGCAAGGATAGAATATAAGTCTGGTGTAATTTTTTAGATCACAATATTCCCGCATATAAAAAAGCTGATTTGATCTATTGCAACAAAAAACAACAAATCGTTATCTTTTTAACATGAGGTTGTTTTATGACAAAAAAAGCAGAAGTAATAGTACCACCAAATTCTAAAGAATCAGAAATGATGGTGTTGGGATGTATGCTCACATCGATAAATAGTTTAAATACCGCTGCCGATATGTTAGTAGAGGGAGATTTTTATTACCTTGAGCATAAATTGATATTTCGTGCTTTGAAAATTCTTTATACTAAAGATAGTCCTGCAGATATTCATATTGTAGCAGAAGAACTGAAGCGAGAAGAAAAATTAACTGAAGTTGGAGGAATTGCTTATCTTACTACTTTAGCGCAATATGTTGGCACTTCAGCTTTTACCGAAGAGTATGTTCGTATTGTCAAAGAAAAAGCTGTGTTGCGCCAGATGATTGATGCGGCACAAATTGTAGAAAAAACAGCTCTAGAAGAACCTGAAGATGTATACATGGCTTTAGATGATGCTCAGAGTAAGTTTTTCAATATTTCGCAGCTGATAAATAAAGATCCGGGAATTCTCCTTAAGGATTTGATCAGTGGAGAAAAGGCTTCTTTACGTATTCCTTATTTAAATCAATTACAAGAAAGACAGGAAAAATATCAGCAAAAAGGACCTGAAGATCCTGGTATTACCGGTATGAGAACATATTTTGTTGATTTAGATAAGACGATTAATGGTATGAATCATTCTAATCTCGTGATTCTAGCAGCTAGACCTGCTATGGGAAAAACCGCATTGGCATTAAATATCGCGGAAAACATGTGCTTTAGAAACAATGTCCCTGTTGGAATTTTTTCTTTAGAAATGAGTGCTGAGCAGGTATTACATCGTATTATTTGCTCGCAAGCTGAGGTAGAATCCGAAAAAATACAAACAGGAGCTCTGAATGGTAATGAATATCAACGTATTGTTGCCCATGTAAATAATATGATAAAACATACCATGATTATTGATGATCAACCAGGGATTAAAATAACAGATTTACGCGCTCGTGCTCGTCGCATGAAAGAGACTCATAACATTGAATTTTTAGTTGTAGACTATTTGCAGTTGATTGCAGGATCTGGCAGTATGCGTTCTTATGAGAATAGGCAAAATGAGATTTCAGAAATTTCTCGTATGTTAAAAAATCTGGCACGAGAACTTAATATTGTTGTGTTATGTTTATCACAACTTTCTAGAAAAGTGGAAGAAAGAACGGGACATCGTCCCTTGATGAGCGATTTGAGAGAGAGTGGATGTTTGAGCGGTGACGCTTTGATTCAAGATGCTGATAGTAGTAAGTTTTATACTATTAAAGCACTGGCAGAAAAAAAAGAACAAACGCCGATGTCTGTTTTTGGAATAGATGAACACTTGCAAATAGGAAAATATCGTCTTGTAAAAACTTTTTATTCCGGTAAGAAGTTAACTTACGAATTGAAAACACAAAGTGGTAAAACAATAAAAGCGAGTGGTAATCATCCTTTTTTAAAAGGATCGGAATGGACAAGATTAGATGCATTAAAGGTGGGAGACAAAATTGGGGTAGTGAAAGATAAAGAAAAAAATGTTTTCTCGGATGAAATTATTTCAATAAAAGAACTCGATGTTGTTGATGTGTATGATGCCACCATAGAGGGAGTTCATAATTTTGTTGCAAATGACATTATTGTTCATAATAGCATAGAACAGGATGCCGATATTGTTATGTTATTGCTTAGAAGGGAATATTATGATGCATATGATAAACCTGGCCAGGCTGAATTAATTATTGGGAAAAATAGACATGGTCCTGTTGGATCTATTAATCTTGCTTTTAGGCAAGAATTTCCTCTTTTTGCTAATTTAAGTGGTGCTGAAAAAGTTTTAGTTCCTGATGAAAGAGAAGATTATGCAGGCCATTCTTAGTCGTGCAGTGGGCCATGAAGTATATCAAGAGGAGTGTGTCCCTTGGCATTTTTTATGTTAATATCAGCGCCGCGTTCAACGAGAAAATCAAAGATTTCTTGCCACCGTTGTTTTTGATTTTCTGTGATATGCTTATTGGTCATAATATCTGCTAGTAAGTGTAAAAGAGTGGCTTCTTTACTATAGCTTTTATTTAGGTCAATTTCTGGATAATTTTCTAATATTGCTTTAATGTATTCTTTAGGAGCCAACATTACCATATTTTGTAATAAATCGTACCCATCATCATCTGTAGCACAAACATTAATAAGATGATGGGATATTATGTATACGAATGTTGCTAATTTCACATTGGCGAGCATATCATATTTTTTTTCCTCTTCCAATTTTGCTAGCAATAAGTTAAGACAATCGAAATGTTCGCCTTCAAAGGCATCATCTAAACATGTGCGAAAAGAATGTCCTTTTTCTTTGGACACGACATCTATTAATGCGTGATTATCAAGTAAAAATTTTATCATCGTCATGTCTCCTTTTCTTGCTGCCAACATAAGAGGTGTGGTACAAGTGAAATCACCATCTTCTGTTAGAGTACTAGTAGGAATATTTATAGGCACATTTTCTGCTAGTAAAGCTTTAGCTTGTTCCATGTCGCCTTTTTGAGCTGCAATGTGAAGTGGTGTTAATCCTTCCTCATTTGCTCTTATTGTTTGATGTGCAAAAAGTCTGTCGAGTGCATTTTGTGCGGTATTTAACATTCTATTGCTTGTTGTATCATCGGCATCTTTTTTAAGTTGTCGTAAAGGCTCAACTATTTTTACTACGGTTTCAAAAGGAGCAACTTGCAGAGCTAAATCCATTAATGGGCTAAAACTTAAGTAATCAGGGGCATCAACCAATTGTTCTAATGTTAAGGGTTTTCTACAGGTCGGACATGTTTTTTTTTGTTCTAACCATGGTTCTATACAGAATTTGTGAAATGAATGTTTACAAGGAGCAAAAGTAGCATCATCTAAAATTTCTCCTTGACAAACGGGGCATTGTCTTAGTTCTTTAAATGGATCTTTGAATCCCACAGATGCTGCTGAGGCCATGCTTTTCTCCTTATTATGTAGGAAAAGTTTACTCTTAATGAGTTTAATGTGCAATTAATAGAATAAATTGAAAAACACTTTTTACTTGATTTAATGCCATTATAATTTTTAATATATTGTTTTGAGCTGATCTATTGATCTCGCATATGCTGATTGTGTAAAAAAATTAATATTCTACAGCAGTGTTAAAACGACCTTTACATTTTATCCCAAGAGCAGTATCATTCAGACTAAATAATGGAGATAAAATGTCTTCCGTAAAAAAGAAAAGAAAATATAAAATCGCTAAACATAAAAGAAAAAAACGAAGTCGTCGCGATAGACATAAAACAGTATAAAAATTCCTTATGTGGCGCTTCCCCATATTTTACGACGTCATTGTCGTCGGTGCTGGTCATGCTGGCTGTGAGGCTTCCTTTGCCTCAGCTAAAATGGGTATGCATGTCTTGCTTCTAACATTACATCCAGATGCTATAGCTAAAATGAGCTGTAACCCCGCAATAGGAGGAACAGCTAAAGGACATATCGTCAGAGAAATTGATGCTATCGGCGGTATCATGGGGAAAATAGCAGATCAAACCGCTATCCATTGGCGTATGCTTAATGATTCCAAAGGAGCAGCAGTTAAATCTCCAAGATCACAAAATGATAAGATCGCTTACCATATGGCAATGAAACATGCCATGGAAATTACGGAAAATATTTCAGTAAAACAAGCAGAAATTGTCTCATTATTAGTAGAAGAAGGAAAATTAAAAGGCGTCATCGTTAAAGATAATATAGTTTATTGTGCCAATAGCGTTATCTTAACAACAGGTACTTTTTTAAATGGAAAAATTTATATCGGCAATGTTAGTTATCCCGGAGGAAGAAAAGGAGAAGAAGCCTCCTTATCACTTTCAAAAAATTTGCAGGATTTGGGCCTTAAACTCGGAAGATTAAAAACAGGTACGCCTCCAAGAATTAATCGCAAATCTATAAATTATAGTGAACTCGATGAACAACCATCAGAAGAATTTGTTAAGTTCTCTTTTGATCCACCAGAAAAAGAAGAATTAAAAAAAATTAGTTGCCATATCACATATACTTCGGAGAAAACAAAAAATATTATTCAAAAAAATATAAAAAAATCTGCTCTTTACGGCGGGTTAATAACAAGTGTCGGACCAAGATATTGTCCTTCAATTGAGGATAAAATCATGAGATTTCCTCATCGTGATAGACATCAACTTTTCTTAGAACCAGAAGGATTAAATACAGAAGAAATTTATGTAAATGGCCTCTCTTCTTCTTTTCCAGTAGAAATACAACATCAAATTGTGAAATCGATAAAAGGATTAGAAAATGCAGAAATGATTCGTCCCGCTTATGCCATAGAATATGACTATGTTCTCTCTGAACAAATTACTCCCACATTGGAATCAAAAATTTTAGAGAACTTGTTTTTTGCTGGTCAAATAAATGGCACTACAGGCTACGAAGAGGCCGCAGCTCAAGGTCTTGTTGCCGGCATAAACGCAGCATTGAAAATACAAGGAAAATGTCCTTTTATCTTCAGCCGTGCGGAAAGTTACATAGGTGTAATGATCGATGACCTTATTACAAAAACATTAGATGAACCTTACCGTATGTTCACGAGCAGAGCAGAATATCGACTTTTATTACGACAGGATAACGCTGATTTGCGCCTCCGTGAATATGGATATAAATTAGGCCTCATTACTCCACAACAATATGAAAAATTAATTCAGAAAAAAAATATTATAGAACAAGAAGTAAAGCGGCTTTACATCACAAAAGTAGAAAAAGGGTTCTCTTTAGCTCAAATGCTTTCAAGACCAGAAATGTCTTACCACGATCTTTTTAAAATTTATCCAGATAAAGTTTTAAAATTACCACAAGAAATATGTGATATAATAGAAGCAGAAATAAAATATGCCGGCTATGTGGAAAGACAAAAAAAAGAAATTACTAAAATGAAAGACTTAGAGAAAATTACTATCCCCTCTCATTTTTCTTATGATAAAATCAAAAGTATGCGTAAAGAATCAAAAGAAAAATTGACAAAATTTTTACCACCAAATTTAGCCGTAGCTTCAAGAATCAGCGGAGTCTCTCCAGCCGATATTTGCATTCTTATGGTCGAATTAGAAAAAAAATGAAATTATATTTTTCATCACTAGAAATATCGCAGTTATTAGAAGAAGAACAAAAATGCTTCTCTCTGCAAGAAGATAGTATTATCGTCGTGCAAAGTACAAAACCAGCTATCGTCCTCGGCGTATCAAATAATCCCAAAGAATATTTAAAAGAAAATATTGAAATTCCTATTTATAAAAGACAGAGCGGCGGGGGAGCAGTCTTCGTTGATGAAAACACAATACTCGTAAGCTTCATAATAAAATCACTACCATTTCATTTCCCTGAAGAAATATTAAATTGGGCCTTTTCATTTTATAAAAAAATATTCAATCATTCTTTTTTCTCATTAAAGGATAGAGATTTTGTTTTGGGAAATAAAAAATGTGGAGGTAATGCCCTTTATATAAAAAGAAATGGTTGGCTTTTACACACTTCATTCCTCTGGGATTTTTCCCCAGAAAAAATGGAAAAATATTTGCTCATGCCTCCTAAAATACCAACATATAGAAATAATAGAACTCATGCAGAATTTCTTTGTGCTCTTAAAGATTATTTTTCTTGTAGAGAAAATGTTGTTCGAAATGTTTTTGAAACAATAGATGCGGTTTTATTTTTGTCCCAGAATGAAAAGAAAATGAGTTACTAGGAGTCAAACTTCATAAAAGTAGGCTTCATAGAAGCAAGCTTCATAGAAGTAGGCTTCATAGAAGCAAGCTTCTAAGAAACTCGATCCTAAGGAGCTAGCTCCTTAAGAATCCTTTTTGTTTTTTTAGAAAAACATCGTTTTCTAAAAGACAACATGCAAAGAAACGCTTTATGCATTTCTTTGCAGCAGAATTTTTTTAGGAAAAAAATTGTTCAGTAGTTAGTTGTAACTCTTCACTAAGCAGCTCAAGAGATAGGTTTTTTATTGCAGCAAGAGCTTTTGCAACATGTATTACATAAGCTGGCTCGTTTCTTTTACCACGAAAGGGTACAGGAGCTAAAAAGGGAGAATCTGTTTCCACCATCATACTACTTAAAGGAGTTGCTTTTGCAACCGCTCGTAAGTTTTCAGCATTAGTAAACGTTAGTATGCCACTAAAAGAAATCTTCCACCCTCGTTTTATCGCTTCTTCCATGTCATCTTGATTTCCAGTAAAACAATGTAATAATAACTTGCCAGATTTACTATAATAGTTATCCGCTAAAGAAAAAAGATCATCAAAGGCGTCTCTACAATGGATGACAATTGGTAATCCCTTCTCCAGAGCTAATTCAAAATAACGTTTTAGTAAATCTTTTTGCGCTACTTTGTCCTTGTTATAATAATAATCTAGCCCCACTTCGCCCAAAGCACAAATTTTCTTCTCCTTAACACAAAAAGAAAAAAAATCAAAATCGAAAGAAGAAGTAGTTTCGTAAGATGGGGCTGCTACTTGTAAAAGCGTGACTTGTTTGTTCTGATATGTAAGTGCTTTTTTGACCTCTTCCACGCTGCTACATATGTTAACAATCTTCTTTACGTCAGCTTGAAAGGCTTTTTCTAGCACAAGATCAATATCATTCCATAATTCGGGCAATGTAAGATGCGCATGTGAATCAATAAAAATCATAATTATATGATACCCCTTTTCTACAAAATAAAAAAGAGGCACAATAATATTTCAGTACAAATTAAGGATTGTCATTATGTTGCTTGCTTCAATATTTTTCTCAGCTTATAGCCAGTCAGATATCTTTGGAAAATGCATATTCTGGGGACTGCTGCTTTTATCTATTATTTCTTGGACTGTTCTCATTAATAAAATATGGAGTGCCCATAAGCTAAAACAAATGTGTAAGAACTTCTCTAGAAATATGGAAAAAAAGAAAGATATGCCCTTAGCCATAAATGTAGATGAGGAAATAAATCATCCCTTTTTGGAGATCTATCTGTCGTTAAAACAAATTACTACTCGGATTTTGAAAAAAAATAATTTCTTTAAAGAAAATAAGTCTATTTTTCTCTCGCAACCAGATATAGATATGTTAGAGGATTGTGCTCTAGCTACCATCGCTAAAGAACAAAAAAAATTGGAAAAAAATCTCTTCTTATTACCCACTATTGTTACCTTAGGCCCTTTCTTAGGCCTTTTAGGTACCGTCTGGGGCATACTTCTTACTTTCTCGAATTTACAAAAACATGCTTTTACAGATGCTAGCGCTAATGTCCTTTCAGGATTATCATTGGCCCTAACAACTACCGTTTTAGGATTGGTAGTTGCTATACCAGCAATAATAGCTTATAACTATATAAAAAGTTCAGTTAGAGATTTTATCGTAGATATGGAGAATTTCTCCAATGATCTTATTACCAATATAGAAATACAATATAGAAAGGTAGAATGAAAAACCGTATTTCTAATCAGGCTACTCTTGATTTTAATGATACTTTCATCAACTTAACACCATTAATCGATGTTGTCTTCGTCGTCTTAATCTCATTTATGTTAATAGCTCCTCTTTTGGAAGTAGATGAAGTGGATTTGGCATCAACAGCCACAATAAGCGAAAAAAATGTGCAAAATAAGGATTTTGTTTCTTTATATGTCCGAAGAGATAATACCCTTTGGTTAAATAAACGATTAGTAGAAGAAAAAGATCTTCTCTTCGCATTAAGACAAGCAAAAGGGAAAAATCATCAAAATGTTTTAAAACTATTTCATGATAAACATGCTTATTTTGGCACTTATCAATTAATAAAAAATACGGCAGAATCTGCCGGCTTTGAACGTATAGATGTCATTTTAAAACCAAATTGATGGATACGAGAATAAAAAATATTACTTTGTGTGTTATTGTCGCTCACTTGTTATTTTTATTTTGCTTAAGTTATATGGATACTCATGTGCTTTTTAAGAAAAAATCTATTAAAGTTAGTACGATTTCTTATCAGGAAAAAAATATTGCGGTTACTAGAGAAGATATAGAGGAAAATATATCAACAATGTCTCCAAAAATAGCAGCAGTAAAAAAGGAAACCCCTGCCGTTTTCAAAAAAAATATAAAACCAGTAAAAAAAGATAAAATAATAGTTTCTAAAAAAACGAGAAATATTCAAGAAGAACATGAAAAGGAAGCGTTGTCAAAAGATATATCTCAGGTTTTGTCCTCTTTACAAAAAAATACTAAGAAAATAGAAAGTAAAAAATCCTCTAACTATTTTCCCAGCTTCATGGCTACAGTAGAAAAAAATCAAGATAGAGAAAATTCTCCATTTGATCTTAATTTTAGTTACCAGGATTTACTTATCGCTGAATTGAAAAATAGCTTAAATCTTCCTGATTTTGGAGAAGTAAAAATAACGATTACTATAACACCTCAAGGGAAAATAACAAAATTGAAAGTTTTATCGACAAAAAGTAAAAAAAATGAGGAATATTTAAAAAACACATTGCCCAAACTAACCCTTTCATGGTTTAATCAATACGCAAAAGATAAACCAATCACTTTAACCATAACGTTTAAAAATGAAATTTAAAAATGTAATATTTATATTTATAATAGCCTTTAATTGGGCTTTTGCCAACGATGAGTTGGAAGTACTTTTATCTACACAAAGTCCTTTGACTTTTATCCATGTGTCGAATTTCAATAAAGAACAATCCTCATTTGATCAATCTTACATTAATTCTTTACAAAAAGTGTTAGAATTCGATCTTAATTACAATGGCAAAACTACTGTAGTGAAGGAATTCAAAGATAAAATACCCCTTTCCGTAAAAGTAAAAATAGTAAAAAAAGAACTTCTTATTGATGTTATTACTAGTGCAAAACAAAAAACATCATCTAGCATCAGCCTATCCGGTATTTTAGATGTTGATAGAAGACGCATCCATCTTATGCATGATGAGTTAATGCAAAAGTTATTTAACGTCCGTGGTATTGCCGCTCTTAGATTATTATATACAGTAAGAATTCCAAATCCTTACGAAGGAGGACAAAAATGGTTATCAGAAGTGTGGATGTGTGATTATGATGGCAACAATCGTAAACAAATAACTTTTGAGAACAATTATTGCGTTCATCCAATATTTTTGCCGGAAAAACGTGATCGTTTTATTTATGTATCTTATAAAACAGGCATGCCAAAGATATATGAATCCAATATTAAAAATACTTTTTCTAGACCCGTTTTGTCAATACGAGGAAACCAACTACTGCCAGCAGTTGCCGTTAATAAAATAGCGTTCATTTGTGACGCTGCAGGCAGGCCTGATCTTTTTTTGCAAAAAACAGATGTGGAAGGAAAAGAAGCAGGAAAAGCTATCCAGCTCTTTGCTGCGCCAAGATCTACACAAGCGTCTCCTGCATTTTCTCCTGATGGCAACAAAATTGCATTTGTTTCAGATAAGGATGGCAGTCCTCGTATATACATGATAAAAATATCTGAAGAAGAGATTCATGAAAGACCTCTTGCTCACCTTTTAACTAGGAAAAATGGAGAAAATGTGTCTCCATCGTGGTCTTGTGATGGAACAAAATTGGCTTTTAGTGCTAAAACTGATGGCGTAAGACAAATATGGGTTTATGACTTTATTACAGGAGAAGAGTGGCAGTTAACAAAAGGCCCAGAAAGTAAAGAAAATCCAGTATGGGCACCAGATAATTTGCATATCGTTTATAATACTGAAGACAAAGAATCTTCAGAATTGTATATTATAAACTTAAACCAGCAGCAGGCAGTAAAGATAAGTGCTGGTGTTGGGAAGAAGCGTTTTCCCGTATGGGAACCGTATCAATAAGTTGAGAGGAGGCTATGAGAAAGCTATTTATTTTATTAAGCATCATATCAGTATTCTTGGTAGCAGGCTGCCAAAAACATGGCAGCAGCTGGGATAATATGAAAACAGCTGGGCGTTATATGAACAAGAGTATTGATGAACTGTTTAAAAAACCATACAATGCTCATCAAAGAGAATTGGATACTGAGGCTTTTGCCAGATCTTTTGATGATTTTATCCCTCTTTGTGATAAGGATCTAAAAACACAATTCACTACAACAGATATGGCTATACCACAACCTAAATTGGCACTCGGTGCTAAAGGTATTCCAGGTATTGAAAGATTTCAAACACCAGTCAATGAACTAGCAGACATTTTTAAAACTGTTCACTTTGAGACCGATGATCACATCATTAGAGCAAGAGAAGATCTTTTAGTATTACAAAAAGTTGCGCATTTTTTAAGCAAAAATCCTAAGTTTTTGATCATTATAGAAGGACATTGTGATGAAAGAGCAGCTGCTAGTTACAACATGGCACTTGGAACACGAAGATCTAATTATGTACGTGCCCTTTTAGTGAAAAATGGCATCGATTTCAATCGTATATATACAATATCTTATGGTAAAGAGCGTCCTCTTGCTCTAGGGCATACTGAAGAAGATTGGAAAGTAAATAGAAGAGCTCAATTTAAGGTGTATAATAAACAATGAAGATTGTATTAAATTTTGCTTTGGTTGCTGCTTTTATGCTTGCTTGTTCTCCTTTAAAATCTTCTCCTAAAGAAGAACCTCATCAAATTGAACTTACATTGCATGAAGTACAAACAAGTATAGACGACCTTAAACATGATCTACATTGTCTTCAAGCTCAATTACAAATCATGGACGATAGAATAAAAGAACAAGATAATGCTTTAACCAGTATGAAACAACAACAAAAAGGAGAGGGGCTTAATAAAATTGATGTCTTAATGAAACAAATTGCAGTGTTAGAGAATAAACTAGTAGCATTAGAAAAAAAACATACTACTACCCTGGCAGCAATCGAAGATTTTTCCAATAAGGCTAATAATGCGCTCTCACAGCATAAAGCACAGCTTAGTGATATGGATAAAACTCTGTCCTTACAAAATAAAAAATTGGAAGATATTAGCCATTTACGTAAATCTTTAGAAACTGTTGCTAAAAATTTAAAAACAGATACGAATACCTATATCACCTATAAAGTTAAATCAGGAGATTCATTAGAAAAAATTGCAAAGAATAATAAAATCTCAATAGAGGAAATAAAAAAAGCGAATCATATGGATAATGATCTCATCGTTGTTGGACAAAATTTAAAAATACCAGCAAAACCTTAAATTACAATGAATGAACAAAGTATCGGCATGTTCGACTCCGGTGTCGGCGGTCTTACTGTCTTGAGTAAACTTATAAGATTTTTAACAACTGAAAGCGTGATTTATCTCGCCGATACTGCTAATGTCCCCTATGGCAATAAAAGTCCTGAAGAAATTGTAGAACTGTCCTTAAAAAATGCTGCATTTCTAATGCAGAAAAATATCAAATTGTTAGTTGTCGCTTGTCATACTGCTAGCTCTTATGCTCTCTCAGCATTAAGAGCAAAATTAAAAATACCCGTTGTATCAATAATACCAGAGACATTAAAGATGCTTTTTCCAAATGATACAACGATAACCCTTGCCATCATAGGCACAAAGGCAACAATAGCATCTAAAGTATACCCTAGATTAATAAAGAAAGAATTTCCTAATTTTAGAGTTTTTTCTTCTTCATGTCCTCTTCTCCCTTCTCTCATTGAAGAAGGTTGTTTGACGCATGCAATTACAAAAGAAATTTTAGCAAAATACTTGCATAGGTTTGAAGATGAAAATGTTGATGCTCTTTTTTTAGGATGTACTCATTTCCCTCTAATAAAAGAACTAATTCAACAAGAAATAGGAGAAAAAGTAAGATTAATCGATCCGGCAAATATTATCGTGGAAAGAATAAAAATAGCATTAATCGAGAATAATTTGTGTGCTTCAGATAATAATGTCCCCACATATCAATATTTCGCGACAAAAGATGAAGAAAAATTTTTACAGTTTAAAGATAAATTATTAAATCAGCTATTAGTAGCAGAAAAAATTGGCAGTTGTTAAAATTTATGGCAAAAGGATAAAACATGAGCCAGAAAAATAGAATAATATTAGTGGAAGATGAAGAAGATATTGCTTCTCTTGTGAAGTTACATGCGGAACTTTACGATTATAAATTACATGTAGAAGTTGATGGTATCAACGGTTATCGTGCCGTGGAAAGAGAAAAGCCTGATCTGGTTATATTAGACATTATGCTTCCCGGACAAAATGGGCTTGATGTATGTCGTAAAATAAAAAATAACCCCGAGCTAAAACATATACCGGTAATTATTATCTCTGCAAAAGGAGAAGAATTAGATATCATCTTAGGATTAGAGTTGGGCGCTGATGATTATTTGTGCAAGCCCTTTTCTCCAAAGGTGCTATTTTCTAAAGTTAAGGCTATTTTGAGAAGAAGTAAAGAATCACCTAAAATAGTGAAAAGTTTAAAATTTGCTGATTATACTATGGAATTAGATTGTTATACTCTCAAGAAAAAAGAACATAACGTAGCCCTTACACTATCTGAATTTGGCATATTACGTCGTCTTGTTTCGAATAAGGGAAAAGTATTAACACGTAATCAGTTACTCGATGATATTAATAACGATGATTCTTTTATCGTTGATCGTAATATAGATGTTCATATTGCTTCTTTGAGAAAGAAATTAGGATACGAAGGAAAAATGATTGAAACGGTACGTGGCGTTGGTTATCGTTTTCTGGAAAAAGATGGACGTAAAGAACTATCTGCTTAAGAAATAAGCTTATGGATATTGTAGAAATTGCATCTCTCTTGCAAAAAGAAGCGCAAAATTTGCTAAGTACTGAAATCCTTTGGAATTCTCTTTTGTCTTGCGGCAACGTGCATCTTGCTGGTAGTACTTATTTGGATCTTCTAATCTTTCCGGATTTAGATGTGTATTACGAACCAACTAATGAAAATGTAATTCCTTTATTTGCTAGAGTTGCTTCTGAGCTTATCAATATAAAAGATGTTATGAGCATTGAATTAGAAAAAGAAATGTACAAACGATATAAAGTTCCTAAGGGAGTGTGTTTGCAATACAGATTTAATAACGGTGAGCATCTTTGGAAAGTCGACATTTGGGCGCTTGAAGATAAAAATATCTTATTAGAAAAAATGGAAGAGACAAAACTTTTTAAAAACAAACTTACCGAAAAGAAAAGAGCGCTTATACTGCAGACGAAACATAAACTCGCTGCTCCTTTTGGCCGTACGCCCATAGGTAGTAGTTATCTCGTCTATAAGGCTGTATTAGAAGAAAATTTAGATAGTGTTGAATCTATTATCGCTTATATTAGACAAAAAGGCGGAAATGTTGATAAATTGAAATAGTACTTTTGAAATAGACATTATTTTGATAAAGAGGTATTTGAGTAGTAGGTAAACATTTTGGGGGCAGAATGCGCAAGCTTTTTTTCTTATTTGTTTTAGGTAGTTTAGTAGTTTCAGGATGCGAAACTAAAACAGGAACAGGCGTTGTCACAGGTGCGGCTTTAGGAGCCGTGGTGGGAGGAGCAGTAGGACACGGCGAAGGTGCATTAATCGGTGGAGCTATAGGAGCTGCCGCAGGAGGTCTTGTCGGAGCAGCTTTGGATGAACAAGATAGAAAAATTATGGAAGAACGTAGCCCTAAAACTGTCGATAGAATGGATAAGGGAGAACCTATAACTATTAATGATGTTATCAAATTATCTCAAGGCGGTGTCAGTGATGATACTATAATAAGATACATTCAACAAACGAAAACACATTATAACCTTACTCAAGCACAAATTAAGAAAATGCAAGATGCTGGTGTAAGTCAAAGAGTTATTAACTATATGGTAGAAACAGGTAGTTGATTTTCTTGTTGTTGCAAAAAAGCCACTCGATATTTAAAAATTAATTAAAGCAGGAGCTTTTTATGCCTAGAGTTTATCTTTCTTCTTATATGCGTAATACCAACAAAAATATATTGAATAGATTTAAAAAGGCTTCGCTTTCTTATGCGCTGTTTAAAATCAGTTTCTTTTCACTTCTCGTTTTAGAATCTTTACTGTTTCTCTACTTATTTTTGTTTTCCTTTTCTTCTTTAGCTCTAGGAGTTGTTACTGCAGCCCTGCTTCTCACCGGTTTTTCTTACCTGATAGCATATTTTTACTTTCAAGTTAAAAGACCAGAATTATTCCTTTCGTTAAAAGAGAGTTTTATAAACTCTTGTAAACAGTTGTTGTCCATGCCTTCTAATACTGCTGAATATCATCTATCTATCGTAAACGCTTCTTTGAAACTTTATTCTCATTTAAATGACTATGAACGTAAGTTTTACTTCCCTCCCAAGAATTGGAAAATGCTCAAGCCTTTATTTGAAAGAGCAAGCGTCATATTACATAAGGATGATGTCTTTAAAATGAAAGAACTATTGCTCGTCGCAGCAATAAAAGAACATGTGGAACAAATAAAATTCACCCCAGTTGATTTAGAAGTGCATGCTTCTTTAGCTAATTGTTATAGCGCTTTGGCAAAAACTTATGCTTATTACCAAGAAGAACCTTTTACTAAAAAAATAAAATCAATTTATAAACATAAATTTGAGAATGCCTCCATGCAAGCAATAGAGGAATTGAAAATTATCAATGATTATGCGCCCAATGATCCGTGGATACATGCTCAATTAGCAAAAAATTATCATAGCTTGAAAATGAAAGAAGAAGAAAAAGTAGAGCTAGAAATCTTACACTCTTTAAGCCCAAATGATAGTGAAGTGTTGTTTAAACTCGGTGTTCTTTATTTTGAACTAGCAAAAACAGCTCAAGGATTAAAAGTATATGAACAACTAAGAAGATCTGATCCTAAAAAAGCAGAAGAACTTTTATCCTTTTATGGAGCTAAAAAAACACTCTCTTCTCTGGAAGAAAGTTTAATAGGATAATATAAGCGCCTTATCATTAGCTTCTTACATAGCTTTTTTTTAGAGTAGAAAAATAGTGTTCTTTTATGCTAAAATTCTTCTTTTATTTTTTTAGGAGAAAATATATCATTACTACGTTACGATTCATTGAGAGAATATGTTGGGGATAGCCTTACCCTTTTGGCCTCTTATTTATCCGATCCTCATTCTTCATTACATCGACTTTATGTTGATATCTCTATGCCATATAGACCAGGACAATATGGTCAAGCAACAACGATTACTAAAGAATTGGCAAGAAGGACTTTATTGGTTTTACAAGGATTAATTACAACTCCTGTAGCAGCAATTTGTGCTCCCGTCAGTTTTATAAGAGTTGTTGGTAACTGGATGAAAAAATATGATTTTTCAGTGAGAATAAAGCATCGCATTCCAACCCAACAATTACAACCTAATGAAAGATTGCGTGTTTTGTTCTTGAATACTTGTTTTCTCTTTTGTGGCTTTGCCGCTGATCATGGTGGAGCAAGACCATGGAAAGAACGTATTGTAAATATCGTAGAACTAGTAAGAAGAAATAATCCCCACATAGTCTGCTTTGGTGAAGTACACGATATTAAAGGAGGAGTAAAGTTATGCCAGTTGTTGGAAAGGTTGGGATATAAGATTTTTATCCATGATATTGGAAAAAATAATCTTGGCGCCAATAGTGGGCTTTTCATGGCTAGTAAACTGGATGTTACTGATGTTAGTTATACACCATTTGATTCTTCTACTCTTCTTGGCAATATCAAATATGTTAGAAAAGGTATTTTACATTTTACAGTTAACAACTGCGCCAATATTGCCGTTACGCACTTCCAACATTCAGAAAATGATTTTGATCCAAAAAGTGAAGAAAAAGCTGCGAGACAAAGACAGGTTGGAAAAGTTATGGATGTTTTTAGAGATAAAGCCAATCCACGACTTCCCATGCTTTTACTTGGTGATTTTAATATGACACAAAAAGAATTTTTAGAAGAATCTGCCCTTTCGAAATGTTGTCAAGATGCTTACTTAGGAGAAGAAGGAACTCAAACCGATTATTACGATGATCTTCTATGGAATCCCGAAAAAGCAGCAAGAGAAGGACCTCGATACAAACTGTTGGATAGATGTTTGCTCGTCAGACGTCTTGGAGAAAGTGAACCTATTATTCCTGCTTTAGGGACCGTGGTAGCAGACCATGTAGAAACACAAGACCTGCAACATCCCGATAAAATACTTTCTGATCATAGAGGTATCTTGGCAGAGCTTACTACTAAAATTTGATGAGTCGATATTATTCTTTAAAATTAAAGGAGAAAATAATGGCAACAACAGTAGAACAAGGCTTGCGAGTAGAAACATATAAAGAGGCGTTTGAAGAAGGGGAGACCCCATCTGCTGAACAAGTAATCAATTGGTTTGCAAATAATTTTTTAGTAAAGGTTGCTGACATTCGTAATGGAGCTATTTTATCAGGAAAAGTAACATGTGTTATTGCTCTTCCAGAGAACATTTTTTGGTTAACTGGATGTAAGCGGGAAATTGCTTTAAAAGATATTGGTGCATATTGTGCTAGTAAAGATTGTGAAAGATCTGTAAGTCCTTTGGTTCCTATAGTAAAAATGGATATAGATTCTCTTTTTAATCATGTTTTATTGCCTGGACATTGGATAAGACTCTTATCAAATGGCAAGGGAACAATATCAGAAGAGTTTTTAAGCCCTCTTAAAGTAATATGTCATGCTGTTTCTGAGCCTTTTGAAACGGGGTATTCCGTTTTTTATCTTATGGATATTAGAGGAAGAATACTACAATATAGTCATGCAAATAACTCAATAAGAGTGATAGAACATTTGTGGAAAGAAGTTGTAAAATTTATTGAGCAGGGAAGGTACTGCTCATCAGCTCCTAACTATGATTTGCCTTCTAATCATATTGTAAAACTATTAGATAAAAGATCTGATGTCGCATTTTTAGAAAGAGCTTCACAAAGATTTCAACCATTTATTATTGGCGAATATGCACAAGCTTTTTGTCTCAATGCATGCTTGCCCCCTGATAATTGGATAGTGTTTGTGGATAGAAATCATAAAGTAATAAAAAACTTACCCGGCCCTTTTAAGGTAATGACTAGTTCTCATCGAAATGCCAAAGGTCAATATCCGTGTCTTCTTATGGATGTTAATGGTAAAGAAGTGATATATCCTAGTGGGCTTGACGAATTTCACAATATGGCAATGGTTGTCCCTACTAGAGAGGAAACAGAAGCGTTAGAACAAAACACTAAAAAAGCTCAGCGTCATATTGATGCTGACCTTAGACATGCCGCTGCATTGGATCTGTGATCTTTATAGGAAGTTTAGAAAAAATAAAATATAAGGATTTAATTTTAAAAATAACAGATCACAACAGTCCCTAGCTAAGCCTAGCATCTGCAAGAACCATTAAAATAGCATACCAGTCTTTCATATCTATAAAGCTCCTTTAAAAAATTAAAGCCTACCCTTGAGTATAAATGTACTATTTGTATAATCAGCTTAAAAGAGCGGTATACTACGAAGGAGCTACTATGAAAAAATTTTTCGTTGTCTTTCAACTATTGCTTTTATGTGCAATTGGAAAAGCAGCTTGCGAAGACCCTCTTGCTTATTTACTTTCCAATACTAAAGAAGAAGAAGCGCTATTTTTGAGAAGAATTGTAGAGTTTTGGGAAGAAAAAGAATATCAAATTGTCAAAATGCAAATAGAAGAATATCTTGAGAATAATAAAAATAATTCTTCTCTTTTCAATGATTATCTTTTTGGAGTACTCGGTGACGTTTTCATGCAGGAAAAGAATTTCCAAAAAGCTGCTCATCATTACAGCAAAATAACAGCACAAAATGTAAAAAATAAAATAATAATAAATTACCTGATTGCATCATATGAAATCAAAGATTTCTCTTGCTTAACGCAAGAAGGACGAGCTTTCTTAAAAAACAATTCTACTGGCAATAATGAAGAAATACAAAAAGTAAAATATCTTGTAGCTCAAGCCATTATGGAGCAAATGACCCAATGTAATGTCACAGAAACAAAATTAATGTTGGCAAAAGAAGCAAAAAACTATTTTGAAACGCTCTTGTCGTCTTCTTTAAGCAAATCTTCCACAGAAGCATTAGCATTAATAAGCTATAATTTACAAGATTTTGCCAAGGCTGCGGAATTATATCGTCAACTTTCAGAGAAATTTAAGGAAGAAAAAGAAACCTTTCTTTTTTCCGCCGCTACCATGGAAGCAGAATATGATAAGAAAAAAGCTATTGCCTCTTTTGAAGAAGTATGGCAAATGCAAAAAAATAGAGCAGCTGATGCTCTTTATAACCAAGCATTACTCTTTTTCCAAATGCAAGATTATAATAGTGTTGTTGGATTAAAAGATAAGATTGCTCATCAATTTAAAGAACAAGAAAAAAATTCTTTTTTACATTTCTTCGTCGGTAAAAGTTATTTCATGCTTAATGATGCAAAAAATGGAAAACAACACTTAGATATATTTTTACAAAATTGTAAATTCAAGCCTAAAGAAGCCAATATTGCTTTCGAAACTCTTTTAAAATATGCTTCTCAAATTGTTGATCTTAACCTTTTTGATAACTATTTTAAAACTTATAAACAACTGTTTCCCAATGCAGAAAATATGGGACATGTGCTCTTCGAAAGAATACTTATAAATAAAAAATTGAAAAATTATCAGGCAGCAAAACAGGATGTAAATATTGTATTGGGAAAATTTCCAAATATGCAAAAAATAGCAGAATTTTGCTTCGAAAGTGCTGTGCTTTCTTTCGAAATGAATAGTTGGCAAGAGAGCATATTACAATTTAAAAGTTTTACTGAGAACTTTGAAAATCATGAACTTTATCCTCTAGCATGGCGTTATCTCATAAATTCTTATGTTGATGAAGTAAATCGTTCAAACGGTGAAAAAACAAAAAGAGAACTTATCATCACTTTAGAAAAATTGTTAAATAAAAAGAATTTATTAGAAATAGATCGTCCCAGTTACATGCTTCTTCTTGCTCAAACTAAATATAATTTAGAGGAATTTGATGAAGCTCTTTTGGATCTAAAAGAAATTATAACTAAATTTCCAAAATTTTCAAAGTTAGCCCAGGTGTATCTTCTTGCAGCATTCTCTTGTGAAAATCAATACAAGGATTTTAAGAATTTTTGCATGTATGCTAATAAAGCAGCAGAATTAAATCCCAAAGTATTAGAAGATCCTAAAGTGTTAATCGGATTTTTCAACGCCTACATAAAATTAGCAGAAATTGAAAAATGTGAAGTTTATTTAGACAAAGCGGCAACGACTCTTTTTGATGTATATAAAATAAATCCTGCTTTAATTAGTCAAGGTAACATTGTGTGGTTATCAGAATATTACTATGGTAAAGTAAAAATCCAAAGAAGAGATTATGTAAGTAAAAATCCTCAAATAGCATTAATAAAACAAAGAGCCATAAAATTAAAAAAAGCTCTTATTAGTCAAAACAGTAAAATAGAAAATAACTTTGTAGAACAACAAATCCTATCCCTAACAGATCTTTGTAGGGGTAATATTAAAAAGCAATTACTGTGGCTAAATAAATTAAATTCATACTACCAGCAATATCCCCAAATAAATTGGCTGTTAAAAAAAGATTTTTCCTTTGCCTATGCATGTGCTTTAGAAAAAAATAAACAATTGAAAGAGGCAAAAACAGAATTCGATACTCTTGTTACAAAAATAAATAAAACAGATTCTCTCTATCCATCAACAATTCTTCATCAAGCACGGTTGTTTTTAAAACTTAACGATCCAAGCCTACGTAATATAAAAAATCGCGAATTCATGAAGATGCTCTTAAAATTAAAAGATCTTTTGCTAAACAAAAATATAAAAACAGAGCCTTGTCATTTTGAGGCTGCTTTAGAATATGTAGATTTGCAATGCTCTCTTGCTGGCAATAGAAAAGATGAAAAAAAATTGTTTCTTCTTGCCCGTGTAGAAAATAACTTTACCAACGAAAATACTCCAGCAGCAAAAGAATATCATCAGGGATTGCAAGATAAAAATAGGAAAATCATATATGACGCTTATATTGCCTTTATTAGAGCAGAAATTATGCTAACAAGGGGGCTTGTAGAACAAGGAGCAAAGTCTCAAGAATATATTAATTCGGCAAAACAACTCTTTGCGGAAATAGAAAAAAATAATGGACTAATAACTCCTTATCTAAAACAGAGATTTAAAAAAATAACATGAAAATAAATAAACTTTTATTGCTTTCAATTTGTTTCGTCGCTGTTCTTCTCCTTTATCTTTTTTCACCTAGAATCTCATCTGTCGAAATAAGAAAAAATTTTCCTTTCAAAATTGCGATAGAACCACTAGAGGCGCAAATTAGAATAGTAGCTTTAACTGAACAAGACAAAATAGTATTGGCTCCTCCTAATATTATACAAAATGATCAGCAAATCATTAGTCTTAACGAGAGTTCTTTCCCTTCCAAAAATCTAACGCAGGAATTAAAACATTCTATTTCATCAAAAATAGATCTACAAGATCATCATGCCTTACCAAAAGCAGAAAATTTACCTCTGTCTTTAATCTCGTTTCCTCTACCAAAAAACATAGTTATGCCTTTTAAAACAGAGATGGTATCACCATTTTCCTTAGCAAAATTGGATAAACAAGACGAGCTACCATTCACAGTAGGCACGAATTTACCATCATTAGAGGCTCTTTCTACTATATCTTGCGGAAAAGATTTTGAGACACAAGTAATCTATGCTCCATATGAAAAGGGCTTTCTTTTCGCCGTTACGTTACTTCCTATTCCAGAGAATAATTTTAAAAGAATAAAAAAGAATGTCATCTTTCTTGTCGATCATTCTAACTCTATTCAGAAAAAAAGACTTGATATGACAAGACAAGCAATTGCAACGTCTTTACTGCTCCTGGATAAAGAAGATAAATTTAATATCATCTCTTTTGCTCATAATCCTACAATTTTTTCACACCATAATCTTCGTCCTACAAGAAAAAATATTCTTGCAGCCAGAAGATTTTTAAGAGATGTGAATATTGGTAGCTTCTTTTACTCTACCAATTTCTTTTTGCCCTTTAAAGAACTTCTTGCTAATCCTGATAAGAAAGATGAACTTAATATCGCGATACTTTTTTCTGATGGAGAAGATATAAATAACAGCGGTAATCAGCGTATATTGGAACAGTGGACAAAAGTGAATAAGGGTAATTTGTCTCTCTATACTATTGCATTAAATGATGATCATAACAGAGCGGCTCTGGAATTCTTTAGCGCCATAAATAAGGGGAAAATTGTTTTTGCTAATGATCAATTTTGTCTAAAGCGTAAACTTTTAAAATTTCTAAAAGAGATCTCCTTTCCAATAGCCAAAAATATTTCTCCTCATGCAATATGTTATAATAAAAATACTAAAGTAAAATTCTTCTCTACTAACCACCTACCAAATATCTATCAAGATGATCCTTTAGTAATCTTGGGACAAATAAATAAACTGGAGGATTTTACCCTTTTTATTCAGGGTATTCATGCCGATAATTGGTTCAATATCAGAAAAAATATATCTTTTAAAAATGCTCAAGAAGATAAAAATACTTTGCTACAAGAATGGGCTATTTTTCAGTCCCACCATTATTATCATAAATATTTAATCAATGGTGATCAGAAATATTTACAAAAAGCAAAACAACTATTAGACCCATGGAATCTAGAAACGGCCTTCCATTAACCAAGCCAGCTTGGATTTTTATGGTGTAAATCTTGTCATCCCAATGTGCTTTAATCCCATATGATGTTAACCAAGCCAGCTTGGATTTTTATGGTGTAAATCTTGTCATCCCAATATGCTTTAATCCCATATGATGTTAACCAAGCCAGCTTGGATTTTTATGGTGTAAATCTTGTCATCCCAATATGCTTTAATCCCATATGATGTTAACCAAGCCAGCTTGGATTTTTATGGTGTAAATCTTGTCATCCCAATGTGCTTTAATCCCATATGATGTTAACCAAGCAAGCTTGGATTTTTATGGCATAACTCCTATCATCGCTTATGTATGATCATTAACAAAAAAACAGCTAGAATTCTTCCTAGCTGTTTTTGATAGTAAAGTAAGCGGTTATGGTTTTATCAACCACCAAAATACTTCTCCTTCTACATGAACTTGTAAATTGTTTTCTTGAGTAAATTGCTGAACCGCTTGTTTTACTCCTGGCCATCCCCAATCATCACCACAAAGAATACCTCTAGATTTTACATGCGAAAACCATGCATTACAATCCGCATAACAACATTCATAAGAGTGATTAGCATCGATATAAATCAAATCAGCTATAACATTAAGCGTTTGAGATGCTGTTATACTATCCATGCGCACAGGTATAATTTTATCAGTTAAATGAGCATGAATAACATTAGATAAAAATTGATCATAGAGTGTATCTAAAATTGGATTTCCTTGGTGTTCTGGAGATCCCTCCCACGTATCAATAGCATATACTTTGCCGCCCTGTGGTAGTAATTTTGCCATATGGTGCGTAGATAATCCTAACCAACTGCCCACTTCTACAATAGTCATAATATTTCTTGTTTTTATAAAATTCTTTATGGCATGTCTGTTGCAATCCGCATACCAGCCCTGTAAATTGTAAGACATCAAATGTACTTGATTATATGGAGGTGGTAATTGACTAATATCTTCATCTGCAAAAAGACAAGTCACACAAAAAAATATTATTAAAAAAAATAATTTTTTCATCTTTTTCTCCTTAAAATGTTGAAAGAGAAAAATTGTAAAACTTGTTTTTATTTAATTAAATATTTTTTGAGGAAATTTTTTTCAAAAATCCACACCACCAAGCCAGTTTGGAATTTTACGTATACGCGCATGAACCATCTCAATTTGAATTTTTTGCTATTATTAATAAAAAACAGCTAGAAGCATTCTAGCTGTTTTTGATGGTAAAATAAGATTTTATGGTTTTATTAACCACCAAAACCATCCTCCTTCTACATGAACTTGTACGTTGTGTTCTTGAGCGATTTGCGTGACTGCTCTTTCTATACCATGATCTCCCCATCCCCAATCATCGCCACAAAGAATACCCCCAGATTTTACATGAGAAAACCATGCATTACAATCCGCATAACAACATTCATAAGAGTGATTAGCATCGATATAAATCAAATCAGCTATAACATTGAGCGTTTGAGATGCTGTTATACTATCCATGCGCACAGGTATAATTTTATCAGTTAAATGGGCATGAATAACATTAGATAAAAATTGATCATAAAGTGTAGCTAAAATTGGATTTCCTTGGTGTTCTGGAGATCCCTCCCACGTATCAATAGCATATACTTTGCCGCCCTGTGGTAGTAATTTTGCCATATGGTGCGTGGATAATCCTAACCAACTGCCCACTTCTACAATAGTCATAATATTTCTTGTTTTTATAAAATTTTCAATTGCTTGTTTGTTGCAATCCGCATACCATCCCCATAAATTATTAGGCATCAAATGGACTTGATTATACGGAGGTGGTAATTGGCTAATATCTTCATCTGCAAAAAGACAAGTCACACAAAAAAATGTCATTAAAAAAAATACTTTTTTCATTTTTTTCTCCTTAAGTTGTTGAAAGGGAAAAATTGTAAAATTTATTTTTATTTGAGTAAATATTTTTGTGCCTATGTAATATTAGCAATTTCATTAACAAGAAGCAGGAATTTGTAGTAAAATCATTGCATATGACATTAAAAATAACCGGCGGAATTTTTCGAGGAAGAAAATTAGCCTCTCCAAAAGGAGAAACAAGACCAACGCAGAGTATTGTTCGTCAGGCTGTATTCAACATATGCCAAAACGATATAGTTGATGCTAGCTTTTTAGACCTATTTGCAGGCAGTGGTATTATGGGATTAGAAGCATTAAGTAGAGGCGCTGCAACTGCTGTTTTCGTGGAAAATAATAGAGAAACTTTACGTTGTATAAAAAAAAATATTGAACTTCTGCAAATAAATAATGCTATTGTCTTTTCTTTAGATATCAATGCTGTGAAAAAAACTCTTCTTCATTTTTCATTCGATGTTGTATATATAGATCCTCCATATGATGTTTATAAATCTTCTCCGCAAATAATACTGCAGCTATTAAATGATCTTATAGATGGAAAACTAGTTAAAAAAAACACGCATATTTTCTTAGAAGGACCCTTGTCGCAAAATATAGAAATAATGATCCCACATTTAAAATTACTCAGCAAACGTAAATATGGAGCCTCTATACTGAATCATTTTAGGATAATTTAGAAACAATACCTCCATTTTCAGAAAATAATTCTAAATGACGATTTTCAGGTACTTCTAAACATATGTCACCAGGAATAATGATATCGCGAGCTGTAAAATAGCTGTTTTTGTGCAGGATGATTTTTGCACATTCTTTGCGAGTAAAATCCATTTTCCAAAATATGTTCTTCTTATCCCAGTCGATGCCAGAATTTTCTATTTTCACATTTTCTAAAATACAAGATGCCGCAGTCTCAGAATTAAAATCTTTTTCTATTATTACAAGACTGCCTGATATGATTACATTCGTCATTTTAAGATTTGCTAAACTTAAAAAAAGTTCAGAGTGAAAATATAAATACCCACCTCTTATTTTCTTGGCAATACTTGAATAAAAAGGCCCAAGCAGAGGATGAAGATAACATACAAAAGAAGGTCCTACTTTTAAATATTCTTTTTCTGTGGGAAGTCTTGGCATTTTCATCTTGCAATGTTCAGATAATAAATGATGATAATTGTGCAAAATATCTAAATGACATCCTTCGGGCGTTTCTAAAATAGGTCCGCCAGTTGTATAAAAGCGTTTTGTCGTAGATATAGTTTTCTTTCTGTCATTATATGTTAAAAATGTCTTTAGTGTTTGTGGTTGTAGATGTGTTTTTTTACTTGGAAAATGAGATGACATTTCTTCAGAAATATTTTGCATCATTAACTCGAGTCTGCCAACTTGTTTTTCTTTTTTTTGACCATCACCATAGGTCACTATGGCTTTTCCCTTCATGTTAATAATCATACCGGGAAGAGGTCTTGTTTTTACTGCTCTTTGTACGCTTTTTAAATCAATAAATAAAACATTTGTGTTAGCAGGAAATTTTGAATAAATACTACCTTTAAGTACAGGAGCATCTTGTATTTTGTATCGTTCAAAATCACTGTATTCAATGTTTGAAATGGTGTAGTTGTATCCTTTATTATTTTTTGTTTCAAAAAGAACATTTGTTCCTTCAGCTGCATGTATTCTACGAGGACAGGCAGCAAAACCAAAACTTTTTTTGTAATGTATGCCATATCCTATCATGGCTAAAATTCCATAGTCAGTACTTGCAATGGGATTGTTTATTTGGCGCACAATGGCCTTTGTTTTTTTAAGAGAATATAACCAGTCAAAAGCACCTTGTTCCTCCATAAGTTTCCATAAAACACCATGACCACCAGGTTTCAAGGTAAAAACAAGAGGCTCTTTCATTACCCAATCGCCATCAACACTAATGACAGGTACAGAAATTTGTTTAATAAAAAAAAATAATTCTTTCGGACGATTAAAATATTTTTCCTCTTCAAGAATTTCTAATATATGCTCATGGTTGTTCTTGTCATGAGACGTCATCATTACTATGGGAATATGTAATTTTTTGTTAAATGTCTCATAGTAAAGATGTTCTCGTGCTTGTAGATCTCTGATAAGCATTTCTAAAAGAGATATGCCAAGAAAAGGTAGTGATGCTGTCGGTAATGGTTCTTTTTTCTTTTCATCAACAAGACCTAAACGATCTCCTGCCCCTCCTACAGGATAAATTTCTGCTAGCTTATTTAAATTCTTTAATCCTAGAAGGATCTTTTGCTTAACTTCAACAGAATGTTTACGAATATCAAAAAACACCGGACTATATATAGTAAAATTCTTTTTTGGCTTTTTTTTCAAAAGTGAAACTATTGTTTTATGATATCCAATAATACCACCAATACTAGAGTAAAAATTCTCAACCTGTAGAAGCGTTTCTCCCATCGCTTTTAAAAGAGAGGCAAGATCCTTTTGTTTTTGATATCCATGAAAAACAATTGGACCTTGATTTAGTGAAACAACTGTCGTCAACACGTAACGAAGAGGAAAATCCAATGTCTTAATAATAGAAAAAAGAAAAGGATTTTCCTTAAAAAAACTACTTACCGATTCTTCTTTGAGCAAAGCATTATAACGATAAGTAAAATTCTTCATCATCTATTCCACACATACACCATTTTCGTATGTGGAAATAACTACCTCTTTATCTTTTTCATATTTTTTTCTGATACCATGCAATTTGTCATTTTTAAAGTGTTGCTCAAGATACGGTTTCCCATCGTCGTAGTATTTGTTCATGATACCATCACGCAATCCATCTTTATATTCCGCTTGAAAAACTAATATGCCTTTTTCATTCCAATGTTCATTTATGCCATGCATTTTGTCTTCTTTGTAAATACAATGAGACGCTAAATTGCCATTATTAAAAAACGTTTTTTCTTCTCCATTTTTTTTGTCATTTACGTAGTTGACGATCTGTTGTTCTTTTCCACTAGGGAAATATTTAACAAATAACCCATCTTTCAAATCATCTTTGTGATTTAATTTTATGAATACTTTACCTTTAGGAGTAAATATAGTAGCAGGGCCATTTTTTTTGCCCTTGACAAATGCTGTCTCAGCAACTTTTACGCCTTGTTCATTATACTCAATAACTTGTCCTTCGAGTAGGTTGTTTTTATAAACACCTTCAAGAGCTTTGGCATCTCCTACCTTGGAATGATATATACAATAAGGGCCTTCTTTTAAGCCGCTTTTAAAAGTAGCAATTAATTCTTTACCGTCTTTCATCTTTTGAAAAAATTTACCGGTTATACGGTTGTTTTCATAGTTCGACTCTTCAATAATCTCTCCATTTTCAGAGAGAAAAGTTTTGATACCATGAAGATTGCCGTGATTATAGTGCACAATATGTTGCAATTTACCACTCGGATAAAAGGTCTTTTCTTCTCCATGTAATTTGCCGGCATCATCATAATAGAATTTACGAGCTAAGACAACTTCTCCTTTTTTATTCTTTTCGAAGAATTGTTCATGTTCACCACATGGAGTTCCTTGTTTATAGGTTTCTAGTACAAATAAAGAACCATCCTCAAAATAGGTTTTAACTACGCCATTTAAAAGATCATCTTGATAAATCGCGTCTCTTTTTATTTTGCCACTTTCATAAAACCATTCATGTTTACCTTGTGCTTTTCCGTTAACATATTCACCATGTCTTTGTATTTTATCTTTGCCATACCAACTCATGAGACTACCATTTAATTTTCCATTTTCATAATGTGCTTCAAAAATACACTCTCCTTTTTCATTGTAAATACGATTAAGACCGTTTTCTTTTCCCTCAACGAATTGTTGTTCAATTTGCACCATGCCACTTTCGTTCCATGCCCCGTATTTACCGTCAGGAACCCCTTTTTTGAAAATTCCCTTTTTTGCAGTTAGACCGTTTTCATGCCATTCTTCGTAGGGCCCATCTTTTATGTTTTCTTTGTAAAAAGTGGAGATCTTAATCTGTCCAGATGGATAAAATTCCTTTTGTTCTCCTTCCATCAATCCGTTTTTATATTGGAATTCCAATTTCATTTGACCATTGGCAAACCACTCACGATAAAATCCTTCTAGTTTTTGGTCTTTATAAAATACCTCTTTTATTTTTTGACCATTTTCGTTGTATTCAATAAGAGGAGTTTTAGGATTACCATTTTCATCAAATTCTTCTACGTAACATACTTTGCCATTAGGATGATTTTTCCATCTTTTACCAATAGGATGGCCAGCAGAAAATAGACATTCTCCAAGAATTGTTCCGTCTTCTTTATAATAAAACTCCTTGCCATCCAATAAATTATTTTTGTAAGTGGATTTATAACTTTCTCTTCCACTTTTATAATATTTAATACATTGTCCGTCTAATTTTCCTTGGTCGTAGTTAACAATTTCTATAATAGCATGTGTGTCATCATAGAGAACAACCGCAGGGTTTTTGCCATTATTATGTAAATTACCATTCTTGAAATATTTCTCTGCACTAATAACGCCCGATTCGTGCCATTCAGTTACCATACCATTAATAACATTGTCTTTGTAGGGAACATGGCGCATTTTTTTATTGCCTTCATAGTAAAAAATGTAATCGCCGTTGATTTTACCATCGGTATAGACGGTTTCTTCTTTCAAATCACCATTTTCATAAAATATTTTAAGAGCACTATCTAATTGATTGTCTTTGAAAAAAACCTGACTTTTTGGCGAGCCATTTTCATAAAATTCTTTTGCTTCTTTTTGTAAAAGACCATTTTCATAAAAAGATACTTTTTTCACTTGACCATTTTCATAAAAATCAACACAAATTCCAGACGGAACAGTTGTAGATTTCCATATTTCATAACCTTTATCTTTATCGGAAACAATTGATAAGTCTACTTCTTGTTTTACTCTACCGTTTTCGTAAAAAGTAATTTGTTTGACAGGAAGTTCACTGCTTTCTGAAATTGGTTCATAAAAGATGATAACTTCAGAAACACCACTGGGATATTGCTTAATAACAGAAGACATCCAATTAGGTTCTACTACTTTTAATCCTACACTTTCTGTAGCCACACATAGCGAACATAAACAGAACAAGAAACAAATAAATTTTTTCATAAAAAACACCACATTTTTATAACAATGATAATTTATATCCAGTTTTTCTACCAAAAAGAAAGCATAGGTAAAACGAAAAACATTATTTAAATGTCGCGACTAAAAGCATGTTCGTGAGAGTCGTAAAAATATATCTTACCATGAGGAAAATTGTTACCAGTGGAGGAATAACAAATAGATAGGGTTTTTATTTGCTGATTATTAAAAGTACAAGTTATATCGGTAATAAAAATATCTTTTTTTACGTCATTTGGAAAATGAAAATTCACACCATTAACTTTTTGCTCTATAATTAAAAAAACATCTTTTTGATTTATTATAGCTAGCTTATGACTGTAGTCCATGAAAGAAAGTATTCTTTCCTGATACAATTTAAACTTGTGATCTTGGATAGTACCACGTATGTTAAATGTAAAAAGTAAACATAAAGAAGCAGCAATAACCAGCGTTATCATCACCTCCAATAAAGTGATGGTATGTTTTTTCCTCTTTTTGTACATGTAAACTGCGATTATTTGTTCTGTTGATCGTATTCATTTAATCTGTCAGAGATAACAACCAACTCTTCTGTGTTGGGAATATCATTACCTTGATCATCTTTTTGAGGTCTTATAGTAATGTCCATCTTAACACCCCATCCATCTTTTAAAAGCTTGTCAACATCTTTTACTAAATTGGATTCTAATAAATATTGTCTTGGCTCTTGTATCAATTCCTTTAGAGATAATTCTTTTTCTGCAGCCTGTAAAAGTAAAATGCTCTTTATTTGTTCTTGTGCTTGTCTTGTTTTAAAAGCCTTACCTTTATCTAAAGAGCCTTTCATGTTATAGCCTAAAACACTGCCAATAATGCCAATTAATAAGATCACGATCATGATCTCCAAAAGAGTTATGGCGCGTTTTTTCATAATTTTTCTCCTTTTTTAAAAAGTACTTACATCCGTGAGCGGTAAAAGAATGGAAATTACCAAAAAACCTACAATTATGCCCAAAATAAGCAGAATTAAAGGTTGAAATATGGTGGAAAAACGTTGCAAATTCTTTTCCAGCTCATCTTCATAAATTACAGCAAGATGCTGCAGCATGGCCGATTCATTACCACTCTCTTCTCCGATAGCCAACATACGGGAAAAAAGTGGAGGAAAATGAGGACTTGTTTTTAAAAGTTCACTTAATTTACGGCCCTCTAGTATTGCTTTTTCTGCTTTTTCTACATCTTTTTCCAAAAGGTTATAGGCCATTACGGATTTGGCTAAATTTAATGCTTTTTCGTAAGGTACTCCTCCCTTGAGAAGAGTAGAAAAAGAACGACAAAATCTGATAAGAGCAGCTTTAATGAAAAAAGGACGAACCAACAAGAAATTCATAAGACTATTTTTTACTTTTTTCTTTATCGAAGGAATTAAGAATACTCCAGCAGTCAATATTTTTAAGAATAATAATGCAAGCGCTAGTTCTGCTTTGGCATTAATAGCAAAATGACTTACTCCTAATACAAATCTTGTTATGGGATGAAGAGTACGTCCTTCAAAAAGTTCAAAAAGAGAGGGAATAATAAAAAAAATCAATGCAAACATTATAATGCCGCTAAAAACCAATAGTATGGAGGGATATAGAAGAGCGGCGATCACCTGTTTTTTTAATTTTATTCTTTTATTTATAAATGAAGCAATCTCTTCAAGCGCTTTATCTAGACTTGCAGATTTCTCCGCGTTAGCAACGATAGAACAGTAGATAATGTCAAATGATTTAGGATGAGAGGAAAGTGCTTCGGAAAAAGGAATACCTTTTTTCACTTTGTCACAGAGATCTAAAAATAAAGGATGTAATTTTGTGTCACGATATTTTTCTTCAACTGCCAAAAGGGCGTCATATAACGTAAGAGAAGCTCTTAAAAGTTTATAGATTTCCTCAGTAAAATGTAAAAGTTCTTCCTGACGCATTACATTTTTTTTCATCTTATATTGAATAATATCTGTGACAATAAGATCTTCTTTTTTTAGAGATAATTTCGCATCATCAAAATTATCCGAAGCAATATATCCAATAACTTTTTTCCCGTTAGAAGCAAAAGCTTTATATTGAAAAATCATATTTCCATTTTCCTGCCAAGGTTTACTACTCTTAATACTTCTTTTGTAGTTGTTATCCCTCTTTTTATAAGCTCCTGACCACTAAAAAGCAACTCCGTCATTCCATTTTGAAGAGCTTCTTTACGAAGAGCTTCAACAGCATGTCTTTGCATTATCTTTTCGTTGATTTGTGAATTTGTAGTCATGAGTTCATAAATTCCATGTCGTCCTTTATATCCGGTGTGAAAACAGTAATCACATCCGTCCCCTTTGTAAAAGAGACCTTGAAATCCTTCCATGTTAATTTCTTTTAATTCTTCCAAAGAGGGCTTGTAGGCCACTTGACATTTTGAACATATTTTTCTAACTAGTCGTTGTGCTAATACTCCAATTAGAGAAGAAGAAATAAGGTAAGGTTCTATTCCCATATCTAAAAGACGTGTTATTGCTGATGGTGCATCATTGGTATGAAGAGTACTAAAAACAAGATGGCCAGTTAGCGCAGCTTGTATGGCTATTTCTGCTGTTTCTTTATCTCTAATTTCTCCAATCATTATAATGTCCGGATCTTGTCTTAAAATGTGTTTTAATCCTCTGGAAAAAGAAAGTCCAATTTTCGTATTTACCCCTATTTGCGCAATTGAGGCAAGCTTATATTCTACCGGATCCTCTATTGTCATAATATTAACCTCAGAAGAATTTATTTCGCACACAGCACTATAAAGCGTTGTAGTTTTACCACTGCCGGTGGGGCCTGTGACAAGAATGATTCCCTCTGAGGCATTAATGAGTTTTTTGAATGTAGTGAGTAAATTTACATTCATGCCAATATTATCAATTCCCAAGATAATATTGGATTTGTCCAATATACGTAAAGCTGTCCTTTCACCATAAGCCGTTGGCACAATGCTTACTCTGAAATCAATTTCTCTTTTTCCAAGCTTCAATTTTATGCGACCATCTTGTGGTAGTCTTGTCTCTGATATATCTAATTTGGCCATTACTTTAATGCGAGCAATAATTTGAGCTTTTAAATCATTAGGAGAAAAATGACGATTCTGTAATATGCCATCAATACGGTAACGTACGTTTATTCCCGATTCTATTGAATCAAAATGGATATCAGATGCAGATTGCTGTATGGCTTCTAAAAGTATCGCATTTAAAAAACGAATAACAGCGCTATCTGAAGAGTTTTCTAAAAGATCATAGCCCTCTATGTCATCAACCGCAATATTGTTTTTATCTTTTTTATTTAGATCTTTTAAAATTTTTTTTGTTTCTTCTTCTTTTTGATGATAACAAAGTTCGATTGCTTCATTTAGTTCTTCCTTGGAACAGAGTAAAATTTCTATTTCCTTGTTTAAAATGAGACGTAATTCCTCTTTAGAAGAGAAATTTAACGGATCAAAAGAAGCAGCAATGATCTTCTCGTTTTCCTCTTTTAACGGAAGTATACCATTTTGTTTTACAAAAGCATATGGGACAATATGCTTTTTATCTTTGACTAAAGGATATTCTTTTAGGGCAATATTATTTTTCATCGTCGAAAATAAGTCTTAAGCTTTCTTTGAATAGATGCTTTTTATGTTTTTCTTCTGCTTTTTTCAGCATCAGTAAAAATTCAGGACGATCACCAACACGACTTTCTAAGAAATCATTTCTTAATTTTTTTAAATCTTCTTCCGCATTGCATATTATATGAGGAGTAATGAAGATAAACATTTCGGTCGAACTGTCATTTAATTTAGTTGTTCCAAAAAGTTTACCAATTCCGGGAAGATCACCTAAAAAGGGTATTTTTTCTCTTGCATCTTCGCTAGAACTTTTTTTAAGTCCTCCTAATATTACGGTTTCACCATCGGCAATTCTTACCTCATTTTCGATATGTCTTTTAGTGACAGGAGGTCTTTCGTTGGTAGTATGTTGTGTCGTTTCAAAATTTACATTTGTTTTTAGAGTAACAAATCCTTTTTTGCCATCGGGATTTACATGGATAGTCGGCGTCATCGTAATGACAATACCAAATTGTGATCTTGTGTATTGTGCTATCGAATCTTTTTTTGTGTCCAGCTGAATAGCTCCAGTGTTTATAGATAACTCTTCGACTATTGATATTGAGGCTTGAGTTTGATTCACAGCTAAAATTGATGGATTAGCTTTTATTTGCACGTTATCTTGAGCTATAAGAAAATTCATGGCTAGATCAAAAGATGGCCAAGCTTTATGTTGTCCGAATATAAAATTGAGCATTCCTTTTCTCTTACTGCCCTCTCCCTCGGAGGTGTCAAATGAGATACCTTTTTTTGATGATCCTATTTGTAAAAGATTTATTCCTGATTGCTTAGAATCTTGCATTTTCTTCTCCACTAAGAGCACTTCTATTTGTACCATTTTTCTGGGGACATCAAGTTTAGTGAGTAGTTCTTCTATTTGAGGAATATCTTCCTTTTTTATTACCATGAGTAGAGAGCTGTTTTTAGGATCTACGATGAAGTTTCCAAATGCCTTTAGATTATCTTTGTTGGGGATAGAGGCACTTGTTTTACTATCTAACTCTTTAATGGGTTTTACAAAAGAACCGTATACTTTTTCTAAGACCGCTGCTAAATCTTCAGGCTCACAATATTTACAAGCGTACCAATAGACCGTCATTTGAGAAGGATCTTCGAGTTGACTGTCTAATTCTTCGATTATTTCTTTGGCTTTTTGTGTTAAGTTTTGTGGCCCTACGAAGGCTAGAGAGTTTATTTCTGGAAGAGGAAAAATCTGTAGTTCTTCTAGTATAGATTGATAAAAAGAGGGACGATTTTTTAATCCATTATCAGCAAAAAATCCTTTTAATATTTTTTCTGCTTCCATAACATTGATTTTGCTAATTGGAACAATTCTTACCATTTTAGTTTGTTCTTTTCCCCATACAGCATCATAGAGAGATAATAATCTTTCTATTTGTTCTTTGAAGGCAATCAAAATGAGTTTATTTCCCATGATTTGAATTATAGTTTGTTTGGGATCAGAAAATCTCTCAAAGAAGATTTGTAGATTTTTTAATTGTTCTGGAGGAGGAGTGTGTACATAAAATATTCTGGAGGTATCGCTTAGGTGTTCTAAATCTTTTTTATTTGAAGCAATAGCGTCGATGTGTGAGGGATCTTGTTTAAATGTATAAAGTAGTCTTAGGTAGGGATTTATTCTTTTTATTCCTATACCGTTATATGACAGTATTGCCTCAATAATGTCGTCCCAACTTTCTTTGGGGATAGAAATAGTAGAAAATAATGAGAGTTTCATCGATCCTAATTCAAACGGAATGAGATAGAGATAGTTGGAAGAAGCGTATTCCATGATAAGCGTGGAAAGAGATACTTCTCCGAGGTCTAAAAAAGCATAATTTTCACCGCTATTGGAAGAAAATTTATTGCTAGCTTCTTTGAATTGTTCTCTTGCTTCTGCTAATTGTTGCTTTAATACTTTGATGTTTTCTAAAAGAACAACATATTTTTGTTCTTCGGCTTTATTATTATATAGTGATAGGGCTTCAGCATATTGTTTTTGTAGTTGTTCTCGTAAAATAATTGTTTCTTCATTATGTTTTTTTGCCAGTTCTTGTATGGTACTAGAGCAAAATATGGGCGTTGTCAATAAGAGGAAAAAAAATATTATTTTTTTCATAATTTTTTTTGTCCTCGTGTTTGGCGAACTATCGGTACTTCGAGTTTTTGCATAGCGCTTAATGTGGAATTGAAGAGAGTAGCTTTTAGTGTTTTTTCATTTTCTATTTTGTCGATAACGAGTAATTCATACTGCGACAGAAAAATATTTTCTGACATATTATAAAGCTCCCAAAATTTTCCTGTTTTTACTAAGGTCATCCCTTCTTTTAAAACCATTCTTTGTCCCTCAACATAGCCACTTAGGGTATCGTGGCTTCTCAAACGCAAGGAAGAAAAAATCTCTTTTGTTTTTTCTATATTAAGTTGGGGCATAAGGATAGCAAAGAGATCTATTTTTTCTCCATGAACATTCCATCCTAAAACATTTACTTTATCTTTAGTAATTTGTTTGATTTGAGCTAGAGGATAATTTTGAGTGTTCCTCTCATTTGCAGCAGGTTGCCAGATATTATCTTTAAATATAAGGAAATCGTTTGTTTTTACTAATAAGACATTATTGTTAATAAATATTCTGGCTTTGTTTTTCTTAACATATTCATTTTCAGGGAGATATGTTTTTAGGTAGAGATTGTCAGCGAAAAAAGCTCCTTGTGCTAATTTTAGAAAAATATCATCTTGAGGAACAATTTTTGTTTCTATTGGTATTTGTAAGGTGATGGTTTTGTTCTTTTTTTCTCTTATGTTTATAGTAGCGACATTATTTTTTACGGTTTTTAAATGGATAAGGAGTGTTCTTTTTTGTGTAACATGTTTAATAGTAGGGGTTTCTTTTGAGATAACATATTGTTTATTGTTGATGCATAAGATCAAAGTTTGATTGAGATTATCAGGGCGAGTATTATTAGCGATGAGTCTTATGTCGTTTATTTTGAGTTGTTTAGTGGGTTCAGGAAAGAGTCTTTTTTGAGGAGTTATATAGTCTGTGGAATGTAATTGTAAAGGAGCAAAAAAAAGTGCGATAATTACAATTAATCTTTTAACAAATAAATATTTACGCATAGTTTTTAAACTTTTGGGATAGTTTAAAGAAAAGAAAGATAAAATACAAATCTTTACAAAAATGTAAATAAATACTTTAATTAGAAGTAAGAAGGAATATAGTCTTTATCCTTAGATTAAAGACAAAAGGAGAAAAATAATGATACAGAAAGAGAAGTTGACTTCATTTGCTGAAAAAGTAAAAAAAGGAATTTCTGTAAATGAAATGCAAACTTTTGCACACAAATACATGGCAGAGGTATTTATTGTTATAGCAATTATTATCGCGATGGTATCGAGTGGTTTTAAATTTTTCAGTGGTGCTGGATGGAGTATCTTTTTCGCAGGCTTTGCTACAATTATTGGTATGATGGTTGCAGAAAAATCATGTGATATGCGTATAAAATTATTTAAAGCTATTTATAAGCAAGAGAAGGCCATGCAAATTGTAGTAGGCATTATTAGGATTCTGATTGCTATATTTTTACCTTTTATTATTTTTGCAGAGCTTGGATTTATATCTGGTATAGCTTTCAATAATATGATGAAGGATGGTTGTTCTTGTGGAAAAAAAACGACTAAAAGTGAAGACAAAGAAGAAAAGAGCATCGAGCGGGACGAAGAGCATATATAAAAGTTTAGGCAAGCTTCCTGAAAAGCATACCGCATCTTTAGCATTCCTCTCTTAGGAGGTGGGTATGCAACATTTTACTCTCAGCTCAAGTTGAGGTAAAAAAATGGGGAAGCTTGCTAATTGGTCATACTAAAAAATTTCAATTCTTCTTCATTAAGGTTGAATGTTTTTAAATTTTCTAGAACAGTAATTTGCTTATGTAATATTTTTTGCAGTCCTGCGATACGACGAGTATTATATAATGCTAAAGAAGAATTTGTGTCATTTTGTAACATTTCATTTAGTTTTTCTGATAGAGTGAGCGCTTGTTCGTAGTTGTTTTCATATATTAAAAGAGAGGCAGTGGAGAAAAGAGCATAGAGAGGTAAATTTTCATTTAATCTACTAATAGCATTTTGTGATAATTGTTTTGCTTCTTTTACATGTCCATTTTCTAAAAATTGTTGAGAAAGAAAGCTACCATAGGTGTTTTCAAAAGATGTTTTTTTTGTTAAAATGAGCGCAACATTTTGTGGGTTTTTTTTCTCTTTTAAATATTTGTCAACTTCTTGTCTCATGGATAAAAATTGTTTATCGTTATAAGAACTGATGCCCATTTTTGTAGCTATGCCGACAAGTATCAAAACAATTGCAGCAATCCAATATTTATTTGTTTTTAACCAAGGCAATAAAAAATCTTTCATATGCTTCCTCTTATAATCTTATTATGATACTTTTTTGAAAGTTTTTCCTCTATTAGTTTTTGTGTACTCAGTAGAGTAAAATGGATATAATGCGGCATATAAGATATTTTTATGAAAAATTGTTGCGGGATGATTTATGGAGATGTGGAACATTATATAGATCACATGGCGCCATTATGTGCTCTTTTAAATATTCCGCTTGTTACTAATGAATTAAGAATACGAGATATAATAAGTAAATTTTATCCAGCTGTAACAGTATTTTATTGGGATTATTTAAATTTTCCTTGGCAACTAGTAAAAAATTTTGATGTTGTCTTTTACTGTTCTTTAAGAGGAGATTTTAAAAGTGAATTTCAACTACAGCAAGATATTTTACAAAAGGAAGTGAAAACGATATGGTGTCCTCATGGTAATTCCGATAAAGGTCGACATCAATATTTTATGGAAGCATTGCAAGAGGAGATTGCGGTCTTACTTTATGGAAGAAAAATGTTTGATTACATTATAGACAAGGGAGTGAGTCCTAAAAATTTTCATTTTCTTGGTAATTATCGTTATTATTACTATTTGCAATGTAAAAGTTTTTATGACGGGCAGATAAAAGAAATTTTGGGAGAAAAAAAGAAGACAACGATTTTATATGCACCAACATGGCATGATTGTGAGAACTCTTGTTCTTTTAATGAGGTAAAATCGTATTTGTTGAACCATGTTCCTCATGATATGAGACTTATTGTTAAATTACATCCTAATACTTTTTCACAATATTGGTTAGAAACTGAGCAGTTATTGGAAGAATATAAGAACAATAATGATATTGTTTTTTTAAAGGATTTTCCATGTATTTATCCTCTTTTAGATTATGTAGATGTATATTTGGGAGATATGTCGTCAGTTGGATATGATTTTTTAATCTTTAATCGTCCAATGTTTTTTCTGAATAAGAATTTGAGAAATAAAAACCAGGATCTGGGACTTTATTTATATAGTTGTGGAGAAGAGATTTTGCCCACAAGGTATGAGAGAATCTATGAGATAATAAGAACATATTTGGAAAAGAAAAGGAAAAAACATGTGGCTTTTCAAAAGAAGACATACGAATATACTTTTGGTAGTTTTTGGAATATAAAAAAATTTCAAGATGATATATTGCAACTCGTGGATAAAATTGTTTCTAGCTAGGAATGCCTAATATTTCTTGAACTTTTGCTACAAATGTTTCGAAAACACTGCTTTCACTTAAGTCTAAATTATGTGATTTTTTTTCTTCTGGAAGAGAAAGAGCGTCATCGAGTGGAAAGAATTTATGAAGACTTGCGATATGATAAGGAATTATTTTGTCTTTTTTGGAATAGATGATAAATTTACGGCCTCTTACTTTTGCATAGTTTTGTATACTATCTATTTCCCAATTTGTCTTTTTTAATATGTATTTGATCACTGACGGTGGAAGGAAATGTCGAAGCATTTTTGTGGCTATGGCTATTTTTGATACGGAAGCAAAAGAACGATCGTTGCAGAGATTAACGTTATCATATTTTGCAGCAACGGCGGTTGCTATAGCTCCCCCTAAAGAGTGGCCAAGCAGTAATATGTTTTGTTGAGGTATATGTAAGATATTTAATAGGTATTTTAAGGCCGCTTCTCCGTCATCTATGAGATCTTGAGCGCAATAGATCTTACCTTTACTTGTACCAACGCCCCGATAGTTGAATACTAAGACATGAGCTTTTGTTCTCTTTGCTAATTCCTTTAAATGATGATGATGTCTTTCAAAACGTTCGCCTGAGGCAGGATAATAAAGAATAAATTTAGTATTAGGGGTAATAGGCTCTGCGTTTTCTGGGGCGAATATTTTTGCACATAGTTTTTGATTGATGTAGAATGTTGGAGATTTATGACTAACATGTATGGCACGATGGTTGTGAATGAATTGAGCGGGCAAGACTAGATGACTGATAAATCTTTGGATGTTTTTCTTGAACCATTGAGATATTTTTTTTGTGGTGCATATGGATGGTGTAGCATGATCTTCTACTACTAGATCTAGAGAACTAACGGTACTTGCTATATATACTTGTCTAATATTGGTTCTTGTCATATTAAAATTATATCGTTCACTTTAATTCATAACTTTCTGAATTTTTTCTTTTGTTAAGCACATGTGAACACCTTTAAGTGGATCTTCTTGTTCGAAACCTAATTTTTTATAAAAGGGCATGGCAAGAGGTTTAGAAAACAGCACGATTCTAAGGCAATGTTGTGGCAAAGTGGAGGCTAAATGATAAATGACTGCGCTACCAGCACCTTTCACAGAGTGTGTTTTTGAAGTATTTGGTTCTGCTCTTACATTTTTAGGATTTGTTACTAGATAGGCTATTTCCAAATCATCGCTTGGTTGTTTTTGTACAGTGGTGAGAGCAATAGCTTGAGTATCTTTATGATTTGTGTCTTGGCATATAAAGATTTTATATTTAAAGTTTTTTGAACGTTCTTTTATGTGAACGTTTATATCACTGGCGAGTACGGATAAGTTGCCAAAGATGTCATCTTGCAAAAATTCGTGTGTGACTTGAGCATAAGCTTCATCGGACCATTTTTGAGCAATATCAGCAATTTCTGAACATTTTTTATCATCATCCGAAAACACTTCTTCCACTCTCAAATTAGGATATTCGTGGAGATACTTTTTTGGATCTAAAGATGCAGGATTTTGTGATAAAAGATCGGTAGTTGTTGTAGACATAAACCCACTTATTAAATAAATATTTTACCATATAATTAATTTAAATTAAACGGATTATTGCTGTTTGTTCAAATAAATAAAAATTTAATTATGTTATATGTTGTTGTGTGTGGATTCTTGCTGTGCAAAATGTTTAAGCCCTTGATACTTAGGATGCTATACTACGCTCTTTTGAGCGAAAAACTAAACCTCTTAATGTTAGTTTCTTAGCCTTTTTGTTGTTAAATGTCGTTCACAGTTTTAAGGAGTCCGTTTTTTATTGCGTTTATGCTTTTTTTAGCAAAGGTGTAGTTATAAAGCTCGAGTTGTTTTTTCTTTTTTTGATAAGACCAATTTTTTAGTCCTTTTTTTATTTTGAAAACGACATCATCGGCATCTTTGATTTTTATTCCACAATGCTGCAGAGACGAGAAACGCTTTTGAGAATCTTGCCAATGGAAAAAAAACATAGGTTTTTCGAAATATAAAAAATCATAACCGATTGAAGAAAAATCTCCAACATAACCGTCGCAAACTTTTAGTAGAGGATAAATAAGAGGAAAATGTTGCAAAAGAAGAATATCTTTTTCTTGCTCTAACATTGATAGTAATGAAAAATAATCAGAAGATTTTTCTTCTTGCATGAAAGGATGTGGTTTTATGATTAGATTGAATTCCTCTTTTAATTTTAGTGCTTTTTTTACGAAGGTAAAAAAAGAAGAGGATTTTTCCTTGTCGTTCCATGTAGGAGCATAAAGAATGTTTTTTTTCTTTTTGTTCAAATGAGAAGTAATTTCCTTTTCGATAATATTGTCATAAAAATTCTGAAATTTATGATAAAAAAATTTGCGATAGTTCCCGGTCGTGACATACGGTTGATGTGCTGTTCTTAACGAGAGTTTTTTTAATCTTTCATGCATTTGTTTGCCGTAAATAAGAATGATATCTTGATGTTTTATCGGAACAAACATGGAAGAAAAATATCCCTTATCGGAATTTCCATGAGGACAATATATCAAGCGAATATTTTTTTGCTGGAGATTGGCAAAGTATGTCAAAAGAGAGTCTTGAAAAAAAGTGCTTTGGAAAAAACAGTCATATTCTTTAACGAGCATTTCGTAAGATAGTTTATCATTGGGAATGTAGATGACTTTTACTTGCGGGTAATATTTATTTATGGTTTTTTGTTTCTCTTCATCTACAACTAGAAGAGGCATATCGATAATGTGACAAAGAGGACATAAATGATCTAAAAATCGTGAGTCATTAGATAAATCCAAAGCTAGGTAACGCATAAAAGTTATTCTTTTTCGCTAAATTCTAATGGGGGCATGATAAATACTACTTTTAAATCATCAAGATTGTGAGCAGTAGGTTTAGCTTCGATTTCATAAAAATAGTCTCCCTCTTTTAATTTTTTTACTTCCGTGACTGTGGCGACGTCGAGGCCTGCGGGAAAAATACCATCCATACCAGTTGTGATTAAAAGATCATTTTTTTGTAATATGGATATTTTAGCTTTTAAAGCTTTTTTTGAACCTTCACTATCAGCAAATTCGTAATTAAATCCCACTCCTTTTAAGTGAGTACCGAAAGTACGCCATAGGGGACGTAAACATCCATGCAGTTCTCCTTTTGCTAAGAACTGACTTTTTCCTTCTTTATGTAATTTTGAGAGGATGTTAGATAATATTGCTAAAAATTGTTGTTGTTCTTCTCTATTTTTAAAAAGCTGTTCTTTGGAAACAATGAGTTCATATAAATTTTTACTATTTTCAGCTATAAGATGATTTTGTATATCACCTCTCACTGCTCTTACAGCTGGCACAATACTTGGATCAGTAATGAGCTTGACTTGAGATATGTTTTGTTCTACGTGTTCTATAACACCGATTAAAGATGATCCCACGACAACCGGACTATTTTTAGCAATGATTAATTTACCCAGAATTTCATTGTCTTTTTCTCCTACATTTATCCACACGTTACTGCTCCAAGGAGTAGGGTCTCGAAAAATTATTCTTGCAGGTATTGCTTGCATTTGTATTTCTAGTACTTGTCGAAGTTCATCACTTCTTCTTCGAAAGAATTCATTCCAGTAAAGATCATCATGTTTTTCTATCGCCATATTTTTCATTCTTTCTATTTGCTCTTGTATGCGTTCTTCGAAGTTAAGCCATTCATAAACGCTGTCGATTTGATCATGTAGTACTCTATTTTCCAGAGCTAATAGGGAGTCTTCTTCTTTTTTTACATCTTGAATATTTTCTGTTTTTTGCCAAAAAGGAGACAGCGCGGAAATTACATAAAACCTTAAGTTTTTTGTTAGTGCTATAGGAAGACTTAATATTAACAATACGCAGATAGTTAACGATAAATAAAAAAGACGTTTCATGTATTCTCCTGGAAAGAAGGGTAGCGATAAATTAGATATTTTTCAATTTTTCTCTATTTTTAATTTTTTTACTTGGGCTAAAAATTAATATATTTTTTAAAAGAGGATAATATGAATGTACTAGCAGCTACGATAGAATTTATAACAAAAGAAACAGTATCAATTGGATTGACTGCTTTAGCTATTAAATTATTCGTTACTTCCGTAAATCCTATTTCTGTTGTTGCTTTTTTTGCACTTCGTGAGTTGGGTGTACTCATTACAGAAAGACTTTTGAACCATATGTTTATCTTTCTGACAGCAAATGATATTTTAATGTTTTTAATTGTAAAAATTTTTTTGGATCCAAGCTTTGGAGTAATATCTGTTGCAAAAGCTATTGGTACATATTGTGTCAGTAAATGTGTGCTTAGATTAATCTTCAAAAAAGAGCAATCTCTTGCTAATAGAGATTATGTACCGCCGTTATCCGATGGGTATGTTGCTCACAGCATAATTGTATAATGTTAATTTGAATATCATAATGCAGTTATATAAATGAATTTATTTAGTAATTTTTGTGAAAAAATAGTTTTTTGCAAGAAATTCATTGATTTAATTACTTTCATTTTGTAAACTTGTTGTCAATTTTTTGTTGTAAGTTTAACAAGGAGTATATTATGAGTAATGGTGTAAGTTCTCGTCAATTTTTTGAAACTTCTTTAGCAATCAGTTTGACAGCATTGGCAGTAAAATTAGTGGTTACTTCCGTAAATCCTATTTCTGCTGTTGCTTTTCTGGCTCTTAATTTTTTACCTGGCATGGTGGAAAGATTTATGCCGTCAACAGTTAGAATATACATTATGAATCATCCAGCACTTTGCTTATTTTGCAGTACAATTGTGTCATTCTTTGCTGTGCAAAAATTCTTAGATCCAAGTTTTGTGTTAATGTCAGCTTTGAAAACTATAGCAGTGCAGCTCGGATCAGAAGGTTTAGTGGGTACGATGAGTTATTCTATTTTTCCTGTTCCTGCTCAAGGTGATCGTAGTTTGCCACAAGAAATAGAACATGATATCAATGAATCTTTACCAGTAGACGAGGAGATGAGGGATGAAGAGCACTTAGATTCTGCAGAACCAGCATCTTTATGGCCAGCTGTAGCTGTGGCAGCAGGAAAAAGTTATGAAACAGAAAAGCCAAAAGGAGCAGAATAAAGATATTAAATAAGTTTTTAACGAGGATTTCGTAAATCCTTGTTGTTATTATCTTACATTTTTTGTAAATTCTTTGTCAAAAATTAAAGAAGAGGTGTATTATGGCTAATAGTATCGGTCAAACTTTAATAAAAGATGCAGTGTCGTTTGGTGTAACGGCATTGGCTATAAAGTTATTTGTTACTTCTGTAAATCCAGTTTCTGCTGTTGCTTTTTTGGTTCTTAGCGAATTACCAAGCATTTTAGGGCGATACGTAAGACCATTAGCAGATAGAATGGCAAGACATAAAGATTTTTATTCGATAGCTACTCCTATTATATCGCTATTGGCTGTGCAAAGATTTTTAGATCCGACGTTTGTTGTCGCGTCAGCTCTGAAAACTGTGCTCACACAAGTAGTATCTTATTTAGTACTCCATGGATTAGGAATCTTTGATGATGTTCAAGATCTTCAAGAAGATCATCATGATGTCCCACAAGAAGAGCTTAATATACCTGTTGCTATAGTCCAACCAGTAGTAGTAGAAGCAGCAGCAGAAAATGCTCCTCAACAACCAGAAGATGGAGCAGCGCATCCAAATTCAGATCCTGCTGCGCAACCAGGGATGTAATATTTTTTAAAGAGGCAATTTTTGTGTTGCCTCTTTTTTCTCGTTTATAATTTTACGCAGCTTGGAAAAATATTTTTTCCTCTTTAGTAGTTCCCTTTCAAAACCAACTTCTTTCGGATGATAAAATTCTTCCCTTTCCATATCATCAGGAAAATAGTTTTGTCCAGAAAAATTATTTTGAGTCTCATGATCGTATTGATATCCTTTACCATAATCTAATTCTTTCATGAGTGTTGTTGGGGCATTTAAAATTATTTTTGGTGGTGATAGATGATTAGTTTGCTTTGCATTTTCAAAAGCCTCTTCGTAAGATGTATAAAGAGCATTACTTTTAGGAGCAAGTGCTAAGTATACTATTGCTTGTGCTATTGCTAAATCTCCTTCGGGAGAGCCTAATCTTTCATAAGCTTCATGAGCCAAAATGGCTATTTTTAAAGCTTCAGGATCAGCAAGGCTAATATCTTCAATAGCCATTCTGATAACCCTTCTTGTTATATATAAAGGATCTTCTCCTCCTTGAATCATGCGCGCAAACCAATAAAGAGCAGCGTCGGGATCCGAGCCTCTTACCGATTTATGAAGAGCAGAGATGAGATTATAATGTTGATCTCCTTTTTTATCATAAATAGCTGCTTTGGCAAAAAATCCTCCACCGTCTAAAAGATTTAAAAGATATCTCCCATCACCTTTCGCTAAGTTTATCAATTTATCTTTATCTTTCTGGTTATCTAAAACTTTTACTTTCTCCTCATAGCGTTTTAATAGTAGACTTCTTGCATAACCCTTTTTGAAATCTTTAGATTTTTGTTTTTATTTTTCTGAATTTCTTTTATTATTTTTCTCCTTAAATAGGAGAAGGAGAAAAATAAAGTGAATAAATACGAAAGAATT
>Ga0233425_10001056_pt1 | contig 65172 bp, 65 predicted proteins | sample Watercolumn_Towu_2_FD_181712 | JGI IMG/M metagenome (GOLD analysis project Ga0233425, IMG submission 181712) | Freshwater microbial communities from Lake Towuti, South Sulawesi, Indonesia - Watercolumn_Towuti2014_140_MG | ecosystem: Environmental > Aquatic > Freshwater > Lake | place...
AGGTCACGCAAGACACATCGGTACAGCTGCTCATCGTCCTCGCGGGACTCGCGGTCGCCGGCATCGGCATGTATGAGGTGATCACGCGGTACCTCGCGCGCAACCCCGTGCCGCCGACGAGCGAGGCCGCGCGCGACGCGGGGCTTAGGTGGGAGCGGGAGATCGAGGAGCGGACGCGCCAGAAGGAAGCGGGAGAGGACGTGGAGTGAGGCAGCTTCTGATGGTCGTATTGCTCCTCAACGGCCTCGCCGTCGTTGGTGCGGCATTGACGGGGAACCTTCCGAACTGGCCACCAGGCCAGCACGACATCCACGTCGCCGACCAGGCCGGTACGCCGATCGTCCGCCTCGGCGGCGACGAGCATCCCTCCGAAGGCGGCGTGATCTCCATCTGGAACGACATCTCGATCTCGAACTCGATCCTGACGGCGTGGCTCGTCATGGCGCTCCTGGTCGCGGTCGGCGTCGCCGCGGCGCGGTCGGTGAGCGTGACCCCGGGGAGGTTCCAGAGCTTCATCGAGGTGGTGGTGCAGGGGCTCATCGACTTCATGCGCCAGGCGGGCGGCGAGCGCGTCGTCCGCTACCTGCCGCTCTTCGGGACGCTGTTCCTGTTCGGACTCCTGTCGAACTGGCTGTCGATCGTTCCGCTCGTCGGGCAGGTCGAGGTGCTGCGCGCTCCGACGTCGGACTACCACACGAACCTCGGTCTCGCGCTGACGGGATTCGTCTGGTACCAGGCCGCGGGCGTACGCGAGAACGGCGTCGGCTACTTCACGCGCTGGGTCAACTTCACCGGATTCAAGGAGGGCGTGCTCGTCGGGTGCGTGATGATCCTGGTCGGCATCATCGAGCTGTTCAGCGAGGTCTTCCGGATCCTCACGCTGACCCTCCGTCTCTGGGGCAACATCTGGGGCGGCGAGATCGTCCTGGCGGTGCTCGCCGCGCTCCTGTTCGTCCCGAGCCTGATCCTGCCATTCGTCGGCCTCGAGCTCTTCATCGGCTTCATTCAGGCGTTCGTGTTCGCGTTCCTTGTCCTGCTCTACATCGTCCTCGCGCTGGAGTCGCACGGTGGTGAGGAGCACGAGGGCGCGCATGAGGCTTCACACGCGGCGACCTAGAACGCGAGGAGGTATGGCATGAACCTGGCCTGGCTTGGCGCTGGTCTCGCGATCGGACTTGGTGTGCTCGGTGCGGGGCTGGGCATCGGCATCGCGGGCTCCAAGGTGGCGGAGGCGACCGGCCGCAACCCGGACGCGGCGAACGCCATCCGCACCAACGGCATCATCATCGTGGTCTTCGCGGAGTCGCTCGGCATCTTCTCGTTCGTCATCGCCTTCCTGCTGCAGGGCAAGGCGCTGTAGCGATGCTCTTCGCTCCGTTCGCGGCGGAAGGGGGATCGAGCGCGCTCATCGTCCACCCGTTCTGGGTGCTCGTCTCGATCGTGAACTTCCTGATCCTGCTCTACGTGCTGCAGCGTTTCATGTGGGGTCCCATCACGCGCACGCTCGACTCGCGCGCCGCGCGGATCCGCGAAGGGCTCGAGAACGCGGAAGCGGCGAAGCGCGAGCGCGAGCAGATGCAGGCCGAGGTCGAGCGGCTGCTGACCGAAGCGCGCCAGGAGGCGCGCCTCCTGGGGGAGCGCGCGACGCAGGCCGCGGAGGCCGCGGCCGCGCAGATCCGCGCCGAGGCGAAGACCGAGGCCGACCGGACCCGCGAGAAAGGACGCACGGACGCGCAGCAGCTCCACGACCAGGCGCTCGCGCAGCTGCGCACCGAGGTGGCCGCGATGGTCGTCCTCGCCGCATCCCGCATCCTCGGCAAGGAGATCGGCCCGGAGCAGCACCGCGCGCTCATCGAACGGTCGCTCGACGAGGCCGCCTCGGATATGCGGAAGCACTGATGGCGCTCGCCGGTTCCGCGGCCCGCCGCTACGCCGAGGCGCTCCTCGAGATCGCCACAGAGTCTGGGAGCGTCAACGTCTATCGCGACGCGCTCGACCGACTCCGCGCCGCGATCGGCCCCGACGCCATCCGCGCGCTCCGCGACCGGCACGTCCCGATCGAGCGCCGGCGGAACGCGCTCGACGCCGCGGCCACGGATGAGCCGAAGGCCGTCCGCGCCGTGCTCGTGATGCTCCTGGAACGCGACCGCATCGCGATCATGCCCGAGATCGCCCGCGCGTTCGGCGACCTCGTCGACCGGCGCGAAGGCATCGTCCACGCGAAGATCAGCACGCCCGTTGAGCTCGAGCCGGCGCAGCGCGACGACGTCGTCCAGCGCCTCGAGCGGACGAGCGGCAAGCGCATCCGCGCGACCTTCGCCGTCGATCCCGCGCTGCTCGGCGGCGCGCGGATCCAGCTCGGTGACCGCCTCATCGACACATCGGTCCGCGCGCAGCTCGAGACCATGCAAAGGCAGCTCGCTTCCTAAGTGAAGGCGAGCGAGATCCGGCTCCGCCGGTCGAGCGAGCGACACACCATGCACGCGGCGAAGCCGCGAGCCTGAGCAAGGGGGAGCAACGTGGCTACGACGTCGTCCGAGATCACGGACATCATCCGCGCCCAGATCGAGCGGTTCGAAGGACGGGCGGAGCCCGTCGATGTCGGCACGGTCGTCGAGGTCGGCGATGGCATCGCCCGCATCCAGGGTCTCGCCGGCTGCATGGCCTCGGAGCTCCTCGACTTCGGGCACGACACGTTCGGCCTCGCGTTCAACCTCGAAGAGGACACCGTGAGCGCGATCATCCTCGGCGAGTACGGGGCGATCAAGGAGGGCGCGGAGGTCCGCACCACCGGGCGCGTCATCGAGGTGCCCGTCGGCGACGAGCTCGTCGGCCGGGTCATCGACCCGCTCGGGCGGCCGCTCGACGGCAAGGGTGCGATCGCGAGGAAGGCGACCCGCCGCGTCGACGTCGTCGCGCCGGGCGTCATCACGCGGCAGAACGTCGACACTCCGGTCCAGACCGGCATCAAGTCGATCGACGCGATGTTCCCGATCGGCCGCGGCCAGCGCGAGCTGATCATCGGCGACCGCCAGACCGGGAAGACCGCGGTCGCGATCGACACGATCGTCAACCAGAAGGGCCAGGACCTCGTCTGCATCTACGTCGCGATCGGGCAGAAGGAGTCCTCGGTCGCGAAGATCGTCGCCACGCTCGAGGAGCACGGCGCGATGGACCACACGATCGTCGTCATCGCCGGCGCCTCCGACCCGGCGACGCTGCAGTACCTCGCGCCGTTCGCCGGCTGCGCGATGGGCGAGCACTTCCGTGACTCGGGCCGCGACGCGCTCGTCGTCTACGACGACCTCACGAAGCACGCGTGGGCGTACCGCCAGGTCTCGCTCCTCGTGCGGCGTCCACCAGGCCGCGAGGCGTACCCCGGCGACGTGTTCTACCTCCACTCGCGCCTGCTCGAGCGCGCGGCGCGCATGAACGAGGACCACGGCGGCGGCTCGTTGACGGCGCTGCCGATCATCGAGACCCAGGCGAACGACATCTCGGCCTACATCCCGACGAACGTCATCTCGATCACCGACGGTCAGCTGTTCATGGAGCCGGACCTCTTCAACGCCGGCTTCCGCCCCGCCATCAACCCGGGCCTCTCGGTCTCGCGCGTGGGCGGCGACGCGCAGCGCAGGGCGATGAGCCGCGTCGTGCGCGGCATGAAGCTGCAGCTGCAGCAGTACCGGGAGCTCGCGGCGTTCACGCAGTTCGGCGCCGCGGACCTCGACAAGGCGACGCTCGGCCTGCTCCGGCGTGGCGAGCGCATCAGCGAGATCCTCAAGCAGCCGCAGTACGAGCCGGTCCGCCTCGACCACCAGGTCGCGATCCTCTTCGCCGCCAACCGCGGCTACATGGACGACGTCCCGAAGGAGCGCTGCGCGGAGTTCGAGCGCGACCTGCGCCGCTTCATGGACACGCAGTTCCGCGAGCTCGGCGAGCGCATCCGCACCAAGGCGGACTGGAACGACGAGGTCGAGAACGGCCTGAAGCGGCTCCTCGATGAGTTCAAGAAGGCGCACGGCCACGCCGAGCCCGCGACCGCCGCGGCGGTGGGCCCCCGCGCGAGCGCAGCGAGCGCAGGGTCGGAGCAGGTGCGGTAGCGCATGGCCACCGAGCGCGAGATCCGGCGGCGCGTCCGCAGCGTCAAGAACATCCAGCAGGTGACGAAGGCGCAGCAGACGATCTCCGCGTCGAAGATGCGGCGCGCGCAGACCGCCGTGCTCGCGTCGCGCCCCTACGAGGAGCGGCTGCGGACCGTGCTGAACGACCTCGCGCCGTACGCCGACGTCGAGGCGCACCCGCTCCTCGTCCGCCGGCCCGTGCGGCGATCGCTCATCGTGCTCATCACGACGGACCGCGGGTTCGTCGGCGCGCTGAACACGAACATGGTCCGCGCGGCGCTCCGCCACGCCGAGGCGCTTCCCGCCACGTCGTGGGTCTCGGTCGGCCGGAAAGGGGCCGGCCAGCTGCGCCGCTTCCGGCGCGACACGGTCGCGGAGTTCAGCGGGCTCGGCGATCGCCCCACGAGCGCGGACACAATGGCGATCAGCGCGGTCCTGCAGGAGGAGTTCCTGAGCGGGCGCGTAGACGAGGTGTTCCTCGCGTTCACGCGCTTCGTGAACACGATGCGCCAGGAGCCGGCGCTCCGCCGGATCCTCCCGCTCGCGCCCGAAGAGGCCTTGGGGGGTCCTCGGGGGGCGGAGCCCCCCGGTAGGCTCCAGTACATCTTCGAGCCGGACCCGGAGACGGTCCTCGGCGCGGTGCTGCCGCGTCTCATCGAGGTGACCGTCTATCAGGTGGTGCTCGAGAACATCGCGTCGGAGCATTCGGCGCGGCTCATCGCCATGCGCAACGCGACGGACGCGGCAGCGGACCTCATCGAGGAGCTCACCCTCGCGGCGAACAAGGCGCGCCAGTGGCGCATCACCAAAGAGATGCTCGAGATCGCGTCGGGCGCGGAAGCGCTCTCAAAGGGGTAAGGACATGGCAGTGGCGGAGAAGGCGAAGACCGGGAAGAACGTCGGCGAGATCGTCCAGATCATCGGGCCGGTCCTGGACGTCCAGTTCGACGAGGGCCACCTGCCGGAGATCTTCGGCGCGCTGCGCGTGCAGGCCGAGGACGGGAGCGCCGTCATCGCCGAGGTCCAGCAGCACCTCGGCAACAACTGGGTGCGCGCGGTCGCGATGTCGAGCACCGACGGCCTCCGCCGCGGCATGCCGGCCGAGGACCTCGGCGGGCCCATCACCGCGCCGGTCGGCGACGGCACCCTTGGGCGCCTGTTCAACGTCGTCGGCGAGCCGGTCGACGGCAAGGGCCAGCCTGACGTGGTGCGGCGTGACCCCATCCACCGCCTGCCGCCCTCGTTCGAGGATCAGGCGGTCGCCGCTGAGGTGCTCGAGACCGGCATGAAGGTCGTCGACCTGATCTGTCCCTTCCTCAAGGGCGGCAAGGCCGCCGTGCTCGGTGGGGCCGGCGTCGGGAAGACGGTCATCATCTCGGAGCTCATCCGCAACATCGGGATCGAGCACGCGGGCGTCTCCGTGTTCTGCGGCGTCGGCGAGCGCACCCGTGAGGGCACGCAGCTGCTCGGCGAGATGCATGAGTACGGCGTCATCGACAAGGTCGCGATGGTCTTCGGCCAGATGAACGAGCCGCCGGGGGCGCGCCTCCGCGTCGGCCTCACCGGGCTTGCGATCGCCGAGTACTTCCGCGACGACCAGGGGAAGGATGTCCTCCTCTTCATCGACAACATCTTCCGGTTCACGCAGGCCGGGTCCGAGGTGTCCGCGCTCCTCGGCCGCATGCCGAGCGCGGTCGGCTACCAGCCGACGCTGTCGACGGAGATGGGTGAGCTCCAGGAGCGCATCACGTCCACGAAGAAGGGCTCGATCACCTCCCTGCAGGCGGTGTTCATCCCCGCCGACGACTACACCGACCCGGCGCCCGTGACCACGTTCGCGCACCTCGACTCGGTCATCCGTCTCGAGCGCAGCATCTTCGAGCTCGGCCTCTTCCCGTCGGCGGACCCCCTCTCCTCGACGAGCCGCGCCATCGACCCCTCGATCGTCGGCCGCGACCACTACGAGACGACGCGCGAGCTCCAGCGCGTGCTGCAGCGCTACAAGGACCTCCAGGACATCATCGCCATCCTCGGGATCGACGAGCTGTCGGACGAGGACAAGCTCCTCGTCGCGCGCGCGCGCAAGCTGCAGCGCTTCATGGGACAGCCGATGTTCGTCGCGGAGCGCTTCACCGGCCTGACCGGCGTGTACGTGAAGGTCGCCGACACGGTGCGCTCGGTCCGCGAGATCCTCGAGGGCAAGCACGACGACATGCCGGAGCAGGCCTTCTACATGGTCGGCACCGTGGAGGACGCGCGGAAGAAGGCCGCGGAGATGGCGGCCGCCTGATGCCGCTCCACATCGAGGTCATCACGCCCGAGCGCACGGTGTACGAGGACGACGTCGACATGGTCGTCGCGCCTGGCAGCGAGGGGTACCTCGGGATCCTCCCGCACCACGCGCCGCTGCTCACCGCCCTCGGGCCGGGCGAGTTCCGCGTGAAGAAGGGCGGCCACGAGGAGATCCTTGCCGTCTTCGGCGGGTTCATGGACGTCCGCGGCGACCGCGTCGTCGTGCTCACCGACGCGGCGGAGCACCCGGAGGAGATCGACGAGGAGCGCGCCCGGGCCGCGCGGGAGAAGGCGCAGCAGGCCCTGGCGGCCCCCGTTTCGGCTGCCGAGGAGGCCATCGCACGGGCCGCATTGCAGCGGGCGCTCGTGCGCCTGCGCGTCACCGAGCGGAGACGCCGGAGAGGCTGAGCAGGGCTGACGGGCAGCCGAGCATTCCCTTAGCGTTGCTGGCGCGTTGGGGGATACGAGGGGGCTTCCTCGAGCGGTCGCGCTCGTCACGGCGCTCGTGCTCGTGTCCGCCTGCTCCAACTACGCCGAGGAGCGCGTCCCGCGGCGCTCGCCTGAGCTGACCGTCCCGGCGACCGTGACGGCCGCGCCGGCGACGGTCGCGCCGACCGCCGCTCCGGCGACGGTCCCCGAAGCGAAGCTGTATTCGAAGCTCCGCGTCTTCGTCGCCGCCGAGGGCGCCTCGTACTTCAGCGGCAACGGCGAGCTGTGGGTGCTCGAGACCGAGGGCCGCTCGGACCTCCAGGTCGTCGCGAAGATCCCCATGGGGACGTGGCCGCACAACATCGCTGTCTCGCCCGACGGCAAGTGGGTGGCGGTCGCGAACCGCAGCAGCCACCAGGTGAGCATCGTCGACGCGGTCGCGCTGAAGGAGATCTCGCGCGTCGCGGTCGGAAAGCAGCCGCACGGGATCATCTGGAGCCCCGACGCGAGCGTCCTCTACGTCGCGGCGGAGAAGGAGAACCACATCTCACGCCTCGAGGCCGGCACGTGGAAGACCCTGCCGCCGCTGCAGGTCGGCGTGAAGCAGCACACGCTCGCGCTCCGGCCGGACCGGCCGAACGAGCTGTGGTTCACCGTGACGATGGACAACGTCGATGACCACCTCCGCGTGTATGACCTCAACACGGGCAAGATCACGCAGATCCGCACGCACGACGTGCACGACGCCTACTTCACGCCGGACTTCAGCGAGGTGTGGTCGACGTCGTCGGGCTTCCTCGACAAGCCCTCCGACCGGATGGTCGTCTACGACCCGATCGAGAAGGTCGTGAAGAGCGAGGTCAAGCTTCCCGGTCGCTATCCGTTCCACACGCTGAAGTTCGCCCAGGACGGCCTCTACTACCCCAAGGACACGTCGCTCATGCTCATCTCGAGCCACTACTCGGGCGCGAAGGGCCGCGACGGCGCTTCGCTCCTCTGGGTCGACTGGAAGAAGCGCGAGGTCGTCGACGAGACGCCCCTCGGGATACAGCCGTTCCACGTGACCTACGACCCGGTCGGCGAGCGCGTCCTGGTGACGAGCAACGTCGACGGCCAGGTGAACGTCATCGACTGGAAGACGCACAAGATCCTGCAGAGGATCGCGGTGCCGAAGCCGCACGGGATCGTCTCCGTAGGGATCCCGTAGCCTCACGCGCGTGCTGTGGCGCGCGCTCGCGGCCGTTTTCAACCGGGTCCCAGTCCTCTGGCAGCGCCGCATCCTCGACCGCGCGCATCCGCGCTTCCTCGTCGGCGTGAACGGGCTCGGCGTGACCGCCGACGGCAGGGTCGTCCTCGCGCGGCACCGCTTCGGGTCGCCGCAGTGGCGGCTGCTCGGCGGCTTCATCCGGCGTGACGAGTCGTTCCAGGAGGCGTTGCGGCGCGAAGTGCGCGAGGAGACGGGGCTCGAGATCGAGGTCGGACCGCTCCTCGAAGCGAATACCGGCCACCGGTGGGCGCGCGTCGAGATCGTGTACGCGTTCCGCGTCACCGGCGGGCGGCTCACGCTCACGAGCGAGGTGCTCGAGGTGGCGGAGTTCCCTCCGTCGGCGCTGCCCGCCGTACGCGCCGACCAGCGCGGCTACGTGGAGCGGCACGCGGCGAGCGCGTTCGCCTGGGCGCGGGACGGAATGGGCTGATGGCCACCACGCTGAGGGACGACCTGCTCGCGCTCTCGCGCGAGATCCACGCGGATCCTGAGCTCGCCTACCAGGAGCATCACGCCGCGGATCGCATCTGCGCGCTGCTCGAGCGTCACGGCCACCGCGTGCAGCGGCCGCTCGGCGGTCTCGAGACGGCGTTCCGCGCGCGCGTCGGCCCGCCCGGCCCGTCGGTCGCGCTGCTCGCCGAATACGACGCGCTCCCCGAGATCGGCCACGCGTGCGGGCACAACCTCATCGCCATGACGAACGTCGGCGCGTTCCTCGTCGCGGCACGCCAGGCCGAGCGGCTCGAGATCGGCATCGAGCTCCTCGGGACCCCTGCGGAGGAGAGCGGCGGCGGGAAGCTCGACCTCATCGACGCCGGCGTGTTCCGCCACACCGTCGCCGCGCTGTCCTCGCACCCGAGCGGCGGCGTCGCGTGGGAGTGCGGCACGACGAGCCTCGGCGTCGTCGGGAAGCGTGTGGGCTTCCGCGGGGTGGCCGCGCACGCGGCCTACTCCCCGGAGAAGGGACGCAACGCGCTGAACGGCGTCATCCGCCTGTTCGTCGGCGTCGACGGATGGCGGCAGCACCTTCCCGCCGACGCGCGCGTGCACGGGATCGTCACGAAGGGCGGCGCGGCGCAGAACATCGTCCCCGAGCTCGCCGAGGCCGTGTTCGGGATCCGTGCGCGCACCATCGACGAGCTCCGCGCGATGGAGAAGATGTTCGGCGACATCGCGCGCGGCGCGGCCCTCCAGACCGGCACCGAGGTGGAGATCGCGGACGAGATGCGGCTGTACGCGCCGACGGCGCCGAACGCGCGGCTCACCACGCTGCTCATGGAGGCGCTGCGCGAGCGCGGGCTCGAAGCGAAGAGCGGCGACGTCGTCATGGCCTCGACGGACTTCGGGAACGTCTCGCAGGTCGTGCCCGCGGACCACATCGGCTTCCCCGTGAACGCCGAGCCCATCCCGGGCCACTCGCACCTCATGCGCGAGGCGTCGGTCACGGACCTCGCGCACCGCAACGCGCTCACCGTCATCGATGTCCTCGCGTCCGCCGCGGTGCGCATCGCGACCGACGCGTCCGTGCGCTCGGAGCTCATGCGCGGCCGATGACGCCGGCCCGCGTCCTCGTGGTGATCCTCGCGCTCATCCTCGGCGCGACGCTCGCGGTGGGCACGTTCGCGGCACCCCGACCGGCCCGCTCCGACGACGACTACATCGCCATCGCGCGGAGCCGGCCCGAGGTGTTCAAGGCCGGCACGCCCCGCCAGGTCACGGTCCAGCGGGGCGATCCCGTGATCGTGGACTTCGTCTTTGACAACGCGCGCTATGTCGTCTTCATCGACCCACGCAACGATCAAGTGACGGGAGTCGAGAGGCGATAGCCGACCAGCACGAGGGCGGGTGCGACCCGAGGCAACGTCACCCGCCCGAGTGCTGGGCTTACTCGGGTGCTCTCCTTGCTCCGAGCGCCGCCATGATCTCCTTGATGTGCTCCATGTGCTCGCGCTCGTGCTCGAGGATCCGCCGCATGACGCGACGGACGCTCCAGCGCTGGCCCCAGATCCGATGGTCGAGCATCGTGTCCTTCGGCTCGAGGATGCTGAAGCGCTGGAAAGCCATCCGGTGCACGGCCTGGAGCGAGCCGACCTCGTCGGGCCACTTCTCGAGACGGCCGACGAGGGTCGCCTCCGTCTGCGCGATGTGCTCGAGCGCCTCGCGGACGCTCCACGTGTCCGGCGTCGGCTTGCGCTCGGCCTCCTCCGACGAGAGCCCGCGGACGAGCGCGAGGAGCGCCGCGCGCGACCCCTCCATCTGGTGCAGGAAGTCGCGGAGCTCGTGCTCCTCGAGCGGGCGGAAGTCCTCGGCGAAGCCCTCGTCCGCCGTGTAGTCGCGGACCTCGAACGTGGCGGGATCGAGCCCCCGCCAATGCTCGCTCGAGACGCCGTGCCTGGCGAGGAGCGCGACGTACTCCGGGAGCGCGCGCCGAACGCTCGCGACGGCCTCGTCGCGCGTCGCGCCGCGCGCGACGCAGCCGGGCAGCTCGGCGACGCTCGCGAGGTAGCTCCCGCCCTGCGGACGCACGTAGATGGTGCCGCTCACGAGTACGCCACCACCGTGTTCCGCAGCACGCCGATGCCCTCGACCTCCATCTCCATGACGTCGCCCGGCTTCAGGAACTCCGGCGGGGTCCGCGCGAAGCCGACGCCCGACGGCGTGCCGGTGAGGATGACGTCGCCGGGCTCGAGCGTCATCCCCGCGGAGAGCTCCGCGATGATGCGCGCGACCGTGAAGACCATGTAGCGCGTGTTCGAGCTCTGCTTCGTCTCGCCGTTGATACGCGACGAGATCGCGAGCACCTGCGGGTCCGGGATCTCGTCCACCGTGACGATCCAGGGGCCGAGGGGGCAGTGCGTGTCGAAGCTCTTCCCCTTGAACCACTGGCCGCCGTGCCGCGTGCGCTGGTGGTCGCGCACGGAGACGTCGTTGCCGACCGTGTAGCCGAACACGTGGTCGAGGGCGCGGCCCTCCTCGATGTCGCGTCCGCCGCGGCCGATGACGACGGCGAGCTCGACCTCCCAGTCGAGCTCGCTCGAATGCGGGCCGGGATGGCGGACCGGCGCGCCGGGTCCGACGACGGCCGCGGGGTTCTTCGTGAACAGCGCGGGGTGCTCGGGCACCTCCTGCGGCGCGCTCGCGCCGCGGAACGACTTGCCCTCCGCGAAGTGCTCGGCGTAGTTCCAGCCGACGCAGAGGACGTTCCGCGCCGGCCGCGGGATCGGCGCGAGGAGGCGCACGCGGTCGAGCGGCGTCCCGGCGACCGCGCGCAGGTCGCCGTCGGCGAGGCGCGGCCCGATCCGGTCCCAGTCCGCGATGACCTCGACCATCGTCGCGGGCGCGCCGGGGACGAGGTCGTCGAGCGCGACGACCGTGGAGTCCTCGCCGATGACGCCGACGCGCGGCGACGCATCGGTCGCGTACGTGACCAGCCGCATCGGTCGCTTCAGGCCGGCGCCGCCGGGCGGACCCAGACCTTGGTGGCGCAGTCGGGGCGTACGGCGCGCGGCGCACCGACCACGTCGACGACGATGCGGTCGGCGGCGCGCTCGAGCAGGCGGATCGTCGTCCCTGGGCGCAGCCCCTGGCCGTCCAGGTACTCGAGGAACCCCGGCTCGTGCTCGTACTGATCGGGGATGCGCTCGATCACGACGGGCTCGCCGATCACGGCCCGCTCGAGCGGCTGCGACCAGCGGCGGCGCGTCGTCCCGGGCATGGGGTTGCCGTGCGGGCAGGTCTCCGGATCGCCGAGCCGCTCCGCCAGCTTCTGCTCCATCTCGGGCGAGATGGCGTGCTCGAGCCGCTCGGCCTCCTCGTGCGTCTTCCACCACTCGTAGCCGAGGAGGTCCGTGAGCATCCGCTCGATGAGGCGGTGACGGCGGATGATCCGGCGCGCGAGCTCGTCCCCCCGAGCGGTGAGGACGATCTCCTTCCGATCGTTGAACGCGAGCAGGCCATCGCGCTCGAGGCGGTGGATCATCTCGGAGACCGAGGCCGGCGAGATGCCCATGAACTCCGCCAGGCGGGCGCCGATGACCGGCCCGCCGTCGTCGGCGATCGTCCAGATGGCCTGGAGATACTCCTCGCCGCCGGTCGTCGGGGCTGTCGCGGTGGGAACGCTCATCGCAGGCGATGGTAGGTGCGTGCCCCGATCGGCGCGGTGCCCCCGCGGCGATCGCCCGGCCGCTAACGCGACGCGGTCGGCGACGGCTTCGGCGTCTCCGCTGGCTTGGGTGTCTCGCCAGGCTTGGCGGTCTCTTTGGCCCTCTCCGCTTCCTTCTTCGCGTCTTCGGCAGCCTTTTCGGCGTCCTTCTTCGCCTTCTCCGCCGCCTTCTCCGCGGCTTCCTTCGCCTTCTCCTCGGCCTTGGCGGCTTCCCGCGCGGCCCTCTCGGCTTCCCTCTTCGCCTTGTCTGCGGCCTTCTGTGCCTCTTCGCGCGCCTTCTCCGCCGCCTCGCGCTCGGCTTCCTTGGCCTCCTTCGCCGCCTCGGCGGCATCCTCGGCCGCATCGCGCGCGGCCTCCTCGGCGTCCTTCGCGGCCTCGCGCGCCTCCTCGGCAGCCTTCGCCGCGGCGAGCCTGTCAGCCTCCGAGCCGCTGGCGGCAGCGGCCGCGGCCTTCGCGGCCGCCTCGGCTGCGAGCCGCTCCGCTTTCGCGGCGGCCTCCGTGGCCCTCGCGGCGGCCTTGTCGGTCGATGCCTTTGCTTCCTGTGCGGCCCTGGTCGACTCTTCCTTCGCCTGGGCCGTGCCGGCCTGCCCTTCCTTGACGCGCTTCGCGGTCTCCTTCACGTCCAGCTTGACCGCGCCGTCGGCGCTCGAGACCTGGAGCTTGATGCGGAACGTTCCCTGGTCCGGCACGGCGACGGCCTTCGTCGCCTGCCCAGTGCCGATCGCGACGCTGCGGGCAGACGGGACGCGGACCTCCACGCTGAGGTCCTTCGGCACTCCGGGCAGCAGCGTGAACGCCTTGCCCGCTGCCGCCAGGCAGCCCGGAAGGTCGCTGCCCGCCGCGCCGCAGCTCCGGCCAAGGGCGTCGACGAGCGATGCCGCTGCGTCCGTCGTGAGCTGCTGTGTCGAGAGCGTCTCGACCTTCGGTGGCGCTGCGGTGAGCTGGGCCCGCTGGCCGGCCGTCACGGTGGCCGCTCCGGCTGGCGCGGCGACCTGAACGGTGCCGTCGGCCATCGCGACCTCCGTCGGCCCGTTCGCCGGCGTGGCGACGAGGAACGCCGTCCCGCGGGCGACGACGTCGCCGCTCGCGGTGCGCAGGGTGTAGTCGCGCCCGTCGTCCTTGGCCAGGACGCTCCAGGTCCGGCCCTCCTGCTGCTCGACCACGACCGCGCGTCGCGGGAAGCGCGAGAGCTCGCGCAGCGACACAGTGGTCGCCACGTCGATGCTGATGCGGTCCGCCTCGATCTGGAGCGCGACCCAGCCTTCCGCCCCGGTGCGGATCACCACGCCGGCCCCGATGCGGTCGCCGACCCTCAGCGCGACCGGCTGTCCGTTGACGAATGCTGTCGCCGGTCCCTGGCCGGCGACCACCACGGCCTCGGCGGGGCGAGTCAGCGCGAAGGCGACGGCGAGCACCGCGATCGCCGGCACGAGCGCGAACGCGATGCGCCACCCTCCGGGACCCGAGGAGCGAGACGCGGGAGCGCCCAGCGCGCTCTCCAGCCGGCGCCAGCTCTCCTCCTGGCGCTCCGAGGCCGAGGTCGAGATCGCGTCGGCGTATCGCATGAGCTGCTCCTCCACCGTGGTCTCGCTGCGATCGGTCGCGCTCACGGCCTGACGCCTTCGAGGGCCATCCCGCGGCGAAGCGCGTCGAGGGCGCGGTGCTGGAGACTCTCGACGGCCTTCTCGCTGCGGTCGGTGACGTAGGCCACCTGGCGCGTCGGGAGTCCCGCGATGAAGCGCAGCGAGATCACCTCGCGCTGCGCCTCGGGGAGCGCGGCGAGCGCGGTCGCGACGGTTCTGTCACCGCCGGCCGTGTGCGGCTCGACGCATCGCCTCAGCGTCAGGCTGAGGCCTGAACGGACACCGAACGGCGGCGGGCGGCGCGACGTCGCCCCCGCGCGCGCCACCAGCCGAAGCTGCCGAAGGATCCGTGGGCACGCTCCTCGACACGTCGTTCCTGATCGAGGTCGAGCGCAAGCGCGCCTCGTGGGGCCGTATCTTCCTCAGTCTCTCCGATCGGTGGTGATATTATGACCATCACATGGAGACACATCGGACCTTCGAGCGCCGCAGCGCCTCCGCGCTGCTCGCGGCCCTGCGTGACACCCCCGTCGTCCTGCTGAACGGCCCGCGACAGAGCGGCAAGAGCACGCTCGCGCAGGAGCTGGTGCGCCGGGGGGCCCTCTCGACGTATCTCACGTTCGACAGCGCGGCCGATCTGGCCAGCGCGGCGGCCGACCCTGACGGTTTCGTTCGCGGGCTCGATCGACCGGCTGTCATCGACGAGGTCCAGCACGTGCCCGACCTCTTCCGTGCGATCAAGCTCGCGGTGGATAGGGATCGGCGCCCGGGCCGCTTCCTGCTGACGGGGTCGGTCGATGTCCTGCTGGCGCCACGGATCAGCGAGTCGCTCGCTGGGCGGATGGAGCTCCACACGCTGTGGCCGCTCTCGCAGGGAGAGATCGAAGGCGCTCGCGACCGATTCGTCGAGGCCGTCTTCCGGGACGAGCTTCCGGCGTTCCATCAGGACCCTGGCACGCGGCGCGAGCTTGCCGAGCGCATCGTCCGCGGCGGCTATCCCGAGGTCGTGCTTCGTCCGAGAGACCGGCGAGCGCAGTGGTTCGCCTCCTACATCACGGCGATCGTCCAGCGTGACATTCGCAGCCTCGCGGAGATCGACTCGCTGATCTCCGTGCCCGGGCTCCTTCACCTGCTCGGCGCGCGCGTGGGTTCGCTCCTGAACGCCGCCGAGCTGTCCCGGCGATCCGGGATCCCGTACACGACGCTCAGCCGGTATCTGTCGCTCCTGGAAGCGACGTTCATCCTGCGGCGGATCCCTGCCTGGAGCGGCGGGCTCGGCCAGCGCCTGTTGAAGCATCCCCGGATCTTCGTCTGCGACAGCGGGCTCGCGGCGTCCCTCCAGGGCGTGGACGTCGAGCGGATCGCGATGGCCGAGCCGACGCTCATCGGACCGCTCATCGAGAACTTCGTCGCCATGGAGCTGGTGAAGCAGCTCGGGTGGCATCCCGCGAGCGCGCACCTGTACCACTTCCGCAGCGCGGCGGGTGAAGAGGTCGACCTGGTGCTCGAGCGCGGCGATGGGAAGGTAGTGGGCCTCGAGGTCAAAGCGAGCGCGTCCGTCACGGAGGACGACCTTCGCGGTCTTCGTGCTCTCGCGTCACGGACGGGACGGAAGTTCCATCGAGGGGTCCTGCTCTACATGGGCGACCGCTCGGTGAGGTTCGGCCGCGGCCTGCATGCCGTCCCGCTCAGTGCCCTCTGGCGCATGTAGAAGCGCCCCGACGGGAAGCGCCGCCAGACGTCGGCGACGCCGACGGATCCGGTCTCGAGCGAAACCTATCATCGCGACGCTCGTGGCGGAAGTCGTCCGGTCGGCCGTGATCTCCTCGCGCTTCACGAAGTCGTTCCTCGGCGATGTGCGCGCGCGCACGGTCGAGACGCCGTGGGGCGCGGCGAGCGTGGACATCGGCGACGTCGACGGCGAGGCCGTCGCGGGCGTGTGGCGGTACGGCCGCGATCTCGCCCTGCCGAGCCACAAGATCAACTACCGCGCGAACCTCTGGGCGCTCCGCACGCTCGGGGTCGAGCGCCTCATCTCGCAGAACGCGATCGGCTCGCTCCGGCCGGACCTGCCGCCCGGCTCGGTCATGATCAGCGACGACTTCATCGACTTCACGCACGGGCGCGTTCGCAGCTTCTTCGACGACGCCGACGCTTGGGTCCGCGTGGACATGACCGAGCCGTTCTGCCCCGAGGTCCGCACGACGCTCATCGCGTCGTCCGCCGGCCTGTTCGAGCGCGTCGCGGACCGCGGCACGTTCATCTGCGTCGAAGGACCGCGCTTCGAGAGCCGCGCTGAGATCCGCGTGTTCCGCCAGTGGGGGGCGGACATCATCGGCACGCCCCTCGTTCCCGAGATCGTTCTCGCGCGCGAGGCCGAGATGTGCTTCGCGTCGATCGCGCCGATCATCAACCTCGCCGCCGGGCTCGCGGGCGAGGTGCGCCACGTCGGCGCGGGCAGCATGGTCGACGTGTACTACGGCTCCGGACTGCACGACCGCGTCGAGCAGGCGATCCGCGCGGCCCTGCGCGCGCTCCCGCGGGAGCGCGGCTGCACCTGCGGCCGCGCGCTCGAGGGAGCGTTCCACGGCACGCCGCCGCCCTGGCTCGAGCGGCGCGGCTGATGCCGCGGCTCCACCTCGTCGGCGCGGCCGTCCTCACGGGCGACGCGGCCGGGACCGTATTCGAGACAGGCCACGTCGTGATCGCCGACGGCCGGATCGCGGCCGTCGGCCCCGGCGCGCCGCCGCCCGACACGGGCGCGGCGACGGTGGACGCGAGCGGCCTCGTCGCCATCCCGGGGCTGGTGAACTGCCACGGCCATGCGTGGCTGACGCTGCCCCGTGGGCTGTCCGACGACGCCGCGCTCTTCGAGTGGGCCGAGCTGAACGCGCCGACGCTCCGGCTCCTCACGCCCGACCACTTCAGCGGAGGCAGTGAGATCGCATGCTTCGCAATGGCGCACGCGGGGATCACGACGACGGTCGAAGCCTGCCGGTACGACCCGGGCATCTTCGCCGCCGCGGCGATGTCGGTCGGCATCCGCTGTCTCGTCGGCGGGCTCGCGCGCGGGCCGTCACCGGATCCGTCGCTCCGCCCGAACTGGCCGTCGCTGGTGGCCGAGACCGAGGCCGCCCAGGGTCGCTTCGGCGCCGATCCGCGGTGCCGCTTCTTCATCGGCGCGCACTCGCCCTACAGCTGCCCGCCGGACCTGCTCGACGACGTCCGGCGCGAAGCCGACCGGCTCGCGCTGCCGCTCGGCATCCACCTGGCGGAGACCGCCCGCGAGGACGCGCTGATCCGCGAGCGTCACGGCATGTCGCCGGCCCGGTATGTCGACGCGCACGGTTGGCTGACGCCGCGCACGCTCGCCGCACATGCGGTGCACCTCAACGCCGACGACGTCGCGCTCCTTGCGGCGCGCGGCACGGCGGTCGCCCACTGTCCCGTGTCGAACGCGAAGCTCGCGAGCGGCATCGCTCCCGTCCCGACACTGCGTGCGGCGGGCGTGGCGGTCGGTCTCGGCACGGATTCGGTCCTGTCGAACAACCGCCTCGACCTGTTCGCCGAGATGCGCGCCGCGGCGCTCCTGCAGCGGGCGAGCACGCAGCGCGCCGACGTCCTGACCACCGCCGACGTGTTCCGGATGGCGACGCTCGACGCCGCGCGCGCCATCGGATGGGGCGGCGAGCTCGGCTCGCTCGAGCCGGGGAAGCGCGCCGACGTCGTCCTGCTCGACGTCGAGCATCCGCTCGGCCTCACGGCGCAGCGCGCGCTGTCCGACGTCGTGTGGTCCGCCGGCCCCGAGTCGGTGCGCGACGTCATGGTGGAGGGACGCTGGATCGTCCGCGACCGCGTCCTCACGCAGGTCGACGAGCACGCGCGCCGCGAGGAGATCCGCCGCCGTCTCGGCGGTCGCGCCGCGTGACGCTGGTCCTGCGCGGCGGCGTGGTGGTCGATCCGCGCGGGGCGCGGTCCGCCGACGTCCTCGTCGAGGGGGACCGCATCCGCGGCGTCGGGGAGCTGTCCGACGTGCGAGATGCCGAGGTCCTCGATCTGGGCGGTGACCTCGTCATCCCCGGTCTCGTGAACGCGCACCACCACTCGCCGGACGGCCTCGCGACCGGCACGCTCCCGATCGCGCCCCTCGAGCTGTGGAGCCTCGCGAGCGTCTCGGCGCGCTCGCTGAGCCCTGACCAGCTCCGCCTCGCGGCGCTCTTCAGCGCCGCGCAGCTCTTGCGCGGCGGCGTGACCGCGGTGGTCGACATGGTCCGTCCATGGCCCACGCCGACCCTCGAAGCGTTCGACGCGGTCGCCGCTGCCTATGCCGACTCCGGGATGCGCGCGGCGGTCGCGATAGTGGTGGCCGATCTGCCCGTCGAGCGCACGCTGCCCCTCGGTCGGTGGACGGGGGCGGCCGCGGACGCGGGCGTGGTGGCGTCGCAGCTCGACGTCGTCCGCGAGGTGGTCCGGCGATGGCACGGCCGCGATGGCCGGATCAGCGTGCACGTCGCGCCGTCCGGACCGCAGCGCTGCTCCGATGAGCTGTTTGCCGGCGCCATCGACCTCGCGCGGGCGACGCGCACGCTCCTGCACACGCACGCCCTCGAGACCCTCGCGCAGGCCGAGCAGGCCCGACGCCGGTGGGGCCGGCCGCTCGTGGCGCACCTCGAGCGCATCGGCGCGCTCGGACCCTCGACGGTCCTGGCGCACGTCGTCTGGCCGGAGGCCGACGATCCGGGTCGCCTCGCGGCATCCGGCGCCGTGGTCGTGCACAACCCGGCCAGCAACGCCGCCCTCGGGAGCGGCCTTGCGCCCGTGCCGGCGATGCGCGAAGCCGGGGTCACGCTGGCGCTCGGGACGGACGCCGCGTCCTGCAACGACGGCCTCTCGATGTTCGAGGCGATGAAGCTGGCGACGACGGTCCATCGTCCCGGCGAGCCGGACTGGCACCGCTGGCCGACGCCCGCCGACGCACTGCGTTGGGCGACCGAGGGCGGCGCCGCCGCGCTCGGGCTCGGGACCGAGGTCGGGCGGATCGAGGCGGGCCGCCTCGCGGACATCGTCGTGCTCGACGCTCGGGCGGCTGCGTTCGTGCCGCCGAACGACCTGCGGCATCAGTTGGTGATGCGCGCGGCGCCCGACGCGGTCCGTCACGTCTTCGTGGGCGGACGGCAGGTGGTCCGCGACGGCGAACTGCTCACGATCGAGTGGCCCTCGCTCGTGGACGAGATCGTCCGTGCCGCTCCTCGTGCCGGGATCGCGCCGCCGGATGCGGCGTTGGTCGATGCGGTGGCCGCGCTGCTGCGGGCGACCCGGAGCGCGTGAGCGACCTCTCCGCACCGCTGCGCGTCGCGCAGTTCCTCCTGCGGGACGACGACGTGGCCACCGAGGACCCGCAGCGGATGGTCGCGACGGCCGCGGCCTGGGGCGCGAACGCGATCCTCCTGAACGCGGCCGGCATCAGCGCCCAGTACCCGACGCGGCTGGCGTACCAACCGCGCAACGCGCACCTGCGCGGCGACCTCGTCGGCGACGCGGTCTCCGCCGCGCGGCGCCGTGGCCTGCGCTTCATCGCTCGGGTCGACGTGAGCAAGGTGGATCCGGACATCGGACGCGCGCATCCGGACTGGCTGCGCCGCGACGCCGCCGGGAACGTGGTGACGGAGTGGGCGATGCCGGAGACGTGCTTCACGGGCGACCACTGGCAGCGGAACGCGTTCGAGATGGTCGACGAGATGCTCGCCGCGTACGACGTCGACGGGGTCTTCTTCAACATGTACCGGATCGCGCACTGCGCCTGCGACCGATGTCACGGCGTACTGCGCGCGGAGGGGAGCGCGGGCGTGCCGTCGCGGGCGGACCCGTCCGACCCGGCGTGGCGTGCGTACGAGCGCTGGCGGCGCCGCGCGCTCGTCGCGTACACCGGGCGGCTGCGCGACGCGGTCCATGCGCGGCGCGATGCCGCGCTCCTCGTGTACCACCACCAGAAGGAGGGCTGGGACGTTCCGGGGATCGCTCGGTCGACCGACCTCGTGTCGGTCACGGCCTCGCTGCCGGTCGTGCGCAACCCGGTGTCGCCGCAGCCGTCCTGGCCGGGCTGGCCCGGCTACGAGGCCGCGCTCGGGCGCGGCCTGCGTCCCGACCGGCCCGCGGTCGTCTTCACGACGACGTCGTCGCTGTTCGCGAGCCGCCGCGCCGCGCAACCGCCGGCGCGCGTGCGCGCGGCGCTCGACCAGGTCGCCGCGCAGCGCGGTTCACCCTGTGCCGCCATCCCCGGGGGGCTCGCCCAGGAGGACGGCCGTGCGCTCAGCGCCGTCGCCGCGTCGTTCGAGCGGCTCGCGCGCGAGGCCGCGGAGCTCGACGGCCTGCGGTCGGCCGCGCGCGTCGCCCTCCTCGCGTCGCCCGACACGCTCGATCTGTGCCCGATCCCGGGAGAGGGCGAGCTTTCCCGGCGCGAGGAGTGGGGCTGCTACCTCGCGCTGACGCGGGCGGGCCACCCGTTCGACGTCGTCCCGCTCGACCACGCGGGACCCGACCTTTCGCGATACGCCGCCGTGATCCTGCCGGACGTGAGCTGCCTCGCCGGCGCCGACGCGGAGGCGATCGACGCATGGGTGGCGGCGGGCGGCACGCTCATCGCGACCGGCCGCGCGGGCGACTTCGATGAGAACGGCGACGCGCGCGATCGCAGCGCGCTCGGGTCGCTGGGGCGGCCGGCCGTGGCCGAGGTGCGCGACATCGCGGGTGGCTACCTCGCGGTCGACGACGCCGACCTGCGCGCCGTGCTCGGCGGCGCGACCGTGGTGGGGGTCCACCGCGAGCTCCTCGTCGTCCGGCGCGACACGACCGCCGCGCGGAATGACCTGCATCTGCTCGGACCCGTCGTCGACAACACGCCGGAGCACGCCGTCGTCCCCCGCGAGCGCGGTCCCGCCGCCCTCGTCGGCGGTCCGTGGGGGTCGGGCTGGGCGTGGCACCTCCCCTGGCGCCCGGGCGTGATGTACGGCACGGATGGGCTTCTGGACCCCGCGACCGTGCTGGCGTTCCTCGTGGAGCGCGCCGCGGGGCCGGCCCTGGTCCGCATCGATGCGCCCGACTGGGTCGAAGCGCGCTACTGGCTGCAGCCGTCGCGCCGTCGCGCCGTCCTGTTCCTCTTGAACGCGAGCACGACGCGTGAGGGACACGCGTCGAGCGCGGCGCCGCTCGGCCCCGTCGAGGTCCTCGTTCGCGCGCCGGGTCGCCGGGTATATTTGCTGCCGGCAGAGGACATCGCGTTCGCTCACACGGACGAGGGCGTGACGTTCACCGTGCCCGGCCTGCCGGCGACCGCGACCATCGCGATCGACCTGATCTGAGGGGGATGGACATGAAGCGCGCGGTCGGCCTGCTCGTCGTCACCGCGTTCGCCATCACCGCGTGCGCCGCCCCGACGCCGCCGGGCGCCCAGGCCTCGCCGGCCGGCGTGCCGGGATCGCCCGCCGCGACCGCGGCCGCGCCGGCGAAGGACACGATCGTCATCGCGCAGGGCACCGACGCCATCTCGCTCGACCCCGTGAAGCACACGACGTTCACCACGCAGAACGTCCTCTGGCACATCTACGAGCCGCTCGTGACACGTGACGCCAAGACCGGCGCGTACCTGCCGATGCTCGCGACCGAGTGGAAGGTCGTGAACCCGACCACCTGGGAGTTCAAGCTGCGCTCCGGCGTGAAGTTCCACAACGGGGACCCGCTCACGGCCGAAGACGTGAAGTTCAGCTTCGACCGCGCCATCGACCCGGAGACGAAGAACCCGACGCGAGCGAACCTCACCCAGATCGACAAGATCGAGGTCGTCGACCCGCAGACGGTCCGGTTCGTGACGAAGGGTCCGAACCCCGTCCTGCTCTTCCGCCTCTCCGAGAACAGCTTCAGCTCCGTCATCGTGCCCTCGAAGTACGTCAAGGCGGGCGGTCCCGACATCCTGGCCACGAAGCCGGTCGGCACCGGCCCGTACAAGTTCGTGTCGCACAAGAAGGATGAGCGCCTCGAGCTCGAGGCGAGCGCGGACTACTGGGGCACGAAGCCGGCGATCAAGAAGGTCGTGTTCCGCCCGATCCCCGAGACGGCCGCCCGCATCGCCGAGCTGAAGAGCGGTGGCGCGGACCTCATCGTCAACGTCCCGCCGGAGCAGGTGAGCGGTCTGAACGCGGGCGCGACCAGGGTCGACGTCGTCCCGAGCGACTTCGTCATGATGGTCGTCTTCAACACCCTCCAGCCCGGGCCGCTGCAGAACAAGAAGGTCCGGCAGGCGCTCAACCACGCCGTCGACGTCGACGCGATCGTCAAGGGCGTCATGGGCGGCCAGGCCCAGCGCATCTCGGTGAGCCTGCCCCGCGAGGCGTTCGCGTACCCGAAGGATCTCCAGCCGTACGCGTACGACCCCGCGAAGGCGAAGCAGCTCCTCGCGGAGGCGGGCTTCGGCAGCGGCTTCAAGGTCCCGTTCATCTCGCGCTCGGGCCGGTACCTCAAGGACAAGGAGGTCGTCGAGGCGGTCGCCGGGTTCTTGCAGAAGGTCGGCGTGGAGACCGAGCTCCGGTTCGTCGAGCCGGGCGTCTGGGCCGACCTCTCCAACAAGAAGGGCCGCGACGGACTGAGCTACCCAGGATGGAGCGGGGCCGACCCGGAGCTGGTCTGGTCGAACATCCTCTTCACCGGTCAGCTCCAGAGCTACTTCTCCAACAAGCAGCTCGACGATCACCTCACGGAGGGACGGACGACGCTCGACGAGAAGAAGCGCCTCGACGCGTACAAGAAGGCCGCGGACCTCATCAAGGAGGAGGCGCCGCACATCCCGCTGTTCCAGCCGCCGCTCATCTTCGCCCGGAACGAGCGGCTCCAGTGGAACCCGCGCGGTGACGAGGTCATCGACCTGCGGAAGGCGTCCTTCAGGTAGCGCCACTACGCTCTAGGCCCTGACCCGGTTCCTCGTCGTCCGGCTCGCTCACGCGGCGCTCGTCGTGTGGGGCGTCTCGGTCATCGCGTTCGCGCTCACGCACCTGTCCGGGGACCCGGCGGCGCTGCTGCTGCCGCCGAGCGCGACGCTCGAGGACATCGAGCTGTTCCGGCGCGCCCACGGCCTCGACCGTCCGCTGCCGTTGCAGTACGTCGAGTTCCTCGGCCGCGCCGTGCAGGGCGACTTCGGCCGCTCGATCCGCCACGGCGTGCCCGCGCTGCCGCTCGTCCTCGAGCGCCTCCCCGCGACGATCGAGCTCGCCGCGGCCGCGCTGCTCATCGCGGTCGCCGTCTCGCTGCCGCTCGGGATCCTGGCGGCGGTGCGCCGCGGCTCCGCGCTCGACCAGGCGAGCCTCGTCCTCTCGCTCGTCGGTCAGGCGTTCCCGGTCTTCTTCCTCGGGATCGTGCTGATCATCCTCTTCGCCGAGGACCTGCGGTGGCTGCCGGCGAGCGGCCGCGGGACGCCTGCGCATCTCGTGCTCCCCGCGGTCGCGCTGTCGGCCTTCTCGATCGCGATCGTCACGCGCCTGCTGCGGGCGAGCCTCCTCGACGTCCTCTCGAGCGACTTCATCCGCACCGCGCGCGGCAAGGGGCTCGCCGAGCGCGTGCTCTTGCTGCGCCACGCGCTGAAGAACGCGGCGCTGCCGGTCGTGACGGTGATCGGCCTGCAGACCGGCGCGCTCCTCGGCGGCGCCGTCATCACCGAGGAGGTGTTCGCGTACCCCGGGATGGGCCGTCTCGCCATCCAGGCGATCGCGAACCGCGACTTCGCCGTGGTGCAGGCGTTCGTCGTCCTGATGGCCGTGGTCATCACCGGGGTGAACCTGCTCGTCGACCTGCTCTACGTGTGGCTCGATCCCCGGGTGCGGATCGAGCGGTGACGCTCGTCCGCCGCTTCGTGCGATCGCGCGCGGCCGCGGTCGGCCTCGGCGTCGTGACGGTGGCGCTCGCGATGGTCGCCCTGGCGCCCATCGTCGCGCCGATGGACCCGCTGGACCAGGACGTCACCGCCCGGCTGCTCGGACCGCTCGTCGCCTCCGACCGCGGCCTGCACCTCCTCGGCACCGACGCGCTCGGACGCGACATCGCGAGCCGCATCGTCCACGGTGCGCGCGTGTCCGTGCTCGTCGGGGTCGCCTCGGTCGCCGTGGCCGGCACGATCGGAGTGCTCCTCGGGCTCGCCTCGGGTTACGCCGGCGGCCGCTGGGACGCGGGGATCATGCGTGTCGCGGACGTGCAGCTCGCGCTCCCGTTCCTCGTCCTGGCGCTGGCGCTCGTCGCCGCGGTCGGACCGAGCCTCCCGAACCTCATCGCCGTGCTCGGGATCACGGGCTGGGTGCTGTACGCGCGCGTCGTGCGCTCCGAGACGCTGTCGCTGCGCGAGCGCGAGTTCGTCACCGCCGCGCGCGCCGTCGGGGCCACCGGCGTGCGCACCGTGCTGCGGCACATCCTGCCCAACGTCACGTCCGCGATCATCGTCGTCGCGACGCTGCAGGTCGCGCGCATGATTCTGTTCGAAGCGAGCCTCTCCTTCCTCGGCGTGGGCGTGCCGCCCCCAACGCCCACCTGGGGCGGCATGATCTCCGACGGGCGCGCCTACATCAGCGTCGCGTGGTGGGTGTCGACCCTGCCCGGCCTCGCGCTGTTCCTCACGGTGCTCGGCGTTACGCTCGTCGGCGACCGCCTGCGGGACGTGCTCGACCCGCGCGTGCGCGACCTCTGAGCGGAGGGTGGAAGGCTGACGCTGCCCGTCGCCGACGCCGTACGCGAGCCGGAGCGGCTCATTCCGGTCGTGGACGACGTCGACGTCCTCGTGGTGGGCGCGGGCACGAGCGGCTGCGCGGCGGCGGTCGGCGCGGCGCGCCGGGGCCTCCGCACGGCGATCGTCGACCGCTACGGCTTCCTCGGCGGCACCGCCACGGCCGCGATGGTCGGCTGCCTGTGCGGCGTCTACACGTGCTCGCCGAACACCGTCACCGTCGTCCGCGGCTACCTCGAGGAGATCACGGACCGGCTGGAAGCGCGTCGCTCCGGCTACAAGCTCCGCCACCGCTATCAGCTCGACCACGAGGTGCTCAAGCTCGTGCTCGACGAGTGGCTGCTCGAGGCCGGCGTCGAGATCCACTTCCAGGTACAGGTCGTGGATGCGCTCGTCGAGGATCGCTGCGTCCGCGGGGCGATCGTCGAGACGAAGGCCGGGCGCGGCGCGGTCCGCGCGCGGATCGTCATCGATTCGAGCGGCGACGCCGACGTCGTCGCCCGCGCGGGCGGGGCGTTCGAGAAGAGCCCGCGCGAGCGCCTGCAGGCCCCGAGCCTCGTGTTCACGATGGCCGGGGTCGACATCGAGCGCGCCATGCGCACGCCGCAGGAGGAGGTCTCGCGGCTTCAGCGCGCGGCCACGGAGTCCGGCGAGTTCCGCTTCGTTCGCTACAGCGGCGGGTTCTCGCCGGTGCCGCCCGAGGGCAAGGTCCACATGAACATCACGCGGATCACGAACGTCGACGCGACGGATCCGGCGGACCTCGACCGGGCGTACATCGAGGGACGCCGCCAGGTCGACGCCTACGCCCGCTTCGCGGTGAAGTACCTTCCCGGGTTCGAGCGCGCCTTTATCGACCAGATCGCGCCGCAGCTCGGGATCCGCGAGACGCGCCGCGTCGTCGGCGAGCACCAGCTCACGGTCGACGACGTCCTGGGCGCGCGGTCGTTCCCGGACGCGATCTGCCGCGGCGCGTGGCCGGTGGAGATCCATCCGAACGACGACGTCGGCACGACGCGGATCCACCTCGAGGGCGACTCGTACTACCAGATCCCATACCGCTGCCTCGTGCCGAAGGATCTCGACGGCATCCTCGTCACCGGGAGATGCATCTCCACGACGCACGAGGCTCAGGCCTCGACGCGCGTCATGGGGCCCGGCATCGCGACCGGCCAAGCCGCGGGGACCGCGGCGGCCCTCGCGCTGCTCGGTGGACGGTCGCCGCGGGCCATCGATGTCGGCGCGCTCCAGGGCGAGCTGGAGCGCGAGGGCGCGCTCATCTGACCGCGCTACCGCATCCGCGCGTCGTGCCCATCGCCTGCCCGCTCCCCGGCGGCGGCCGCGTGTACAGCTACTTCATCGACGCGCCGTCGCCCGCGCTCATCGACGCGGGGGTCTCCGGCTCGCCGCCTGGGGAGATCGCGACCGCGCTCGGGGAGCGCGGGATCCGCCTGGAGGACGTCCGCTACGTCGTGAACACGCACGGGCACTGGGACCATCTGGGCGGCGACGCCGTCCTGCGGGAGCGCGGCAGCACGCTCGCGATCCACTCCGCCGACGCCGAGCTGCTGCGGAGCCGCGACGCGCACATGCGCGGCTACTGGGGCGATCGCCTGTCGCTCGCGGGCAAGCCGACGGAGCCCGGGCGCGCGCTGATCCTCGAGCACATCGCGGGAGAGGTCGAGCCCGACCGCCTTCTGGCGCACGGCGACGAGCTCGACCTCGGCGGCGACGTGCGGCTCACGGTCGTGCACGTCCCCGGGCACTCGGCCGGCTCCGTCGCGCTGTGGTGGGAAGCGCGCCGTCTCCTCGTGGTCGGTGACGCCGTGCAGGGCGCGGGCACGACCGGGAGCCGCTGCCCCTTCTACGTCGACCCCGACGCGTACCGGACGAGCCTCGCGCGCATGGAGGACCTGCGCGCGGGGGTCCTCTGCGGAGGCCATGAGTTCCGCTGGGGCGTGGACGCGGCATTCGTCACGGGCGAGGCCGGCGTCGGCCAGGCCTTCGAGCGCAGCCGAGCGGCCGAGGCACTGCTCCGCGCCGCGGCCGGCTCGCGAGACCCGTTCGACGCTCTCGCGGCACCGATGGGCTGGGACGCCCGCGCCGCGGCGCCGGAGCCGCTGGGCCTCACGCTCCGCGGGTACTTCGCCGGCGGCAGCTCCTGAGCCCGCCGACCGCTGCTATCGATATCCGACTTGACAGGTCGGAATTGATTAGGTATCCCTAACTCACCGTCCCGAGAAGCTTTCGCAGCCCCAGATAGGGGCCGGCCAGAAGGCCGGCCGGGAGTGAAGCCGTGCCGCTCGCCGCGCTCCGCGTGCCCGTCGCCGCGATCCTTGCCCTGACGCTCGCGACCAACGCCTGCGCGCCGGGAACGGGGCCCGCGGCGCAGCCCGCGACGAAGGACAAGCTCGTCATCGCCGTCCAGCCGACGGCGACGCCCGAGACGCTCAGCGCCAACGCGAAGGAGCTCGACGAGTTCCTCGAGAAGCGCCTCGGCCGCGAGGTGGAGCTCGTCTTCCCGACGACGTTCGCGGGCGTCGTGGAGTCGCTGCGCTTCGGTCACGCCCACGCCGCCTTCATGAGCGCGTGGCCGGCGCGGCTCGCGAACAAGGTGGCCGGCGCCGACGTCGGGCTCGCCGAGGTCCGCGAGGTCGTCATCGGCCAGGAGAAGAAGGCGGAGACCTTCTACTTCTCGTACTGGGTCGTGCGCAAAGATTCGGGCATCACGAAGCTCGAGGACCTTCGGGGCAAGAAGGTCGCGTTCCCGAGCCAGCTCTCGACGTCCGGCTACGTCGCGCCGCTCGCGCGCCTCGTCGACCTCGGCCTCGTCGCGAAGCCGGCCGCCGGCAGGGAGGCCGACCCGAGGACGTTCTTCGGGACGGTCCAGTTCGCGGGCGGTTACCAGCAGGGCTGGGAGGCGCTGAAGGCCGGTACGGTCGACGCCGCGATCATCGCCGGAGACGTGTCGGAGTCCCTCTACCGCGACGTGCTCGCGAACACGACGGTCATCGACCAGCAGGGCCCCATCCCTTCGCACGGTGTCGCCTTCGCGAAGCAGCTCGACGCCGAGACGAAGCGGCAGCTGAAGGACGCCCTCCTCGAGCTCGGCAAGCCGGAGCATCGCCCGCTCATGCGCAAGTTCATCTCCGGCATCTTCGTCGGGTTCAAGGCGACCACGGCTGAGGAGCACCTCGCGACGCTGGCGAAGTACCTCGACACCACCAACCTGGCCTTCGTAGAGACGCTCCGCTGACGACGTGAGCGACCCCGCGCTCCAGGTCCGGGACGCGTGGTTCGCGTACGTCCGATCGAAGCCCGTCCTGCGCGGCGTGACGATGCACGCGACCCCGGGCGAGGTCACCATGGTGCTCGGCACGAGCGGCAGCGGGAAGACGACGCTGCTGAAGATCCTGAAGGGCTTGCTCGCGGCGCAGTCCGGCGAGGTCCGGGTGCTCGGCGCCGACGTGAACGGATCGGCGCGCGGGCGGCTCGATCCGCGCGTCGCGTACATCCCGCAGCAGCTCGGGCTCGTTCGAAGCCTCAGCGCGCTCGACAACGCGCTCGTCGGTGCGCTCTCGCGCATCGGCACGGTCCCGAGCCTCCTGCGGATGCTCCCCGAGGACGAGACGAAGCGCGCGCGGGAGCTGCTGGCGCGGCTCGGCATCGGCCACAAGGCCGACGCGCCGGTGCACGAGCTGTCGGGCGGCGAGCGCCAGCGCGTCGCCATCGCGCGCGCGCTCATGCAGGGGCCGCGCGTGCTCCTCGCGGACGAGTTCATCTCCGACCTCGACCCGCTCACGAGCGCGGAGATCATGGCCCTGGTCCGTGACGCGGCCGTCGCGGGCGTAGCGGTCGTCATGACGACGCACGAGATGGACGTCGTCCGCGAGCACGCCGATCACGTCGTCGTCCTGCGCCACGGCGAGACCTCGCTGGACCGGCACGGCGTGCCCGATGTCCGCGCGATCACGGAGGCCCTGCGGTGACGCTCCGCCGCGGTGCGGCCCGGATCGTCTGGCCGGCGCTGCTGGTGACGCTCGTCGTCGCGCTCGCTGATGTCGGACTGCTCGACGCCGGCCGGCTCGGCAGGGGCGTACGGAACCTGGGCGAGTTCGCGCGTGCGCTCTTCCCGCCCGACGCGAGCACGCTCCCGACGCTCGCCGAGGCGATGGTCGAGACGATCGAGATCGCGTTCGTCGGGACCGCGATCGGTTTCGCGCTCGCGCTGCCGCTCTCGCTGCTCGCGAGCCCGGTCCTCTTCGGGCCGTCCGTGACGGCGCCGGTGAAGCTCCTCCTCGCCGTCGTCCGCACGGTCCCGGCGCTCTTCTGGGCGATCATCTTCGTGGTCGTCGTCGGGCTCGGGCCGGCCGCCGGCGCGCTCGGCATCGCCTTCTACTCGCTCGGCTACCTCGGGAAGCTCCTCTACGAGACGTTCGACGGGGTCGACCCCGAGGTCCTCGAGGCGACGCGCAGCGTCGGCGCCTCGCGGTGGCAGCTCGCCCGCTTCGCCGTCCTGCCCGAGTCGGCGAACGGGATCCTCGCCCAGCTGCTGTTCATGTTCGAGTACAACGTGCGCGCCTCGTCGATCCTCGGCCTGGTCGGCGCGGGCGGGATCGGCTTCTACCTCCTCGGATACCTCGAGCTCCTGCGCTACGACCTTCTCCTCACGGGCCTCCTCCTCACGCTCGCGGTCGTGATCCTCATCGACCGCGCGAGCGCCTTCGTCCGCCGGGCGTTCCTCTTCCCGGTCGCCCCCGTCCCACCCGCCGAGTAGTTACCTTAGAGAGGGGGTCGTCCCCTGGGCGCGCAGACCGAGGCGTAAGACGAGGTCGAGCACCCAGGCCCGAGCGAGGGGTCCCCCCGAGCGAGGGTCGGAATTGTTCACAAAGCAGATCGGCATCGACCTCGGCACCGCCAACGTCATCGTGTACGTCCGCGGCAAGGGCATCGTCCTCACCGAGCCGTCCGTCGTCGCCATCGCCCAGGGCGAGGACCCGAAGGGCACCCCGCGCATCGTCGCCGTCGGCGAGGAGGCCCGGCTGATGATCGGGCGCACGCCCGGGACGATCACCGCGCTGAAGCCCATGCGCGACGGCGTCATCGCCGACTACGTCATCACGGAGCATCTGCTCCGCCACTTCATCAACAAGGTGGCCGGCCGTGTCCGCGTGTTCCAGCCCGAGCTCATGATCTGCGTCCCCTCGGGCGTGACGAGCGTCGAGCGCCGCGCCGTGAAGGACGCCGCGATCCGCGCCGGCGCGCGCACGGCGCATCTCATCGAGGAGCCGCTCGCCGCCGCGATCGGCGCGAACATCCCTATCTCCGGACCGAGCGGGAACCTCATCATCGACATCGGCGGCGGCACCGCGGAGATCGCGGTGATCTCGCTCGGCGGCATCGTCGTCTCGCGCAGCGTCCGCTTCGCCGGGAACAAGCTCGACGAGGCGATCGCGAACTTCATCCGCCGGCGGTACAACCTCATGATCGGCGAGCGCACCGCCGAGGACGTCAAGATCCAGATCGGCTCCGCGCTGCCGATGGACCCCGAGCTCACGATGGAGGTCCGTGGGCGCGACCTCATCGCGGGGCTCCCGCGCACCATCACCGTGGGCAGCAACGAGATCACCGAGGCCATGGAGCCGGTGCTCCAGCAGATCGTGAACGCGGTGAAGAGCGTGCTCGAGCAGACCCCGCCCGAGCTCGCGTCGGACGTCATCGACAAGGGCATGGTGCTGTCCGGCGGCGGCGCGCTGCTGCGGAACATGGACCGGCTCCTCACGCAGGTGACGGGCGTCGCGTGCTACGTCGCCGAGAACCCCCTCTACTGCGTCGCGAAGGGCACCGGCCTCGCCCTCGAGCACCTCGACTTCTTCCGCAGGAGCCTCGTCGCCAGTCACTAGTTCCGACGCTCGGTCGGGCAAAGCCCTCCCTCGCGCCCGGGTGCTCGGCCTCGTCTTCGCTCGGCCTGCGCGCCCGGGGGACGGTCGGTCGATACGATCCGCGTGTGTCGCGCGTGGACGTCCTTGGTGTCGGGTTCGACCGGGTCGACCTCGCGACGGCGGTCGCGACCATCCTCGACCGCCTGCGCGACGGGTCGCGGACGACGGTCGTCACCGCGAACCCCGAGTTCGTGATGCTCGCGCGCCGCGACGCCGAGCTGCGGCGCATCGCGTCCGATGCAGACCTCGTCGTGCCGGACGGGACCGGCGTGCTCCTCGCGTCGCGGATCCTCGGGGACGCGCTGCCCGGGCGGGCGCCCGGGCGGTTCATCGTCGACGCGCTCGCCGCGCGGGCCGCGCCGCTCGGCCTCTCCTTCTATCTGCTCGGCGCCGCGGCGGGGATCGCCGAGCGCGCCGCGGAACGGCTGCGCGAGCGGCATCCCGGCATCCGGATCGCGGGCGCGCACGCGGGCTCGCCGGACCCCTCCGCGGACGACGAGATCGTGCGCCGCATCGCCGCGGTCTCTCCGGAGGTCCTCCTCGTCGCGTACGGCATGCCGGTGCAGGAGCGGTGGATCTCGCGGAACATCGCGCGGCTCCCGTCGGTGCGGGTGGCGATCGGCGTCGGCGGCGTGCTCGACCAGCTCGCGGGCATCGGGGTCGTCGCGCCCCGTCCCGTGCACGCCGTCGGCCTCGAATGGCTGTGGCGGCTCCTCTTCGAGCCGCGCCGGTGGCGGCGGCAACGGGTCCTGCCCCTCTTCGCGCTCCTGGTGTTGTACGCGCGCATTCGTCCCCCGGGCGCGCAGACCGAGCGAAGACGAGGTCGAGCACCCGGGCCCGAGCGAGGGGTCCCCCCGAGCGAGGGTCGGAGTTGAAACTGGCGCTCGCGCACGAGTACTTCTCCGTGCACGGCGGCGCTGAGCACGTCGTCGACGTCCTGCACGAGATGTGGCCCGACGCGCCGATCCACACGTTCTTCCACGACGTCCGCCGCTACGGCCCGCTGGACGGCTGGGACGTCCGGACGAGCTACCTGCAGCAGCTCCCGATCGGCGGTGGCCTCCACCGCGCGCTCCTGCCGCTCTATCCGAACGCGGCGGCGCGGCTGCGCGTCGCGACCGACACGGACGTCCTCGTCTCGTCGACCAGCGCGTTCATCAAGGGGATCGCGCTCCCGGAGCCCACGGTGCACGTCGCGTACTGCCACTCGCCGACGCGGTACCTCTGGGACCAGCGCGACCGGTACCTCGAGGACGAGGTCCCCGGGCCGCTGCACGGCGTGGTGCGCGAGCTGCTCGCACGCCTGCGGGAGGCCGACCTCCGCGCGGCGGCGCGCGTCGACCGGTGGATCGCGAATTCGACCGCCGTGCGCGACCGGATCGCGCGCTACTACGGCGCCGCCAGCGAGGTCGTCCACCCGCCGGTCGATGTGGCGCGGTACGCGACCGCGGAGCGCGGCGACTTCTGGCTCTTCGCGCCGGGCCGCCTCGTCGCGTACAAGCGCGGCGACATCGCGGTGGACGTCTTCGACCGGATCGGGATGCGGCTCATCGTCCTCGGTGACGGGCGCGAGCGGCGCGACCTCGAGCGTCGCGCGAAGGACAACGTGACGTTCGCGGGGCGTGTCGACATGGCGACGGTGCGGTCGCTGCTCGCTTCGGCGCGCGGGCTCATCTTCCCCGGCGAGGACGATCTCGGGATCGTCTGCGTGGAGGCGCTCGCGTCAGGCACGCCGGTCGTCGCGTTCGGAGCGGGCGGCGCGCCGGACATCGTGCGCGACGGCGTCGACGGCGTCCTCGTCCCGACCCAGGATGTGGACGCGTTCGAGCGGGCGGTCCTCTCGGTCGAGCGACACCCGCCTGACCCGGAGGAGCTCCGCCGTCGCGCGCTCCAGTTCGACCGGCCGCGGTTCGAGGAGCGCGTGCGCGCGATCGTCGACGACGCGCACGCACGTGGCCGCGCGCTGGCGGCGACGGCATGACCGACGGTCCGAAGCGCGTGAAGGTCGACATGCACATGCACTCCGAGCGGTCGCCTGACAGCCGCATGCGCCCCGCGGATCAGGCGCGTCGCATCAAGGCGACCGGGCTCGACGTCGTGTGCGCGACCGACCACAACACGATCGACGGCGGCCTGCGGCTCCGCGAGATCGCGGACGGCTTCCGCGTCATCGTCGGCGAGGAGATCCTCTCGCGGGACGGCGAGATCATCGGCCTCTTCCTCGAGAGGACCGTGCCGCCGCGCCTCTCGGCCGAGGAGACGATCGTGCGCATCCGCGACCAGGGCGGCGTCGTCGTGGTCCCGCACCCCTTCAGCCGCAACCGGCTGAACCACGTCCGCGCCGCCGCGCTCGAACGGATCAAGACGAGCATCGACGCGATCGAGATCTTCAACGCGCGCGAGGCGTTCACGTCGGACAACCTGCGATCGGCGCAGTACGCGAGCGCGAACGGGATCGCCGGCGCGGTCGGGAGCGACGCGCACCGGCCCGCCGAGATCGGGGCGGCGTGGCTCGAGATGGACGACTTCGCCGACCCGGCGGGGTTCGTCGCCGCACTGCGCTCCGGCACGGTGAACGGCGAGCTCAGCGGCCAGGTCGTCCATCTGTGGACGCGCATGGACGTCATCCGGAAGTGGTTCGCGCGGAAGATGAATGGCTGACCGTCGGGATAGGGGCCGCGGCATGCGCCGCCTCTACGCGTTCGACCGACGGCGTGACCGCAGGCCGCTCGCGTACCTGCTGATACTCACGCTCGCGCTGCTCGCGGTCCGCGGTGTGTCGCTGGTCGTCGTGGCGCAGCCGGGCTACACCGACTCTTACTACTTCGCGAGCGCCGCGAGCCGCGTCGCGCGCGGCGAGGGACTGAGCGTGGACTTCGTGTGGAACTACATCGAGGCGCCGCGCTTCGCGTCGCTCCCGATCCCGAGCCACCGCTTCTGGATGCCCCTCCCGACGCTGCTCGGCGCGGCCGGGACCGCGACGCTCGGCGGCCTCTTCGGGGAGTTCCGCGGCGCCCAGGCGGTCATGGTCGCCGTCGCGATCGCGCTGCCCCTCGTGACGTACGTCGCCGCGCGCTCCCTCGGCGCGCGGATGATCGCGGCGCTCGTGGCGGCCGCCGCCGTCGGGCTCGGCGGTGCGTTCGCGCCTGCGTGGGTGAGCCTCGACGCCTTCGGGATCGCCGCGCTGCTCGGCACGCTCTTCTTCCTCGTCTTCGCGCGCGCGACCGGCGGATCCGTGCGGTGGGGCATCGCGGCGGGGATCCTCGTCGGGCTGCTCTACTTCTCGCGCGCGGAGGGTGCGCTCTTCGGCGTCGCGCTCATCTGGCTCGCAGGCCGGCGGCGTTCCTCGCGCGCCGGGCTGGCCGGGACGGCGGTCGCGCTCGCCGTCGGCCTCATCTGGGTCGTGCGCGGGATCGCTCTCGGGTTCCCGAGCGACCTCCTCTCACGCGCGACGCTGCTCGTGCGCTACGAGGACTTCTTCGGCCTGCACCCGCCGTCGCTCGCGTCGTTCGTGGGCGCGCCCCTCGACGTCCTCGGCGCGCGCGCCGGCGCCCTCCTCTCGAACGCGCTCGTGGCCGCCATGGCGCTCGTGCTCGTGCCGCTCGTGCCGCTCGCGATCGCGACCCGGCGGCGGTGGCACGCGCTCGAGGTGCGGGCGTTCGCCGGCCTCTTCGTCGTCGTGTACCTCGCCCAGAGCCTCCTCTTCACGCTGCACTCGGTGCGGGGCAGCTTCTTCCATTCGATCGCCGCGTTCTTCCCGTTCGCCGTCGCGCTCGCCGCCGTCGGCACCGAGGATCTCTTCCGCGCGGCGCCGGTCGCGCTTCGGCGCACCGTATGGGGCGCCGCGGTCGCCGCGTTCGGCGTCATCTCGGCCTTCGCCATCGGCCAGTGGGACGTCGACTTCAACGGGCCGTACCGCGCGCGCGTTGCCGCGCTCCCGCTCCTCCCACCGGGCCCGCTGCTCGTCGCCGACGCCGCCGCGTGGCACTGGATCAGCGGCCGCCAGGCGATCCTCACGCCGGCCGACGGCCCGAGCACCGCGGCGTGCGCGGGCGAGGTCTACCTCGCGCGCACCCTCGTGCTGGAGCCCGCGCACTTCTCGCGCTACCAGGAGGTCTACGAGGCGCAGCGCACCGACCTCTTCACGCTGCGCACCGAGCGCGACGGGATCCGGGTGTACGCGATGCGCGAGGACACGCGCTGCATCACGGCCGTGCGACCGTGAGCCGCGTCCCGAAGGCGCTCTCGCCGCACGCGGTGCCGCTGGCTGTCGCGGCCACGGCGTTCACACTCGCGGTCGGCTTGCCCGCGGGCGACCCCGACATGTGGTGGCAGCTCGCCTCCGGGCGGTGGATGGTCGAGCACCGGGACGGGATCCGCGTCGACGTCTTCTCGTCGACCGCGACCGGAGAGCCCTACGCGCTCGGCGAGTGGCTCGGCGAGGTGATCCTCTACGGCGCGTACGCGACGCTCGGATGGATGGGCGTCGCGCTGCTGCGCGCGGGGCTCGTCGCGGTCGCCGCGTTCGCCGTCACGCGGCTCGCCCTCCGCGGCGCTCCGGCGCGCGTCGCGATCCCGGTGGCCGCGCTCGCCCTGCTCCTCTCGAAACCCACCTGGACGGACCGGCCGCAGCTGTTCACCCTCGCGCTTTTCCCGGTCCTGCTCGACCTCTGCTTCGCCGCGCGCGGCGGATCGCGCGCCGCGCTCTCCGCGCTCGTGCCGCTCGTCGCGCTCTGGTCGAACGCGCACGGGGGCTACGCGCTGGGCATCGCGATCGTGTGGATCTTCGCCGCCGAGGCCGTCGTCGAGCGGCGACCGGCGCTCGGGTGGCTCGCGGCGGCCGCCGCGACGACGCTCCTCGTGAGTGCCCTCCCCGGCGCGCTCCCGCTGCGCCGCGCGGCCGCGCACATCGCCGGGCCGACGGTGCGGATCGTCGAGGAGTCGCCCATCGACCCGCTCACGCCCTTCGGCGCGCTCTTCGCGCTGTTCCTCGGAGCGATGCTGCTCACGCTCTTGCTCCGCGGCGGGACGCTGCTCCACGCATTCGTGCTCGTGCCGATGCTCGGGCTCGCGCTTACGGCGCAGCGGCATGTGCCGTTGTTCGGGTTCGCTGCGGTGCCGCTCCTCGCCGGTCCGCTGACCGTGCTGGTGGAAGACGTTGGGACGACTTTGAAGAGGGTCATCGCGGGCGGTGTCGCTGCTGACAAGGAGGCTGGGGGATCTCCTTCAGGCCTGTATGTGTTTCCGTACCAGCCTGGTACGGATCCGTACCGACCTGGTACGGAAAGACATACACGCTCCAACGAGACTCCCGCCGGTCCGGACCCCGCGACCGGGACACCGGCCGGTCCGGAACCCGAGGTCCCGCCACGACCCTCTTCGAAGTCGTCCTTCCCCCTCGCCCTCGCCGCGGCGCTCTGGCTCGGCGCGCTCGCGAGCATCGCGACCGTCGATCCCCGACCGGATCTGACGCCATACCCGGCCAAAGCCGTCCCAGCGCTCGAGGCGTCGCGCGGCGTCCTCCTGAACGAGTACGACTGGGGCGGCTACCTCATGTGGCAGGTCCCATCGCGCCCGGTCTTCGTCGATGGCCGCCTGTTCCCGTTCGCGGGCAACGGCGTGATGCGCCAGTACCAGGAGGCGATGCACGTCCTGCCGTCGTGGCGGGCCGTCATCGAGCGGTGGAACGTGGCGCAGGCGCTCCTCCGCCCGGACCGCGCGCTCGTCCAGGCGCTGCGCGACGACGGCTGGACCGTAGGCGTCCAGGACCGCGACTTCGTCCTGCTGGAGCGGCCGCGATGACGCGCAGCGTCCTCGCGCTGGCCGCGCTCGTCGGCGGCGCGCTCGCCGCCGGCAGCGCGACGTTCCCGGTCGGCGACAGCGACCTGTTCTGGCACCTCGCGACGGGGCGCGAGACGCTCGCCCGCGGCCTCGGGCGGGCGGACGTCTTCTCGTGGACCGCGCGCGGCGTTCCGGTCGCGACCGACCAGTGGCTCGGGCAGGTGATCCTCTTCGGGGCGTACTCGTCCGGGTCGTGGCTCGGCGTGCTCGCGGTCCGCACGCTCGCGGTCGCTGCGCTCGTCGGATGCGTCGCGGCGGCCGCCCTCGTTCGTCGCCCGGGCTCGCCGGTCATCGCGATCGCGATCGCCGTCCCGGCGATCCTCCTCTCGCGGTTCATCTGGACCGAGCGGCCGGAGCTCTTCGGGATCGCGTTGTTCGCGGCCCTCGTGCTGCTGCTGCAGCTCGAGGGGCGGCGCCCGCTCTACCTCGCGGCCGCGCTCCTCATCGTTTGGGCCAACGTCCACGGATCGTTCGCGCTCGGCGCCGTGCTCGTGCTCCTCGTCGCGGCGCACGGCCTCGCCACGCCGCGCGCGGACCGCCGCGCGTACGTCCTCGCGGCCGCCGGCGCGGTGCTGTCGGTCGTCCTGACGCCGTCCGGGATCGGCACGCTCGCCGCGCCCGGTCTCCATCTGTTCGATCCGCCGCGCCAGATCCAGGAGTGGGCGTTGCCGGATCCGCTGACGGTCCCCGGTGCGATGTGGGCCATCCTCCTCGGGCTCGTCGTCCTGAGCGCGTGCCTCTCGACGCCGGCGCGGACGCGCGACGTCATCGTGCTCGTCCCGGTCGCGCTCCTGTCGCTCCTCGCGGTGCGTCACACGCCACTGTTCGCGATCGCGGCGACCCCGTACCTCGTCGCGCACCTTCCGCCCGCGCTGCGCGTGATCGCGGCGCGGTTCGGCATCGCTGGGGAGGAGGCAGCCCCGCGACCGCGTCGGGTCCCGGCGGGGATCGACGTCGCGCTCGCCGCGGCCGGGACCGTGCTCATGGTCGGCGCGGTGGTCCTCGGGCCGCGTGATCCGGAGGAGAGCGGCTTCCCGTCGGCCGCCCTGCCGCTGCTCCCGAGCGGGCCCGGCGTGCTCGCGCAGTACGACTGGGGCGGCTGGCTCATCTGGCGCGCCCCGGCGACGCCGGTCTTCGTCGACGGCCGGCTCGTCCCGTACCGCGGGGCCGTCCTCGCGGACTACCGGACCGTGGTCGAGGCCCGACCCGGATGGCGCGAGGTGATCGATCGACGCGGCATCCGCTGGATCCTCGTCCGGCCCGGCGACCCCGTGGCGGTCCGCGCACAGGAGCTGGGCTGGCGGACCCATGCGCGGTCGGCCGGCTTCGTGCTCATCGCGGTATCGGAGTCGTCGCCGCAGTCGCGACCCTAGACTCCGGCCACAGACCGCAGAGCCACCGCGCGCCAGGAGAAGACCGTCATCCCGCTGCGCGCCGCCGAGCGGCGCGCCGAGGGCGACCTCGACGCGCTCTTCGACGCGCTCGTCGACGTGCTGCGCCGCGACGTCCGCCGCCTCAGGCAGCAGGTCGACCGCTTCCGCCGGGCGTATCAGAAGCGGAGCACGACGGACGACGAGGCGACGCGCCGCGCGTTCCGCCGCCTGCGGCAGCTCCAGCTCGTCGCGGACCACATCGGATCGAGCGTCGCGTTCCTCCTCGGCTCGGGCATCGTCCCTGAGCGCAAGGGTGGCGACGACCGGCTGACGCTCGAGCGCCGTGTGCTCGAGAGCCTGGAGGCCGAGCGCGAGCGCCTCGTCCGCGAGGTCCACGACGGCCCGGCCCAGGTCCTGGCGAACGCGATCTTCGAGCTCGACTACCTCGAGCGCATGACGGAACGGCTCCCCGCCGAGGTCCGTCTGGGCCTGCGGACCGAGATCGGAGGCATGAAGGCGCAGTTCCGCTCGTCGCTCGACGGCGTCCGCGCCATGATCTACGACCTCCGTCCGCCGGTGCTCTCCGAGCTCGGGCTGGCCGGCGCGATCAGGGCGTACGTGAACGAGTACGAATCGCGTTATGGCCTGAAGGTGCTCATGCAGCTCGACGAGCGCGAGACCGGCCTCGACCCGCAGCAGGAGCTCGCCGTCTACCGCGTCATGCAGGAGGCCCTCCAGAACACCCACAAGCACGCGCGCGCGACGACGGTCCGGGTCGAGTGGGAGCGCGACGGCGAGGAGCGCCTCCTGCGCTGCTCGGACGACGGCGTCGGGTTCGACATCGTCCGCGCCGCGCGCCAGGCGCGGTCGATCGGGCTCCTCTCGATGCGCGAGCGGGCCGAGCTCATCGGCGCGCAGTTCGACATCCGTTCCACGCCCGGCCAGGGCACGACCGTGACCCTGCGGCTCGCCGCGCGACGGGGGACGCCATGACCGAGCGTCCCGAGGGCCGGATCCGCGTCCTGCTCGCCGACCCGAGCGAGTTCACGCTCCTCGGCCTTCGGCAGATCCTCGAGCGCGAGCCGGGGATCGAGGTCGTGGCCGCGGTCGCTGACGGCGAGGAGGTCATCGCGCGCACGGTCGAGCTCGAGCCCGACGTCGTCGTCACCGAGATCGACCTGCCGAAGCTGAGCGGCGACAGGGCGACGCAGCGCGTCCGCCGCGAGCTGCCGCACGTCGGCGTGATCATCCTCACCGCGCGCGACGAGGAGCAGCGCCTCTTCGACGCGATCCGCGCGGGCGCCGCCGCGTACCTCCCGAAGGACTGCGACCCGAACGACCTCATCGAGACGATCCGGAAGGTGAAGGAGGGGCAGTTCCTCATCAACGAGCAGGTCTTCCAGCGGCCCGCGGTCGCGTCGCGCGTGCTCGCCGAGTTCCGCGAGCTCAGCGTGTACGGTCCCGGGTCGACGCACGTGTTCGCTCCGCTCTCGCCGCGCGAGGTCCAGATCCTCGACAACATCGCGCAGGGCAAGACGAACAAGGAGGTCGCGTACTCTCTCGCGATCTCGGAGCAGACCGTGAAGAACCACATGTCGAGCATCCTCCGGAAGCTCTCGGTGAACGACCGCACGCAGGCCGTCGTCTACGCGATGCGCCAGGGCTGGATCAGCGGCCCACCGCGCCAGGGCAGCGTCGAGCGGCGCACCGGCGCCGATCGGAGGCGGACCACGGGATGACGATGGCGCAGGACCTCGTCCAGGGGTTCGCCGGTGAGCAGCAGCGGCTCATGGTCGAGATCCGCGAGCTCGATCTCCTCATCGAGTCGACGAAGACCGAGGTCGACCGGCTCAAGGCACGCGAGGAGCAGGCCCGCGCGCGCATCGACGAGGCGCGCGCCGACCCGAGCCGCGCGACGCCCGAGGAGGTCTTCGCGGCCGCCGACGAGCACAGCACCGCGCTCGCTCGCCGCATGACGATGGACGGCCAGCTCGGCCAGCTCCAGGCGAAGCGGAAGCTGCTCGACCGGATCCGTACCCTCATCGAGCAGGCCGCGCGTCAGCTTCAGGAGCAGGGGCCGACGCCGGCCGCCGAGGCCGCTCCGGCGTTCGATGAGACGCGGCTCCTCCAGGCCGTCGTCGAGACGCAGGAGGAAGAGCGGCGCCGCATCGCGCGCCAGGTCCACGACGGACCGGCCCAGGCGATGGCGAACGTCGTGCTGCAGTCGGAGATCAGCGAGCGCCTCTACGAGGTCGACCGCGACCGCTCGCGCGCCGAGCTCGCCGCGCTCCGGCAGATGGTGAACAAGACGCTGCAGGAGCTCCGCGGGTTCATCTTCGAGCTGCGGCCGATGATCCTCGACGACCTCGGCCTCGTACCGACGCTGCGCCGCTACGTGCAGACGCTCGTCGACAAGCACAAGGTCCGCATCGACCTCGGCTCGACCGGCCGCGACCGGCGCCTGCCGGCCGAGGACGAGATCGCCGTGTTCCGCCTCATCCAGGACTCCCTCCTCGAGCGCATCGAGAAGGGCCAGGCCAAGCAGATCTCCGTCGCGCTCGACTGGCGCGAAGAGCAGCTCGCCGTCTCGCTCCAGAGCGACGGCCGCGACCTGCCGCCCGACGGCGAGCTCACGTCGGGCCTCCGGCGCAGCGAGCGTGTCGCCCTCCTGCGCGGCACGTGGGAGCAAGGCGTGCGACCCGACGGCACGGTCGCGCTGCAGGTGACGATGCCCGTGCGGCCCGCGCCTACGCTCATCTCGTGACCCTCTCTTCGCAGGGGGCTCTGCCCCCTTCCACCCCCGGGCCGCTCGCTCCGGCCGACGTCGCGGTCCTGCTCGAGTCGACCTGCGCGCTCCTCGAGGCGGAGATCCGGTCGCTCTCCGACGACGACGCGCGCTGGCATCCCTCGAGCGGCGAGTGGTGCGTGAACGAGGTCGTCGGGCACATGATCGAGTCGGAGAAGCGCGGCTTCTTCGGGCGCATCTCGCGAACGCTCGAGCAGGGCGGCCAGTTCGAGGAGCCCTGGGACCAGGTCGCGGTCGCGCGCGAGCGCAGGGACTGCGAGCGCTTGGCGTCGAGCCTCTTCATGGAGTGGATGGGCATCCGCCGCCGCAGCGTGGAGATGGTGAAGGCCTTGAGCGACGGCCAGCTCGAAAGGACGTGCCGCCACGGCAAGGTCGGGACGCTCAGCGTGCGGGACCTGCTCCATGAGTGGGTCCACCACGACCGCAACCACACGAAGCAGCTGCTCACGAACGTGCAGGCGCGCGTGTGGCCGCACATGGGGAACGCGCAGCAGTTCACGGGGGAGTAGCGCCGTCTAGGGCCCGCCGACCTCCGTCAGCGCGGTCCCCTGGTAGTAGTGCCTCAGGATCTCGTCGTACGTCTTGCCCGCGACCGCCATCCCCTGCATCCCCCACTGCGACATGCCGACGCCGTGACCGGACCCGCGCCCGGTGAAGACGAATCGCGCCGGGAGCTCGAAGTGGTACGAGCTCACGCGCAGCGTGCGGATCTCGTGGTCCGCGTCCCACTCGACCCGGTAGCCGATGTCCACCACCTTCGCGCCGAGCGTCTCGAGCTCGCGGATCCGCGCGCTGTTCAGGTGCGTCACGACCTCGCGCTCGCCCCCCGCCGTCCGCGCGACCGTGAACAGCGTGCTCATGAGGCCGAAGTAGTACCGGCTGCGGTCCTTGCCGATGTCCCGCGTCGCCTTCGACCCCGTCACGCGCGCCTGGAGCACGCGGCCGCTCGGCGCGAGCTGCGTGAGCTCGATCCGCTGCGGCTCGCCGACGTCGAAGCCCCGCTGCGCGAGCTGCTGCCCGAGCTGCGGCGCCGTGACCTCCTTCGTCCACGACCACGACGTGCGGCCCCACGAGGAGTTCTCGGCCTCGCGGTCCCAGGGCGACGTGACGCTCCGCAGGTAGGGGAGGGCGTTCGCGAAGACGTTCTCAGAGTCCTCGGTGACGCCGCCCGCGTTCGCGGAGTAGAGGGCCTCGATCGCGGCACCGCGGTGGGTCGCGACCACGCCCGCGGTGCGCTCGACGGCGCGGACCGTCGCGCGATCCTCGCTCGACAGCCCGTGATACGCCTGGTCGCGGACATCGCCCTCGAGGTCGTACGCCTTGTGGCGCCCGAGGTGGGTGAGGAGGTACGTGCGCGCGGCGATCGCCTGCGCCGCGAGCGCCTCGGGGTGCCAGTTCACCGGGATCTCCGCGCCGACCACGGACGCGAGGTAGTCCAACGTCCGGACCGTGTTCACGACGATGAGGTCGCCCTCGTCGTCGAGCGCGAGCTCGAGCGTCCCGCGGTACGGCCGGCCCTGGAACGTGACGAGCCCGTCGCGCGAGCTGAACCGGAGCAGCACGGGCTTGGCAGCGTGCATGGCGACCTCGCCGATCGGGTCGGCGCCCGACAGGATCGCCGCCTCGAACGGCACGATCTCGATGGCGCGCTCCGCACCGGCGACCCCGCCGCTCCGCTCGGCGATGCGTGCCTGGCGCAGGAGCGTCGCACGGGTCTGGCGCTCCTCCTCGTCCGCGGGTGGCGTGCGGCGGTCGGGCATGCGGAGCCCGTCCTTCAAGCGGTACACGTTCGTGCGGACGACGAGCGGCGCGCCGCCGCTGTGCACGGTCCTCCCGTCGGGCGCGGTCGCCGTGAGCGACGCGGTCGAGCCGAACTGCCCCGACACGATGCCCAGGCCGGCGACGTTCACGCGCACGGTGTCCGGGAGGGCGGCGAGCGGCGCGGCGTCGGCCGGCCGCGCGGGGATCGACGCGATGACGATCGCGAGGACGAGCGAGCGGCGGAGCACGCCTACAGCCGCCCGTACACCTCGGGCTTCAGCACGCCGATGAACGGGAGGTTGCGGTAGCGCTCGCCGTAGTCGAGGCCGTAGCCGACGACGAAGCGGTCCGGGATCTCGAAGCCCCGGTGGTCGATCTCGATCGGCACGATGCGGCGGGCCGGCTTGTCGAGCAGCGTGCAGAGCCGGAGCGACGCGGGCTTCTGGTTCTGCAGGTGCTCGAGCACGTAGCGCAGCGTGAACCCGGTGTCGACGATGTCCTCCACCACCAGCACGTGCCGCTCCTCGATCGGCTGCGCGAGGTCCTTGAGGATGCGCACGACGCCGCTCGACTCGGTGGAGCTGCCGTACGACGAGACCTCGAGGAAGTCGAGCGAGAGGCGGATCGGGATCTGGCGCATGAGGTCGGCGAGGAAGGGCAGCGCGCCCTTCAGGATGCTGACGAGGACCGGGTCCTTGCCCGCGTAGTCCGCGGCGATGGCCGCGCCGAGCTCGGCGACCTTGCGCGCGATGCTGTCGGCGTCGACGAGGATCTCCGCGATGTCGTCGGCGGGGGAAGGGGCGCGCACCTCGGTCGCCACTTCCCCGTACGGTAGATCAGCGCTCGGCGCGGTGACGCATGGATCGCCGCTCGGGCGGGTGACGTTGCGCGCTACGCGCACAGGGGCCCCTACCCCTGGGTCGCACGTCTCGCCCTCGGCGGCCAACAGCATCAGCGTGACAGGTGGCCGCCTCGTACGAGAGGTGGCTCCCCTCGACCTCACCCGCCCTCGCAGTGACCGTGCTGCCGCGCATCGCGCGGCGCCGCCCCACTATGACGGCGAGTACTTCACCGTGAGCGCTTCGAGGTCCCTGCGGTAGAGGACACGGATCCGCTTCTCCGGGTGAAGCTGACGGAAGCGGCGCAGCCGTCGGTTCTTCCGAGTGACCATCGAGCGGCGCGAGGTCGTCACCTCGACGTAGGTGCCGATCTCGGGGAGCCAGAAGTCGGGCGTGAAGCTCTCGACCGGGCGGCCGTCCTCAGCCCAGCGGAGCGGGAACGTGTGGGGCTCGTACTCCCAGCGGAGCCGATAGAAGTCCAGGATCCGGGCGAGACGCCGTTCGCTGCGGTGAGCGAACCGACCTCTACCGCCCAGCGCGATGGCCCCCGGCGAAGAGCCCGTGCACGTCACCCGCATAGTCGCGCAGGAGCTCATGCGCGGACAAGACGTCATCGACGCCGAGCGGGCTCTAGGCCCTCCGCGCGAGGTACAGCCCGAGGCCGGCGACGCCCGCGAGGGCGAGGACCCCGACGACGATCAGCCCCACCCAGGGAGCGTCATCCGGCCGTGACGCCGCCGGTGCGAGCGCCGAGGTCGATGGCGAGGGCGGGGCCTGGACCGCCACCGCCACTGCCGAGGCGGTGGTCGATGCGCTCGCCGTCGGCGTGGCCGTCGGCGCGGAAGTCGGCGTCGGCGACGGGGCCGAGGTCGGGGTCGCCGTTGCACGGGGGGTCTCCGCAGGCGGCGCGATCGTCGGCGGCGCGATCGTCGGCGGTGCCGGTGTCGGGACCGGTGTCGGTGCCGGTGTCGGGACCGGTGTCGGTGCCGGCGGGGCCGTCGGCGCTGGGGTCGCGGCGCCGACCACCACGACCGTCCCGGTCATCGACGGATGGACGCGGCAGCGATAGGCGAACGTGCCCGCCGTCGACATGAGGATGGTCTTGGACTGGCCCTGGTCGAGGAACCCGGTGTCCCACGCGCCGTTCGTGGCCGTCGCGGTGTGTGTGAAGCTCGCGTCGTTGTTCGTCCAGGTGACGCTGTCGCCGACGTTGACCGTGACGCTCTGGGGCTGGAACGCGAGGTTGCGGATGGAGACCGATGCGCTCGCTGCGGTCGCCGCGCTCGCGAGGAGCGCGAGCCCGACGATCGCAAGCACGGGTGTGAGGGGGCGGGGCCAGCCCGCCGAGGCGGGGGTCTGAGGGGGCGCAGCCCCCTCATAGCGGGTCATAGGATCACGCATGATGACGGTGGCCGACGCGTTCGTCGCGCTCGCGCACGACGCCGCGCGGCTCGGCCTGCGGCTGTCCGAGGGCCAGCGCGAGGCATGCGAGCGGTACGCGACCGAGCTCATCGAGGCGACGAAGAGCGTCAACCTCACGGCGATCACCGACCCGCAGGGCATCGCGACGAAGCACTTCCTCGACTCCTTCACTGCATACGCAGCGCGCCCCTGGACGGGTCATGAGCGGCTCATCGACGTCGGGAGCGGCGCCGGGATCCCCGGGCTTGCGCTGCGCATCGCGCTGCCGGGGATCACGCTGACCGCGGTCGAGTCGACAGGCAAGAAGGCGCGCGCGATCGAGCGGTTCCGCGACCTGCTCGCGCTCGACCGCGTGGGCGTCGAGGCGGTGCGCGCCGAGGACCTCGCCCGCGCGCCGGCACATCGCGCGCGCTACGACGTCGCGGCCGCGCGCGCCCTCGGCACGCTGGGGCTCTGCGTCGAGCTGTGCTTCCCGTTCCTCCGCGTCGGCGGCGACGCTGTCGTCTGGAAGGGCCGCATCGACGCGGAGCTGCCCGGCGCGAAGAAGGCCCTCCACGCGCTCGGCGGCGAGATCGTCGTTGTCGTGCCGACGTCCTCGCTCGGCCTCGGCGACCAGCTTCCCGGGCGACAGCTCGTCGTCATGCGGAAGACGCGCGCGACGCCGGAGAAGTACCCACGGCCCGCAGCGGAGCTGAAGCGCAAGCCGTGGTGATCGTCCCGTCGATCGACGTGCGCTTCGGCCACGTCGCCTACCGGGGAGCGCAGATCCGCTTCACGCCATCGGAGCTCGCCGAGCGCTACATCGAGGACGGAGCCGAGGAGCTGCACCTCGTCGACCGCGACAACGCCGAGCGAGGCGACCCGGCGAACCTCGCACTGCTCGCGGCGATCGCGCGCCGCTCGCGTGCGCGGTGCCGCCTCGCCGGCGGGATCTCCTCGGTGGCATTCGCGCGCGAGGCCCTCGACGCCGGGTTCAGCGGCGTCCTCTTCTCATCCGCGGTGCTGGCGAGCGACGACGTGTTGAAGGACGTCGCCACGCTCGGCCGCGGCGCGATCGTTGAGATCGAGGCCAGGGCCCCTCTGGGGGAGACGGAGGCGTGGTGGCTCGCGCCGCGGGGCGGCGATCCGGCGCTCGTGGAGCTGGCGACCGGCCGCGGCGCGCTCGCCGCGGCGCGCGCTGCGGTCGGCGCGGGCATCACCGACCTCTACGTCATCGACCTCGGCGCGGAAGGCGCGCTCGGTGGACCCGCGCTCGAGCTCCTCGAGAGCATCCGCTCGTCGCTCGGCGGGCGCGCGACGCGCGTCCGCTTCCACACCGGCGGGGGCATCTCGTCCGCGGACGACATACGCGCGCTCGCGCGCTGGGGGGCGGCGTCCGCCGTGGTCGGCCGCGCGTTCCTCGAGGGCCGCCTCACGCTCGCGGAGGCGATCGCGGCGGCGCGATGAGCATCATCGCCCTGCTCGCGGACGTCCACGCGAACCTCGTCGCTCTCGAGGCCGTCCTCGCGGCGCTGCCGCCGGTCGACCGCATCTGGGTCATGGGAGACACCGTCGGGTATGGCCCCGACCCTTCCGACGTCCTCACGCTGCTGCGCGAGAAGGACGCGCTCGTCGTCGCTGGGAACCACGACCTCGCCGCCGCGACCGGCGAGGGCATCGACCTGTTCAATCACCACGCCGCGGCTGCCGTCCGCCTTCACCGGTCGTGGCTCTCGCCGGAGGAGCGCGACCGCCTCGCGTCGCTGCCGCTCACCGCGGAGGCGGACGGCTTCACGCTCTGCCACGGCAGCCTGCGGGATCCGATCTGGGAGTACGTGATGTCGCAGGGTCAGGCGGCGACGACGCTCGCGCTCGCGAGGACGGCGCACTGCTGCAACGGTCACACGCATGTCCCGCGGATCTTCCGCGTCGGCGACCGGATGCTCGTCAATCCGGGGAGCGTGGGTCAGCCTCGCGACGGCGATCCGCGAGCGGCATACGCTGTCCTCGACACGGGCACCGCAGCCGTCACGCTCGAGCGGGTCGCATACGACGCCGCCGAGACCCAGCGCCGCATCCGGAGGCGCGGGCTGCCGGACTTCCTGGCCGAGCGCCTCGCGATCGGCTTCTAGGAAGTCTGGGATGCTAGGCACGTAGTGGCCAAGGGGACGGACGAGCCGGGCGATCCGTTCGCGCTGGAAGAGCGCAAGCGACACGCCGGCCGGCTGCCGGGAAACCGGTACGTCCGCATCGTGCGGCCGAAGGAGTTCCGGCGGGGCCGCGGCGGGATCTACGTCACGACGGAGCACGCGACCGCGCCGCGGACCGGCGCCGGTCGCGCCTACGACGCGGTCCGCCGGGTCCTCTTCGGGCGCCCGCTGCAGACGGAGGCGGAGGCCGAGGAACGCCTCTCGAAGAAGACGGGACTCGCGATCCTGGCCTCGGACAACATCTCGTCCTCCGCGTACGCGACCGAGGAGGCCATGCGCGTCCTGGCGCTTGCCGGCGCGGGCGCCCTCGCGCTCACGATGCCGATCGCCCTCGCGGTCGTCGGGATCCTCGCCATCGTCGTCCTCTCCGAGTCGCGCGTCATCCGCGCGTATCCCCAGGGCGGCGGGTCATACGCGGTGGCCAAGGAGAACCTCGGCATCCTGCCCGGCCTTGTCGCGGCCTCGGCCCTCCTCATCGACTACGTCCTGACGGTGGCGGTCTCGACCGCCGCCGGCGTCGCCGCGATCAGCAGCTTCATCCCGGAGGTCCATGACCACCGCGTCACTTGGGGCCTCGCCGTGATCGCGGTCCTCGCCATCGGGAACCTGCGTGGCGTGCGCGAGGCGGGCGTCATCTTCGCCGCGCCCACGTACGTGTACATGGTCGCGATGATCGGGTTGCTCGCGTTCGGGATGTTCCGCGTCGTGGGCGGGGCCGTCCCCGCGGCGGCCCAGCCCGTCGACCCGTTCCCGGCGCAGGGCGCGGAGGTCCTGGGGCTCTTCCTCATCCTCCGCGCGTTCAGCTCCGGCGCCGTCGGCCTCACCGGGAGCGAGGCGATCGCGAACGGGACGCCGAACTTCAAGGAGCCGGAGGACCGCAACGCGGTCATCACGCTCGTGCTGATGGGCTCGATCTTCGCCGCCATCTTCCTCGGCCTCACGTATCTCGCGACGACGATCGGCGTCGTGCCGAGCGAGCACGAGCAGGAGACGCTCAACAGCCTCGTCACGCGCTCGATCGTCGGCAGCGGCCCGTACTGGTGGTTCGTGCAGATCGCGACCGCCGTCCTCCTGTTGCTCGCGGCCAACACCGGCTTCACCGGGTTCCCCCGGCTAGCGTCGATCCTCGCGAACGACCGCTTCATGCCGCGACAGTTCGCGTTCCGTGGCGAGCGGCTCGGCTTCTCGGTCGGCATCGTCTCGCTCGCGCTCGTCGCGGCCTTCGTCCTCTGGTCGAGGGCGGGGAGCGTCACCGAGCTCATCCCGCTCTATACGATCGGTGTGTTCCTCGCGTTCACGCTTTCGCAGAGCGGCCTCGTGCTGCGCTGGTACCGCCGCCGGCCGAAGGCGTGGCAGCTCTCGATGGCGATCAACGTGGTCGGTGCGGCCGTCACCGGCGTGACGCTGCTCATCGTCGCGTACACGAAGTTCGACCGGGGCGCGTGGCTCGTCCTCGTCTTCCTACCGCTCCTCGTCCTCATGCTCTTCAGCATCAACACGCACTACCGCGCGGTCTCCGACGCGCTGGCGCTCGAGGATCCCGACGAGCCACTGCCGCGGCCCCTGCCTCCGATCGTGATCGTCCCGATCGCGCGCCTGGACCGCGCAGCCCTTCAGGCGCTCGCCTTCGCGGCCTCGATCTCGCCGCACGTCCGGGTCGTGCACATCGCCACGAGCCACGCCTCGGCGCAGGAGTTCCAGCGGCGCTGGGACCGTTGGGGTGGACGCCGGCTCCCGGACGGGCGCGAGCTGCCCCTCGACGTCATCGACTCGCCGTTCCGCGCGCTCCTCCAGCCGCTCCTCAAGTACATCGAGCGCATCGACGAGCGCGATCGCCGCCCGATCACCGTCGTGCTCGCCGAGTTCGTGCCGCGCCACTGGTGGGAGTTCATCCTCCACAGCCAGACCGCGTTCCGGCTGAAGGCGGCGCTCCTGTTCCGCCCCAACACCATCGTCATCGACGTGCCGTACCACTTCCGGGACACGGCGGACCTTGCTCAATAGGCCTACGGCCGGTCATCGCTCGTCCTCACGCGTCGGCCTGCGGGCCGCCGCTCTCGTCCTCGCTCGACCATAGCCGTCGGCTCGCTTCGCTCGCTCGCGGCTAGTCGCTCCGCTTTTGTCGAGCTCGCTCGGACGGGCGGAGCCCGATCCTCGCTCGCGCTTATCCTTCGTCGCTCATGGCATTCCAGCGGATCGTCGTGCCGCTCGCGGGTACGGCGATCGACCAGGAGCTCATCCGTCTCGCCGTAGTGCTCGCGAGGCCGTCGAAGGCCGAGATCCTCGCCGTCCACGTGATCGAGGTCCGCTGGAACATGCCGCTGGACGCCGTGCTCGAGCCCGAGCTGGACCGCGGCGAGGAGCTCCTCGCCAACGCGGCACGGTCCGCCGAGCAGGCGGGTGGCCACCTCCAGACGGAGCTGCTGCAGGCGCGGGAGGCGTCCGCCGCGATCATCGACACGGCGCGCGAACGCGGCGCCGACCTCGTCCTCATCGGCATGCCGCATCGCAAGCGGCTCGGACGGACCTACGTCAGCAAGACGGTCGAAGAGGTGTACCTCGGCGCGCCGTGCGCGGTGCTGGCCTATCGTCAGGAAGAGCCTCGCTGATGAACGTCCTGATCGTGGGCTGCGGCCGGGTGGGTGCGACGCTCGCCGGACTCCTCGGCGACGAGGGTCACCAGGTCACCGTCGTCGACACCGACAAGGCGGCGTTCGCGCATCTCCCTCTGGGATCGAAGGTGGTGACGTACCTCGGCAACGGGGCCGACCTCGACGTCCTCCGCAACGTGGGGGCGGACAAGGCGGATTGGTTCCTCGCGCTGACCCAGGGGGACAACCGCAACCTCATGGCGGCGCAGATCGCCAAGGAGATCTTCGGCGTGAAGCGGGTCATCGCGAAGTCGAACGACCCGATCCGCGCCGAGATCTACCGCGGCAAGGGCATCGAGACGTTCTCGCGCACCACGATCCTCGCCGTCCTGCTGCGCGCGATGCTCCGCCAGGAGACCGAGGTCGGCGAGGTGCTCATGCGGCGCACGCTCGAGCTCGAGCAGCGGCTGGCCGGCGAGTACGCGCCGGACCGCGGGCCGGCGCAGCGCTGATGTACGTCGTCGTCGCCGGCGGCGGTGAGGTCGGCTTCCACCTCGCGAAGGCCCTCATCGAGGCCGGCCACGAGGTGATGGTCATCGAGTCCGACCGCCGCCGGGCGCAGTGGATCGAGGAGCAGCTCGGCTCGGTCGTCCTGAACGCCCCGGCCGACGAGGGCCGCTATCAGCTCGAGGCCGGCTGCCAGCGCGCCGACGCCGTGATCGCCGTCACCGGCGAGGACGCCAAGAACCTCGTCATCTGCCAGCTCGCGCGCTACAACTGCGGGCCGCTCGGCCGCGTCATCGCGCGCGTGAACGACCCGAAGAACGAGATCGTCTTCAAGACGCTCGGCATCCAGGAGACCGTCTCCTCGACGCGCGTCCTCATGAGCGTCATCGAGCAGGAGCTGCCGGTCGGCGGCTTCCTCCCGCTCATGCCGCTCACCGGCTCCCAGCTGGAGCTCATCGAGGCGGAGATCGCCCCTGGCTCGCCCGCGGCGGGGAAGCCGGTGCGCTCGCTGAAGCTGCCCGACGGTGCGCTCATCGGCGGGATCGTCCGAGGCGGCAAGATCGTTCCCGGCGTGGGCGAGGCAACGCTGCAGCCCGGCGACCGGGTCATCGTCTTCGCGCCGACGGCCGTGGAAGCGGACCTCCGGAGCGCCCTCTTCGGCTGACCGGCTGACGGGGGTAGTGCCTCAAGTGAGACACCACCCTGACGGGCACCCGCGGCAGCAGGGCTGCCATAGACCTTGACAATGGCATTGTCAGGTTATATACCAGCAAGACGTGGCACGTGCGAACAGGCCCGTCTACGTCATCTCCGTCGCCGCGAGCATCGCCGGATGCCACCCGCGGACGCTCCGGATCTACGAGGAGGAAGGGCTCCTCGACCCGGTGCGCACCGAGACGAACATCCGGCTCTACAGCGACGACGACCTCCGCCGGGTGCGCGCCATCCGCTACCTGACGCAGGTGCGGGGCGTGAACCTTGCCGGGGTGAAGCTCTTGCTCCAGCTCCTCGAGATCCACGACCTCCTCGAGGAGATCGCCGGGGCGTGGGAGGAGGAGAGCGGCGTGGAGGGCGATGGCGGGCTCGCTCGCAGCGGCCGCGGCACCGCTCGATTCTGAGCGATCCAGGAAATGAGGCAGAACGAATGACGAACGAGACCCAGGAACAGCGCAGCTACCCGTCCGAGCTCCCGCTCGTCCCGCTCCGCGAGGCGGTGATCTTCCCGAGGATCGTCACGCCGCTCGGCGTGGGCCGCGAGAAGAGCGTGAACGCGATCAACGCCGCGATGTCGGCCGACAAGCACTACGTCATCCTCGCGGCGCAGAAGGACGCGGAGGTCGACGACGTCCAGACCGAGCAGATCTACTCGGTCGGGACGGTCGCCGAGATCGTCCGCCTCCTCCGCATCCCGGACGGCAGCGCGCAGGTCATCGTCCAGGGTCTCGATCGCGTCCGCATCACCGGTTGGGCGGCGGAGGGCCGCTTCTTCAAGGCCCGGTTCGAGGTCATCGCCGACGAGCTCGGCAGCGCCGTCGAGCGCGAGGCGCTCATGCGCAGCCTGAAGACGATGTTCCAGCAGTACGTCGACAACGGCGGCTCGATCCTGCCCGAGATCGCCATGACGGCGAAGACGATCGAGGACCCGGCGCACTTCGCCGACCTCGTCGCGACGAGCCCCGACCTCACGCTCGAGCAGCGCCAGCAGCTCCTCGAGACGCACAGCGTCGTCGAGCGGCTGCGGTTCCTCTCGGTGTTCCTCGCGAAGCAGAACGAGATCCTCGAGCTGAAGGCGAAGATCCAGAGCGAGGTCCAGTCGACCATCGACAAGACGCAGCGCGAGTACATCCTCCGCGAGCAGATGAAGACGATCCAGAAGGAGCTCGGGGAGGACGAGGGCACCGCGGAGCTGAGGGAGCTGCGCGAGAAGATCGAGGCCGCCGGCATGCCGGAGCCCGTGAAGGAGAAGGCGCTCAAGGAGGTCTCGCGGCTCGAGAAGATCCCGCAGGCCTCGCCCGAGACCGGCGTCATCCGGACGTACGTCGACTGGCTCGTCTCCGTCCCGTGGAAGGCCGCGGCGTCGGACGACTGGGACATCCAGGCGGCGCAGCGGATCCTCGACGAGGACCACTACGGGCTCGCGAAGATCAAGGACCGGATCCTCGAGTACATGTCCGTGCGCAAGCTCGCCCGGGATCTGCGCGCGCCCATCCTGTGCTTCGTCGGACCGCCCGGCGTGGGCAAGACGAGCCTCGGGAAGAGCATCGCGCGCGCGATGGGCCGCAAGTTCATCCGCATGAGCCTCGGCGGCATCCGCGACGAGGCGGAGATCCGCGGGCACCGGCGCACCTACGTCGGGGCGCTGCCCGGCCGGATCCTGCAGAACATGAAGACCGCCGGCCAGGTGAACCCCGTGTTCATGCTCGACGAGATCGACAAGGTCGGCGCGGACTTCCGCGGCGACCCCTCGTCGGCGCTCCTCGAGGTCCTCGACCCCGAGCAGAACTTCTCGTTCTCGGACCACTACCTCGAGGTGCCGTACGACCTCTCGAAGGTCATCTTCATCACGACGGCGAACATCGAGGACACGATCATCCCGCCGCTCCGTGACCGGATGGAGGTCATCCGTCTCCCCGGCTACACGGAGGACGAGAAGATGCACATCGCCACCGGCTACCTGCTGCCGCGACAGCTGAAGCAGCACGGCCTCGCGGGCGAAGCGAAGCCCGTCGAGGAGCCCCAGGCGGAGGACGCCGCGCCGGAGACGGCGCCGGAGACCTCCGCGCCGACGGACACGGCGACGGCCGCGGTGCCGGGGGAGAACCTGCCGCACGTCGAGAGCCCGAAGCTCTCCATCACCGAGGACGCCCTGCGCAAGATCATCCGCGAGTACACGCGCGAGGCGGGCGTCCGGAACCTCGAGCGCGAGATCGGGGCGATCAACCGCAAGATCGCGCGCAAGGTCGCGAGCGGCGAGATCCAGGAGGCCACGGTCGACGCCGTCGACATCGCGACGTACCTCGGCCCGGAGCGCTTCGAATACGGGCTCGCGGAGAAGGAGGACATGGTCGGCGCCGCGACCGGCGTGTCCGTGTCCGAGCACGGCGGGGACGTCCTCACCGTCGAGGCGACGACCATGGATCAGGGCAGCAAGACCGAGGAGTTCGTCCTCACCGGCCAGATCCAGAAGGTCATGGAGGAGTCCGCGCGCGCGGCGCTGTCGTACGTGCGGGCGCACCAGGCGGAGCTCGGTGTGCCGAAGGGCTTCTTCAAGGACCACGCGATGCACATCCACGTGCCGGCGGGCGCGATCCCGAAGGACGGCCCGTCCGCGGGCGTGACGATGGCCACGGCCATCGTGAGCGCGCTCACCGGCAGGCCGGTCCGGCGCGACGTCGCGATGACGGGCGAGATCACGCTCCGCGGGAAGGTCCTGCCGATCGGCGGCGTCAAGGAGAAGCTCCTCGCCGTGCACCGCGCCGGGATCAAGACGTTCGTGCTCCCCGAGAAGAACAAGAAGGACCTGGTCGACATCCCGACGGAGGTGCTCGACACGGTCGAGCTGAAGACCGTGAGCACGATCGACGAGGTCCTGAGCGTCGCGCTGCAGAAGCACGCGCGGCTCGTGCCGCCGACGACCGGCTACCGCGACGTCGGCCGTCCGGCACCGCCGCCCAGTTGAGAGCAATGAAGGGGGGATCGCGGGGGGCAAAGCCCCCCGCGTAGTCTGCCGTTGCCGGTCGAATTCAAGGACTACTACAAGATCCTCGGCGTCCCGAAGGACGCGAAGACCGAGGACATCAAGAAGGCGTACCGGCGTCTCGCGCGGCAGCATCACCCTGACCTGAACAAGGGGCCCGGGGCCGAGAAGCGCTTCAAGGAGATCAACGAAGCGAACGCCGTCCTCTCGGACCCCCAGAAGCGATCCCGGTACGACCAGCTCGGGCCGAACTGGGAGCGCTTCGCGCACGGCGCGCAGCCGCCGGGCGGCGAGGGTGGGTTCCAGTGGGTCTTCACCGGCCAGCCGGGGGAGTCGGCCGGCGACTTCTCGGACTTCTTCCGCATGGTGTTCGGGGACGTCGGCGGCGTCCGGGCCGGCACGGTCGACGACCTCCTCCGCGGTCGCGGGCGCGGGAACGGCCGCGTCCGCGCGCATGCGGGCGAGGACGTCGAGGGTGAGGTGGAGGTCACGCTCCCCGAGGCTTACAAGGGCGCGCAGCGGTCGATCGAGGTCCGGCGCGAGAACGGGTCCGCGAAGACCCTCACGGTGAGGATCCCGGCCGGCGTGCGCGACGGCCAGCGCATCCGCCTCGCGGGGCAGGGCGGCGCCGGTGGCGGCGGCGGGCCCGCCGGCGACCTGTACCTGAAAGTGCGCGTGCGGCCGCACCCGTTCTTCGAACGCGAGGGCGACGACATCCACGCCGACCTGCCGGTGGCGCTGCACGAGGCGCTCCTCGGCGCGGAGGTGACGGTGCCGACGCTCAAGAGCCGCGTAGCGCTGCGTATCCCGCCCGAGACCCAGAACGGCCGCGTCATCCGCCTCGCGGGGCAGGGGATGCCGCGCGCGACCGGCGGCTACGGCGACATGTTCGTCGCCGTGAAGGTCGTGCTGCCGCAGAAGCTGAATGACGAGGAGCGCGACGCCGTGCGGAAGCTCGCGGCGCGGCGCGCGACCGACGACGTGAGGAGCCACCTGCTGTGATCGATCCGAACAAGCTCACCGAGAAGACCCAGGAGGCGCTCGTGCAGGCGCGCGCTCGGGCCGTGGAGAACGGCCACGGCGAGCTCGACGTCGAGCACCTCGCCGCGGCGCTTTTCGCGCAGGAGGGCGGCACGGTCCCGAGCCTCGTCCGCGCGCTCGGCGCGAACCCGCAGCAGGTCCTCGCCGCCATCGACGCCGACCTCGACAAGCGCCCGCACGTGAGCGGCGGCCAGGTCCAGATCGGCGCGTCGTCGCGGCTCGGCCGGGTGCTCCAGCAGGCGCAGCGCGAGATGCAGGCCCTGGCCGACGAGTACGTCTCGACCGAGCACCTCTTCCTCGCGATGCTCGAGGACAGCGGCACGACCGGCCAGCAGCTGAAGCGCCTGGGGATCACGCGCGAGCGCGCGCTCGAGGCGCTGCGCGGGATCCGCGGGAACCAGCGCGTGACGGACCAGGACCCCGAGGGGAAGTACCAGGCGCTCGAGCGCTACGGGCGCGACCTCACCGACCTCGCGCGCAAGAACAAGCTCGACCCGGTCATCGGGCGCGACGAGGAGATCCGCCGCGTCGTCCAGGTCCTCTCGCGCCGCACGAAGAACAATCCCGTGCTCATCGGCGACCCCGGGGTGGGGAAGACCGCCATCGTCGAGGGGCTCGCGCAGCGCATCGTCCGCGGCGACGTCCCCGAGGGGCTGAAGGACAAGCGGATCTTCGAGCTGTCGATCGGCTCGCTCGTCGCCGGGTCGAAGTACCGCGGCGAGTTCGAGGAGCGCCTGAAGGCCGTCCTGAAGGAGATCACCGCGGCCGAGGGCGAGATAGTCCTGTTCATCGACGAGCTGCACACGGTCGTCGGCGCGGGCGCCGCGGAGGGCGCGGTCGACGCCGCGAACATGCTGAAGCCGATGCTCGCCCGGGGCGAGCTCCACGCGATCGGCGCGACGACGCTCGACGAGTACCGCAAGCACATCGAGAAGGACGCCGCGCTCGAGCGGCGCTTCCAGCCGGTGCTCGTCGGCGAGCCGACGGTCGAGGACACGATCTCCATCCTCCGCGGCCTGCGCGAACGGTACGAGGTGCACCACGGCGTGCGCATCCTCGACTCCGCGCTCGTCGCCGCGGCGGTCCTCTCGGACCGCTACATCAGCGACCGCTTCCTGCCCGACAAGGCGATCGACCTCGTGGACGAGTCAGCGTCGAAGCTGCGCATGGAGATCGACTCGCTCCCGGCCGAGCTCGATGAGGTCGAGCGGCGCATCCGCCAGCTCGAGATCGAGCGCGAGGCGCTGCGCAAGGAGACCGACCCCGCGAGCAAGGAGCGCCTCGAGCGGCTCGAGCGCGAGCTCGCCGACCTGAAGGAGACGTCGGGCGGCCTGCGCGCGCAGTGGCAGCAGGAGAAGGCGGCGATCACGGAGATCCGCGAGAAGAAGGCGCGGCTCGAGGAGATCCGCGTGCAGATCGAGCGCGCCGAGCGCGCCGCCGACTACGCGAAGGCCGCCGAGCTGAAGTACGGCACGCTCGCCCAGCTCGAGCGCGACGTCCAGCAGGCCGACGCGCGCCTCAAGGAGATGCAGCAGGGGCGCAAGCTCCTCGCGGAGGAGGTCACGCCCGAGGACGTCGCCGAGGTCGTGTCGCGCTGGACGCACATCCCGGTGACGAAGCTCCTCGAGGGCGAGGTGCAGAAGCTCCTGCGGATGGAGGAGGACCTCCATCGGCGCGTCGTCGGCCAGGACGAGGCGGTGACGGCCGTCGCGAACGCGGTGCGCCGCGCGCGCGCGGGCCTGCAGGACCCCGACCGGCCGCTCGCGTCGTTCCTGTTCCTCGGCCCCACCGGCGTCGGCAAGACGCTGCTCGCGAAGGCGCTCGCCGAGTTCCTGTTCGACGACGAGCGGGCCATGGTCCGGCTCGACATGAGCGAATACATGGAGAGGCACACCGTGTCGCGGCTCGTCGGCGCGCCGCCGGGGTACGTCGGCTACGAGGAGGGCGGCCAGCTCACGGAGGCCGTCCGCCGCCGGCCGTACTCGGTGATCCTCCTCGACGAGATCGAGAAGGCGCACAACGACGTCTTCAACATCCTTCTGCAGGTGCTCGAGGACGGCCGCCTCACCGACGGCCACGGCCGTACGGTCGACTTCAAGAACGTCGTCGTGATCATGACGAGCAACGTCGGCTCGACGTTCATCGCCGAGCGCGGCCAGGACGAGGAGCAGATGCGCCGGCAGGTCATGGACGCCGTGCGCGGGCACTTCCGTCCCGAGTTCCTGAACCGCATCGACGAGATCGTCTTCTTCCACCGGCTCACCGAGGAGCAGCTCCTGGAGGTCGTGGACAAGGAGACGCAGATCCTCGCGCGGCGGCTCGCCGCGCGGAAGATCGGCATCGAGCTCTCGCCGACCGCGAAGGCGCACCTCGCGCGCGAGGGCTTCGACCCGGTGTTCGGGGCGCGGCCGATCCGCCGCGCGATCCAGCGCCTCGTGCTCGACCCGCTCGCGCAGCGGCTGCTCGCCGGGGAGTTCGGCGAGGGCGACGTCGTGTACGTCGACCTGCGCGACGGGCGGATCGACTTCTTCAAGCAGGAGTACGCGAAGGCGCCCGAGCCGCCGAAGCAGCCCGTGGGCGCGAGGCCGAACTGAGGACACCCGCAGGGCTGGCGGGCCTGCTCCTCGTCGCGGTCCTTGTGTCATGCGGCGGCGGCGCGATCGTCCCGAGCCCAACACCGACCGCGACCGCAACGCCCTCGCCGCCTTGGGCCCTCGCGACGGCATCGCCCACGGTTGCCCCCACCGCGACGCCGACGCTGGTGCCGACCGTCGCCGGTTGCCCGGCCGGGGCGAACTGCGCGCTCGTGAAGGACGCGATCGCGAAGATCGATCCGTACCGCCTGAACGACCACCTGCGCGCGCTGACGGCGGTCGGCTCCCGCGACCCGCGCCATCCCGGACATGCCAAGGCCGTCGCCTACATCAAGGAGCAGCTCGAGGCCCTCGCCTATCGCGGCTGGAAGATCGAGTCGCAGAAGACGAGCTATCAGGGCATCCCGCTCGAGAACATCTTCGCCACCATCGGGAGCGACCACGGCGGCAGGGTGATCGTCGCGGCGCATTACGACTCGATCGCGAACCGGACGCCAGGCTGGAGGCCGGCGACCGATCCCGCTCCCGGAGCGGACGACAACGCGACGGGGACGGCAGCGCTCCTAGAGTTCGCGCGCGTCATCTCGACCTTCGATCGCCTCGCCTGGTACAACCCGATCACGCTCGCGTTCTTCGACGGCGAGGAGCTGTTCCACAAAGGGAGCGCTGCCTACGTGCAAACGCTGCCGAAGCCTGCGCCCATCCAGGCCGTCATCAACATCGACATGGTCGGCTTCAATCCGATCGCCGACCGGCTCGACCTGCTGTGGCACACGAGCGCGTCGGCCAGCCTCCGCGACCGCGTCATCGCGGTCGAGAAGCGCTACGCGATCGGCATCTCGCCGCTGAACGCGCAGGCGGCGCCGGACGGGAACACGATCATGGATGGGACGCCGTTCGGCCTCGCGGGCATCCCGTCGGTCTCGATCTGCCAGCGCTACGGCGAGAACGACGCGACGTTCCCGGGGAACCACACGTTCCACACGGTCAACGACACGCCGGACAAGATCACGAACCCGCGCCTCTGGCTGAAGGCCGCGATGCTCACGCTCGCGGTCGCCCTCGAGCTCGCGACCGTGCCCTAGATCTCGCCCTCGCTCCAGCGGTCGGTCGACGCGACGATCGTGACCGGGCCGTCCGCCTCGATCGCGATCCGCATCGTCGCTCCGAACCGGCCGCTCTCGACGCGCAGTCCCTTGCCCCGAAGGGCGCCGCAGAAGGCGTCGTAGAGCCGCTGGCCCTTGTCGGGCGGTGCGGCCTTCGTGAGGTCGGGACGGCGTCCGTCGCGGATGTCGCCGTACAGCGTGAAGTTCGGCACCGCGAGGACCGCGCCGCCGACGTCCGTCACGGAGCGCGACAGGCGCCTGCGGTCATCGTCGAACACGCGCAGCCCCACGATCTTCGCGGCGAGGCGCTCGCCGTCCTCGGGCGCGTCGTCCGCACCGACGCCGACGAGCACGACGAGACCGCGCTCGATCGATGCGATGCGCTCACCGGAGACGTCGACGCTGCCGCTCGTGACACGCTGGACGACGGCGCGGACGCTAGCCCTCCAGCATCCAGGGGTTGTCCCCCTTTACGACGGCCTCAACCTCTTCGGCAGTGAGGTGGCCGGGCGACCACACCGTCAGGTTCTTCGTCAGGGGGAGGCGCGTGACGTACGTGACCTTGCCGAAGCGATAGCCGTGCTGGAAGAGGAAGCGCTTCCCATCGATCTCGATGGGCTGACGGCGGTCGGACGAGATCGCGGCAGGCACGCGCTCAGTATCGAGGGATCTCGCTCGCGAGGCCGCGCGGTGTTGCTTCGGGCTACCAGCCCGTGCCCGGATCGCTCGGGTCCGACGTCGCGGTGTACGTCGGCCGGCCACCACGCGGCGTGGTCGGGACGGTCGTCGGCGCGGTCGATGCCGAGAACGTCGTGCCCGGGTCGGATGGATCCGCCGACGCGGTACCGGCGAACGGGACGAGCAGCGCGAGTGCGATCGCGAGAGAGAGGATCCACTGTCGGAACCGTGTCATCTCGTCCCACCATCCTTGTCGGACCTTGTGGCCGCCGGTTCAGTGCGGCTAATGTGCCGGCAAGTTACAGCCCCACGAGCACGCGGTCGATCCCCACATCTGTCGATCGCGTATCCGAGAAGGTAGCAGGAAGGGACCAGTGACCGGAAAGTACGGAAGCGCCGTGGTGAGCGTCTCCGGCAGCCTTGGTGAGCGCGTCCGTGCCGCCCGCAAAGAGCTCGGTCTCAGCCAGGCGCAGGTCGCCGGCGAGGAGCTGACCAAGGGGTTCATCTCTCAGCTCGAGTCCGGTCTCGTCCGGCCGTCGATCCGATCCCTGCAGCTGATCGCCGGCCGCCTCGGCAAGCCGCTCGACTACTTCATCGGCGATGAATCCCTCGCTGGCGGCAAACGTCTCGCCTTCCACCGCCTCGCCGGGGAGGCCGCCGCGGAGCGGCGCGCGTGGGACGACGTCCGCCAGCACGTCGCGCTCGGCCTCGACCACGCCTCCGAGCCGCGCGAGCGCGCGGCCCTCCTCCATCTCCTCGGCCGCGCCGAGGTCGCGACGCGCGGGTTCGAGCGCGCCTTCGACCTCGTCACCGAGGCGCTCGCGCTGACGGACGCCGCGAGCGAGCCCGAGCTCGTCGCGAACCTCCTGTCGCTGCGCGGTCACGCGTACGCGGAGCTCGGCCAGCTCGTCGCCTCGACCGAGGCGTACGAGTCCGCGCTCGATGTCGTCGAGAAGCACGAGGTCGTGGACACGCGCCTGCGCTCGCGGATCCTCATCTCCCTCGGCACGGTGTACCGCCGTACCGGTCGCACGAGCAAGGCGATCGCGGCGTACGAGCCGGCCCTCGCGATGGCGTCTCGCTCGTCCGAGCTCCTCCTCGCCGCCCGTGGCTTCATGGGCATCGCGGTCACGCACTACGACTCGGGGGAGCTCGACGCCGCCATCGGCTACTACCGGCGCGCGCTCGACCTCTTCCAGCGGATCTCCGACATCGACTTCGAGCTCAGCACTCTCCAGTCGATCGCGACCATCCAGTTCGAGAGCGGGGAGTTCGACAAGGCGAAGGCATCGGCGGAGCGCGCGATGAAGCGCGCGCTCGAGGTCGGGAACGTGCACTGGGCGGGTGTCGCCGAGGTCATCCTGGCCCGGATCGCGCTCCGCGAGGGCAGGTCGCAGGACGCGCTCCGCATGGCCCAGCACGCCGAGCAGGTGCTCGGCGAGGCCGGGGACAAGATCCAGCAGGCGGATGCCCTCGGTGCGACCGGCGCGGCATACGAGGCGCTCGGTCTCGTCGCCGAGGCGGACAGGGCCTACCACGCGTCGATCGACCTCTACTCGCAGGTCGACGACGTCGCCGACCGCTCGGGCATGGCGGCGGAGTACGCGAAGGTGCTGCGCGCGCGCGGTGAGATCGACAAGGCGTTCGAGATGCTCGAGCTCGCGCGCACGGGGACGACCGGCCGCTCGGCGTAGGCCTACGGCCAGGCGTCGCTCGTCCTCACGCGTCAGCCTGCGGGCTGCCGCTCTCGTCCTCGCTAGCCCATAGCGCGGCCTAGCATCGGCGGGTGCCGCGCGTCTCCCTCGCCTATGACAACGAGCAGGTCGCGGCCGTCCTCGAGGAGATCGCCGACCTCAGCGACCTGAAGGGCGAGAACCCGTTCCGCGCCGTGACCTTCCGCGCCGTCGCGCGCGCCATCCGTGACCTCCGCGAACCGCTCCGCACGCTCATGGAGCAGAAGCGCCTGAGCGAGATCCCCAAGGTCGGCCCGACGATGGAAGAGGTCATCGTCCAGCTCCTGACGACCGGCCGCGCGCAGCGGCACGAGGACCTGAAGCGGCAGGTGCCCGACGGCCTGCTCACGCTCCTCCGCGTGCCCGGGATCGGCCCGGCGACCGCGCGGCTCATCTACGACAACCTGAAGATCACGAGCGTCGACGAGCTCGAGGAGGCGGCGAAGGCCGGGCGTCTGCGGAGCCTGCCGAAGATCCAGGCGAAGACCGAGGAGAACATCCTGAGGGCGATCGCGTCGCTGAAGCAGCGCACGGGCCGTTCGCTGCTCGTCGACGCGCGCACGGCCGCGAGCGAGATGGTCGCGTGGCTGCGCGAGCGCTGCGACCTCGACCGCATCGAGGTCGCCGGCAGCGTGCGCCGCTGGCGCGAGACGATCGGCGACGTCGACATCGTCGTGGGCACGACGACGGGCGCGCCGGTCATGACGGCGTTCGTCGGCGCGCCGGCGGTGGACCGCGTCATCGCGTGCGGCGACACGAAGTCGTCGGTCGTCGTCGAGCGCGGCCTGCAGATCGACCTCCGCGTCGTGACGCCGGAGCAGTTCGGCGCCGCGATGATGTACTTCACCGGCAGCAAGGACCACAACGTGCGCATGCGCGGCATCGCGCTGAAGCGCAAGCTCCTCCTGAACGAGTACGGCCTCTTCCGCGTCGGCGAGGAGAAGGACGGCACGCCGATCGCCTCGCGGACCGAGGAGGAGGTCTTCGCCGCCCTGGGAATGCAGTGGATCCCGCCGGAGCTGCGCGAGGACCGCGGCGAGATCGACGCGGCCCAGGCGCACGCGCTGCCGGATCTCGTCGAGCTCTCGGACCTCAGGGGCGACCTGCACGCGCATACGTCGTGGACCGACGGCCGCGACACGGTGCGGGAGATGGCCGAGCGCGCCCGGCAGAAGGGCTACGAGTACCTCGCGCTCACCGACCATTCGATCGGCCTCGGCATGACGCACGGCCTCGATCCGCAGCGCATCGCGGCCCGCACGAAAGAGATCGAGGCGGCGAACCGGACGATGGCGCCGTTCCGGATCCTCGTCGGGAGCGAGGTGGACATTCGCTCGAACGGCAAGCTCGACTACGACGACGCGACGCTCGGCCTCTTCGAGGTCGTCACCGCGTCGGTCCACTCGTCGTTCGCGCAGCCGCGCGAGGCGCAGACGAAGCGGATCGTCGGCGCGATGGGGCATCCGCGCGTGAACGCGATCTCGCACCCGACGGGACGGCTGCTCGAGAAGCGGGATGCGTACGACGTCGACCTCGAGGCGGTGATCGCCGCGGCGGTGCGCACGAAGACGCGCCTCGAGGTGAACGGCGGACCGGAGCGGCTCGACCTCTCCGACGTCGCCGTGCGGCGTGCGCTCGACGTCGGCGCGATGCTCGTGTGCAACTCCGACGCCCACGCCATCGAGGAGCTCGACCAGATGGAGTACGCGGTCGCGACCGCGCGCCGCGGGTGGGCGACGAAGGAGCGCGTCCAGAACACGATGCCGCTCGCGGAGCTGCTCGAGCACCTCAAGGGCAAGGGCTGATGCGCGCGCGGCCCGCTGTCACTCGCGGCTGACGGCGAATTCCGAGTAGCGCGCCGCCCCGTCCAACTCCACCTCTTCGACGCGCTCGACGTCTGCCAGTCGGGGCCCTTGTCCTAGCCACTCGCGGAACCGCTCAACGGCCCCCGGGTCACCCTCGGCGATGCACTCGACAGCGCCGTCCGATCGGTTCCAGACGCGACCGGTCAGCCCGAGGCGACGCGCTTGGTCCGCCGCGGTCGCGCGGAAGTACACCCCCTGCACGAGCCCGCGCACGACGAAGCGCTTCCGCATCTCAGCGCCGGCGGCGTTGCCTCCGCTGCTCCGACTTCGGGATGTACTTCAGGCGGCGCAGCTCGCGCTCCCACGCCGCGTCCCGCGGCGGCAGGTAGAAGGCGTAGATGTACACGAGCAGCGCGACGTTCACGGCGAACGAGACGACGTACCAGTAGAAGGGGACCTTCGCGACGAGGAGCACGAGCGACCAGATGAGGACGATGACGTTGACCCAGTACGCCCAGGGCTTGACCTCTCTCTCGGCGGGCGACTGGCGCTCGTGGACGCGCAGGTAGTACCAGACGGTGTTCGCGACGATGGCGAGGAAGACCGCGATGACGAGCGGCCAGTAGAAGCGCGACTCCGGGTTGAATGCGTCCGTCAGACGGCGCAATAGATGGTCGAGGTCGATCGGCACGGGACCGCTATGATACGGGCGCCTTCCGCACCATCACATCCAGGGGAGTCGCGTGCGCGCACTGCTCTCCGTCTCCGACACACATGGCCTGGCCGACTTCGCGCGCGGTCTGCGTGAGCTGGGGTGGGAGCTCATCGCGACCGACGGCACGCGCGCGTTCCTGCGGAGCGAAGGGATCGAGGCGCTGTCGGTCGAAGACGTGACCGGGCAAGCGGTCCTCCTCGGCGGGCGCGTGAAGACGCTCCACCCGAAGATCCACGCGGGCATCCTCGCGCGGCGCGCGGACGCGCAGCACCGCGCCGAGCTCGCGCGCGAGGGCATCACGCCGATCGACCTCGTCGCCGCGAACCTCTACCAGTTCCGCGAGGCCTCGGCGCAGGGCCTCTCCGGCGCGGAGCTGATGGAGAGGGTCGACATCGGGGGCGTGACCCTCCTGCGCGCCGCCGCGAAGAACTACGAGGACGTCATCGTCGTCGCGCGGCCCGAGCGCTACCAGGGCGTGCTCGAGGAGCTGCGCCAGCGCGGGACGCTCGATCCCGAGACGCGCCGCGAGCTCGCCGCCGAGGCCTACGCGCACACCGCGAGCTACGACGCCGCGATCACCGCGCGCCTTTACGAGGACGGCGGCGTGAGCTTCCCCGACGAGCTCGTACTGCCCATGCGGAAGCTGCGCGACCTCCGCTACGGCGAGAACCCGCACCAGCAGGCCGCCTTCTACGCGCTGCGGAGCGAGAACGGGGCGCTCACCGGGATGGACCAGCGGCATGGGAAGGCTCCGAGCTTCAACAACCTCATCGACCTGAACGCGGCCTGGCGGCTCGTGAGCGACTTCCGCCAGCCGACCGTCGCGATCACGAAGCGCGACAACCCTGTCGGCGTCGCGTCGGACCCGGACATCGTCCGCGCGTACCGCAACGCGTTCCGGAGCGACTCCGTGTCAGCGTATGGCTCGATCCTCGGCGTGAACCGTCCGGTGAGCATGCCGCTCGCGCACGCGCTGACGGACACGTTCTACGAGGCGATCATCGCGCCGGGCTACGACGAGGACGCGCTCGCGGTGCTGAAGCGCCAGGACCTCGAGATCTTCCGCGCGCCGAAGAACGACCGGCCGCGCGGCGCCCGGCCCGGTGCGCTCGACGTGCACCGCGTGCTCGGCGGCATGCTCGTGCAGACGCCCGACGACAGCGTGTCGGACGAGAGCAACTTCAAGCCGGTGACCGAGCGGCACCCGACGCTCGAGGAGCTGAGCGACCTCATCTTCGCGTGGCGCGTCGTGCGCCACGTGACGTCGAGCGGGATCGTCCTCGCGAAGGGCCTCATGACGGTCGGCATCGGCCCGGGGCAGGTGTCGCGCGTCGCCGCCGTCGAGACGGCGGTGCGCAAGGCGGGGGAGAACGCGCGGCTCTCGGTGATGGCGTCCGACGCGTACTTCCCGTTCCCCGACGGGATCGAGGTCGCCGCACGCGCTGGCGTGACGGCCCTCATCCAGCCGGGCGGCTCGGTGCGGGACCAGATGATGATCGAGACCGCCGACCGCTCACGCATGGCGATGCTCTTCACCGGCCGGAGGCACTTCAAGCACTGAGGTCCAGGCGAAGCGCGGGTCTACAGTTCGGGCGTGCCGACCGACATCGTGATCGAGACGCAGGACCGCCCGGGCGTCATCGCCATGATCGGCGAGCTCTTCGGCGAGGCCCGCGTGAACATCCGCGCGGCGGCCGCCTTCACGCACGAGGGCCGTGGGTACCTTCACTTCGTCGTCGATGACCCTGATCGCGCGCTCGCCGCGCTGAAGCGCGATGGATGGCGCGTCGTCCACAGCCAGGAGGTCCTGGCCGTGTCGCTGGACGATCGGCCGGGCGAGCTCGGCCGCTACGCGCGACGGCTCGCGGACGCCGGCCTGAACATCACGACGCTGTACACCGGCGCGTCGAACGCGGGGG
>Ga0233425_10001057_pt1 | contig 65163 bp, 50 predicted proteins | sample Watercolumn_Towu_2_FD_181712 | JGI IMG/M metagenome (GOLD analysis project Ga0233425, IMG submission 181712) | Freshwater microbial communities from Lake Towuti, South Sulawesi, Indonesia - Watercolumn_Towuti2014_140_MG | ecosystem: Environmental > Aquatic > Freshwater > Lake | place...
CGAGACCGCGCAACTTCTCCCGCCAAGGCAGTGGAATAGAGGGAACTTCCATAATCCCTACTGTAACCAGCGCACCATGTTCCGCTGGCATTTCAAGTTCAAGTAAAGGGCATCACAAGCTTGCAATGTAGATGATGTACAGGATGTTTGACAGCACAGGCGCTTATGGACTGTCCCGGGCAGGCCACGCCCCGAGTGAACCCGGAGCATCCTGGGCCGGGGTGAGGTGGCACCGCGCCGATGACGAGCCAGCCGGCCGCGCGCGGTGTGCCGAGCCTGGACGTCTGGCGCGAGCGCTAGGCCAGGGGGTCCGGCTCGGTGTGCGTTCACCGCCGGGGAGGCCGGCCTCACCTGCCAGTGCCGGGGACCGGGTCGTTCGACCCCCTCGACGCAGACCCGCCGCAGATGGCGGTACTCGGTGGGGGTTCGAGTTGGCGAACAGCGGATCGTAGAACCATCTCTGTTGAACGTTGCTTTTGCATTGACCTCTGGGGTCCTTTTTCCTTTTGCGATCGTTGCGTCCTGTTGCGGCTGCGTTCGTCCCCGCCAATCTGCGTCAATCTGCGGATCCCCCCTCCGGCGTTCAGCCTTCTACCTTCTGGCTTCATGCCGCACCCAGCGTTCGTCGCTCCGGCCGCAGGGCGAGGTCGCGCGGGAACGGTCGGCGCCTCGGTCGAGAAAGCGGGATGCACCAGGATCGGCGTGAGCGACTGTGCTACCCGGCCATGATGCGACGGAAGAGGCTGTGCTGCAACCCCTTGCGGGGTAGATTGGGGGCTTTGTGCTGCCCCCCCTAGGATAGCTCGCTCCTCGCAATCCTAGGCTTCAAGCTGGGCTCCCTTCGGGATGCCTCCGGACGAAAGGCTGGATTTCCACCCGGGGACGCCGCACTGTCTGCGCATGGCGACCTTGGTTTTTGACATCGAGACCTCGAGCTTGCCGCGCGAGGCGTTCGACGACGCGCAGTGGGGGTTTCTCTTCCGCGAGGTCGAGAAACTGCCCGAGGAAACGGCGCGGGAGGCCCGGCGGACCGAAATCCGGCAGCAGTTCAATCTGTGGCCGCTGACGGCGCAGGTGGTGTGCGTGGCGATGGTGAATGCGGAAACGGCCCGCGGCCAGGTGCTCTACGTGGCCCCCGAACACGACGAGGGGGAGAAAGGCGGCCCAGTCGAGTTTGTGACCTGCCCGGACGAAGCGGGGTTGCTGTCGGATTTCTGGGATGTGGCCAGGCGTTATGAGCGGGTGGTCACGTTCAACGGGCGCGGGTTCGATGTGCCGTTCCTCTATCTGCGCTCGGCGGTGCTGAACGTCCCGATCACCCGCAAGGAATGGCTGGGCTATCGTTTCGCCACCGAGCCGCATTGTGATCTGGCCGAACAGTTTACCTTTTATGGCGTGAGCGGTCGCGACGGCGCGGCCCGGCGGTTCAACCTGGATTTCTACTGCAAGGCCTTCGGCATCGACTCGCCCAAGAGCCACGGCGTCACCGGGCAGGATGTCAACGAGCTGATGAGTGCGGGCCGGCATCGTGAGGTGGCCGAGTATTGCCTGCGGGATGTGCGTGCGACCGTCGAATTGTACAAGATCTGGAAAAGCCGCCTGGGCGGGGTGAAGTGACGCGGAGCGGCGACAGCTTGTCGCCGTCCCATCCATCTTCGCCAAGGCTACCGTGGGACAAGGGGGACGGGCCGTCCCCGCTCCGCCGAACCCCCAATCGGGGGTGCAATTGGCTTTGACGCGTTGCCCACCTTACCTTACGTTGCCGGACCTTAAATTGAGTCATGTTTAGTTATTTCATCCGGAAAATCATCGGTTCGAAGAATGATCGCGAGATTCGGCGTCTTCGACCGCTGGTGGCGCAGATCAACGAGATCGAGGCTACGTACCAGTCGTTGCCGGACGACGCCCTGCGAGCGAAGACCACCGAGTGGAAGGCGCGCCTGGGCGCAATCACGGACAAAGCCGAACTGGCCGCGGCGGTGGATGCGCTCGTGCCGGAGGCCTTCGCCGCCGTCAAGAACGCCTGCCGCCGGTTGCTGGGCACGGAGGTCATCGTGCGCGAGCACCCGCTGAAGTGGGACATGGTGCCGTTCGACGTGCAGTTGATCGGCGCCTGGGCGCTGCACAAGGGCCGGATTGCGGAAATGGCCACCGGCGAAGGCAAGACCCTGGTGGCGACCATGCCGGTGTATCTGAACGCGCTGGCAGGGCGCGGCGTGCATGTGGTCACCGTGAACGATTACCTCGCCGCCCGCGACAGCGAGTGGATGGGCGCGGTCTATCGCTTCCTCGGGCTGACGGTCGGTTGCATCCTGCACGACCAGCCGCCGTCCGTGCGCCGGGAACAATACAACTGCGACATCACCTACGGCACGAACGCCGAGTTCGGGTTCGATTACCTGCGCGACAACGGCATGGCGTCGCGCAAGGAGGAACAGGTGCAGCGCGGCCATTTTTACGCGATTGTCGATGAGGTGGACTCGATCCTCGTTGACGAGGCGCGCACGCCCTTGATCATCAGCGGCCCGGCGGTGGTCAATGCCGACAACAGCAGCTACGTGCAGTTCAAGCCGCAGGTGCATTCACTGGTGCAAGCGCAGGAACGGCTGTCTGCGCGGTTTCTCGCAGAGGCGGAGGCCTTGCTGAAGCAACTTCATCCCGGGGACGGCTCGAACCCGACCGACCCGGAGAACCTCCAGCGCGAGGCCGGCCTGCTGCTTTACCGGGTGAAGATGGGCAACCCGAAGTCCGATTACCTGCTCAAGGTGCTCGAGAGCCCCGAGAACCAGGCGATGATGAACGCCGCCGAACTCGAGTTGCACGCCGATCAGTCCAAGAAGCAGCTCTACGAGCAGAAGGAGTTCCTCTTCTACGCGATCGACGAAAAGGGGCACGAGGCCGACCTGACCGAAAAGGGCCGCAACTTTCTGAGCCCGCAGGACCCGGACGCGTTCATGCTGCCGGACTTGATCACGGCCTTCCATGAGATCGACACCGGCCCCGAGGCCGACGTGCGCAAGCGGCTGGCCCTGAAATCCAAAATCCAGGCCGAGTATGAGGCCAAGGCCCAGCGGATTCACGTGATCTCCCAACTGCTTAAGGCCTATTCGCTTTACCACCTGGATATTCAGTACGTGGTGCAGGAAGGCAAGGTCGTCATCGTCGATGAGAACACGGGGCGCCTGATGACCGGACGCCGCTGGAGCGATGGGTTGCACCAGGCCGTCGAGGCGAAGGAAAACGTCGAGATCGAGCGCGAGACCCAGACGCTGGCGACGATCACGATCCAGAATTACTTCCGGATGTACCTCAAGCTGGCGGGCATGACCGGCACGGCGGAAACCGAGGCGCAGGAATTCTGGGACATCTACAAGCTGGGCGTGCTGGTGATCCCCACCAACAAACCGGTCGCGCGCAGGGACGCGCACGACACCGTGTACAAAACCCGGCGCGAGAAGTACGACGCCGTGCAACGGGAGATCCAGGACATCCATGCGCAGGGCCGCCCAATCCTGGTGGGCACGATTTCCGTCGAGGTCAGCGAGCATCTCTCGCGCATGTTGAAGAAGGTGGGCATCATCCACGCGGTCCTCAACGCGAAGTATCACCAGCAGGAAGCCGAGATCGTCGCGCGCGCCGGCCAGCGCGGCTCGGTGACGATCGCCACCAACATGGCCGGGCGCGGCACCGACATCAAACTGGGCGGGGGCGTGCCCGACGCCGGCGGGTTGCACGTGATCGGCACCGAGCGCCATGAGGCGCGGCGGATCGACCGCCAGTTGCGCGGTCGTTGCGCCCGCCAAGGCGACCCGGGCTCGTCGCACTTCTTTATCTCGCTCGAGGACGACCTGATGCGGCTGTTCGGCTCGGACCGGATCGTCAAGATCATGGAACGGGTGGGGCTGGAGGAAGGCCAGGAACTCGAGCACCCGTTCCTGAACCGCTCGATCGAGCAGGCGCAAAAGCGCGTCGAGCAGCACAACTTCCAAATCCGCAAGCGCACTCTCGAGTATGACGACGTGATGAACAAGCAGCGCGAGGTCGTTTACGGCTTCCGCAACGAGATCATCCACTCGGAGGACGTGCGCGACCGCCTCATGGACATCATGGAGGAGGTGGTCTTGCAGAAGGTGCACCAGTTCACCTCGCCGGAGGCCGACGTCCAGGAGTGGAACAAACGGGGCCTGGCCGATTGGGTCAACCTGAACTTTCCGCTGGGCATCTCGGAAGCCGACGTCGCCAAGGCCGCCGACGCCGGGCAGGAAGCCCCGGCGCCCGGTTCCCTCTTCGCGGGCTTGAGCGTGGGCCAGTTCGCCGTGTTGCAGTCCATTGCCAAGAACATCCGCGACGCTTACGAGTTGAAGGTCAGCTTCGAGAAACCGGAAGCGCTCCGGGTGGTCGAGCGTTACACCATTCTCAGCGCCATCGACAAGCTCTGGCAGGAGCATCTCTACAACATGGACAGCCTGCGCAACAGCATCGGCTTGCGCTCGTATGGGCAGCGGGACCCGCTGATCGAATACAAGGTCGAGGCCTTCAAGATGTTCGACGAGCTGATGGTCAACATCAAAACCGAGATTTGCCACAACATCTTCCGCAGCGCCTCGAGCCTGTTGGCGTTCCAGCAGTTCCTCGGCAGTCTGCCCCAGTCCCAGACGCACCAGGAAACCAGCGCCTTTGGCACGTCCTCCCCCCCCCCCTCGGGCAAGGACAGCAAGAAAGCCAGCCAGATGGTGGACGAAGCCACCGAGGCGCTCGCCAAGGCCCGGCCTGTGCGCACCGGCCCCAAGGTCGGACGCAACGACCCGTGTCCCTGCGGCAGCGGCAAGAAGTACAAACACTGCTGCGGCCGCTGAGCGCGACGCCGGGGCTGCGCGGCCCCACCGCCCTGCCGGGCATCAACGCCTCCGGCCTCCCGCAACCGCGCGGCCGCAAACCGCCTTTTGCTGTTGGCAGCGACAGAACCGCCCGTGTAGCTTCCCCGGACGTTCTCCCGGCTGAACGGCAACGGACGCCCGGGCTGCCGGAGGACGCGGCATGTTCAACTCAGTCGAATCAACACGCGCCGGAGAGGTTGCGTTGCTCGGCGAGCCCCAGCGGCTTGCGGAGCAACTTGGCTCTCCGGAAGGGGCGGCTGGGTTCTGCGCGTCGCCGGCGCCCCTGCCCCTCGAGGTACATGACCGGGCCGGATTGCGTGCCTTTCTGCTGCGCTACCAGGCCGAGGTGCTGGCCAGGATCGAGTTGCCCGCCATCGCACAGGCCTTTCAGCACGCCGCCCGCTACGAACTGGCGGAGTTGATCGCTTTGGACCAGCAGTTGGCGGCCAATCCTTTTCTTCACGAATTCGCCGCCGCCAGCCGTGCGGCGGGGCGGGCCCAACTGCGCCGGCTGCGTCCGCTGCGCGATCAGCGCTTGCTGCGCCGTTACCTCGAGGCCGTCGAACACGGGCAGGCGCACGGCTGGCACACGCTGGTCTATGGGCTGGTCCTCGCGCTCTTCTCCGTGCCACTGCGGCAGGGCCTGGTGAACTATGGTCGGCAGACCCTGCGCAGCCTGATCGGCTCGGCTGGGCGCCGGCTCGAGCTTTCGGAGGCCGAGAGCCGGGTTCTGCTCGAGGAAGTGACGGCAGGTCTGCCGGGCTCGATCGAGGCCACGTTGGCCGGGCGCACGGCGCCGCGATTGCTGGTCGTCTGAACCAACGCCCGCGGAGCGCGACAACCGCTCCGCATCCACCGTTCCGGCGATGCGTTCGACCACGAGCTTCCTCGAGACCTCGGACTGGGCGGTCATCGCCGTTTACCTGGTGGGAATCATCGGCCTGGGGGTGTGGTTTGGACGGGACCAGCGCAACACGCGCGACTATTTCCTCGGCAGCAAGACCGTGCCCTGGTGGGGCGTGGGCCTCTCGATTGTGGCGGCCGAGACCAGCGCGCTCACGATCATCGGCGTGCCGTCGATGGCCTACGGCGGAAACCTGCTGTTCATCCAAATGATCATCGGCTACGTCCTGGCGCGCGTGATCCTGGCGTTGGTGATGGTGCCGCACTATTTCCGAGGTGAGATTTTTTCGCCTTACGAGCTGTTCGCGCACGCCTTCGGCCCGCGGGCGCGCCAGACGGCCGGCGCGATGTTCCTGTTGAGCGAAACGCTCGCGGCGGGCGTGCGCGTCTATGTGGCCTGCATCCCGATCCAGCTCATGCTGGGCCTGAAGGTCCTGCCCGCCATCGGATTGTTCATCGGCCTGTCGCTGGTCTATACGTACATCGGCGGGGTCAAGGCGGTGATCTGGACGGACGCGGCGCAGTTCGGCCTGTTCGTGCTCGGGGGGCTGTTCACCATCGTCTATATCCCGGTGCTCATCGACGGCGGATGGGAAGCGACGCTGCAGGAGGCGGGCGCCGCCGGCAAGCTGGCGTGGCTGCGGACTCATTTCGACGTGTTCCAAAGCTCCGGGCTGAGCGGTTTTCTCCGCGCCTCGCTGGCGGAGCCGTTCAACATCTGGATGGGGCTGATCGGCGCCACGGTGATGGTGATGTCCTCCCACGGCGCCGAGCAATTGATCGTGCAACGTGTCTTGACATGCAAGAACGTGGCGGACGGACGCAAGGCGCTGGCGCTCAGCGCGGTGGTGATCTTCCCGTTGTTCCTGGTCTTCCTGCTGGCTGGGGCGATGCTGTGGGTCTATTATCAGCATTTCCCGTTGGCGATCCCGCTGCCGGAGAGTCGTCCGGGCCTGAAGGCCAACGATTTCATCTACCCGATCTTCATGCTCACGGCCGTGCCCCATGTGCTGCGTGGCTTCCTGATCGTGGCCATCCTCTCGGCGGCGATGTCGTCCGTCAGCTCCGCGTTGACCTCCCTGGCATCGGTCTCGACGATGGATTTTGTGCGGCACATGATGAGGGAACGGACCGAGGAGTATTACTTGCGCTTCAGCAAGTATTCGACGGTTGGCTGGGCGCTGGCGCTGGCGTTGGTGGCCTACCTCAGCCGCGAGGTTCTTTTCGTGCTGAACACCGCTTTCTCGCTGCGCGGGCTCACCAGCGGGGCGTTGCTGGGCGGGCTGTTGCTGGCGGTCTTTTGGCGGCAAGGACGCGCGTTGCCCTTGATCGCGGGGATGGCGTGTTCCCTGGTGGTCATGACCACCATTCAAACGCTGCCGCGGCTGGAGGGGACCAAGGACCTTTGGCGCGCGTGGGTGGGGGTCGAGATCTTCTGGCCGTGGTACACGCTGATCGGGGCCACCGTGACTCTCCTCGTGGCCGGCCTGATGCGCGCGGCGCTCCGGGACCGGTCAGCATAGCGGGGGACCTTCCGGCGCGGTGGCGTCCGTCCAGGCTGGGCTGGACAAAGCGGCGCAGGCCGGTAGAGTCGGGCAGTACGTGCCATGAACAACACTCTGCGTCTGGCTGGCGCCTTTCTCCTGCTGCTCCCACCCGTTGCCGCCGTGCTGGGTCAGGAACCGGTTTTCAAGGATGACTTCAAGGGCGGGTTGGCGGGCGGCTGGCGCTGGCTGCGCGAGCACCGCGAGGCCTGGCGGACGACCGAGCGCGGCCTCGAGGTGCGCATCGAGCCCGGCAACATGTGGGGCGGAGGCAACAACGCCCGCAACGTGCTGGTGCGAGCGGCGCCCGACCCGGCCGCGGGCGAGGTCGAGGTGGCCCTCACCGTCGAGAACCGGCCCACCGAGCAGTACGAGCAGGTCGATCTGGTCTGGTATTACACCGATAGCTACATGGTGAAGCTGGGACAGGAGCTGGTGGATGGCCGCTTGAGCATTGTCATGGGCCGCGAGGAAAACGATCGAACCCGCACGATTGCCATCATCCCGCTGGAGTCGGCGGTGGTGCGCCTGCGCCTGACGGTCTCGGGAAACCGCATTCAAGGCCACTTTCGCCCCGATGACAAAGGGGAGTGGCGCGAGGCGGGGGCGTGCGATCTGCCCGTGCCGCCGGGCGGCAAGCCGCACGTGAGCATCCAGTGTTACCAGGGGCCGGCGGCCACGGAACACTGGGCCCGGCTCACGGAATTGCGCATCACGTCACGGGGCAAGTGACCGGGCAACGAGGGCATGCGGCGAACTGGTGAAGCATCGCAGGGTTTGCCCGAGGGCGTTTCACGGAACGACCAGCAAGACCACAACGCCAGGCCATGAGGACCACTCCGCTGCGTGTAAGCCATGTCTGCGATCGTTGCGGGCAAACCCTCGAGAAAGGCGGGCTGCGCTTCATCGCCAAGGTCCAGGTCTTTGCCGCTTACGATCCGCTCGAGATCACGTTCGAGGACCTCGCGCGCGATCATCGGCGCGACATCGAACAGGTTCTCGAACAATGCGAGGGGCTGACCGAGCAGGAACTCATGCGCGATGTGTTCGTGCAGCACTACTACGACCTCTGCCCTGCCTGCCAGCGGGCCTACCTGGCCGCGCCGCTGGCTTGCGGGCCGCCTGCCCGAAAAGGCTAGGAAGGGTTGCGCGGCTCCGTCCCAGGCTCCGCGGCGCGGCCCGTTCGGGCCAGCCACGAGCGGAGTTGCTCCAGGGCCCGGGCCCGGTGGCTGATCTCATTCTTCACCGGCTCGCCCAACTCGGCAAACGTCGCGGTGTAACCAAGCGGCTGGAAGAGCGGGTCATAACCGAAGCCGCATTCGCCCCGGGCTTCGGGCAACACCCGGCCCTCGCACACTCCCTCGAAAACCTCGGGCCCCGCGCCCGAGCCGCACGCCGCCGCGGCGGGCCCGGCCGGCACTAATGCGATGGCGCAGCGGAATCGCGCCGTACGCCGCGGCGCGGGCACGTCGCGCAGCAACTCGAGCAGCTTGGCGTTGTTCTCGGCGTCCGTCGAGTTGCCGGAGCCGCCCGAGTCCGCGGCGGCAAACCGCGCCGACCGCACCCCCGGTGCGCCTCCCAGGGCATCCACCTCGAGACCCGAGTCGTCGGCCAGCACAAACCAGGCCCCGCCTCGGGACAACTCGGGCCGGGAGCCAAGCCAGGCGGCCAATTCGAGCGCTTTCTTGGCCGCGTTGCCCGCGAACGAGGCGGCGTCCTCGACGACCGCCGGCGCCCCGGGAAAGTCGGCCAGGGTCTGGCAGGTAAAGCCAGTTCCCAGCACGGCGCGGATTTCCTCGACTTTATGGCGGTTGCGCGTGGCGATGACGAAAGTGGTCACGCGCGGAGCCTGCCCGAGCCGGCCGGCCCTGGGAATCGGAATCGGAACCGTGCCTGTTGGTTTTCCTTTGACATTGGGCGCGGGGCGGAGTGCCATGTGGAAAAGTGAACCAGCAAAGAAAGAAAGCGAATATCATGACGCGTCGCCAAGCCCTTCGACAGATGGCCGCCGCCTCCGCCGTTTGCGCCGCCACCTCGAGCCTCGTCCGATTGCGCGCCCAGCCGGCGCCCCCGCCCGCGCCACCGGCGCCTGCGCCGGCCGGCCCGTTCAAGCTGCCGCCCCTTGCGTATCCCTATGACGCCCTCGAGCCGCACATCGACGCGCGCACGATGGAAATCCACCACGGCAAACACCACGCCGCTTACGTGCAGAACCTGAACAAGGCGGTGGCGGAGTTTCCCGACCTGGGCAGCAAATCCGTCGAGGACCTGGTGCGGGACCTGGCGGCGGCGCCCGAGAAGATCCGGACGGCGGTGCGCAATCACGGTGGCGGGCACGCCAACCACACGCTGTTCTGGCAACTCCTCAAGAAGAACAACGGCGCCGGTCCGGGGGGCGACCTGGCGAAGGCGATTGACGCGAAGTTCGGCAGTTTCTCGAGCTTCCAGCAGGAATTCACCAAGGCCGCGATGGGGGTGTTCGGCAGCGGCTGGGCCTGGTTGACCCTGGACGGCAAAGCGCTGCGCCTCGAAACCAGCGCGAACCAGGACTCCCCGCTCTCACAAGGGCGCGCGCCCTTGCTGGCGCTGGACGTTTGGGAACACGCTTACTACCTCAAGTACCAAAATCGCCGGGCCGATTATGTGGCCGCGTTCCACAGCGTGATTAACTGGGACGCCGTGGCCGAGCGCTACCAGAAGCTGGCCGCGTAACCGCGCCGCGCCTTACGGAAGCCGCCGCACCCGGTAGAAACGGGCTTGCGGGCGCGTGGCGCCGTCGGCCCCGTCCTCGTAGATTTCTCGCGTAGTCGTCGCTTCGCGGGGCCAGCCGGGCGCGGGCAGGTCGGTGAAGGGAACAATCACCGAATCCGTGTACTGCAGGTGGTACCTGCTGCCGGGAATGCTGGACCACCAAATCCGCACGCCTCCGTTGGCCAGCGCCTCGGCGCCAGCGCGCATCGGGGGATCGCGCAGCCGGGGGTTGGTTCCCGCCCGGAGTTCCTCGAGGTTGGTATAGCCATCGCCGTCCGGATCACCCGCGGCGCCGTCGATTCCAACGGCGCTGAGGGGATTGAGCGAGTATTTCGCTTCCCAGCCGTCCGGCAACCCGTCTCCGTCAGTGTCCGGGTTGTTCGGGTCGGTTCCCAGGCGAAGTTCATCCGCCAGCACCAACCCATCGCCATCCTTGTCCAGGTCGGGGCCGAGCTGCACCTCGAGTCCTTCCAACGCCCAGCGCCCCTCGCCCGTGCTCAGGAGACCGTAACCCAGGAAGCCGCGGTCGAGTTCCCGCGTTTGCTGGTCGGCGTTGGTGTTGAAGCCGGTCAACCCCACCACCGCACCCAGCTTGAGCCGGTCCCCGCCCTTGAGCCCCAACTCGCTCAGCGGGATGGCGATCTCGATGAAATTGGCGTTTTGCTCCCCCGCGAGGGTCGTCAGGGAAGCCGAGCGGTTGAACTGCTGGAGGCGCGCGCCGGGCACGTCGCTGAAGCCCGGGTCGAGCCGGAACACCCCCTGGCCAATGTCCAAGGCCAGGTTGGTTCGCACGGTCGTCAACCCCATGCTGCCGGTGATGTTCGTGCGGAGGAAGCTCCGGAACTGGCCATCGGCGAACTCGTCCCCGAGCACGCAGGCCACACTGGGCGTGAAATTCGTGAAAGAGAGGTTCTCGAGGAAGTCCAGGCCGTCGGCGCCTTCGCCTTGGGGGTCCATGACCCCGTTGCCCAGGCCGGCCATCCCGGCCACGCCCGCCCGCCCAGGGCTATCGAGGAAGAGAAACACGTTGTGGCCCGAATGAAACATCACCTGCTCGAAACCGACGTACAGATGAGTGTGATCGTGATTCACATAGACGCGGCCCAGATTCGAGAAATCGCCTGGCATGGTGGGGATCGGTGCGCCGGTGAAATCGAATTTCTGGCCAGCGATGTTGCCATCGCCATCGGTCGCCGGGCCGGCCTCGATGACCGGGGTGTTCCAACCGGCCGGATAGACCTCGCGCGGTGGCGGCGCCCGCCGGATGAAGATCGAGTCGAACACCACGCCGATGTCGGCCACCGCGTCGAGGCGCATCGAGTCGCCGTCAATCGCGACCTTCACGCAATGGTATCGCACCCAGAATTGCGCGCTGGCGGGGTCTGGATTGACCAGGCCGTAGAGGAACCCGCCGCCACCCCCGCTGACGACCAGGTTCACCCCGTCGATGGGGTTGAACCGCTCATACTCGTGGTCGTGGGCCGCGAGGATGAGCTGCACCCCGTAACGCCGGGCCAGCGGCATGAGCAGGTTCGCGATCTCGACCTGGTCGTACACGCCGTTGTGATTGTAATCGTCATGCGCGTGCGGGCCGGAGCTGTGCAGCGGCAGGTGCAGGAAGAGGATCTTCCATGGTTTGGCGGAGGCGGCCAGGTCGGCCTCGAGCCAGAGGGCCTGGGGCGAGCCATTTGTCAATGAAAATCGTCCTTCCTGGAGCGGCGCAAACAGCCCCACCAGGTGGGCGTCCCCCTGGTCGAACGAGTAATAGTGCTTCGGGCTGGTGCGGGCCAAGGCGTGGACCGCCGGATCGACCGAGTTGGTGGGCGGCGAGAAGGCGTCCCAGAACTGGCTCTCGATGCCGTAGACGACATCATGGTTTCCGGCCACCACGAAATACGGGGTCGAGCGCATCTGGGGCGCGTAGGCACTGAACAAACGCAGGTCCTCGTACTGCGCGCCCCATTGGGGATAAATGAGGTCGCCGCCGATCAGCACGAAGTCCGGGTCCCCGTCGCGGAGGCGTTGGGCGACCTGGAGCTGGCCTGAAGTGGGCAACCCCACGTCCGCGGCGAAGGCGAACCGCACCGGGCCGGAGGTCCTGAACGTGCGGAACGTGGCCACAGGCGACACGCCGGTCTGGTTTCCGGCGGCGCCGCTCACACGGTAGTGGTAGGTGGTGGCCGGCGCCAGGCCGGTGAGGGTGGCCAGGTGGTTGGTCACGAGTGCCGCATCGACGTACCGTTCACCGAGCTCAGGGGTCGGTCCGAACTCGACCACGGTGTCGCAGGGGACGGCGCTCTTCCACATGATCGTCTGCTGGTTGGTGGAACTGTTTTGCAGGAAGGGGCCGCGAATGAAATTGCCGAGCAACTCGGCGACGATGCCAGCGCCGACGGGCGCCGGGAGGCTCAAATGCCATTGGATCGCCAGGGTGTTGGTGCCCGGCGCCAGCAGCGACGTGAACCCCGACAGGTCGATCTCCTCCGGTTGCCCGCGGAGGTGCGCGTCCGCAAGGGTATTGTAAGGCACGGTGACGCCGGGGCCACCGGGCAACGAGCGCCGGGCGATTTCCGTCCCGTTCAGATACGCCACGAAGCCGCCCGAGTAGTCCACCCGCAGGATCAGCCAGGCGATGTCCTGCGGCCGGCCCACGACAAACTGCCGCCGAAAAAAGAGCGACGTGTAGTCACGCACGGACTCGCCGATGACCGTCGCCAGGTAGGACGAGGAATCCAGCCCGAAGCCTGACGGTCCGGCGGGCCAGGCGGCGTCGTTGAAGGCCGTCCCGCGCCAGGCCTCGGGCGGCGTCGATGCCTCGGAACGGCCCTTGAACAGCCGCCACACATCCCCCATGCGCACCAGGGCCACATCGTCCCCTCTGGCCACCCCAGCGGCCAGGACGGCGATCAGACACAAATTGCGCAGCATAGGAACAGACTACAAACACAAGCGCAAAAGTCAAACTCGTGCAGCGGCCGGCGCCGGGTCGCGCGGCCCGACGTGGCGCCTGCGAGGCCTCGAGTAGGCACGCCCCCGGAAAGCCTCGCACGGCGCGAATGAGCGAGGGAGGGAGTCGGACGTCCTGCCGATTCGGAAATCGGCGACTTGGCAGGTGTGGAAACCGGTTTGGGAACCGGTTAGGAAATCTGCGCCACGGGACGTTACGACGGCCGCCCTCGTCGTGCCGCAGACTTCCAAGTCGACTTCCAAGTCTGCTGTGTCGCAGGCTTCCGAGCCTGCGGCGCGGGGGCGGCGCAACCGCAGGAGGAGGTCGGAGGGCTTGCCGATTTGGAAATCGGCGACACAGCAGGTTAGGAAACCTGCGCCACGAGCGGGCGGCCACGACCCCAAAAAACGCCGGAAAAACCGCTTGCCTCCGGCTCGAGCGCCACCTATATTTTACGTTCTTTTGAACGAAAACTGACCGATATGCGAAGACCTCGAGGCATCAAAACCCGGAAAGCCGTGGCGAAACGGTTCAAGATCAGCGCCACCGGCAAAGTGAAGCGTCCCCACGCGGGTCGGCGGCATCTGCTGGCCACCAAGAACGCCAAGCGCCGCCATCAGTTGCGCGAGGCGGCGATCGTGGGTCCGACCGATGCCTACCGCATCACCCAGAACCTCCCCTTCAGCCACTGAGTTCTCCGCCACGGCACTCCCAGCCAGGCCCACACCACTTCTCCTGACCTTATGCGCGTAACCAACGCCCCCGCCTCACGCAAGCGCCGCAAGCGGATGATCCGAGCCGCCAAAGGCTTCCGGATGCGCCGCTCGAAGCTCTACCGCTACGCTTCCGACGCCATCGATCACGGCCTGCAATACGCCTACCGCGATCGCAAGACCAAGAAGCGGAATTTCCGCGCCCTCTGGCAAATCCGCATCAACGCCGCGGCCCGCGCCGCCGGCTTGACCTACAGCCGGTTCATCGAGGGGCTCAAGGCCGCGAAGGTTGCCCTGGACCGCAAGGTCCTGGCGGACCTGGCCGCGACCGACGCCGCAGCTTTCGGCGAGTTGATCAAGCTCGCCCAGGGCGCCCTGGCAGCCAAAGGCGCCAAAGCCTAGGCGTTTTCTCACCGCGCCGCGCGACGCGCTGGCTTATGGCGCTGGTCGATCAGATCGAACCGCTGAAGCAGGCCGCCCTGGCCGCTTTGCGCGCCGCGGCCGAACCCGCCGTGCTCGAACAAGCGCGGACGAGCTTTCTCGGGACCAACGGCCAGTTCACGGCCCTGCTCAAGCAGTTGGCCGGTCTCCCGAAAGAGGAAAAACCGGCCGCGGGCAAGCTGCTCAACACCGCCAAGGCCGAACTCGAGGCGGCGCTGGCCGCGCGCCGCGCGGAACTCGAGCTCGCGGCCGCCTTGCCGCGGGAACCCACAGACTTCACGCTGCCGGGACGCCGGCGCGCGCTGGGGCGGCTCCACCCGTTGACCCAGGTGACCGAGGAGATCGTGCGCAGCTTCCGCAAGATCGGGTTCGCGGTGGCGGACGGCCCCGAGATCGAGGACGACTACCATTGCTTCGAGGCGTTGAACATCCCGGCGGACCACCCGGCCCGCGACACGCACGATACGTTTTACCTTGACACTCGCGAGCGGCGGCTGCTGCGCACGCACACCTCCCCCGTCCAGATCCGGGTGATGAAACAGCAGCCCCCGCCCGTCCGGATCATCGTCCCGGGGCGGGTCTTCCGCCGCGACAACGCCGACGCCACGCACAATCCCACGTTCCAGCAAATCGAGGGGCTCTATGTCGATAAGGACGTCACCGCGGCGGATTTGAAGGGCACCGTCGAGTTTGTCTTCAAAGAACTGCTGGGCGAAGAAACGCGCATCCGGTTTCGGCCGCATTACTTCAGCTACACCGAGCCGAGTTTCGAGATCGACTTCTCGAGCTCGCTCACGCGCAAGATGGGCAAGGAATGGCTCGAAATCGCCGGTTGCGGCATGGTGCACCCGCAGGTCTTCGAGAACGTGGGCTACGATCCGGAGGTGTGGAGCGGTTGGGCGTTCGGGTTCGGCATCGAGCGCATCGCCATGATCCGCTACGGCATCCACGACATCCGCCTGTTCTACCAGAACGACGTGCGGTTCCTGAGGCAGTTTTAAGCAAAGGGGTCAGTCCTTATGATCAGCTACTACTGGCTCCGCCGGGAGTAATCGAGCAGCGTCCGCACGTTCGCCACGCTGCCCATCGGCAATCGCGCCGCTATCCAAGGCGCCCAATATCCCCTGGCTGGACAATAGAGTCCCCCGACTGGTTATCGGTTAGACCCGAGCCGCAGGCGTAAGAATGTCAGCTCCGACCTTAACTCTGGGAAGCTAGGCTAGTCAATCATAAGGACTGACCCCTTCGCGATCACCGGCCGGCCCGCAGGGTGATTGTGCCCCCGGCAAAGCCGGCAGGAAGGTGCAGGGCGCCGTCGGGCTGAAGCTTGGTCTTGACGCCGTTTACGACCGCAGCACGGAGCGGGCCGCTCCCACCGATCCGCAAACGAAGGCGGCCCGTGCGGAACCGGAGGTCCGCGTCCACGGGCGGGCTGCCGGGGTAGAGGGCTGGCCGGAGCACCAGGGTGCCGCCTTCGAAACGGACACCGAGATAATGGCGGACGGCGAAGAGCGCCACCTCACCCGAGGTCCAGCAGACGATCCCGCAGGCCTGGTTGAGTGAACGGATCGAGGGGATTTCCTCGAGCCAGGCGCCGGTGCGGCCGCCGGCCATGGTGTTGAGCCACTCGAGCGAGCGCCGGCTGCGATCGAAGAGTCCGGCCTCGTGCTGGGCGCGGAGGATGAATGTGGTGGCAAAGGGCCACGGACCGGGTTGATCCGGCTGGGTGCTGGTGTGGTAGCGGTCGTAGCCGCCATCGGACCAGCGCGTGTTCCAGAGGGCCTCGAGATCGTCGAGAGTGCGCCGGGCCACCTCGGACCGCCCCGCAACCACCCCCAGCGCGATCGGCAGCGCCTGCGAGGCGTCCGGCAGCAAGCGATGGTGTCGTTCGGTGTTCAGCGGCACGTCGGGAGCGTATCCTTTGAAGTTGAGCAACTCATCCGCCACCACCCCCGTCACGTTGCGCCGTTTGATCAGGCGTCCGTCGCGCACCAGGGCGTGGGTCGGATGCCCGAGGACGGCTTCGAGCGTTCGGTCGGCCTGGGCGCGCCAACCGGCCGCGCGATCGGTTGCGCCCAGGGCCGGAGCCAGGTCGGCGGCGTCCCGGAGGCCCTGGATCACGTAGGTCTGGTAAGCGAGCTCATAGGCGTCATCGAACGTGCGCTCCCAGAATTCGCGGCGGTTGTGGACCATCCCCGTCGCGTCACGGAACCGCGGGTGCAGCGGGCGTTCGACCAGCGCCAGGAGCAACTCGCGGTGCTCGCGGATGAACGAGTCGTCGCCGGTCCAATCACGATACGCCTTGAGCAGGTGCAGCAGCTCGCCCATCTGATCGAACTGCTCCCGATCGGGGGTGTCGAAACTCCCGGCGATCATGGTCGCGCCTTCCTTGCTGACCATCCTGGTAAGGATGCGCGCGAGCGCGGCGCGCGCGATTTCGAAATGACCCGCATGCAACGCGCCCAGGGCCGTGTTCGAGGTGTCCCGCACCCATTGCGCGCCGTATTCGAAGATGCCTGCGTCCATCGTCCCGTCCTCGGCGATCATGCCGGGCAGGCCGAACCTGGCTTTGTCGGAAATCTCCTTAATCAACCTATCGCGGGTCGTGATAGTCGATGTTGCCGCCCAGCGGTTTCGGGTCAGCGTCATGTCCCGGCAGACCGGCGAAGCGGCCAGCGCACGGACGCGCCCGGCCAACCCTTCCGGGTCGGCGCCGGGAACCTGCGCCACCAGCAGCGTCTCGAGCTCGACCCCCTGGCCAGGGCGGACCTCGAGCGGGCCGATCTCCATGAGGCCCGCGGTGGCATCGAGGTGGACGGGCGGGCGATCCAACACCCCCAGACCCAGGCAAGCCCCGCGGCCTCGCCCGACGAGCACGGCGCCGTCCGCCCGGAACTCGCCCGCGGGAAGCGCCAGACGCACGCGCACCGTTTCCTCACCGACAAGGTGCGCCGCTTCGAGCCGGATCGACCGCCGAAAGCAATCCGCCTCGGCAAGCGCCACAATGCGTTCCCGGACGCGCACACCGCCCGCCCACCAGACGGCTTCGACCATCGGGATGCCGCGCACTTCCACCCAGGCGGTTTCGGTCCGATGCCCGAGCGCGGTGAAGGCAAAGCCGCCCAGCTCGACCACCAGCGCGCTCGAACCAAAGCCCTGGCCCGGGACGAAATTGAACGCGGTCTCCTTGCGCGCGCTCTGGCGGGCGTTCTGCGCGTCAAACAGCAGGTACGTGAAGGCCGGTCCCAGGTCAGCGCGGTCGGCCTGCACGATCATCTGCATGCGTCCGCTGCGAAGCACGAAATAATCCCGGCCGTGAAAGAAGGCCTGTTGGTTCAGTCCAATGAGAATGTCGTTGGCCGGTGTCGGCGTAACTTGCGCGTCACAATGGGGCGCAAAAACGAGAGCACAGGCGCAAAGGCAAACAGTTGTGCAAAAAGGATCAGACGCGCGCAACGCTGGTCCACGACGCGAGTTGGAAGGTGGGTTGAAGGAATGCGGGTGCATGAAACTCTGCCTCATTGTGCCGCAAGGCCATGGGGAAGAGTTGACCTCCATCAAGCACTGTCGCCGCAACCCATGCCGTCCGCCCGGCACGGAACATGCTATTTTCCGGCTGTCTCGTGCGGTGCAAACCGGATTCGTTGGCCCTCTGGAGCCACACCTCGAGAGGGTGCCGGTTCAAGCCGAACCGGACGTGGAACGAGTCAATGAGACATGCAGCCGCCTGGCCGGCTGGATCGGCCGGGCGGCATTTTCTTTCGCGCAACCAGGCGTCTCCTGAGACTGCCCAAGCCATGCGCCCCGGTTCGGACGGACGTCCCGGTGGACATCCCAGTCGGCGGGGCAGCGTGGAACGAACGGCGGCTGAAGAAGGATCGGACTGACGTCCGATGCTACGGGCGTGAGCCGGCGTCAGTCCCCTTGGCGGGACGAAGGCGGGTTCAACGAACGCGGCCGTCGCGGCTGTGGATTCGGCGCGCTTGTAAAACGGGTAAGAGGACGCAATAGTAGCTTCATGGCCTTAGCGCGTCTTTGCTGCGTTTTGCTTTCGGCGGCCTGCCTCGGCAGCGCCGCCGCACCCGCCACCGCCGCGTCCAAGGGGTCGGCCGCCCGGAAGCCCGATTTCACGCGCGAGGTTCGCCCCATCCTGTCGAGGCACTGCTTCAAGTGCCATGGGCCCGACGACGGCGCGCGCAGGGCGAAGCTCCGTCTCGATGTGCGCGAGGAGGCGCTGCGGCCTTCCAAGTCCGGCCCCGCCGTGATCGCGCCGGGCAGTCCCGACAAAAGCGAACTGGTGCGCCGCATCCTGGCCTCGAGCCCGGAGGATGTGATGCCGCCGCCCGAGATCAAGAATCCGCTCAGCGAAGAACAGAAGCGCGTGTTGCGGGATTGGATCGCCTCGGGAGCGGATTACAAGACGCATTGGGCGTTTGTGCCGCCGCGGCAGGCGGCTCCACCGGGCGTGAAAGACCGTCGCTGGGTGCGCAACCCGATCGACGCTTTCGTGCTGGCCCGGTTGGAGCAGGAAGGCCTCAAGCCCGCGCCCGCGGCGGATCGCTACACGCTGGTGCGGCGGGTTAGCCTGGACCTGGTTGGCATCCCGCCCACCCCGGAGGAGGCGGACGCGTTCGTGAACGATCCTGCGCCGGACGCCTACGAGCGCCTGGTGGACCGCCTGCTGGCCTCGCCCCGGTATGGGGAACGATGGGCGCGGCGCTGGCTGGACCTGGCGCGCTACGCTGACACCAACGGCTACGAGAAAGACCGGCAACGGTCGATCTGGCCTTATCGCGACTGGGTCATCAATGCTCTGAACGCGGACATGCCGTTCGATCGCTTCACGATCGAGCAAATCGCCGGAGACATGCTGCCGCAGGCGACCCTCGAGCAACGCGTCGCCACGGGGTTCCACCGCAACACGATGCTCAACGAGGAGGGAGGCATCGACCCGCTCGAGTACCGGTTCCACGCGATGGTGGATCGCGTGGCGACCACCGGCGCCACCTGGCTTGGACTCACGCTGGCCTGCGCCCAGTGTCACACCCATAAGTTCGACCCGGTTTCCCAACGCGAGTACTACCAGTTCATGGCGTTCCTGAACAACGCCGACGAGCCCGAGATCGACGTGCCCAACCCCGAGACCGCCGCCAAACGCGCCACCCTCGAGGCCCGGATCGCGGCGCTCGTGGCCGGCCTGCCGAACCGCTTTCCGGTCGCGAACCTGCGCTGGCAGACCAACGCACCCGCGCTCGCGCAGAGCGCGGGCGGTGCCCAGGCTAAGGTGCTCGAGGACGCCTCGGTGCTCTTCTCCGGAACGAACCCTGAAACGGACACCTACACCGTGGCCGTGGACACCGATTGGGAGGAAGTCCAGGCAATCCGGCTCGAGGCCATGACCCACGAGAGCCTCTCGAAGAAAGGCCCGGGGCGCACCGACCACGGCAACTTCGTTCTGAGCGAGTTCAGCGCCACGGCCATGGCCAAGGGCAGCGGTGGCCAACCCGTGAGCGTCAAGTTCGCGCGCGCCGAGGCGGACGTGGCGCAGAAAGACTTCCCGGCTCGCGCCGCGATCGACGGCGACCCCAAGACCGGCTGGGCCATCCATACCGATGGCGATTGGAACGTGACGCGAACCGCCACCTTCACGCTTGCCGAACCACTCAAGCTGCCCGGGGGCGGGCGCATCACTTTCCGCCTCGAACAAAACCACGGGCAGCGCCACACGATCGGGCGGCTGCGCCTGGCCTTCGGACAGGACATCCATGACGATCGACCGCTCGAGGTGCGCCGGCGTGAGCTGTTCGACCGCGGCTTCGCGGGCTGGCTCGAGCGTGAGCGCCAGCGGACCGTGCACTGGACGGTCCTGCGCCCCGTCGAAGCGAAGGCGAACCTGCCGTTGCTGACGATCCAGGAGGACGACTCGGTTTTCGCCAGCGGCGATCAGACCAAGAGCGACACCTACGAAATCAAGTTTCGCACGGACGCGCGCGGCATCACGGCCATCAGGCTCGACGCGCTCACCGACGACCGGCTCCCGAAGCATGGCCCGGGACGTGTCTATTACGAAGGGCCGATCGGCGACTTCACGTTGAGCGAGCTCACCCTCAGCGCCGGCGGCACGAATGTCCCCTTCGGGCAGGCCTCGCACACGTTCGCCACCGGCAAACAAACGGCAGCGGCGGCCGTGGACGGCGATCCCCTGATCGGCTGGAGCATCGACGGCGCGCAGGGGCGTCCGCATCACGCGGTTTTCAACCTGGCTGCACCGCTGGCCGTTTCGGAGTTCGGACTGCGTATGCTCTTCGAACGGCATTACCCGGCGGGCCTTGGGCGGTTCCGCATCTCGGTAACCACCGACAAGGCGCAGGCTGAGGCTCGAGACCTGCCCGCGGAGGTCGAAGCGCTGCTGCTCGTGCCCGCGGATGCCCTCACTGCCGCCCAGCGCGACCGCCTGCGCGAGCAATACGCATCGAGCGCGCCCGAGCTCGAGGCGGCCCGCAAGGAGATCGCCGACTTGCGCCGGCAGTTGCCCTCGCCCCCCACCACGCTGGTGATGCTCGAGCGTCCGCCGGAGAATCCGCGCCCGGCGTTCCAATACAAACGCGGGGACTTTCTGCAACCGCTGCAGAAGGTCGAGCCCGGGACGCTCTCGGCGCTGCCGCCCTTGCCAGCGGCCACGCCGCGCAACCGGCTGGGATTCGCCCAGTGGCTGGCTGCCCCCGACAATCCGCTGGTGGGAAGAGTGACCGTCAACCGGCAGTGGGCGGCGTTCTTTGGGCGCGGCCTGGTGCGCACGACGGAAGATTTCGGTTTCCAGGGTGAGGCGCCGACGCATCCGGAACTGCTGGACTGGCTGGCGGTCGAGTTCGTCCACCAAGGTTGGTCGCTGAAGCGGCTCCACCGGCTCATCGTCTCGAGCGCCACCTACCGGCAGGCCTCGAGGGCCAGCCCGGCGCTGCTGGCGCGCGATGCCGAGAACAAGTTGCTGGCCCGCGGGCCTTACGCGCGGCTCGAGGCCGAGCTGGTGCGGGACGCCGCGCTGCAAGCCAGCGGATTGTTGAGCGGAAAAATCGGCGGGCCGAGCGTGTTTCCGCCCCAGCCGCCGGGGGTCAGCACCGAAGGGGCCTACGGCGCCCTCGAATGGAAGACCAGCCAGGGCGAGGACCGCTACCGCCGCGGGCTTTACACGTTCAGCAAACGCACCGCGCCGTACGCAATGTTCATCGCCTTCGATGCCCCGAGCGGCGAGGCCTGCGTCGCGCGCCGTGACGTCTCGAACACGCCCTTGCAGGCGCTCACCCTGCTCAACGACACCGTGTTCGTCGAGGCAGCCCAGGCCCTGGGCCGGCGCGTGGCCCAGGCCTCCGGCTCGGTCGAGGATCGCCTGCGTTACCTGTTCCGCCGTTGCCTGACCCGTCCGCCCACCGCGAAAGAACTCGAATTGCTGAGCCGCTTCTTCGCCGCACAGAAGCAACGGTTCGAGTCCAAAGCGCTCGACCCCAAACCGCTGGCTGGCGAGACCGAGGCCGATCCAGCCGAGTGCGCCGCCTGGACCGCCCTGGCGCGCGCGCTGTTGAACTTGGATGAAGCGATTACGAAAGGCTAGACCATGAGCACGCACTGGACGCAGCCCCGCGCGGTGAACGTCACCCGCCGCCATTTCTTCCGCGACTGCGGCGTGGGCCTCGGCAAGATTGCCCTGGGCGGCCTGCTGGCGCATGTGCTCGAGAGCGGGGTGGCGGCCGGGAACGCCCCCGGCGGGGCTCTCCTCGCCAAGCCGCCGCATTTCCGGCCCCGCGCCAGGCGGGTCATCCACCTGTTCATGGCCGGCGCGCCGAGCCAACTGGATTTGTTCGACTTCAAGCCCGAACTGGCCAGGCTCGAGGGCAAGCCGCTGCCGCCCTCCGTCATCGGTGGCCAGCGTTACGCCTTCATCCGTCCAGATGCCGCCGTGCTTGGCCCCCGTTACAAGTTCGCCCGCCACGGCCAGTCGGGGGCCGAGTTATCCGAGATGCTGCCGCACTTGGCCAAGGTGGTGGACGACATTTGCCTGGTGCGTTCGGTGCGCACGGACCAGTTCAACCACGCGCCGGCCCAGATTTTCTTCAACACCGGTTTCGCGCAGCCTGGGCGGCCCAGCCTCGGCTCGTGGGTGCTCTACGGGCTGGGCGCCGAGACGAGCGAGTTGCCCGCGTTCATCGTCATGTCCACTGGCGCCGGGATCAGCGGGGGCTCGGCCAACTGGTCCAGCGGCTTTCTCCCGACGACCTATACAGGCGTGCGCCTCCGCAACCAGGGGGACCCGATCCTGGACGTGTCGCGGCCGGCGGGCGTCGATGCCCAGTTGCAACGGGATTCGTTGGACCTCATCGCGGCGTTGAACCAGCAGCGGCTCCAAACCCTGGGCAGCCCCGAGATCGCCACGCGCATCGCCGCCTACGAAATGGCGTTCCGCCTCCAAACCTCCGCCCCGGAGCTGATGGACCTCAAGAGCGAAAGCAAAGCCACGCTCGAGCTCTATGGCTGCGATCCGGACAAGCCCTCGTTTGCGCGCGCCTGTCTGCTGGCCCGGCGCATGCTCGAGCGCGGCGTGCGTTTCGTGAACATCTATCACGAAGGTTGGGATGCGCACTCGGACGTGGCCGGCAATCTCAAGGGCAACTGCGGCGCCACCGACCAGGCCGCGGCGGCCCTGATCACGGACCTCAAGCAGCGCGGTCTGCTCGAGGACACGCTCGTGATCTGGGGCGGTGAGTTCGGGCGCACCCCGATGGTCGAGAGCAACCCGACCCTCGGCCGCAGCCTCGGGCGCGACCATCATCCGCAGGCCTTCACCATGTGGCTGGCGGGGGGGGGCATCAAACCGGGCCTGACCTATGGCGCCACCGACGACCTCGGCTTCCACGTGGTCGAGAATCCGGTGCATGTCCACGACCTGCAGGCCACCATCCTGCACCTGCTGGGGTTCGACCACGAACGGCTGACCTACCACCACGCGGGCCGGGACTTTCGGCTTACGGATGTCCACGGCAGCGTGGTCCGGGACATCCTGGCGTAAGACGCAAGGATCAGCGCTCGGGCTGGAGGCGCAGGACCGACACCGAGTAAGCCGGGAACAGGTGCTGGAACCTGGGCGCCCCCGGGCTGAACTCGCGCTCGACCGGCGCGACTTTCCTGGGCTCCTTCAACGAGTTCTCATCGTCAAGATCAGGCGAAGTGAGCACCACGGCCCGGGCCGGGGCCGCCAGTTGCTTCAGGCCCTCGAGTGACACGGTCGTATCCAACCCGCCCGCCGTCACGTTCACCACCTTCAGGATCACTTCCCCGCTCTTGGCGGCCAGGCTCGCGGTCGCATAGAGCGGCTCCGGCCGCGGATAGGTCACGTCGTGCAGCAGTTGGCCGTCGAGGTAACAACGAATGTTCTGTCCCTTGAGCTCGACGCGGATGTCGTACCAGCGGCCGGCTTCGATCTGGCCGGCCACCTCGTTGCCGAGGATGGCCTTGCCGCCCCGCTGGCACTGCTCGAGCGCGTGCCGCACGTTGCCCCACCCGCCCAGGTTCCACCAGACCCAGTTGTCCTGGTCCTGGACCTGGAACATGATCAGGAAGCCTTCCGCGCCCCGCAGCTTGCGCGCCTTGAGGCTATAGACGTAATCGCTCCAGGCGGCGTCGCCGGCCACAGCCCGCTGATCGGCGGCCAGCGAGGTTTGCTGATACGCGCCGCCGCGCACCTGCCAGTCGCCCTGCACGGCTGTCCAGTCCTTGGCGTCGCTGGCCAGGCTGCTTGCGAACAGCACGTGGTCGCCTTGGGTCACCTTAACGTCCTTGTATTCGGCCTGGGTGAGCCACGTGCCGAGGCCGATCTTGCCGCGCTTGACGGGCGGCTCCGGAGGAAGCGGCACCTCGAGCGTCACAGGCAGCACGCGGTCGCCCCGCTGCTCGCCGAACATCTTCTGCACGTAATAGGACGGGATGCCGTAGGCGCGCGAGCTGTCGAAGTTGATTAAGTCGGGGTTCCATTTCTTGTAGTTCACGTTCGCGAACAACGGCGCGTAGGAGGCCATCACCACCACGTCCGAGTTGCGCTCCATGCCGGTCATAAAGGCTGCCTCGCCCAGCGCGGCGCGCAGGTTGCCCTGTCCGCAGCCCTGCGTGACCGCATATTCCCCGACATACACCTTCGGCCCGTTGCGATCGTAGCGATCGTACCGATGCGCCTGGCCCATAAAGAACTCGGCGCTCGAATAGTAATGCTCGTCGATGATGTCGATCGGGCGGTTCTTGGGCGAACCACCCCACTCGTTGGCCACCAGGCGCACGTCCGGGTAGCGCGCCTTGATCGCGTCATGGAACAAGGCGAAGCGCTCATGGTAGGCGGGACCGCCGTTCTCGTTACCGATCTCGAGGTGCTTCAGTCCGAACGGCGCCGGATGCCCATGCCGGGCGCGCAACGCTCCCCAGACGCTGTTCGTCGGACCGTTGGCGTATTCGAGCGCGTCCAGCGCGTCCTGCACGAACTGGCCCATCTGATCCATCGGCACGACCTCGCGATGCGACATGCCGCAATTGATCACGAACAGCGGCTCCGCGCCGAGGTCCTCGCAGAGGATCAAGTATTCGAGAAAACCCAGGCCATGCCCCGAGCTGTACTGCCACAGGTTCCATTGCGTGCGGCGCAGGCCGATCTCGCCGATGGTCTCCTTCCAACGATAGGAAGTCTTGAGCTCTTCGCCCTCGACCCAGCACCCGCCGGGAAACCGCACGAAGGCCGGCCGCAAATCCTCGAGCATCCGGCCCAGGTCCGGTCGCAGGCCGTTGGACCGGTCTTTCCACGTGCGCTTGGGTGCCAGGGAGACCATGTCCAGCCAGACAGTGCCGGGTTGACCCGCGCTGATGACGAGTTGCGCGGCGGGATCGGTCGCCGCCGCTTTCAGGGTCGCTTCGAACTGTTTCCAGTTCTCCTCGAGCCCCGCGATCGTGCCGTGCGCGTGGACCGTTCCATCCTTGCCCTCGAGAGTGATCGAGAGCGGGCCCTTGAAGCCGTCGGCAGCGCGCGCGGAGAGCGACAGTTGGTACTCGGCGCCCTGTGCCACGGCGATCCCCCAATAACCGGCGTTGACGAGCCGAACGGCGCCGTCTTTAGCCTCCTTGAGGTTGAGTCGCAGGCTGTGCCGATTCAGCGGATTGAGCGGTCTGGCGGTGTCGAGCGTCATCTCGCCTTGCGCGGCGCCCGTCGTGACGAGCGACCAATGGTCCGGCTTGTCGGCGTCCTCGAACGACCGGTTCCGCACCAGCTCGGCGTAGAGGCCGCCGTCGCCGGCGCAGTTGATCTCCTCGAAGAAGATGCCGTAAAGCAGTGGGCTGATTTTCACGCCGGGTTGATCGACCCGGACAGTGAGGGTGGCGGTGTCGGCGGCGCGAGAGCACGCGCAGGTCAGGAGGCAACTGGCCGCCAGCAGGGCGGTGGGCAAGGGCCGGAAGGTCACGTTCATAAGCCTGGATCGAGTCCGGCGCCCGATCCGCTCGAGCGCAACACCAGCAGCCCTGATCGGCCGCGCCAGATCGCGCATCCAGCTTGGCCGCATCCCGCCCAACCGTCAACCCGGCGCGCTCAGCACAACGGCGAGCGCAAAGCCGTCGTAGCCTTTGGCGCCGACGGTCTGGATGGCGGTCGAGCTGACCCGTGGCTCCGCGGCCAGGACCTCCAGAAACCGGCGCACGCCCTGAACATTCGGGTCGGGGCTGGCTGCGTCCGCCACCGCGCCGTTGCGCACCACGTTGTCGGCGACGATCAGCGTGCCGCGGCGGGAGAGGCGGATGGCCCAGGGCAAGTAGTCGGCGTAGCCGGGCTTGTCCGCGTCGATGAAAATGAAGTCGAAGGGACCACGGCCCTCGCGCAGCAACTCCGGCAGCGTGTCCAGGGCCCGGCCCGTCCGCAGCTCGACGACCTCGGAGAGGCCCGCACGCGCCAGGTTCGCCCGGGCGACCTCGGCATGCTTTGGCTCGTACTCGAGCGTGATCAATCGCCCGCCCGGTGGCAGGGCGCGCGCGAGCCAGATGGTGCTATACCCACCCAGCGTGCCCAACTCGAGGACGGCGCGCGCACCTTGCGCCTGGGCCAGGAGCATCAGCAGCTTGCCCTGGTTCGAGGTGACCTGGATCTCGGGCAATCCCGCGGCCTGGCTTGCCTCGAGGGCCGCCTCGAGCACCGGGTCGGGGGCCAGCAAGCGGTCGGTCAAGAAGCGGTCAACCGCGGTCCATTGTTCATGGTCCATCGCCATGCGCGGACGATACGGGGGGACACCGGGCTGTCAACGGTGGCAGGCGTTCACGGGATGTGAACGCCGGTAGGCGCTGGTCCCGTTGAGCGGGACGTGGCGCCTGGCTGCGGCCACACAGGCCGCCAAAGTCGAGCGAACCGGCGTCGGATGCGGCGGCGGAGGCCCGCCCGTTCAGTGCAAGGCGTGCTGTGAGCCGATCAGATTCGAGATGGTCGCCAGCAGGTCGCCACTCGAGAAGGGCTTGGCCAGGAAATCATCCGCCCCCAGGCTCATGGCGAGGCTGAAGCCCGCCATCGCCGAGTGGCCGCTCATGAGCACCACCGGGGTCGTGGCGGTCGCGGCGTCTTGCCGCACGCGCCGCAACACTTCGTAGCCGTCCATGCCGCCGAGGTTGATATCACACAGGACCAGGTCCGGGCGCTTCTCGCGCGTGGCCGCCAGACCCTCTTCGCCATTGTTGACCGTCATGACCGCAAAGCCGTTTGTCGCCAGAATCTGCTCGATCAGGCGGCAGAGCACCAAGTCGTCGTCGATTACCAGGATTGTTCGCATGGCAGGCCTTTCTCTTATGGGCTGCGCGGGGTCGGCGGGCGCGCGCCACGTTACTTATGCAGCCTGCAAGCCGCAATGATGGTAGAAGCAGTCCACGTGCCAGACTCGAGGTTGTTGCAGTTCTGGCAGCCGCTTGGTCGCAAAAACGGCCGGCAGCAACCCCTCCCTGGATCGCCCCCCCGAGCGCCGGAGGGCGGGCATCGCCCATGGGAGATGCCCTACGCCAACGGGATGGCCTCGTCGATGAGCATGATCGGGATGTCCTGCCGCACCGCGTAGAGATACTTGCCGTCACTCCGCACCAATCCGCCGTCGATGGGTTCCTTGACGGGTTGGCCGTTGCGCAGGCGGAGTTGGCCGGAAGCGATCTGTTGGTTGAGCCTGGCCACCAGCCCGGCGTCCGCCGGCGTCACGGGTTGGTGGGTCTCCGGGCAACAGAGGATCTTGAGCAACTCGGCGTCTATCATAAGGCAAGCTTGGTTCGAGCCGCCTGGAGGGCGGCTTCATACACCTCTTTCAGGGGGGCGTTGGCGCGGTCCGCGGTTCGACGGCACGACTCGAACTCCGGCGCCACCTGCACGACCCGCCCGTTGAGCAGCCCGAGCTTGACGATGACCTCGCCAAAGGCGGTGGCCACCTCGCGGAAATCGCGCCGCAGCTTGCGCCGGTCCGCCACCGTGCGCCGCACCCCCAAGGCGCTCGTCTCCCGCAAAAGCCGCTCGGTAAAACGGTCCGCGTCGGCCTCGGCGCACAGCACCGTCAAGAGCACGCCAGGACGGCTCTTCTTCATTTGGATGGGCGTGTGGAAAACATCCAGCGCTCCCGCCGCAAGCGCGCCTTCGACAAAATGCCCCAGGATTTCGGAACTCACGTCGTCCAGGTTCGTCTCGAGCACGGCCACGGTGTCGGTGTCCCAATCGTTGGTCTCCGCCGCGAGTGCGCCCCCGTCGCCGGCCAGCAACGCCCGCAGGACGTTGGGCCGGGTCTGATTGTCGCGCGTGCCGAGGCCGTGACCCACCCGGGCGACCGCCAAACCACGCATCGGGCCAAACGACTCGGCGAACTCCGCCAGGAGCGCCGCGCCAGTCGGCGTCACCAACTCGTTCGGTTCCGCGCATTGTGTGATTGGGACGCAGCGCGCCGCCAGCACCCCCAACGTCGCCGGGGCCGGCAGCGGGTAGCGCCCATGAGCGCAACGGACCATGCCCGTCCCTTCGGTCACCGCCGAGGCGAGCACACGGGGCCGGCCGAGCAGTTCGAGCGCGATGCACCCACCCACGATATCCACAATCGAATCCACCGCTCCCACTTCATGGAAATGGACCTGGTCCGGTGGAAGCCCGTGAACCTTGCCCTCGGCCTCGGCCAGCCGCTGAAAAACGGCCACTGACTTCCCTTTGACCCAGTCGGAGAGCTTGCTGGCGGCGATCAACGCCTTGATGGCGGCAAAGTCCCGGCTCTCCTCGTGCAAATGCTCATGCCCCGAATGATGGTGCTCCTCGTCGCCATGAGGATGATGGTGCTCGTGGTCGTCGTGGGGGTGGTGGTGCCCGTGGTCGTGCTCGTGGTCGTGGTGGTGGTGGTCGTGGTGGTGGTGGCCGTGCTGGTGGTCGTCGTGGTGATGATGGTGCCCGTGGTCGTCCTCGTGGTGATGGTGGTCGTGGTCGTCGTGGTGATGATGGTCTTCCTCGAGATGCACGTCGAACTTCGTCCCGGTGATCCCTGCCTTTTGGCCGCGCGACGCGTGAACATGGAAACCCTCGAGGCCGAGCCCGCTCAACTGCCGCTCGAGTTCGGCCAAGTCAACCCCCAGGTCGAGCAGCGCGCCAACGAACATATCGCCGCTGATGCCGCTGACCAGGTCCAGGTAAAGCGTCTTCATGCTCGGCCAACAGCCAGGGCATTGATCTGACTGGCGGCGTAGCCAGCCCCGAAGCCGTTGTCAATGTTCACCACGGTCACACCGCTGCCGCAACTGTTGAGCATACCCAGCAGCGCGGCGACGCCGCCGAAACTGGCGCCATACCCGACGCTGGTGGGCACGGCGATCACGGGACGCTCGACCAACCCGGCCACGACGCTCGGCAGCGCTCCTTCCATGCCGGCGACGGCGACGATGACGTTGGCGCTCTGGAGCAACTCGAGCCGGCCCAGCAGCCGGTGCAGCCCCGCCACTCCCACGTCGTAAAGCCGCTCGACGCGGTTGCCCATGATGTCGGCCGTGACCGCCGCCTCTTCCGCCACGGGCAGATCGCTCGTGCCCGCGCACAGCACCGCCACCAGGCCGGGCCGCTTGGCCAACGGACGTTTCTCGAGGGTGACGCAGCGCGCGGTCACGTGGTGCACCACGCGCCGGAACGCCCGTTTCATGGCCTGCGCGTGGGCGGGCGTCACGCGCGTAACGAGCGCGCGGCCTTCATGCCGCCAAATGTGCCGGACGATCTCGACTACTTGCGCCGGGGTTTTTCCCGCCCCGAACACGACTTCCGGAAAGCCTTTGCGCAACGCCCGATGCGAATCCACCTGCGCAAAACCCAGCGCCGCCACAGGAGCGGCCTGGAAGGCACGCAAGACCTGGTCGCGGCTGGCTTCGCCCGCGCGGAACTGATCAAGCAAGGCAATGGCATCGGCGGATGTCACGTCCTGAGCCTCCCATGAACCGGCCCTCGGGTCACGCTTGAAAATGTCTCGCGGGCGGTGGCATCCGGCTTGGATCGGGCCAACCTCCCCACCGGATGGATCGTTCGAGCGGATGCCGTCCTCTATGTCCAACGGATCTGGCCGGCGGGGAAACTCACGGGGGCGACGTGGCGTAGCGAGCGGCTCGCGCCGGCCCGCACGCGAACATGAATGTCGTCGATGTTCTGTCCACACCGCGATGCCCCGCCCGCGGCCCCGCTGCCTTAAGGGTGCTCCGCCGAGAATTCCACTTTCACCTGGGCCTGGAAGACCAACTCACCGAAGCCGGACTCGGCTTCCGGGCGCTGCTCCAAAGCCCTCATCACGACGCGGTAAGAAGGGTCAGACAGTACGCCGGTGATGGTAGCCGGTCCTGACGGGGTTCCACTATCGTACCAAGGCGCCCGATGGGGGTCGGCCCTGACCTGGGGCGCCGATGCGGAGCCGCCCTCGCTGAAGCCTTTCACCGTCAATTTCAACCCCAGCCGTTCCTCGAAGAGTTTCCTGTGCTCGTTCGCGTTGTCACAGGCCCGCCTGATCGCTTCGGCTTTCATACCGTCCTCGTTTGAGCGCTCGAGGTCCACCCCCAAATACTCGACGGCGGGAGTCGTGTCGACCGCCGCGGCCACCGCTTGAAATTGCTCTTCGGTTTGCACTGTGACCTTGAGCAAGTGGTCCACACGGTAGCTCTTCACCTTCTCACTGAACGTGCCGTATTTTGGCGTCGAGGAGAACTTCGAGGCCTGGACTTGTCCGGCGGGAATCCCGCGGCCGCTCAAGAAATCGAGGAGCTTGCTCCGGGCCTGCTGGTTCGCTTGGACCGCCTGTTCGAGGCCCTTGCCGGTGGTGCTCACTTTCAGGCGGACGACCGCGCGGTCCGCCTGAGCCTTCACCTCCGCCTGCCCTGCGACGACCACTGTCCGCCGGACCTTGGACAGGTACTCCGTGAGTTGCGCCTCCGTGCCTTTCAACTCGGCCTGGGCGAATGAGCTCGCGCAAAGTCCGCCGCACCCAACCCACGCCAGCCACAGTTTCTTCATACGGTTTGTCCTTTCTCGCTCCGATGATCATTGTCTGCATGGCGCTTGGGACGGCATCCAGGCACGCCCCTTTGCCACGGCAAAGCCCTAACAGCGGCCGGCCGGGGCAGCAAGCCGAAACACACGCGGCGCAAAAGGAGTGCCGCCCGCATCCCTGCTCCTCAGCCTGCCGTGCCATTCGGTTCGCCCATGGGTTTGGGGTTGGCCCTGCGGTTTGCGTGCGTGGCGGACCGGCGCTCGAGCGCCTGCGTGGGCGCCCTTGTTGGGTGGATGGGGCTTTCCGAACGGGCCATCGTCGGCGGCTGACAACGCACCACCGCGTGCGTTTTGTCGCGAGTTCAACCCGCTGTACCTTCCGTCCCGCCTACTGTTCCGCCCGAATGCGAAAGAACTTGGCCGGGATGGCGGCCGGCCCAGCCAGTCGAAATAGTCCTGAAGCCACCCGTCCGCCGGCGGTGCTCCCAGGCTGCGATGTTCGGGGCTGACAATCAGGAAGAACGGCTGCCTGGGGGAAACACGAACGACTTTGCCCCGCAGCCGCGACAGTTGGCGCTTGGCGGCAATGGCCGACAACCCTGTTGCTTTCACCAGGTTCTCCAGCGAAATCGTGACGCGGCCCAAGGCGAGGCGTGCTTCACAATAAGCGCCGGCTGCGCCGACTCGGCGCTCTTGGCAGGCGCTTTGGGTCTGCTTTTTGATTTCCGTATCGTGCCGTTCTACGGTTCGTTATGCACACGATTTCGCTGCGGTCTCAAAGGCATGATCCACCTGGGCCGGAGTGGGCTCAGAGCTGGGTGAACTGCTCGCGCACGCGCTCGATGGTAAAACGGGACTCGACGGTCCGTCGCGCCGCGGCGGCCAACCGGGAGGACTCGGCGGGAGAATCAAGCAGCCGGGCCAGCGCCGCGGCATAGCCCTCGAGGTGGCCGGGGTCAACCAGGAGTCCGTCCACGCCGTCCGTAATGATCTCCGGCACGCCACCAGCCCGCGCCGCGATGACGGGCGTGCCGACCGCCATCGCCTCGATGAGCACCCGCCCGAACGGCTCGGGCTTGTTCGAGGCATGAACGAGCACGTCCAGATCGCTGAGGGCCGCCGCCACGCCGGCCTGGAACGGGATGAAGTGGACGCGTCCGGCCAGGCCGGGCTGCGCGGCCAATTGGCGGAGGTGATCCTCGAACGCCTTCTCCTCGTTGAAGGCCTGGCCAATGAGGGCGAAGTGCCCGGTGGCGTGTTCACGAATCCAGCTCGCGGCGAGTTGAATGAAGAACTCCTGGCCTTTCCAGGGAGTGAACCGCCCGAGGATGCCGACGAGCGGGTGATCGGAAGACAGCGCGAGCCGCTGGCGAATCACGCCGCGCGGGCAGCGCTGGTAACGGGTGAGCGGGATTCCGTTGTGGATGGTGACGACCGTGTCCGCGGGCAGGCCCGCCGCCAACAGGGCGCCACGGGCGAATTCGGAGACAACCACCAGGCGCGCCGCCAGCCGCCGCGCCTGCCGGTAGAAGACCTGCCGCACCGGCCACGCGAAAAACTCGGCGGAAACCACGTCGTTCACCCACCAGATGGAGGGGACACCCGCCTGGCGGCCCACCGCGCCCGCGCAGAAATGATCCTTGCTGGTGCACGAGATGATGCGGTCGGGTTTGAACTCGGCGACAATGGCGGCGAGTCGCGCGCGCGCGCGCCGGAGCCCGCCCCAGGCGCGCCAGGCGCCCAGAATCGAGAAGCGGCGCCCGACGAGCCGAAATTCGCCGGCCCCCCCGGCGAGGCCGAAGTCGAACTGCCGCACCGGCAAAGGGGCCAGCGCCGCTCCCAGCGGACTGCCCGGGGCACAGGCGCAAGCGGCGGTCCAACGGGACGAAGCCGCGGCGGACTCGAGCAACTCGACGAGGTTGATCTCCGCGCCGCCGAGAATGCGGTGAGCGTGATCGACGAAGAGAAAGCGCTTGCCTCCTGGTGCGGCGGATTCGCTCACGTGGTCACGATTCCGGAGCGGCCGCGCGGCCCGGCCTGGGGGTTAGTGGGCGGAGGTCAGAACGAGCACCTGTTCGAGCGTCGAGATGCCCTCGCGGACCTTCTCGAGCGCGACCATGCGCAGCGTCTTCATGCCCTGGCTGATGGCGGTCTTGCCGATCTCCATCGCGCTCTTGCGCTCGATGACCATCTTGCGAACTTCATCGCTCACGGTCATGGCCTCGATGATGGCGGCGCGTCCAGAATAACCGCAGTTCTTGCAGCGCTCGCAGCCGCGGCCTTTGAAGAGCGTGGCGCCATCGAACATCTTCGGATCGATGTGCAGATCAGCGTACATCTTGGGCGGATAGGTGACCGGCTCCTTGCACATCGAACAGATGCGGCGCATGAGACGCTGGGCGCAGGCCAGGATGACCGAGGACGAAATGAGGAAGGGAGCGATGCCCATATCGTCGAGGCGCGAGATGGCGCCCGGGGCGTCGTTGCAGTGCATCGTGCTGAGCACCTGGTGGCCGGTCAGGGCGGCTTCGACGGCGATTTCGGCGGTTTCCTCGTCGCGGATTTCCCCGATCATGACGATGTCCGGGTCCTGCCGGAGGATTGAGCGCAGGGCGGAAGCGAAGGTGAGACCGATCTCCTTCTTGACCGGCACCTGGTTGATGCCCGGGACTTGGAACTCGACCGGGTCCTCGACGGTGACAATGTTGAACTCGGGGTTGTTGAGCTCGTTGAGGGCGGAATAAAGCGTGGTGGTCTTGCCCGAACCGGTGGGCCCGGTGACCAGGAGCAGTCCGTGCGGCGCATCGACGGCGGTCTTGAAGCGGCGGAACGTGTCGGAGTCCATGCCGAGCTTCTCCATGCTCGCGGAGAGGTTCGACTTGTCGAGCACGCGCAACACGCACTTTTCGCCGTGGACGGTGGGCAGAAAAGAGACACGCAGGTCCACCTCCTTGCCGGCGACTTTCATGCGCATGCGGCCGTCCTGGGGCAGGCGGCGCTCGGCGATGTCGAGGTTGGACATGATCTTCAACCGCGAGGTGAGCGCGATCTGCAGGTTCTTGGGCGGCGGCGGGAAATCAAGTAGGGCCCCGTCAATGCGGTAGCGCAGGCGGACGACTTTCTCGAACGGCTCGAGGTGGATGTCGCTGGCGCGGTCTTTGATGGCCTGGACGAGAATGAGGTTGGCCAGTTTGATGACGGGGGCCTCCTCGGTGGAAGCGGCCAGTTGATCCAGGCCAACCTCTTCGCTGGCCTCTTTGGCGATCGTCACCGAATCGGCCTCGGCCTCGAGTTCGGCCTGCTTCTGCGACTCCTGGATGATGTCGTCCATGCTCGCGGCCTTCGACGAGCTCTCGAGGTTGTTGAGCTTGTCGATGATCGACTTTTCCGAGGCGATCATCGGGACGACCTCGAGCTTGGTGATGCGCTTGACGTCGTCCAGGGCCAGGACGTTCAAGGGGTCGGCCATCGCCAGGAACAACTTGTTGTCCAGGCGCGAGACGGGTACGACCTTGTGGTTGGCGGCCACCTCGCGCGGGATCATGCTCACCAGCTCCATGTTGACGCCCACACGCGCGAGGTTCACGGGCTGGCGGTTCAAGACCTTGCCCATGCAGACCACCAGGTCTGCCTCCTCGACATATTTCTTCTCGATGAGCAGCTTGAGCAGACGCGTGCCTTCCTTCTTTTGCAGCGTCAGCAGCTCCTCGACCTGGCCGACGGACAACAGCCCGTCCTCGACGAGGGCTTCGGCGATGCGTTCGCCGAATGTTTTGGCGGGGGCGGCAGCCATGGCAGCGTGGCAGGGGGCGGGCTTAGCGGAAGACCTTCTTCATGACCTTCTGGAGGTCTTGCGGCGAGGTGAGGTACCACAGGACGCGTTCCTGGTTGGGGCCCTTGAGCTCGGCGGCGGCCTGCTGGTTCCACGGGTTGGTCGTGGCCACCAGGATGGACTTGCTCATCCGGTCAAAGGGCAGGACACACCACCGGAAGCAGGCCTCGCGCGAGAACTTCCGCGCCATCTCGACATCGACGTCGTATTTCTCGAGCGGCAGGTAGCAGATGCGCGATTTCTCGCAGATCAGCTTCAGCGACTGTTCGAGCGGCACCACCTGCTTGTCCGCCAGGACCTGGATGAACGGCTCGCACACCTGGGCGGGTTTGGGCTGGGGAGCGCACGCTTTCCAGTACTGCTCGAAATCCGCCGCCGACACGAGCTTGCCATCGACGAACACCTTGCGCATCCAGGTGCGTCCATCGTCTCCGTCGGCGGCGGCTTTGGCCGAAGGCGCCGCATCCGCTTTGGCCGGTTCAGTGCGGGTCTTGGTGGCCAGATCGGTATCGGGTGTGCCGCTGCGTTCACCGAAGCTGCTGGCGCGGTTCTCGATCGCGGCCAGCGCGGCCTTGACGTCGGGATCATCCGGGCGCAGCTCGAGGATGCTCTCGTATTCGAGGATGGCCGACGAGAGCTGCCCAAGGCCCTCGTAGGCCTTGGCCATGCGCTTCGAGGTGTTGACCACGTCATTGGTCCGGCCCAGCTTTGAATAGGCCTCCTTGAGAATCTCGAGCGACTGATGGTCGTTGGCGTCCGATTGGACGATGATCTCGAACATCTCGATCGTCGTCGCCAACTGGGCCTCTTCGCTGGGCGTTAGATTCGTGGCCATGGCCATGCGTACGTTACGGCGGGTTCCACGCACCCTGCCGCGCCGCGGCAGAGGTGGAACTCAGAGCCGACTTGTACCATACTAGTTCTTGCAGCCCAGTGCAACACAACATCGTGGGCGGGGTGCGCCCGCCGCGCGCGCCGGCCGCCGCTCGCCGGAGCACTCCCGCCCGTGGTTACCGGGGCGCCCGCGGTTCGGCCCGAGCTGTCGCGAGCTCCGCCCGACGGGATGGGTCCCCATCAAGCGTCCGCGGGCCTGCGGCCACGCTCTCAGGGGGACTACTCGGCGCGGGCCGGATGGCACAGGCATCGTTGCAGCCGAAGGCGCGGCTCAGCACCATGCGATTGCGGCTCACCCATCGGTAGATGCGGTCGGCGACCCAAAGCGCGCCGGGCAGCCAGAGCAACAGCGCCAGCGGGACCAGCAGCGGCAGACGCATCCCCACGAAACGGAGACAGCGGGCGGCGCGGTACACCTGGCCGGTGGGCCCGACGCAATGGATGGCCTCGAGCAAGGCCTCGCGCGTGAGTTGTGGGGCAACCTCCCGCGCCCGCGGATGCGAAAGAGGCAACAGACTCAGCACGTGCAACCAATCCAGCCGCCTGAGCACCTTCATCTGGAAGGCGCACATCGGGCAGGCGTCGTCGTAGAGGACGATGTATTGGCCGGCTGGCATGGGCGAGCGCAGGCCGAACCTACCCCTTTTGCCGCCCGGGAGCAATGGGGGCCTGAGCGAGCGCCTGAGCGCCTTGAGCGCCTGCCCCGGCTCAGCAGCCATTTCCCACGCCCCGCCGAGACCGGCTTGATCTGCATCAAGGCGGATTGAGCAACCCGCCTCGAGCCTGCGTCCAAGCATGGAAACCAATCGAATGTTGCGCCTGACCACCTGGCTGTTCGCCTTATCCAGCATCCCCTGGCATCTGACGGCGGCGGGCATCGCGGGCCGGCCCGGAAGCCCGCCCCCGGCGCCTGCCGTCATCTACCCGGCCGACGCGAGCGCGGCCGAGGGCCTGGCGGCGCGTGAGGCGCGTCGATATGTTTACCTCCGCACGGGCCGGGTCCTGGCGCTCGAGTCGGCGGCGGCCTTCAAAGCGCCGCTGGCTGGGGCCATTGTCATCGGGCGGCGCGACCGTCCATTGGTGCGGGAAGCCGTCACAGACCCCACGCTGGCCTCCGGCCTCGAGACCCTCGCCCGCGACCAGTATTGGATCAAGACCCTCGAGCTCAAGGGGCGCCGGATCGTCGTGATCGTGGGCGGCGACGATGCGGGCGTGCTCTACGGGGCCTACCGGTTCGCCGAGCACCTAGGCGTTCGTTTCTATCCGCACGGCGACGTCCTGCCCGACCACCGCGTCGAGGTCAAACTGCCCGTGCTCGATGAGCGCGCCGCGCCCCTGTTTGGGCTGCGCGGAATCCAGCCCTTTCACGACTTCCCGGAAGGACCCGACTGGTGGGACCAGGACGATTATCAGGCGGTGCTCGCCCAATTGCCAAAGCTGCGCATGAACTTCTTCGGCCTGCACACCTATCCAGAGGACGCACCGAACGCCGAACCGACCGTCTGGATAGGCGCTCCGGGCGACGTGGGCGAGCGTGGACAGGTCAAGTTCAGTTACCCTTCGAGTTTTCAGAACACCCTAAGAGGCAACTGGGGCTACGCGGCCCGGAAAACGAGCGAGTTCTCCTTTGGCGCGGCTGATCTCTTCGAGCACGATGCCTTCGGAGCCGCGGTGATGATCGGCGCCTGCCCAAACCCGGCCATGCCAGCGGACCATAACGCCCTGTTCGAGCGCACCGCGGGGATGCTGCGGGGGGCCTTCGAGTTTGCGCGCCGCCTCGGGATCAAGACCTGCGTCGGCACCGAAACACCGCTGAAAGTCCCCAAGCTCGTGGCCGACCGGCTGCGCGCGCAGGGCAAAGACCCCGGAGACATCCGCGTGATCCAGGAACTCTACACGGGGATGTTCCAAAGAATCACCCAGGCCTATCCCATCGATTACTACTGGTTCTGGACGCCCGAGGGCTGGACGTGGGAAGGCACCAAGCCCGAGCAGATTCAGGCCACGCTGGCCGACCTTTCGGCCGCCATCAAGGCGGCCAAGGAGGCGCAGGCCCCCTTCGGTCTTGCCACCTGCGGCTGGGTGTTGGGCCCCCAGAACGATCGCGCCTTGTTCGACAAAGCGCTGCCGAAGGAAATCGCCGTCAGTTGCATCAACCGTGAAGTGGGCAAAACGCCCGTGGACCGTGGCTTCGCCGAAGTTCGGGGCCGCGGCAAGTGGGCCATTCCGTGGCTCGAGGACGATCCGGGCCTGACGGCGCCGCAACTTTGGGTTGGGCGCATGCGCCGCGATGCGGCCGACGCGCGCCGTTATGGCTGCGACGGGCTCATGGGCATCCATTGGCGCACGCGCGTGCTAGCTCCGGCGGCGGCCGCCCTCGCGCAGGCTGCCTGGCGCCAGGACGGCTGGAACCCCGCTTCGTTCGAGCCGCCGCTGCCGCGGCCGCGCATCGCCGGCCCGGTCGGCGGCCAGGTGGCGGCGTTCCCGAACAACCCGATCGCCGGCACGGACGATCCCGCCCTCTACCAGACCGTGCGCTACAACGTGTCCGCCTACCATCTCTCCGTCCCCGACGGCGCCTGCAACGTGATCCTGAAGTTCTGCGAGCCGCATTACTCGGCCGCCGAAAAGCGGGTGTTCGACGTCCGGCTCCAGGGCCGGAGTGTGATCGAGCGCCTGGACATCTTCGCCCGGGTGGGCCAGAACCGGGCGCTGGACTTCACCTTCCCGAACGTGACCGTCACCAACGGCTGGCTCGACCTCGAGTTCTCGCCGGTGATCGAGTTCCCCTCGATTGCCGCCATCGTGGTCGAGGGCGCGGGCTTCGCGCGCAAGATCAACTGTGGCGGCCCCGCGTACAAAGACTACGTGGCGGACCTGGCCGTCACCGGCCCCGAGGCGGCCCCTTACCCTTCAACGCGGGACTTCTACCTGGATTGGGCGCTGCATGAATTCGGACTCGAGGTGGGCGCGATGGCCGCCCCGATCTTCGAGCGCATCGACGGCCGCCTCCCCCGTCCCGCCGACTGGGTGGATGGCCCCGGTGGCATCCGCCCGGACACGCGCTCGTGGGAAGAGGCGGGGAAGGAGTATGAGTTCGTAGAGCAATTCGAGGCGCTTTCCCCGCTGGTGCGCGGGGCCGGGAACCGGTCGCGATTCGATTACTGGCTCGAGACGTTCCGCTATATGCGAGCCATGGCCCGGGTCAATTGCACCTGGAACGCCTTCAACCAGGCCCTGCAGCGCGCCCAGGCCGCCGAATCCCCCAGCCTTCGCCAGCGCGAAGCCGAGCGGGCCCTCGATGTGCGGCGTGAGTTGGTGGCGCGGGTAGCCGAAGTGTACCAGCACCTGCTGGCCACGGTGTCAAACCCGGGGGAACTCGGGACGGTCGCCAACTGGGAGCAGCATCTGCTACCCGGCCTGTTGACCAAACCGGGTGAGGAACTGGCAAAGCTCCTCGGTCAACCCTTGCCCGGCGAGGCCCAACCGGCCCGGACCTACGACGGCCCAGCACGGGTGATCGTGCCCACCGTCCGCACCAGCCTCGCCCGAAACGAGAGTTTGCGGCTTAAGGTCATGGTGCTGTCGCGCCGCCCGCTGACCGATGCCACGTTCCACTGGCGTCGCCTGGGGGAAGGCTCGTTCGCGCCGGTCCCGCTCAAGCATGTGGCGCGCGGGGTCTATTCGGTGGAACTCCCGCGCGCCGCGATGGCCGAGGCCGACGTCGAGTACTATGTGAAGGTGACACCGGAAGAAGAGGCCCCGGTGTTCTTCCCGGCGACGGCGCCGGCGATGAATCAAACGGTGGTGCTGGCGCCCTGAGCCGCCGTCCGCCACCCGCGCCGTCGCGCGCCGCAGCGCGGCCCCTCAGGCCTGCATGTGCGCGATGAGGTTATCGCCGAACTGGGAACACTTGATCTCGGTGGCCCCTTCCATTAGACGCGCGAAATCGTAGGTGACGCGTTTCGAGTTGATGGCGCCGTTAAGGCCCTTGAGGATGAGGTCGGCGGCTTCGTTCCAGCCCAGGTAGCGGAGCATCATCTCGCCGCTGAGCACGACACTGCCGGGGTTGACCTTGTCCTGGTTGGCGTACTTGGGGGCGGTGCCGTGCGTGGCCTCGAAGATCGCGTGGCCGGTGACGTAGTTGATGTTGCCTCCGGGCGCAATGCCGATCCCGCCCACTTGCGCCGCCAGCGCGTCCGAGAGGTAGTCCCCGTTCAGGTTCAGCGTGGCGATTACGTCGAAATCCTCCGGCCGCGTCAGCACCTGCTGCAAGGTGATGTCCGCAATCGCGTCCTTGACGAGGACCGCGCCGCCCTTGAGGGCCGCCTTCTGTTCCTCGTTGGCGGCGGCGTCACCCTTGTCTTTCCTGGTCCGCTCCCAACGCGCCCAGGTATACACCTTGTCGCCAAAAATGCGCTCGGCGGCGGCGTAACCCCAATCGCGGAACGCGCCCTCCGTGTATTTCATGATGTTGCCCTTGTGCACCAGGGTCACGCTGCGCCGCTTCTGCGCCAGCGCGTACTCGACCGCCGCCCGCACCAGCCGGATCGTGCCCACCGTCGAGACCGGCTTGATGCCGATGCCCACACACACCGGCGCGGCCGAGACCTCGTGGCCCGGGGCCGCCAGCTTCATGTAGTCCACCACGGCCTGCCGCGTGCCGAACCGGATCTTCTTGAAGTCCTTCGGAAACTCGGACGCGAGGAAATCCAGGATGCGCTGCGCCTCCGGTTCGCCGCCGGCATATTCGATCCCGGCGTAGATGTCCTCCGTGTTCTCCCGGAAGATCACCATGTTCACTTTCTCGGGATGCTTGACCGGCGAAGGAACCCCCGTGAAGTACTGGACGGGGCGCAGGCAGACGTAAAGGTCCAGCAGTTGCCGGAGGGCGACGTTGAGCGAACGGATGCCCCCGCCCACCGGGGTCGTGAGCGGGCCCTTGATGCCCACGAGGTACTCCCTAAACGCCTCGATCGTGTCGTCGGGCAGCCAATTGTCAAACTTGTGCTTGGCCGTCTCGCCCGCAAAGACCTCGAACCAGGTGATCTTGCGCCCGCCCGCGTAGGCCTTCTGAATGGCGGCGTCGAAGACGCGCTGGCTTGCGGCCCAGATGTCCGGCCCGGTGCCATCACCGCGAATAAACGGGATCACAGGGTTGGTGGGCACGGAGAGCTTGCCATGGTGGATGGAGATCCGGCCGCCGGCGGGTGGGGTAACGTCTTTGTAGGCCATAAAAGTGCTTCTCGTTTCGGGCGAATAGCCGCGGCCACGCGGGCCAGGCTGGCTATAGCGATGAAGGACGGGAGATGGGTCGGGGTGGCTACCGGGCGGTCTGGCCGCCTGCCGCCGCGGAGGGCTCGGCCGCCGCGGCGGGTTGTTGCACCGCCATCCGCACGCGTTGAACGGTGTTCTCGACCGTCAACCCGTGCTTCTCGCGCAGGTAATCGACGCTCGAGGCGTGCTCGATAAACTCGTCGGGCCAGCCGATCCGCACGACCGGGGTCCGGACGCCCTTCTGTGCGAACAACTCGAGCACGCTGCTGCCGTAGCCGCCGGGCAGCACGTGATCCTCGAGGGTCACGACCACGTCCGCGGCCCGTCCAAAGAACTCGGTGGCGGCCTCGTCGAGGGGCTTGGTGAAGCGCGGATTGACCAGGGCGCAATCCCAGCCCGCGGAGGCGAGGCGCTGGGCGGCGGCGCGCGCGAGGCGCTGCATATTGCCGAGGCAGAAGAAGACCACCTTATGATTACCCTGATGCGTGAAGTTTTGCAGCACTTCGGCCTTGCCAATCTCGAGCAACCGCGGCTCCTCCTTGATCGCGACGCCCTCGCCGGCGCCCCGCGGGTAGCGAATGAAGACCGGGTGCTTCTGCCGCGTGGCCGTGAACATCATATCGACCAATTCGTCCTCGTCCTTGGGCGCCATCGCGATGATGTTGGGGACGCAACGCAGGTAGGCGATGTCGAACAAGCCGTGGTGCGTCGGTCCGTCGTTGGCCGAGAGCCCGGCGCGGTCCATGCAGAAAATGACGGGCAGGTCCTGCAACGCCACGTCATGCAGGATGCAGTCGTAGGCGCGCTGGAGGAACGTCGAGTAGATCGCGCAGACGGGGTGAAAACCCATGGTGGCCATGCCGGCGGCGAACAGGACGGCGTGTTCCTCGGCAATCCCGACATCGTAGTACCGTTTGGGCAGGGCGACCTCGAGCGCCTTGAGGCCGGTGCCGGAAGGCATGGCGGCGGTGATCCCGATGAGCCGGGTGTCGCGCTGGCAGAGTTTCACCATCGCCTGCCCGAACACATCCTGGTAGTTGGGGGCGGCGCCCGGCTTGGTGGGCGGGGAATCGCCGGTGGAGATGTCGTAGGGCCCGGTGCCGTGGAACTTCTCGGGATGCCGCAAGGCGGCCTCGAAGCCCTTGCCCTTCTGGGTGATGACGTGCAGCACGATGGGCTGGTCGCAGGCCTTGGCAAAATTCAACGACTCGACCAGCAAGGGCAGGTTGTGGCCGTCGATCGGGCCGAGGTAACGCAGGCCCATCTCTTCAAACAGCAGGCTGCTGCCGTAACCCCCGCGGCCGTCACCGCCGAGCGCCTTGTCACCTTGCTCCAACGCCACCTCGGTCACGGCGCTCTTGAGGGCCTCCTCGGCCTTGTGTCCGAGCCGCAGGGCGATGTCGCCTTTGGGGACCTTGCGGAACAAGCGTTCCAGATCTTTCTGCAAGCGGTTGTAGCGCGGGTGGGTGATCAGCTTGTTCAGGTAACTGGCAATGGCGCCGACGTTCTTGGCGATGCTCCACTCGTTGTCGTTGAGGATGCCAATGAACCGGCGGGTGGTATGGGCGATGTTGTTGAGCGCCTCGAAAGAGATGCCGTTCGTCAGGGCCGCGTCACCGAAGATGCAAACCACATGTTCGTTGCTGCCGCGCTGATCGCGCGCGGCGCACATCCCCAGCGCCGCCGAAAGCGCCGTGCCCGCGTGCCCCGCGCCGTAGGCATCGTGCTCGCTCTCGCTGCGCAGCGCGAAACCGTTGAGCCCGCCGGTGGTGCGGATGGTGTGGAAGCGGTTCTTGCGTCCCGTCAACAGCTTGTGGACGTAACACTGGTGGCTGACGTCCCAAACCAACTTGTCCGTGGGCGTGCTGAACACGCGGTGGAAAGCGAGGGTCAGCTCGACCACGCCCAGGTTCGGCCCCAGGTGCCCCCCGTTCTGTGAGAGCACGTTGATGAGTTCGTGCCGGATTTCACCGGCCAATTGGCTCAACTGGTCGTAAGTCAGCTTCTTGATGTGGGACGGATCGTCCACCATGTCGAGATAGCGGCTCATGGGCTTATTCATCCAACGATTGCTCGGGCGCTGTGGGCGGGCGGAGGGTCAGTTCCCCGCCGGCATTCTTCTCGAGTTGCTGCAGCTTTACTTCGGCCGCCGCCAGCCGTGCCTGGCAACCGTCGGCGAGCTTCATGCCTTCCTCGAACCGGGCCAGCATGGTCTCGAGGGGCAATTCGTCCGACTCCATCGCTTCGACGACGGACTCGAGCCGTTTCATTGCCTCTTCAAAAGGCAGCTCCGCACCCCCGCTGGCCGGTGGCGCGGCGTTCTTGGCCGCTTTAGACATCACGGGTAACGTTATGGGAACTTCCGTTGCGCGTCCAGTGGATTAGCAACGCGGCAAGGGCGCGGGGGTGCGGCGACGGAGTTGCCGCGGGCATCCCACCGTCGGGGCGGCATGGCCTCAGCGCGGTTGCAGTTTGGCCCGGTAATAGCCCTGACCGGCACCGGGCTGCCAGTGGGTCAGCGCGCGGACGGTCCCACCACCAACGATGCTGTCCACCACCACCCATTCACCAACGGAGAGGTCGGTTCGGAACTCAGCCCAGGGCTGCGATCTTCCGGGTGCCTTCCATCAGGAAATCCAGGCAGCCAACGAGCCGGTCTTTCATCTCCTTGCGCGGGATGATGGCGTCGATGAGGCCGTGATCCTGGAGGAACTCGGCGGTCTGGAAGCCGGGCGGGAGCTCCGCCTGGGTGGTGTCTTTGATGACCCGCGGACCCGCGAAGCCGATCATCGCGCCGGGCTCGGCAATGATGAGGTCGCCGATGCTGGCGAAACTCGCCATCACGCCGGCGGTGGTTGGATGCGTCAGGACGCTAATGAACGGCAGGCGGTTGCGCGCGTGGTAGGCGAGGGCCGCGCACGTCTTGGCCATCTGCATGAGGCTGAACATGCCCTCGTACATGCGCGCCCCGCCGCTGGTCGAAATGATGATCACCGGCAATGCCTTGTCGGTGGCCGCCTCGACCAGCCGGGTGATCTTCTCGCCGACGACCGCCCCCATCGAGCCGCCCAAAAAACCGAAGTCCATGACGGCCAGCGCAACCCGCTGCGAACTGATGCGGCCGATGCCGGTAATGACCGCGTCCTTGAGGCCGGTGGATTTTTGGTAGCTCGCGAGTTTGTCGGTGTAGGCCGCGACCCCGGTGAACTTGAGGACGTCCACGCTGGTCATCTGCGCGTCCATCTCCTCGAAGGAACAGGTTTCGACCAGGGCGTTGATGCGTTCGCGCGCGCCAATCGGGAAGTGATGGCCGCAGTGCGAACAAACCTTCAGGTTCTCGTCCAGTTCCTTGTCGTAGATCATCGTCGAGCACTTGGGACACTTGGTCCAAAGGCCCTCGGGGATCTCCTTCTTGCGCGTCTTGGCCGCCCCCAGTTTGGGCTTCTTGATGAAGGTGGTCTCGGTGGCCGCGGGCGGCGGGGTCACCGCCGGTTCCACGGTCTCCATGCCGAGGGCTTTCTTCGAGAAGGACGTGGTGGCCATAAATGGAAAGTCTCGAACGTACCGGGCGGTTCACACGCCGCGCGCAACGGTCCAAACGCACACTTCACCGGCGCCCGCCTTTTGCAGGACCCGGGCGCAGGCATTGGTGGTGGCGCCGGTCGTGAGCACGTCGTCCACCAACACCAGGCGCTCGCCGTTCAGGCAGCACTTCTGTGTGGGCGCGAAGGCGTTGCGCACGTTGGCCACGCGCTCATGTCGGTTGAGCATCGTTTGAGTCTGTGTAGCTTCGACCCGCCGGAGCAAACCGGTGTTCAAAGGAAGGCCTGCCGCCGCCCCGAGCCGGGCGGCGAGGCGCTCGGCCTGGTTGAACTCGCGTTCACGCCGCTTGACCGGATGCAGCGGCACCGGGACCACCCAGTCCCATCGATCTTGTTTCAGTTCCGGAAGCGCTTGGCTCACAAGCAGGTCCGCCAGGAATTCTTCAAACCACATCGACCGCCGGTATTTATACCGGTGGATTACGTCGAGCACCAGGTCGGTGGCCACCACGGCCGCCCGCGCCCGGCTGAAATGCAAATCGAGATCCACGCAATTGGCGCAGGCGAACGTCCCCGTAATCTCGCCTTGATACGGAAAGCCGCATCGGTCGCACAGCGGCGGCCGCACGAACCGCACCCCGTCAGGCCGCGCGCGGCAGCTTTCGCAGACATACCCTTCCTTGGGCGTGGCGCGATGTTGGCCGCATATCTGACAGCATTGAGGATAGAAGAAGCTCAGCGCGGCATCAAGCGAGCTTTTGACTCCAGCGATGAGCTGATCGCAACTCATTTGACTCCAATGCTTTGAGTGCGCGTCATTCTCTTCAAGACCCAAAACGTCAGGCACAGCACCACCAGTCCCCCCCACCCATCAATCAGCTTCTCCGAACCCCAGAGCGCAGTGTTAACCTCCGAGGCAGGCTGGGTGAGGAACCCGTGCGATTTCAGCCAGAAGACCCAGCCAGCATGAAGACCAACCGGCAGGTAGAGGCTTCCGGTCCATTGATACGACTGGGCGAGGAGGACACCCGCCAGGGTGAGGTTTACGAACCCAGGCACAAGGGCCTTCCATTCCAGGAACCCCCGGCACATCCCGCCGAGCACCCGAAACCCAGAACTCCAGTCCAGCGGGGCGGTCCAGCGCACGGGTGCGAAGAAGTGGACGAGCGCGTAGATCGCGGCGCTCACCCAGAGCGCCACCACCAGCGGACACTCCTTGCGCAAAGCCCCGAACACGGCGCCACGGAAGAGCGTCTCCTCGGTGAGCCCCACGAGGGCGGCCGCGAGCGCCGCGCTGGCGAACTGCGTGAGGTAATCGGCGGCGGGATGATCGAGCGCCATGCGGCGAAGGCCGGAAACGACCATCAACGCACAAAGGGCCGCGAGCGATCCGCAGCCGAGGGCGAAGCCGGACGCGAGCCGGCGCCATTGTCCGGCCGGCGGGGTGAGTCCGACATCGCGCAGGGAGCGGAGACCGAGATGGCGGGTCAGCGGCCATAATCCCGCCAGCGCCACGAGCATCATCGCGCGGTTCACGAACCGATGAAACGGCATCAGTCGCACCGGCTCGAACGAGGGAAAGCGGGCGGCCGCCACCTCCGCAAGCGCGTGAAGCCACGGCGCCAGCAAGGCGCCGCCGATCAAAACAGACCCAAGGTAAATCAACCAGGCCCGCAGCGGACGCATGGCCGGGAGGGTAGGAGGCCCCCGCGGGAGTGCCAAGCAGATAGTCCCCCGTGGCCCATGCGCGCTCGAGCTGACGCGGGGTCAGGTGCCCGGTGAGAAAGATGGAGCAGCGCCTGGAACGGGGGCTCGCGCCAGCTTCTTTTTACTTCTATTCCATGACAGCAAGAATAAGATAAGCATGTACTCGATCCAGAGCACCGCTGCGGGCTCGAGTGCGCACTTGTTATGCATACGCTTCACTCCTCGTTGTTCCCCGGTCTTCTCGCGTTTCACAACCGTCATGCTGGCGGTCACCGCCGCCTCCCAGCGCCTCGATCGTGGGTCGCGCAGATCGGGTCGGCGGGCGCCTGGAGGCGCCGGTCGCGCAGCGCGATCGCGATCCTCGCACTGCAGGGCGCCTTGCTGGGGGCGGGACAGGAGCCGGCCTGGCCGCGCGTGACGCTGCTGTCGGCGAAAACGGTCGAGTTGGGCGGGGACTTGGGCGTCGCGTTGCGACAGGGCACGGCCCGGCTGGGGCAGGAGCCCTTCACCGCGGCGTGGTTACTGGCCGATGTCTCCTTCGAGATGGACCGAATCTTCACCAACTACAGCGGCGATGCGTCGGGCCGCTTTCTGGAACTGGCGGCGCTCACGAGCCCGCCCGGCAAGATGTTGCCACCCGCCCTCGAGGCTGTGCTGACAGCGGTTCCACGTCACCAGAGGCCCGACGGCCACTTCGGCGTGGCGGTGGACCTGGCGCAGCCGCTGCCCAAGGCCGCCGCTCCGATCCCGATGCTCTGGGGCAACGCCCGCCTGCTGGTCGGCTTGGTCACCGCCTTCGGAGAATACCGCGATCCCAAGCTGCTCGAGGCGGCCCGCCGGTTGGGCGACTTTTACGTGGACAGCTCCACGCAACTGTGCAACCCGGCGCGCGAGGCCGAGTTGCGCGGCAGCGGGACCTACGGGGACGGCTATACGTGCTGCTACTTCCCCGCCATCGAGTCGCTCGCCCTGCTGCACCGGGCCACCGGTGAGCGCCGGTATCTCGAGCAAGCGAAGCGGATGGCCAGCTTCTTCCAGAAGTTCGACGCGCTCCCGATCGAACACAGCCACGGCAACCTGTGCGCCTGGCGGGGCATCCTCGAGCTCTACGGCATCACGGGCGAGCCGGCCTGGCTGGCGCGTGCCCGCGCGAAGTGGGAGGCGGCGGTGCGGGGAGGTTACGTCTGGGCGCTGGGCGGCATCGGGGAGCACTGGAACGTCTGGTTCGAGGGCGACGAGGGTTGCAGCGAATCGGATTGGCTGCGGTTCAATCTCGACCTGTGGCGCTTCACCGGTGAGACACGGTATTTGGACATGGCCGAGCGATTGCTGCGAAATCAATATCCGGCCAACCAGTGCGCGAACGGGGGTTACGGCATGCGCCACTTTGACGGCGATGCCAGCGGTCCGGTGGCGACGCGCGGGGGAGTGGACGAATGGCCGTTCTGCTGCAGTTTTCACGGTCCGCTGGGGTTGCATCATTTGAAGTCCTACCTGGCCGCGGGCAGCGACAGCAGCCTCTATCTCAACTTTCCACTTGACTTCAGCGCGGAGGTGCAAGCCGCGGGCCGCGCGTGGCGGCTCGAAACGCGCACGCTCCCGCCGCCGCGGCCCGGGACACGCGCAGTCGAGATTGCGCTGGCCCCGGTCGGCGGAGGCGGCGCCCGGACCTCGCTGCGTGTGCGCCTGCCCGCGTGGGCCTCGAGCGCGGAGGTGACGGCCGGCGGCGGAGCTCAATTGGCGGCGCCGTTGGACAAAGGCTACTTGCGGCTGGACCGCGAGTTTCGGCCCGATGAGAAAGTGGCGGTAACGTTCCAGGCGGGGTTGAGGGCGGAGGGCCGCTCGTTCAAGCAGGCCACGCTGCCGGCCGGGCAGGCGGCCCGGCTGCTGGATGTGTCGTTGATCGCCGGACCCGACGTGCTCTTCGCCACGCCGGCGCCGGGGACGAACCGGCTCACCCTGTTCGCGGTCGTCGATGCCGCCGGCCGGCTTGGCCTGCCCGCGGGGCCGGAGGGCGGTTACCTGACCATCGCCCTGGCAAACCCGAACGTCCCCGCCGCCGAAGCTGCCGGGTTGCTCGAGACGGCCCCCCTCGTCGCCCTGCGCCCATGGTCCGCGCTCAAGACGCAGGACCGCGCCGCCTTCGCGCATCACCTGGTCGTGGCGCCGGCGGAGGCCGTGCCCGAGGCCGCGCGCGTGCGCTTTCAACGGCGGGCGCGCGAGGCCGGTTGGTTCCCCGAACGCCACGCAGCCGGCAGCGGCGGAGGAGCGACCCCGGAGCGGGAGCTTTAGCCGGGCGTTCTTGCGCCCCTGGCCGTGTGCTGGCCGTGTGCCGTCCGGGTTGCTCAACCAGCGCGCCTACGCTATGCTCCAGGGATCATGATGTGGCGCAGGCGCAGATTTCTGATTGCGGGCGCCGTCGTGGCGGGTGCCACGGCGGTGTGCGGCGTGGCGTGGGCCGGTTCTTCGCAACGGCGTTCGGCGCGCATGCTGCGGCAGTTCTACCGTGACGCCCGGCGTGCCGTGCTGCCGCCCCCGGTGACGCCGCAGCCGGAGCAGTGGCCCGCCAACGGGATCACCGCGTGTTGGTTGGGGCACGCCACCGTGCTGATCCGGTTCTACGGCCTGAACATTCTTACCGACCCGGTGTTCAGCAACCGGGTTGGAGTGGACATCGGCCTCGGCACCGCCGGCCCCAAACGCTACATCGCGCCGGCGCTCACTTTCAAACAACTCCCGCCGATCGACGTGGTGGTCCTTTCGCACGCGCACATGGACCACATGGACCTGCCGTCTCTCAAGTGCTTTCCTCCTTCGACCTTCGGCGTGACCGCGCGCGCGACCCAGGATGTTCTCGCGTCCACGCCATTCCGCCAGGCGCGCGAGCTCGGCTGGGGCGAGGCGGTGACTTTTCGCGGCGCCAAAGGCGACTTGCGCATCGAGGCTTTCGAAGTGAAGCACTGGGGGGCGCGCTGGCCGAGCGATGTGCCGCGCGGCTACAATGGTTACATCCTGTCGCGTGAGGGCCGCTCGATCCTCTTCGGCGGAGACACCGCCTTCACACCGTTGTTCGCTGGGCTTCGGTCCCGGGGTCCGTTTGCGTTGGCGATCATGCCGATCGCCGCTTACAACCCATGGATCCGCAACCATTGCACGCCGGAACAGGCGGTGGCGATGGCGGACATGGCGGGGGTGGGGCCGATCCTCCCCGTGCATCATCGGACGTTCAGGCTCAGCGAGGAGCCTATGGACGAGCCTATCGCCCGCCTCGAGACGGCCTTGCACGCCGAGCGAGAGCGGTTGATGGTCCGGCAGGTGGGCGAGAGTTACCGCGTGGCGTAATCCCACGCGTTCGGACGGTCCCCCTCACGGTTCGAGCCGGGAACGCGCGCCCCTCACCCCAGCCCTCTCCCATCGGATGGGAGAGGGTGAACCGACCAGCGCCGTGGGTATGAGGTTACGCGCTCGGCTGGTCGCGCATCTTTGTCGTCAGAGCAACGGCCACAGTGCCCCGCGTGTTCGCTCCAGCCAAGGTGGCCACGTGTGTCCAACCGCTCCTCGGTCGGGGGGGGCAGCGCCGCACCCTCAAAGCAGATTGGCGGCCAGCTCGGCCAGCTCGGAGCGCTCGCCCCGCTGGAGCTCGATGTGCGCCGCCACCGATTGTTCGCGGAACTTGCTCACGAGGTAATTGAACCCGTTCGAGGCGGAGTCCACGTAGGGATTGTCGATCTGGTACGGGTCGCCCGTGAAGACGATCTTGGTGCCGTGGCCGACGCGGGTAAGGATGGTTTTGACCTCGAGGGGAGTCAGGTTCTGCGCCTCGTCGATGACCATGAATTGGTTGGCGATGCTGCGGCCGCGAATGTAGCTGAGCGCCTCGACCACGATCATGCCCGAACGCATCAACTCGCCGCTGCGGCGGCTCTCATGGCCCATGTTGAGGTCGCTGAGCAACTCGAGCGCGTCGTGAATGGGCTGCATCCAGGGGTTGAGTTTCTCCTCGAGCGTGCCGGGCAGGAAGCCGATCTCCTTGCCCATGGTGATCGTGGGCCGCGCCACGACCAGGCGGCGAAACTCGCGGTCCACGATGGTGCGCTTGAGCCCGGCGGCCATTGCCAGGAGCGTCTTGCCTGTGCCGGCTTTGCCCATGAGGGTGACGAGCCGCGCGCGTTCGTCCAGCAGGGCGTCCAACGCAAAATGCTGCTCGCGGTTGCGCGGCTTGATTCCCCAGACGCCCTCGCGCGAGTCGAGGATCGGCACGAGCTTGGTGGCCGTGAGGTCCACCTTGGCCAGCGCGGCGCGCTTCGGATGCGACCCATCGGTAAGCGTGCAGTATTCGTTCGGGAAGAAGGCCCCGCGGTCCAGCGCGAGCTCGCCCGTGGCCCTGAACGCGGCCAGTTGCTCGGGGGTCACCGCGCGCTCGAACATGCCCGAGTAGAGGTCCTTGAGCTGGATGCGGTCGGTTTCGTAATCCTCGGTGGCCAGGCCGAGCGTGTCGGCCTTGATGCGGAGGTTGATGTCCTTGGTGACAAGGATGGTCGGGATGGAGGGGTCCGCCTGCTGGGTCGCCAGCGCGGCCCTGATGATGCGGCTGTCGGCGCTGTTGCCGTTGAGGGGGTGGCCGGCCGGCTGGGTGTGCGGATGGAAGACGATGCGCAGCCGCCCGCCGTTGCTCAGGGGCACGCCTTCGCTCAGCCGCCCCTGGCTGCGCAAGGCGTCGAGAGCGCGCGACACGAAGCGGGCGTTCTGGCCCAGTTCCGTGGATTCGCGTTTGAAGTGATCGATCTCCTCGATCACTTCGATGGGGATCAGAACGTGGTTGTCCTCAAAGTTGAGCAGCGAGTTTGGGTCATGGAGGAGAACGTTTGTGTCAAGGATAAAGTTCTTCACGCGGTGGTCGGGGCCTGAACCCGGCTCATGCGCGCATACCAATCCCGGATTTGGTTATGTTCGCGCGGGAGTTCGTAGTGTCCGGAGAAGAGGAAGTTGGCCAGCATCCCCCAGAGGTCGAAATCGACGAAGAGCGGGCGGTCCGTCAACAGGAACGGCCGGTGCAGGAGCATCTGTTCGCACGGGACGAGCAGGTGGGCCAGCCGCGCAAGCCACTCCTCGCGTTGGGCCAGCCATTGCTCGAGGCAGCCCCGCCCGAACTTCCGTTCTTTGTGGCGGACGAAGGCAACCCGGTCGGCGGGCGGGATGTGTTCCTGCCAGTACGCGTCGTTGAGCCTGAACCCGGCGCCTTCGATGTCGTTCTCGAAATAGCGCCAGAGGCAGAACTGCACCCCCGCCCACTCGCGCGGGAACAGACCCAGGCCGAACTTGGTGTCGAGGTACTTGGCGATGACCTGCGAATCGTCGTCCAGTTCGAACACGACGGTCTTGCCGTCCCGAATGATGGGCACGGCGTAGTAGCGATGCTTGGTCCAGCGCCAGACCAGCGAACGATCGCCATTCGGGATGTTGAGGACCCGGAAACGCGCGCGGGCGTATTCCAGAATCCGCCGCTGCACGAAGCAGTACGGGCTGTAGGAGATTTGAACGAGGTCGATCATGACGGGTTGAGAATGAAACGGCTGCGGGGCAGGGCGCCTGGGACCGTCCTGGCATGGGCAAGCGAGACTCGGGCGCGGGCGGCACACGGCGCGGAAATGCGCCCGGGGCGCATCCGCGACGACCGTTCCCCACGACAAGGCCCGGGGGACAGCGACCCAAGCAACGCGTTGTTAGGCAGCACGGGCGCACTCTAGCCCGCGCAGCCCGCAACGCAATCAAGAATCACATGGGGACCCGCGCTGGGGGTTCCAATCACCCGGCGCATGCCTCGATGGCGACGCACCCGCCACCTTGCGGACAGAATACTGAAGAGTTGGGCGCACGAAGGGTGGAACCGCGAAGGGACACGGGTGTCCCTCAACCCTTAGATGATGATGTCCGCGTGCGCCTTCAAATCCCGCCGGACGCCATGACCCATGTGGTCGAGAAAGACCCGCACCCCTTCGCGCCGGGCAAAACGGAAAGCGGGCACCAAGTCGCTGTCGCCTGTCACCACCACAATGATGTCCACCAGCTCCCGCAAGGCCAACCGCGCGATGTCCAGGCCGATGCGCAAATCCACGCCCTTCTGTTCCAAGTCGGGCACAATGTCGTTGCCAGCGGGAGCGCGCGGACTCTTCATCATGTTCTTGAAGGCGCGGCTGCCGAGTTTCCAGCCGTGCGCCACCACCTCGCCACGGCGCACCGCGAAGTTCGGTGTCAGTTCCAACGTGTCCAGCAGGCTCATGTGGTCACGGAACTCCGGGGTGGCTGACAAGTCGAGTGCTGAACCGTCAATCGGGTTGATCAACTTGTCCTTGGCGGGCGCGGCGTCGTAGAAATAGATCCGCAGCAAGTCGCGGTTGGCGAGCAACGGATGCTCCGCGATCCGCTGGCATTCCCTTTCGACATCCGTCGCCGCAGGAAAGTGTTTGAGTTGCCTTTGCAGCTTCTTGGTCACGAAACCGCCGTCCAGCAGGATTGCGTATTTCGAGCTCATGAAAAAAAGATGGCCCTTATCACTCGTGACGCCTTGCGGCGTGCTTGGATCAAGGACGAATGAACGGGCCGTGTTATCTGCGTTCGAATGTCGGCCATATCGGCTGTTCGGTCAAGCCTGCATTTCGGTTTTCGGTTAAGTTTTTAAGTTTTGAGAGAATTGAGGTGTGCGTTCATGAAAACGAACAGATGGTTGAGGCCGAGTTGGAAACGGCGGTGTTCGAGCAGCCGGAAGCCCTGGGCGGCGCACAGGGCCGGAGTGGTCTGCGGGTCGAAGCCGTAATGTTGCTCGAGCGCCATGCCCTCGACCAACCGCAGACGGCGGAGCCAACGCAGCAGCAGATCGACGCGCGGGGACGGGACCGTGATCACCAGGAGTCCGCCTGGCGCCAACCGCGCGGCACACGCGCCCAGGAAGGCAGGTTGCTCGTCGCGCGGGACATGCTCGAGCACGGCCAGGAGCGTGATCACTTCGAAGGGCGCGCAGTCGGGCAGGTCCCGCGGGAACGAACCGGGAAGCAGTTGGGCCGCGCCCAGGCTCACGGGCGCGGTCAGCAGCGGGTCAATCCCCATGCCGCTGCCCACGTGTCCGGCCAGGAGACGGAACAGCGCGCCGTCGCCGCACCCGATGTCCAGGACGCGGGCGCCGTGAGGGATGGCCGAGCGGGCGCGGGCGATGCGCCAGCGTTGGAGCAGACGGTCCAGCGGCTTCATCGCCCATCACAGGCCGTCGCCACGCCGGCGCAGGCCCAGCACACTGAGGAAGAAACTCCCCAGGACGACCTGGCACCCGAGGGTCAGGGCGAGGATCGCCGGGATAATGAGCCGGAGGATGCGGCTGGGCTCGAGCGGGCCGAAGGCGTGCTGGCTCCACTCGCGCACGGCGACCACGGAAGCCCCGAGGCCCGCCAGAATGAGCATCGTGCCCACCACAAGCCCGGTCTCGAGGGTGGCAAACCGCGTCCAGCGGTTCCAGGGCGGCGGCGCGGGCAGCAGCCCGGTTGCCGCCGCGAAGGCCTTGGCGAAGATGGCGAACCAGACCGCCTGGGAGCCGATGAGCACCGCCAGCGCGGCGTAGAGGAGCGTGTGGACATCCAGCGTGACCTGGCCGATCGGTCGCGGGCCGGGCAGCAGCCACAGACCGACGGCGCATCCGGCCGCGATCAACGCGAGCCCCGGGTAAAGGAACAGCCAGCGTGGACTGTAGAGCAACATGAAGCGCAGATGCCGCCAACCGTCGCGCCACGGGCGCAGATGCGGGGGACGTCCGCGACCCGCGGGCGAGAGGGTCGTGGGCACCTCGACGATGGCCAGGCCGAGCAAGGTGGCCTTCACGATCATCTCGCTGGCGAACTCCATGCCGGTGGTCCGGAGGTCCAGGCGCTCGAAGGCGGCCCGGGTGAAGCCGCGCAAGCCGCAGTGGAAATCGCCGATCGGACTGTGAAAAAAGAGCCGGCCAATGCCGCTGAGCACAGGATTGCCCAGGAGCCGATTTAGAGCGGGCATCGCCCCCGGCCGGATGCCGCCCAGGAAGCGATTGCCCACCACGAGGTCCGCGCCCGCGCGCAGCCGCTCGACGAACGGCAGCAGCCGGGTGAAATCGTAACTGTCATCCGCGTCGCCCATGAGGATGAAGCGTCCGCGCGCGGCGGCGATGCCGGCCTGCAAGGCGCTGCCGTAGCCTTTGGCCGAAACGCGAATGACTCGCGCGCCAGCGGCGGCCGCGAGCTCGGGCGAGCCGTCCGCGCTGCCGTTATCAGCCACGATAACCTCGCCGGCGATACCGTGGTCGCGGAGGAAGCCGAGCGCCTTGGCCACGCAACCGCCCACGGTGGCGGCCTCATCCAGGCAAGGCATCACCACGGAAAGCTCGAGGGGCGCTTGCGGCGGCGCTGGGGCGGATGCCTCGGCGGCCGCTGTGCTGTCGGGCTGCATGTTCGGATTTGCCGATTGACGGGCCGCAGTCTTCTGAGGGATTTTAACTGTTGTCTATGGCAACGATCCAGCGCGCGCTGCTTTCCGTGTTCGACAAGGCCGGTTTGGTTCCCTTCGCGCAAGCGCTGGCCGGCGCCGGCATCGAACTGATCTCGACGGGCGGCACGGCCCGCACGTTGCGCCAAGCGGGTCTGGCCGTCAAGGAACTGAGCGATTTCACCGGCTTTCCCGAGATGCTCGATGGCCGGGTCAAGACGCTTCATCCGAAGGTGCACGGCGGTCTGTTGTACTTGCGCGGCAACGCCACGCACGAGACGTCGGTGCAACAGCACGGCATCGTCCCGATCGACCTGGTGGTCGTGAATCTCTATCCCTTCGAACAGACGGTGGCCCGCCCCGGAGTGGCGCTCGAGGAAGTGATCGAGAACATCGACATCGGGGGCCCCGCGATGCTCCGGAGCGCGGCCAAGAACCACGAGTACGTGACGGTGGTCACCGACCCCGCCGACTACGAAGCCGTGAGCGGGCAAATCAAATCCTCGGGCGGCACGACCCTCGAGCTGCGCCGCAAGCTGGCCGCCAATGTGTATGCGCGCACGTCCGCCTATGATGCGGCCATCGCGGCGCATCTGCCGCGGTTCTTCGCCGGGGCCGAGGCGGGGCCGGAGCTGCACCCGCCGGCGCTGAACCTGCAGGCGCCGCTGGTCCAGGCCCTGCGCTACGGCGAGAACCCCCACCAACAAGCGGCGCTGTATGGCGCCTTCCACCATTACTTCAAGCAACTGCACGGCAAGGAGCTTTCCTACAACAACATCCTGGACCTGACCGCCGCCGCGAGCCTGGCGGCGGAGTTTACGGGCGAAGCCCCCTCGCTCGCCATCCTCAAGCACACCAACCCGTGCGGCGTCGGCCAGGGAACCAGCCTTCGCGAGGCCTGGGAGAAGGCCTTCGCGACGGACAAGCAAGCCCCCTTCGGCGGCATCATCGCCGTCAACGAGCCGCTCGACGGCCAATGCGCGGAGGCCATCGCGGAGATCTTCAGCGAAGTGATCGTCGCGCCCGATTTCACATCCGGCGCCCTGGCCGTGCTGCAGAAGAAGAAGAACCTGCGCCTCCTGAAAGTCCTGCGCCACCCCGGCAGCGCGGCGGCGTGGGATGTGCGCAGCGTCGGAGCGGATTCGTTCCTCTGGCAGCAACGGGACGTGCGGAAGGTGACGGCGGCCGACCTCAAGATCGTTACCCGCCGGCAACCGACGCCGGCCGAACTCGAAGCGATGCTGTTCGGCTGGCGGGTGGTCAAGCATGTCAAGTCCAATGCGATCGTGTATGTAGCCCGCGATCGCACCCTGGGCGTAGGCGCGGGCCAGATGAGCCGGGTCGATTCGAGCCGGATCGCCGTCTGGAAGGCCGGGGCGGCCGGCCTCTCGCTCGAGGGCAGCACGGTGTGCAGTGACGCGTTCTTTCCGTTCCCCGACGGCCTCATCGCGGCGGCGGAAGCGGGCGCCACAGCCGCCATCCAGCCCGGCGGGTCTGTGCGTGACCCGGAAGTCATCGCCGCAGCCGACGCCCGCGGGGTGGCGATGGCGTTCACGGGTGTGCGTCATTTCCGACACTGACTCGAGGTTTGGACCGGCAAGCACGATCGCTCCTGGTGGTGTCACCACTGTTTCCGCCGCGCCAGGGCGGGCTGGCTGATCACACCGAGCGGCTCGCCGCCGAACTCACCGGCATCGCGAAGGTCACGGTGCTGACCTCGGCCGGGGCGGAGGCTGCGCGGCCCGATTTCACCGTGCGGGCGGCGGTCCGGAACTGGCGGGACAAGGCGGAGGTTCTGGCCGCCATCGAGGCAGCCGCGCCCGCCGCTGACATCCTGTGGCAGTATGTCCCGCACATGTACGGCCGCGGGGGCGTGAACGCGGCGGTGCCGGAAACGATGGCCGCGCTGCGCGCCCGGGGCCGCCGTCAACTGGTGATCGCGCACGAGATCGCCGCCCCGTTTTCACCCTGGCCGCAACGCGCCTGGTACGCCGCCGCCCACCGCCGGCAATGGCGTCGGATACTCCGCTGGGCTGATTGGGTGGGGATTTCGACGGAGGCCTGGCTCGACCAGTGGGCGCCACAGTTGCCTTGCATGGCAGGCCGGGTGAGCCTGGCGCCCTCGCCCGCGACGATCCCGGTCACGCGAGTGGAGAACTCGTTTGGCGAACAGTGGCGGCAGCAGCGTGGTTGGCGAGCAGATACTCCCGTCCTCGGCTGCTTTGGAAGTCTCTGCACTTCGCCCCGGTTCGATTGGGTGTTGCGCGCCTGGCAGGGCAGCCAGCGCCCGGATCGCCCCGTAGCTCTGCTGGCGGTGGGGAGGTCGGACGCGCCCGCCCTGCCGCCTGAGTTGAGCCGGCTTGCCCGGTTCGCCGGGTTCGAGCCCGCGGGCGAGGTGTCGCGCCTGCTCCAGGCCACCGACGTCCTGGCGCTGCCGTTCCTGGACGGCGTCTCGGAGCGGCGGACCACATTCATGGCCGGCCTGTCGCACGGGCGAGCCATTGCCACGACGGTGGGCCACAACACCGGCATGACGCTGCGCAAGGCGGGGTTCTTTCGGGCGGTGGCGGCCGATCGGGCGGGGGCGTTCGCCGCCCTGGTGGAGGAACTCCTGGACGACGCTCCGCAGCGGGCGCGGCTCGGCGCGGCCGCCCGGGAGGCCTATGCGGCGGATTACGATTGGCCGGTGGTCGTGCGCGCCATCCAGCGCGGGCTCGAGCTGGGGCCGGCTGGCCGGGCGGGTGAGATCGGTCTGGCCACATAGGCGGGCGTCAGGTTTGTTTTTTCTTTCCACCGTTCCCGTGATACGTTCGGCTTGTCGTGCATCGAACCGTGGCTGAATGACCTCCTGGCTCCAGCATTTTCGGGCCATCGCCCGCTGCCTCTGGCGGCTGCGTCCGCATCTGCGGAGCGGCCGGAACCTGGTCGGCGCGGTCGTGCTGAGCTCGCTGGTGGCGGCGTTGCTCGAGGGTGTGGGCGTGAGCCTCCTGGTGCCGTTGCTGTCGTTGTTGCTGGGCGGCGAAGGCGCCACGCCGATGCGCCCGATTCAATGGCTGCATGAGTGGTTTCCCGGCCATGGCGCGGCGTTCTACGTGGTGGCGTTCTGCGGGCTGGTCCTGTGCGCCATCGCGGGCAAGAACGGCGTGTTTTACCTGACGCAGGTGCTGGCGGCCCGCCTGCGCAGCCGGATCACCGCCAACCTCCGGCTCTCCCTGTTCAAGCGGCTGCACAGCGCCGACATGCACCTCTTCGAGATGCACACCGCCGGGGACCTGGCGAACGTCTTCTTCAACGAGACGACGCGCACGGTGTCGATGGTGGATTTTCTCCTGCTCTTCGGCCAGCGCGCCAGCATCGCCCTGTTCTATTTGGCGATGCTGCTGTTCATCTCATGGCCATTGACGCTGATCACGGTGCTGCTGGCCGCGCTGATCGGCGTCACAGTGGTGTTCATCTACCGCCGGCTGGCCGGGCGCGGGCGCGAGATCGTCGAGCTGAATCAGAAGTTCTCCGCGCTGGTGATGGAGTCGTTCTCCGGCATCCGGGTGGTGCGCTCGACCCATTCCGAAGAGCGCGAGATCGCCCGGTTCACCGCCTTGGACGCGACACGCGTGCAAGTGGACGAACGGGCCGCGCGCACGAGTTCCCTGGTGGCGCCCATTACCGAGACCGTGGCCGTTGCCGGCGCGATGATCATCATTGGATGCGCCTACTACTTCTTCGTGCGCAGCCACGCCATGCTCAGCAGCTATCTGCTCGGGTTCGGTTTCATCCTGCTGCGGCTGCTGCCGCTGATCAACCAGCTCTACGCCCTGCAAGGGCAGTTGATCTACTTCGCGGGCGGCGCCCAGGAGGTCGGCAAGTGGCTGGACACACCGCTCTATCCCCACCGGCCCTTCGGCAAGGCCGAGTTCACCCACTTGCGCCAGGGCATCCGCTTCGAGCGGGTCAGTTACACCTATCCCAGTGGCACGCGCGCGCTTCTGGAGGTCTCCTTCGACGTTCCCGCCGGCAAGACGGTGGCGCTGGTGGGCGCGTCGGGCTCAGGCAAGACCACCCTGGCCTCGTTGCTGTTGCGGTTCCGGCCGCCGACGGGCGGACGCATCCTGCTGGACGGCCAGGATTATTGGGAGTTCTCCTCCGAGTCGTGGCACCGGGCGGTGGGCGTGGTCGAGCAGGAGGCCTTCCTGTTCCACGACACCATGGCGGAGAACATCGGCTACGGGTTTCCGACCGTGGCCAAGGAAGCCGTCGAGGCGGCGGTCCGCGCCGCCTACCTCGAGGACGTGGTGGCGGCGTTGCCGGCCGGGCTCGAGACGGTGATCGGCGAGCGCGGCACGATGCTCTCGGGGGGTCAACGGCAGCGGCTGGCGATCGCGCGCGCGCTGGTGCGCGACCCCAAAATTCTCGTGTTGGACGAGGCGACCTCGGCGTTGGACAACCTCTCGGAGCGGCAGGTGCAGGCGGCCCTCGAGCGGGCGATGAAAGGGCGCACCGTGCTAGTGATCGCCCACCGGCTTTCCACCATCCGGCACGCCGACCACATCGTGGTGCTGGACCGCGGGAATGTGGGCGAGCAAGGCAGTTGGGACGAGCTCTGCCGCCGACCCGGGCTATTCAAGAAGATGATCGAGGTTTCTGAGGGCAAGCCGTGGCTGGACGATGCGGAGAAGGCCATCCCCGCGGAGGCCCCGGCGGGCCGGCCGCTGGACGGCCTGGAGTAGGCGCCGCGGGAGCGCGCTTCGGCCCCTCAGGCCGAGGCGCGAGGTCAGATCAGGCTGCGCTGCCCGCCAGCGCGGTAAAAGGCGTAGAGCTTGAGCAATTCCCGCACACCGTCGTCGAGTGTCTTGACCGTCTGGTAACCCAGGGCGCGGATGCGCTGGAACGAAACCAGGAAGTTGCGCACGTCCAGGTCCGCCAGCGAGGAATCGATGAGCTCGAAACGGACATGCGCCTGGATTGCCCGGGCGATATCCAGCTTCGAGAAATTGAGTTGCTCATCCCCCGCGTTGAACACCTGGCCCGCCATGCGATCGGCGTGGTCGAGCGCAAACAGGTACGCCGCGACGGCGTCCTCGAGGTGCATGAACGTGCGCTTGGATTGTCCCGCGAAGATCACGATCGCTCGGTCGTTGACGGCCTTGTAGGCGAAGTCGTTCACGAGCAGGTCGGTCCTCATGCGGGGGCTGACCCCGAAGATGGTGGCGAACCGCAGCGAGATCGAGCGCTCCCGGCCTTGTACGATCCGTTCCGCCTCGTACTTGGTCCTGCCATAGAGGCTCACGGGTTGCACCGGCACGGTCTCGTCGCACTCCTGCCCGGTGGCGCCATAGAAGGACGTAGTCGAAGCGTAGATCAGAACTTGCTCCCGGCTCAGCGCGCGCACCAGGTCGCGCGTGGCCTGTACGTTGATGGTCTCGGCGGCGTGCGGGTTGGCGGCGCAAGCGGGCATGCCGCTGATGCCAGCGAGGTGATAGATCACGTCGAATTCGGACAGGAGCGCCTTGTCCAGGTTGCGGATGTCGGCCTGGACAATCTTGAGCCTCGGCTCGCTGACGAGGTGCAGCACGCTGTCGAAGCCGTACATGAAGTTGTCCAACAACGTGACCTCGAAGCCGCGGGCGAGGAGGTTCGTCACGAGTGGAACGCCTTTGTATCCGGCGCCGCCGGTCACGAGGATTTTGGGATTGGTCATGGGAGCAGAGGAGATGCCGGCTGGCTTGTCGAACTCACGCGTTTGGAGACCAGACAATCAGGGAATGCCCGTCGATGAAGTAGCTTCCGGAGTAGGTGCGTTGGGCGCGGTGGATGGTGATGCGTCCCTCCTTTTGGAGCGCCTCGAGCCGGGGGAGAAAACCGGCCAGGTAGCCGCGCTTGCGGCAGTAGAGGACCGAGAGCCGGTCCAGCAGGTGGTTCGGATCGAGCAGTTCATCGATGGGTTCAAGATGGACGCAGACCGCCGGCTTGCGCTCGAGGAGGAACTGAAGGAACGGCTCGAAACGCTCGCCGATCTGTTCCAGCGCGGCCACGGTCAACACCCCGGAGTTGGCGGCCAGGTTGAGCGAGGTGTCGGGCCGCAGGAAGTCGAAGGAACGGCCTTCCAGGTTGTTGTCCAACCCGCGCGCCACCGCCTCGGCGATGATCTGCTGGGAGGCCGCCGTCCAGTCCAGCCCCACCAGACGCGCGTGCCGATTGAATTGGCGAGCCCGCAACAGGTGATAGGCCGGGCCGCAGCCGAACTCGTAAAGGGCATCGACACGGCCCAGGAAGGTCTCGACGGCCCAATCCACCAGGAGGCAGTGGATGCGATAATCGAACTCGGAGGAGACGGGGCGGACCACGCGCTGCCGCCAGCGGACCAGGTTCCGTTTGCTGTGGTAGCGCGGCACCAGCGCCTCTGTGGCGCCCCCCGCGCGCAGCGCCTGCAAGTTCTCTCCCCACCCCGCTTCCCAGGCCGGCAGGCGATGTTCCCCGGCCGCCGGCGGTTGACCGCTCACCAGGACCTCGAGGACGTCCAGCAGGTAGCGGTCTCGTTCTTCCGGCGAGAGCTCGTGGTACTCGAGGCCGGCGGCCTGCCATCGCTGGCGGGCCTCAGGGCTCAACCTGGTCTCGAGCAAACCCTCGAATTCTTCAGCGGTGACAGTCTGCATCGGCGTCATGGCTGGGGACCGGCGGCGGCGCATAGCGACCGCTGCCAGGCGATGGTGCGCGCCACCCCCTCGGAAAGAGGCAGGTAATCAGGCGCGCCAAATTCCTCACGAAACCGGGTGAGGTCAAGGCAAACCTCGTCCGGAGCGCCCGCCGCCCCGCCCGCTTCGGCGGGCGCCGGAAAGACGACGGGCGTCTCGAGCAGGCCGCCAACCAGCGTGGCCAGCTCGGCAATGGTGGTGCGCGACGTTCCCCCCACGTTGTAGAGCAGTTGTTTGCCCTCGAGCAGAATCCGCCAGAGCATGTGCGCCGCATCCGCGACGTAACAGTAGGTGCGTCGCGCCTCCCCGCGGTCGCGCAGTCGAATGACTCCCTCGCGCAAGCCGCGTTCGATGAAGGAGTGCAAGACGCGTTGGTCGCCCGGTCGAATGCCGGGGCCATAGGCGAGACTCAGCCGGGCGGCGCGGACCGCCGCGCCTTTGTCGCGGTGAGCCTGGCAGATGGCCTCGCCGCAGCGCTTGCCCTCGATGTAACAAGCCCGCGGATGGGTGGGACCAGTCGTGCCGATCTGGTCCTCCGTGAACGGCGGCCCGCCCAGCCCGCTGTACACCTCGCTGCTGCTCAGGAACAGAAAGCCGCCGCCGGGCCGGAGCCTCTCGAGCAACGCGAACGTCACCGTGGTATTGAGTCTGAGCGTCCCCGCGGCTTCGGCGAGGAACCGCCCCGGTTGCCCATAAGTGGCGGCGTGGACGATAAAGTCAGCCTCCGGCAGGCCCCCCAGGAAGTGTGGCTCGACCAGGTCTCCCTCGAGGAACCGCAGCCGCCCGGCGCTCGAGAGCGGCGCCAGATGCGCGGGCGTGCGCCGCACCACGCCCACCACCTGAACCGGCAGGCCCAGGACCGTCTGGCAGTGATGCAGCGCGTAGAGCAGATGCGTGCCCACGATGCCCGAGGCGCCCGTGATCAGCACGGTCTTGCCCACCAGCAGGTCCACTGGGACCCCCCGCAGCGCGCGCTGCGCATCTTCCTTCAACAAATCAAGCCGCGGCATGCAGAAACTCCTCGAGGCTGGCCCGGATTTGCGGCGCGGTCAAACCACAGGCCGCGTCGTGCTCGGCCGGCTTCCCGTAGCCGGTGCGGAACTCCCGCGGCACCCCCACCCACCGGACTTGCATGGGCAACGACCCGCAGGCGTTCGCGACGTCGGCCGCCAGCGTCCCCGTGTAGAAAGGCTCGACGACCAGCAGCCGGCGTGACGCGCAGTGCTCCCGGAGAGTTGCGCCATCAAACGGCGCGAGGGTCGTGTAATAGAGCACGGTGACATCCAAACCCTGGGCGGCCTCGAGCACGCCGCCCAGAACCGGCCCCACCGCCAGGACCGTGGCGGCTCGCCCGGTGCGAAGGACGGTCGCGCGCCCAAAATGAACCTCGTGAGCGGCCGGGTTGCTACGTTCGCTCAGGCGGATGTACGCGGGGAGCGGATCGGCATACACCGCGCGCAGCAGCCGATCGAACTCGGCCGGCGTGCCGGGGGTCACAATGCGCATGCCCGGCAGCGAGCGCAGCAGCGACACGTCCCCGGGACAATGGTGGGTGCAGCCCAACGCCGCGTAATCATAGCTGGCTCCCACACTAACGATGCGGACTCCCAACTGTTGATAACAGAGGTCCACTTTCAATTGCTCGAAACAGCGCTCGACGACGAAGGGCGCGATACTATGGATGATCGGGAGGAAGCCTTCCCGCGCCAAACCCGCGGCTACGCTCGTCATCGCCTGCTCACAAATGCCCAAGTTGAAGACCCGTTCCGGATGGGCGGCGAAGGCCTTTCGAAATGCATAGACACCTATGTCACCTAATAAGAGGACCACGCGCGAGTCCGCCGCCAGGAGGGCCTCGGTGGTTTGGACGAACTGTTTCCTCATCGCAGCTCGGCCAGGATCCCCGGCAGTTCCGCGGGCGTGGGGGCGCGATGGTGCCAGGATGGGTCCCCTTCCATGGGCTTGCAGCCGAAGCCCTTGATGGTCTCAGCCACGACGACGGCGGGCAGGCCGCCCGCGGGACGCGTCAAGGCCCGCTCGATCTCCGCGTGGTCGTGACCGTTGATCTTCTCGGCCGACCACCCGAAGGCGGCGAACTTCGCCGCCACGTCACCGAGCAGCAGCGCGCGGTCCGTCGAATGGTTGTAATCGACGATGCAGGTGAGATTGGCGAGGCGATGATGGCTGGCCAGCAAGGCGGCCTCCCAGATCGCGCCTTCGTTGCACTCGCCATCGCCGACCAGCGCGAAGACGCGGCGGTCGGACCGTTTGAGGCGCAAGGCCAGGGCGATCCCCACCGCCATGGGCAGCCCGTGGCCCAGCGAGCCGGTCGAGGCCTCGACGCCAGGGACCTTCCGGCAATCCGGATGCCCGCCCAGCGGGCTGTCCACCCCGCCAAAGCCAAGCAGGGTCTCGGGCGGGAAAAAGCCTTTGTCGGCCAGCACCGCGTAAAGCGCCAGCGAAGCGTGCCCCTTGCTCAGGACAAAGCGGTCGCGTTCCTCGCTGCGCGGGTCCGCGGGGTTGAAGCGGAGCACCCGGTCGTAAAGCACCCAGAGGATGTCCAGGATCGAGAAGGCGCTGGCGATGTGCCCTTCCCGCGCGTTGGCGGCGGCGCGCACGATGGTCTCGCGGAGCCGCCGGAGGGACGTCGCTGGTGGCGTGGTTGGCGGGCCTTGGTTCATGCCGGTCGAGTCAGGCGGCTTGCTTCCATAACAGCCAGAGTCCTTTCAAGATGTTCCGGAGCTCCTGGCGCGCGGTTTGCAGGCCGTACTTGAAGCGATTGGGAAGCGTGTATGGCTCGATCTGCGGGTCCCATTCATAGGCGCAACCATGCTGGCGGCACCAACGGTCCCACTTGCGTTTCAAGTAATGAAAATCGCGGAAGGCCAGCAGGTGGCTGTCCTGGCGCCCGTCCCTGGCAATCGCATGAGTGATCTTGATGCCGGGCTCGACCACGATGCGGGCCTGGGTGAGGAACTCGAGGGCCAGGGTGTTGTCCAGGCCGCTGCCGTACCACTGGAGGCGCTCGTCGAAACCGCCGAGCGACTCGAGGAGGTCACGGCGGATGATCGCCACGTCCGACAGATGAAGGTCGCGCCACTCGCCGCCCGCTCTGCGCAGGCGGCCGATGACCGCGGTGCGCAGGCCGAGGCTCGCCATGCCGATATGACTGGCGGCGATGACCATCCCAATGCCGGCGCCATCGGGCCGCGCGAGCGTTCGCCCGAAGCACTCGTACCAGGCGGGGTCGAAGGTCATGTCGTCGTTGACTACGAACACCCAATCGTGGCGTGCCGCCCGAATGCCCAGGTTCGTGTAATGATAGAGACTTCGCTTGCGCCGGAGCGGGTTTCGCCGCACGTCCGCCAGGAGCAGGCGCACTTCCGGCTGTTGCCGCAGCCACTGCACCTTCTCGGTGGCCGGCGAATCCGAAGAAACCACGACAATCTCGAAGGCCTCGCGTGGGGCCGAGGCCCGCACCGAGACAATCAGCCCCTTCAAATGTTCCGCCCGCCCGTAGGTTGGGATGACGAGGCTGACGGTGGGATCAGGCATGGCGGATGGCGGCAGTGCGGCCGGGCGAGCGAACGACGGATTACCCGCGGTCCCAGCCGCGGGGCGCCCCAGGTGCGCGGTGAGCAGAACGCAGCCAACGCTCTCTGGGAGGCGCCAGCTCGGTTCGAACACTCGGGTCGCAGGTCATGTTGCTGTCGCACCGCCTCTAGCACGATGAGGGCCTTCTTAAAAGGGAAATCAGCGGTTGCGGACTTCACAGGACGTCCGTCGGTTCACCCTTTCCCACGATGACTTCCCACCCCCGATCACCGGACCGCACGACCACCCAAGCGCGCACGTGTCCCCCATCGCGGCCGGCGTCTCTCCCTCTCGGAGTTTCCGGTAGATGTCGCGCAGGGCGGTATCGTGGCTCAGCAGCGAGCGCTCAATCTCGGCCAGCCGTTGGAGAATGTGGGCACTGGTGGCACGGTCCTCACGCATCTTGACGAAGGCGCGGA
>Ga0233425_10001058_pt1 | contig 65135 bp, 55 predicted proteins | sample Watercolumn_Towu_2_FD_181712 | JGI IMG/M metagenome (GOLD analysis project Ga0233425, IMG submission 181712) | Freshwater microbial communities from Lake Towuti, South Sulawesi, Indonesia - Watercolumn_Towuti2014_140_MG | ecosystem: Environmental > Aquatic > Freshwater > Lake | place...
CCGGGTCGACGCCACCGAAATCGAAGCGGCCGGCCCCCGCCTCGCAGGCGCGCTCGACGATCCGCCACACGGCGAAGCTCGCCGCGCCGGTGGCCCGGGCCCGTTCGTTCGAGGCGGTGAAGAAATCGGTCCAGCGCTCCCGTGCCGTGTGGACGATGCGCACCAGGATCGGCTCCCCGCCCTCGCGGATCTCAAGGAAGAGCAGGTGCGGATCGGAGGCCGCGAGGTCGCGATAGGCGGCGGTGTCGAGGTCGCTCGAGAAGCCCTTGCGCTGCTGCAGGGCGGCGTACATCCGCACGAAGGTGTCGAAGGCCCGCAGGCGCTCGTCCCGATCCGTCAGGAAGACGGCGGTGAGGTCGGGCTGCCCCTCCGCCTTCTTGACCTCCCGCCGCCAGCGCCGGTCCGCCGCGGCCAGGATCGCCTCTGCGCCCGGCGTCAGGTCGAGCTCGATCGTGTGATCCTTGCCCCCGATCACGGGGACGAAGCCGTGCGACAGGAGCGCGGTGATCCCCTCCGGATCCTGGGGCCGGTAGCTCTTCACCGCGAGCAGGTCCGCCGGGCGCAGGGCGAGATGGTCGAGGAAGGCGGCGAGCACCGCCTCCGCCCGGGACTGCCCGCGGGTGGTGAGGACCGGGCCGCCCTGCACGAGAACCCGGCGCAGGGGACCCGCACGGCGCTCCTGACACTGGATGTAGGCGAGATCCTCGCCGTTGTCGCACAGGGCGAGCCGGCGGACGGCCCAGCCGAGCCGCCCCTTGTAATCACCCCAGCTTCGCGAGGCGTAGATGTTGGCGGCGGGCTGCTGCCAGAGAGCCTCGTCCCAATCCGCGGCCTCCGAACGGTCGATGACCGCGACCTGAGCTGCCATGAACCGTCATCCTTCGTGCGCGCGGCCCTCCGCGCTGATCGAGCCGGCCGTTTTCGTCCGAGCGGCCGCCGATTCCCGATCCGCTTCGCGCGACGATCCATCCCTCTGGGAAGGCGCGTCGGAAAGCGTGGCCGTATCACGGGCCCGGGTCCCCAACGCCATCGAAAGCGAATGTATCCGCAGGCCAGGCCCCTCTACGTAGTCCGCGCCGGATTCCCGAGCGCCGGAGGCGCGACCGGGCCCCGGCATCCGGGCCCGACGGCGGGCGGGAGGCTTGTGGGCGGGAGGCTTGTGGGCGAACGATCCGGACGGCTTGATGCGGAACGCGATAGGACGCCGCGCCGGAGAGGATCGTCATGGCCGATGAGAGGGCGGAGGACAGGGGGGAGACGCGGGCGCAGCGCCTGGCGCGGTTCCAGCCGGCCTCGGGGATGGCGACGCCGCGCTTCTCCGGGCTCGCGAGCTTCATGCGGCTCCCGATGCTCGCTCCGGCCGAGGCGGCGGGCGCCGGCCGGGCCGAGATCGGCCTGATCGGCATCCCGTTCGACGGCACCACCACCGGTCGGCCCGGCGCGCGGCTCGGACCGCGGGCGGTGCGCGAGGCTTCCACCGGCACGCGGGCCCTCAACCACGCCACCGGCGTGGCGCCCTACGCCCTGGCGGCCTGCGCCGATCTCGGCGACGTTCCGGTCAATCCCGTGGACGCCGCCGAGACCGACCGGCGCATCGAGGCGTTCTACCGGCCGCTCGCGCAAGCCGGGATCGTGCCGCTCACGGTCGGCGGCGACCATTTCGTGACCTATCCGGTGCTGCGGGCGCTCGGGGCCGCCCGGCCGCTCGGGCTGATCCATATCGACGCCCACAGCGATACCGACGACGCGCAGTATGACGGGTCGCGGCTGACCCACGGCACGCCGTTCCGCCGCGCGGTCGAGGCCGGCGTGCTCGATCCGCGCCGCTGCATCCAGATCGGCCTGCGCGGCAGCATGGACGCCGCCGACGAGCGGGATTGGGCGTTGGCGCAGGGCATGCGCCTTCTCGCGATGGAGGAGGTCTGCGCCCGCGGATTGCCGGAGGTGGCCGCGGAGGCCCGCGCCGTGGCCGGGGACGGCCCGACCTATCTCAGCTTCGACATCGACGCCCTCGATCCCGCCTTCGCCCCCGGCACCGGCACGCCGGAGATCGGCGGCTTCACCACGCGGGAGGCGCTGCACCTGCTGCGGGGCCTGCGCGGTCTCGATCTCGTCGGAGCGGACGTGGTGGAGGTCGCGCCCTCCCTCGACCCCGCCGGCATCACGGCACTGGCCGGCGCCGGCATCGCCTTCGAGATCCTGTGCCTGCTCGCCGAAGGAGTCGCCGCACGGCAGCCGGCGGCTTGACCCGTGAACGACCGGGTTTCGAGAGGGCCTGCCCTCTGGGAACCGCGGCTCAGCCCAGCACGGACGGACCGCCCGCGGCGCCCCCGGCGCGGGCGATGATCGGCCGGTAGACCCGGAGCAGGTCGGGATCGAGCGGGCCGGCCTGGGCCTCCATGATCGCGGCCGCCTCGGCGGCGGAGAGCGGCGGGCGGTAGACCCGGCGCTCGGTCAGGGCCGAATGCACGTCGCAGATCGCCACGAGCCGCACGAGATCGCCGATCCGCTCCGCCGTCAGGCCCTCCGGATAGCCGGACCCGTCGAGGCGCTCGTGGTGGTAGCGCACCACGTCGAGGATGTCGGACCCGAAGGCGCCCTCCTTGGCCAGCAGGTCGGCGCCGAGGGCGGCGTGGGTGCGCATCACCGCCATCTCGTCCGGCGTGAGGGGCCCCGGCTTGTTGAGGATGGCGTGGGGGATCAGCGCCTTGCCGACATCGTGCAGCAGCGCGGCCTTGGCCAGACGCTGCCGGTCGCCCCGGGAGAAGCCGAGCTCGGCGGCGAAGGCGGCGGCGAAACCCGCCACGCTCAGGGAATGCTGGTAGACTTGGATGTCGTGGCGCCAGACGAGGTCGAGCCAGGCGCGGATGCCGATCTCGGACACCGTGTCGAGCACGATCCGCGTGCCCTCCTCGGCCTCGTCCGGGCTCGGCGGCCGGCCGGCGGCGGCCTTGTCGAACAGGTGGGTGACCAGGGCGGTGGCCCGCTCCACCCGCACCGCGGGAGGTCCGCCGCCCGCTTCGTGCAGGCCGCCCCGCGCGCCCCTCCCCTCCGCGACGAGGCGCTGGAGCGTCGGCACGATGCCGGCGGGCCGGCGCGGATCGACCACCGTCGGCGTACCGAGCAGGGCCACGGCCGCCGCATCCTTGGCCGCGTTGCCGCGGGCGAGATAGAGGCAGGGCAGGCCGCTCTCACGGATATTTCGGGCGAGCCACATGACCCAAGCCCGGCTCCGTTCGCCGGGGGTTGGGGTCATTTCGGCGGCCGCGCCGGCGGTCAGGTCGGTGGCGAGATCGACGACGAAGGCGATGGGCCGGCCGGCCGGCAAGCCCGCGCCGGGCTCGATCACGCGGCAGGGCAGAACGAGTGCGATGCCGCGGGCCAGCCGCTCCGCCCGCTCGCGGCGATCCGAGACGAGGACGACGACATCCTCAGGGCGTCCGTGCCGCTGTCCCTGGCTCGCGTCTCGGCGTGCGTCTCGGTCTCGAGAGTCCCGCATCGGTCATCCATCGGCCGCAAGGCCCGTGGTGGACGCGAAGCGGTGTCTTGGCTCGAATACATCAAAAGTGTTTCGAAAAGCTTCGCGCCGCCCACCCGTACAACCCAGACGTATTCGCACAATGCAGAGTCTCGGCAGAGCCTCACGGCCGATCCGCCTCTAGCCTCCGGCCAGTTTCACCGCGCCTCGGTCCGGCCGCGGGTCCGGGTTTGATACTCTAGGTCATCGTGTCGTCAAGAAAACTCAAGACGCCGCGCCGCCCGCCCCCGCCCGGTCCAGACCCGCATCGATACAATTCGTCCGATTTGTTTGGAGAAGCAGATTTCGTGCCTCGCGCGAGCGGGATCACTCGGCGGCGGTCGGCCGGCGGTCGAGCCCGCCGGCATTGGCGGGCGGGCCCGGCCGGTAGGCATCCTCCCCACCGTCCCACCCGGCCTCCGGCTCGTCCGCCTCGCCGACGAAGCGGCCGAACAGGCGCACGAACAGCCGCGACAGGTCGTCGACCAGCAGGAAGATCGCCGGCACGAAGACGAGCGACAGGCCCGTCGAGACGATCAGCCCGCCGATCACCGCCACCGCCATCGGCGCACGGAACTCGCCGCCGATGCCGAGCGCCATCGCCGAGGGCACCATGCCGGCCGCCATGGCGATGGTGGTCATGACGATGGGCCGGGCCCGCTTGCGCCCGGCATCGACGATGGCGGTGACGCGATCCACGCCGCGGGCGGTCTCCTCGATGGCGAAGTCGACCAGCATGATCGCGTTCTTGGTCACCACCCCCATCAGCATCAGGATGCCGATGACCACCGGCATCGAGATCGGCATCTGGAACACGAGCAGGCCGAGGATCGCTCCGCCGATGGAGAGCGGCAGCGAGAACAGGATGGTGAGCGGCTGGAGGAAGTTGCCGAACAGCAGCACGAGGACGCCGAACACCATCATCAGCCCGGCACCCATGGCGAGCGCGAAGCCCTCGAACACCTCGCTCATGATCTCGGCATCACCCGTCTGGCGGATGGTCACGCCCTCCGGCAGATGGGTCGCGGCGGGCAATGCCATCACCTGCTCGATGATCGAGCCGAGGGCGTCCGAGCCCTGGAGGTCGCCCTCGACGGCGACGCGCACGGTGCGGTCGTAGCGCTCGATGGCGGTCGGGCCGCGCCCCAGCGTCAGGTCGGCGACGGTGGTGAGCGGCACCGCCGCGCCCGTCTTCACCGGCACCTTCAGGCTGGCCAGCTCGGGCAGTTGTCCGCGCAAGCGTTCGGGCAGCATCACCCGGATCGGGATCTGGCGGTCCTTCGCGTTGAACTTGGCGAGGTTGGCCGCGATGTCGCCGATGGTGCCGACGCGTACCGTCTCGGCGATGACGTCGGTCGAGACGCCGAGATCGGCGGCCACGCCGGCCTTGGGGGTGATGCGGAGCTCGGTGCGGTCGAGGGGCGCCGTCGACATCACGTTGACGAGGTGGGGCACGCCCGCTGCCTCGCGCTGGAGCCGGGCGGCGACGTCCGCGACCACGGCCTTGTCGGGCCCCGACACGATCAGCGCGAAGTCCCGCTGCCCGCCCTCCTGCAGCGACCAGAACCGGATGTCGGGTACCTGCCGCAGGACGCGCGAGATCTTGAGATCGACCTGCTTCTGGGTCAGCGCCCGCTCGCTCTTCGGCACGAGGTTGACGGTGAGGCTGGCGAGCCGCACCTCCTTCTTGCCGGGCAGCTGGCGCCCGCCATCGACGAAGACGCTTCTGACCTCGGGCATCGCGCGGAGCGTCTCGACGATGCGGTCGGAGACGCGGCTCGTGTCGTCGAGCCGGGCGCCGGGGGGCAATTCGACCACGAACATCGTGCGGGCGGCGTCCTCGGCCGGGATGAAGCCCGCGGGCAGGAGCCGGGTCGAGGCGATCGAGCCGGCAAAGCAGGCCAGCCCCAGGATCAGCGTCAGGACTTTGTGGCGCACCGACCACGCCACGAGGCGGGTATAGGCGCGCATCACGGGGCCCTCGCGCGCGTGGTCCGGACCGTGATCGCGCAGGAAGTAGGCGGCGAGCAGCGGTGTGATCAGGCGGGCCACCAGCAGCGACACGAAGACGGCGGCCGCGATGGTGAGCCCGAACTGCTTGAAGTACTGACCGGCGATGCCGGGCATGAAGGAGACGGGGGCGAAGATCGCGATGATGGTTGCGGTGATGGCGATCACCGCGAGCCCGATCTCGTCGGCGGCCTCGAGCGCGGCGCGGTAGGCGGATTTGCCCATCCGCATGTGGCGGACGATGTTCTCGATCTCGACGATGGCATCGTCGACGAGGATGCCGGTCACCAGGGTGATGGCCAGCAGGCTGACGGCGTTGAGGGAGAAGCCGAGCGCGCTCATCACCCAGAAGGTCGGCAGCACCGAGAGCGGCAGGGCGACCGCCGCGATCAGGGTGGCGCGCCAGTCCCGCAGGAACAGGAACACCACGATCACGGCGAGGGCGGCGCCCTCGAGCAGACCCATCATCGCCGAGTGGTAGTTGCCGATGGTGTTGACGACGCTGGTGTCGATCAGGTCGAAGCGCACCCCCGGATTCTCGGCGTGCAGCGTCTCGATGCGCCGGGCCACGGCGGTCGCGACCTCGGCATCGCTCGCCCCCATCGCCCGAGAGATGGCGAAGCCCACCACCGGCTCGCCGTTGAAGCGGGCGAAGGTGCGCGGCTCCTCGGCCGCGTCCATGAGCGTGGCGAGTTCGTCGAGGCGCACCTTGCGCCCGCCGGGCACGACGATGGAGGTGGCCCCCAGCGTCTCCAGGCTGGCCGAGGCGCCCAGCGTACGGATCGACTGCTCGCCCCCCGCGAGTTCGCCGCGCCCGCCCGCCATGTCGGCGGAGGTGAGGCGCAACTGCCGGTTCACGTCGGCCGCGGTGATGCCGAGGGCGAGCAGCCGAGCGGGTTTCAGGGTGACCCGGATCTCGCGGGCGACGCCGCCCAGCCGCTCGACGCCGCCCACCCCCTTCACCCCCTGGAGCTGGCGGGCCACCACGTCGTCGACGAACCACGACAGATCCTCCGGCGCCATGGCTGGGGCGGAGGCGCCGTAGATCATGATCGGCAGTCCGGCGATCTCGACGCGGCTGATGATCGGCTCGTCGATGGTGCGCGGCAGGTTGATGCGGATCTTCGAGATCGCATCCTTCACGTCGTTGACGGCGCGGTCCTGGTTCACCTCCAGGCGGAACTCGATCGTCGTGATCGATGAGCCTTCCGAGATGGTCGAGAGGATGTGCTTGACCCCCTTCACCCCGGCCACCGAATCCTCGACCCACTTCGTAACCTGGGTCTGCAACTCGGCGGGAGCGGCCCCCGACTGCGTGATCGTCACCGAGACGATCGGGATGTCGATGTTGGGAAACCGGGTGATCGGCAGGGCGCGGAAGCTGACGAGGCCGAGCACCATCAGCACGAGGAACAGCACGAGCGAGGGGATCGGCTTGCGGATCGCCCAGGCCGAGACGTTGAGGCGCATGGCAATCTCCTCTGGCGCGATCCTCAGCGCAGCCCGGCGGCGGCCTGAGCCGCGCCGGGGAGGACCGGCCGCACCCGGTCGCCGTCGCGCAGGAACGAGCCGGCGCGGGCCACCACCGCCTCGCCCGCCGCGAGGCCGGTGCGCAGCTCCGTAAAGCCTTCGGCCGAGAGGCCGGTCTCGACGTTCCGGGCAGAGACGCGGCCATCCGAGACGGCGAGCACGCTGGCCGAGCCGTCGGCGGCGTAGAGCACGGCGGCGAGCGGCACCGCCACGCCCTCGCGCCGGGCGACCTCGACCCGGCCGCGGGCGAAGGCGCCGATATGCAGCGCCGGGTCGGCATCCAGGCGGATGCGGACCCGGCCGAGGCGGGTCGCCCGGTCGACCTCCGGATAGACCCGGCGCACGGCGCCCTGCGTCACGCGCCCATCCTCCCATTCGAGGCGGGCCGGGGCGCCGGGCTTCAGCTGCGGCAGGGCGAATTCGGGCACCTCGCCCTCCAGCTCGATCTCGCCGCGGGCGATCAGGCGGAACAGCGGCTCGCCGACGGCGGTCGCGGTGGCGCCGACCCGCGCCGTACGGCGGCTGACGATGCCGGCCTCCGGCGCCCGGATCTCGGTGCGGGCCCGGCGCAGGCCGATCTCGCGCGCCTGCGCCCGCGCCGCGGCCAGATCCGCCTCGGCGAGCGCCAGCCCGGCCTTCGCAGCGTCGAGGCGGCCGGCCGCGGCCTGCGCCGCCGAGACCCGCTGCTCCAGGGTGACGGCGGTGGCGTTGCCGGTCTTCACCAGCGCCTGCGCCCGCTCCAGGGCCTGCCGCGCCTCGGTCTGGACGGCCTGCGCCTGGACGATCTGGCTCCTCGCCTGGACGATGGCGGCCTCGGCCTTCGCGGTGGCGGCGAGGTTGGCCGCCTCCTGCGTCTCGATCATCTCCAGGGAGAGGCGCGCCAGCACCGCGCCGCGCTCGACCCGGTCGCCTTCCTCGACCAGCAGGGCGACGATGCGCAGGCCCTCGATCTCGGGGGCGACGAGGATCTCGTCGCGCGGGACCAGCGTCCCGGTCACCACCGCCCGCTCGACGATCTCGCGGCGCTCGGCCGGGACCACGCTCACCGCCGGCAGGAGCGCGGCGGGATCGGGAAGGCCGGCCGCCGGCGGTTCCTCGGCGGCGCGGAGCGGCACCGCGGCGAGAGGAGCGACGAGGAGGGTCGCGAGGCAGAGCGCGGTGGGGCGAAGGGACAGACGGGCCGGCATTGCGAATCGCCTCACGGGGCGCGCCGATGCGCCGCAGCCTGCATCGGGAAGGCAGCCGGCGATTTCGTGGCGCGGTCGTCCCACCGACTCGGTTCGCAGGGAGGCCGGCCGGACGCGTTGCATAGGGGCAACATAATGCTCGGGGCGCGATCCCGCATCACCGGAACAGCGTTCTCGCCAGTCGCCGTGCGGAGGAGCCGCCCCGAAACCAATCCTCGGTGCAACCGTGTCGGATTCGCCGGGTTGTCTGATCAAGAGATACCCGACGACGGACGGTTTCTATGAGCATCTTCCAGATCCGGCAGAAGACGAGCGGCGCGATCCTCTGGACCGGCAGCGCCGACGACGAGCACACCGCCCTCGACGCGATGGCCCGCGAGGCCGGCTATCCCGATTACTCCGCCCTGCCCGACACCCTGCGGGCGGCGGGCTTCGAGACGGCCAAGCTCGACCTGATCTCTTGAGCCTGCTCTCCTGAGGCCGACCGAGATCGGTCCGGCCTCAACCCACAATCGACGGATCGATCGACGGGGGCGTCCGCCATGCGGGCGCCCCTCGTCGTGGGGCCTCGATCGAACCTCGGATCGGGCCTGGGCGCCTCAGGCGCAGCAACCCTTCTCGGAGGAGAGCGGAGACGGCACCGTGTTCGGCTGGCGCTTCCCGGAGCCACGCTCCGGGACGGGCTGCACCAGGCGGCGGACGTGCAGCCGGTCGCGGCCCTGACGCTTCGCCTCGTAGAGCGCCGCGTCCGCCAAGGCCGTCAGGGCCTCGAGGGATGTGTCAAGTCTGGCCGAACCGCCGGTGAACAGGGCGGCGCCGATGCTGACCGTGGCGCCGGCCGGCAGATCCCGGCGGCTCGCGCGGGCCATGCGCGCGCCGATCGCCGCGCCGAGGTCGCGAACCGCCGCCTCGTCCAACCCCGGCACCAGGATCACGAATTCGTCGCCGCCGAGCCGTGCCGGGATCGCCTCCCGCACCAGCTCGGGTTCGGACGCTTCGGCCAGCACCGCCGCGAGCCCCTCCGCGAGCCCCACGAGGAGACGGTCGCCGGCGGCATGGCCGAAGTTGTCGTTGACCGTCTTGAAGCGGTCGATGTCGAGCAGCAGCAGCGCCCCCGGCCGGCGTCGCGCGGCCATCGCGCCGAGGGCCGCATTCGCCCGGCTCTCGAAGGCGCGGCGATTGTAGAGGCCGGTGAGGGCGTCGCGCTCGGCCAAGGCGGCCATCGCCTCCTCGCGGCGGCGGCGCACGGCGGCGGCCATGATCAGGGCGAGCAGCACCTCGACGACGATGCCCTCCACCAGCGAGACCTGGATCAGCACGCCCTTGAAGCCGACGATGCTGACGAAGGCGCCGGGCAGCGGCACCAGCAGCGCCTTGGCGGCGTAGAAGGCGCCGTGGATGGCCAGGACGAAGCCGAGGCCGTCCGAGGCCGCGGTCCGCTCCGCGAAGGAGGGCCCCGCGCGCGAGAGCAGGCCGTGGGCGGCCCTCAGCGCGACCAGGGCGACCAGGGCGGAGTTCGTGACCGCGAAGACCGGGGTGGGATCGATTCCCTCAGGCAGGAGCAGGAGCCCGGCCCAGGGCAGCAGCAGGCCCCACCAGAGCGGCGCGACCCGGCGCCCGGTGAAACGGGCGACACCGAACAGGAACAGGAGATGGGCCACGACGAGCAGGCCGTTGGCGAACCAGACCCCGACGAGGAAGGAGTAGGCGCGCAGCAGCGACAGCGAGCTGCCGAGGACGATCACGGCGAAGCCGGCGCTCCAGAACAGCAGCACCCGGTTGCGCAGGGTCCACCACTCGAACGCCAGGAAGCCCGCGGCGGCGGCGGCCGCCACGAGGCTCATGAACAGCATGGTGACCACGTCCATCGCGATCAGACATCCGGGCAACGGTGACGGTGCCCTATCCGATAGCAACCACGGTTGAACAAAGCGTTCCACGGCGCGAATGCGATGTACCCGGGCCTCGATCCGATGTCCGGGCCGATCCGCGCGCGGTCAGTTCGCGTGGCCGATGCGCATGCGGTAGGCGCCGTCGGCGCTGCGCTCGAACACCTCGCTGATGCCGGCATGGCGCAGGGCCTCGCCGGAGGTGTCGGGCACGAGGTTCTGCTCCGAGACGTAGGCGACGTACTCGCTGTCCGCGTTCTCGGCGAGCAGGTGGTAGAAGGGCTGGTCCTTGCGCGGCCGCACGTCTTCCGGAATCGCGAGCCACCATTCCTCGGTGTTGGCGAATTCCGGATCGACGTCGAACACGACGCCGCGGAACGGGTAGATCCGGTGCCGGACCACCGCCCCGAGGCCGAATTTGGCGGTTCTCATGCTGGTCTGGGTCATGACCGATAGATAGGCCTCGCGCCCCTTCCGTTCCAACGCGAGGCCACCTTCTGCGACGATCAGGGCAGATTGTAGACCTTGGCCAGGTCCGGGTCCTTCTCGGCCACCAGCCGGGCGAGATCGACGATGACCTTGGCCTGCTTCCAGGTGGCGTCGTCCTGCATCTTGCCGTCGATCATCACCGCCCCGGTGCCGTCGGGCATCGCCTCGACGATGCGGGAGGCGAAGTTCACCTCGGCCGGATCGGGCGCGAACACGGTCTTGGCCAGCGCCACCTGGCTCGGATGCAGGGTCCAGGCGCCGGCGCAGCCCATCAGGAAGGCGTTGCGGAACTGTACCTCGCAGGCCGCCGCGTCCGAGAAGTCGCCGAACGGGCCGTAGAAGGCCTTGATGCCGTTGGCCATGCAGGCATCGACCATCCGGGCGATGGTGTAGTGCCACAGATCCTGCTGGGCGGATGCGCGCTCGGCGTCGCCCTTCGGGTCGGAGAGGACGCGGTAATCCGGGTGGCCGCCGCCGACGCGGGTGGTCTTCATGCCGCGGGACGCCGCGAGATCGGCGGGCCCGAGGCTCATGCCGTGCATGCGCGGCGAGGCGCAGGCGATGGCATCGACGTTGGCCACGCCCTCCGCCGTCTCGAGGATGGCGTGGACGAGGATCGGCTTCTTGACCCCGTGGCGCGCCTCGAGCTGGGCCAGCAGCTGGTCGATGTAGTGGATGTCCCAGGGCCCCTCGACCTTGGGCACCATCACCACGTCGAGCTTGTCCCCCACCTCGGCGACAAGGGTGAACAGGTCGTCGAGGATCCAGGGCGAGTTCAGGGCATTGATGCGGGTCCACAGGCCGGTGCCGGAGGCCGCGAAATCGGTGGCCTTGGCCATCTCGACGAAGCCCTTGCGCGCCGCCTCCTTCTGGTCGGCGGGCACCGCGTCCTCCAGATTGCCGAGCACCACGTCGACCGTCTTGGCGAGTTCCGGCACGCGGGCGCGGACCTTCTCGTTGTGCGGCGGCACGAAGTGGATCATCCGCTCGAGCTTGATCGGCAGTTCGCGGAACGGCTCGGGCGCACCGGCGGCGAGCGGCTGGAAGAAGCGGCGCGGCAGTTTCATCGGCTCTCGATCTCCGGCTTCATGAAGGATTTCTGGGTGAAGGATTTCTGGCGATGGGCTCGGCGTCCGCCCTCCGCCTCCGTCCTCGGGGTCGATGGTTGTCCCTGGCGTCGATGTTCCTGGCGTTAGAGCACGGCGCCCCCCGGCGTAAAGCCGACCTTGGTCGCCCCCTCTTCACCTGTCCGCGCGCTGCTCCCGCCGGGTCGGATCGTGCGCCCGCGCACATAGGATGCCGCGCATCCTTCGGTGGAGGATCCGAAAGTTCAGATTGCGCCCCCGAGCGAATTGGAAGACGATCCGCGAAGGTTCAGGCGTTTTCATCAAGACGTCGCGCGTCTTCGCGCCGGATGCCCGGCCGCCAAGACAGGTTCGGGGCCTTCCGCAGCGTGAGCGCGGAACGCGCAGAACGGCAAAGCTTGCCCGGCGAAGCATTCGGCGCCGGGCCGGCAGGACGGAACGGACCGCCACGACCCGTGTTTTCCGGCCGAGGCGGGCTGTCGAACACCGTCGGGAGACGTGCGTCGATGCCGAAACTGTTCACCGAACCGACCCTGCAGATCCACCCCTTCGGCCGGCGGATCGGCCGGCCCCTGACCGGCCTCCTCGTCGCGCTGACCCTGGCGCAAGGGGCCTTCGCGCAGGGGGCGCTCGCGGGCGAGCGAACGAAGAAGCCGGCCGACGCGCGGCCGGACTACACCGCCGCCCAGGCCGCGACCGCGCGGCCCGAAGGCCTGCCGGCCTCGGTGCGGATCGCGGGCGACGACGTCGGCGCGTTCCAGGCCCTGATCGACGGGGCGCCGCGCGCCGCCGATCCCTGGCTGGTGCTCTCCGGCGGCGGCGAGAACGGCGCCTTCGCCGCCGGCCTGCTGTCCGGCTGGTCGGAGCGCGGCGACCGTCCCGAATTCGGCGTCGTCACCGGCGTCTCGACCGGCGCGCTGATCGCGCCCTTCGCCTTCGCGGCGCCGACGCTCGGGGCGACGGCCGACGCGGCGCTCAAGCAGAACTACACCGAGATCTCGGCCGCCGACGTGTTCGAGTTCGGCGGCACGCCGGATTCGCTGACCGACACTTGGCCGCTCAAGGAGCGGATCGGGCGCGCGGTGACGCCGGCCCTGCTCAAGGCGGTGGCGGCCGAGCACGCCAAGGGCCGCCGCCTGCTGATCGTCACGACGCAGGTCGACAGCGAGCGGCCAATCGTGTGGGATATGGGCGCGATCGCGAAGCGCAGCGCCGAGACCGGCGACCCGCGGGCGCTGGCCCTGTTCCGCGCGATCGTGCTCGCCTCGACCGCGGTGCCCGGCGTGTTCCCGCCGGTGGCGATCCCCGCCGAAGCGGCGGACGGGGCGGGCACGAAGGCCAAGCCCTTCGCGGAGATGCACGACGATGGCGGGGCGATGGCCCCGTTCTACCTCGCGCCGGCCGCTGCCCTGGAGGGCGAGGCGCGGCTGCGCCTGCCGACGAACCGGGTCTACCTCGTCGTCAACAACCGGCTCGAACCGGAATTCCAGATGGCCTCGCGCACCACGCTCTCGGTGCTCGGCCGCACCATGTCGGCGGCGATCAAGGCGCAGACCCGCGCGGCGCTCGCGCTCTCCAAGGCCTATGCGGCGCGCACCGGCCTCGACCTGCGGATCGCGCTCATCGATGGGCGCTTCGCCAAGACCTCGGAGAAGCCCTTCGACCAGCCCTATATGCGGGCGCTGTTCGCCCACGGCGAAGCTCTGGCCCGCGACGGCAGCGCCTTCGTCCAGGCGCATCCGCCCGCGACCGCCCTGGGCCGGGAGCGGCGCGACGTGACGGAATCGACCGGCTCCGTCACGGCCTCGCGCTGACGCCGCGGCCGCCCCGCCGAAACACGGGGGAGGCGGGGTTCACAGGCGGCTCGGCGCGGGCCGCCTCCTCGTGTTTCGAGCCAGCGGCGGACGGGACCGCGGCTTATGCCTCCTCGGCATCGGCCGGGGCGTAGACGGCCTCGCCCAGGCGCTTCAGCGGGCCGCCGGGGCCGGAGCGCTTCCAGAGCCGGGTGTTGAGCGCCGCCACCGGATCCTGCCCCGGCAGGGAAAACCCCCGCTCGGTGATCCGCGCCAGGATCTCGCTGGCATGCAGCGGGCGGCCCGCCTCCTCCAGAACGGCGAGCGCCGCCTCGATCACCGCCCGGCCGTAGCGGCGGGCGAGCACCGTCTCCGACAGACCCGTCTCCCCCTCGGCCGGAGCCGGCGGTTTTTCGCGCTCGGCGGGAGGGGGAGCCGGTGGAACGGCCGGTGCTTGAGCCGGCTGCGGCGTGTGCGGCGGGGTGGACGGCGGATCGGGGTCGGGGGCGGGCGCTTCCGCTCGCCCGCCCTCGTCGGGCACGGCCGAGGCGGGAGCGGCCGGACCGCCGAGGCGGCGGCCGAGATCGAGGTAGAGGAGGAGGTCGGCGATCTGCCGCTCGATCACGTCGCGCTGCCGACGCAGCGCCTCCAGCCGCGCCACGGCTTCCGCTTCCGACAGGACCATGCTGGGGTTCCCGTTCGCCTATTCCCATGAGGGACTGAGTTCGGAATAGGGAATGGCACGGAATGGAAGAAAAAACCAGACCGGAATATTCTATCTTCCCTTCCTCCCCAACGTCCGACGGCGCATCGTGTTCGAGGCAATCCTTTACGAGTGAAGGGAATAATGCCCTATTCCAAAGGAGCTGGGAAAATTCCATTCGCTTCTATCGGAACATCGGTCTAGATCCGAAGGAACGGGATCCCAGAGGGAATATTCCGATCCGGGCAGTATCCGAGTCCGGCCGTCAGCCCCGGGCCGCGACTGTCGCCGCGCGGGCGCCGCGGGCGGCTTTGGGGGGCACCAGCAGGCTGCCGGGATCGGCCGGGTGCAGCAGCATGCCGCCCTCGTCGAGGTCGATCCGCAGCCGCGGAAACACCTCCAGCAGGCCGGCGAGATCCGCCTTGAAGGCTTGGCGGAAGCTGCGCAGGCTGGCGTTCTCGGCCCCGAACTGGCGGTGCAGGTTGTCCCAGGTCAGCCGCAGGGGGCGCTGCAGGGCGCGGAGGCGGTAGCCGGTCCAGAACAGGAGGTCGAGCTTGCGCGCCGAGCCGGAGAAGGCGCGCGCGGCGCGGATATCGACCGGCAGGGCGTGGCGGATCAGGCTGTCGTAGAAATCCTGGTGGAACGAGACCGTGCGCTGCCAGACGAGGCCGTCCTCGCCGCGCCGCCACAATTCGAGCTGGCGGAAGGGAGGCACGTTGAGGGTCGAGGCCTGCCCCTCCCCGTCCCACAGGCCGATCTGCATCGAGCAGGCGGCCAGCCGGTTGAGCTGCTCCTTGAAGGCGCCGATGGTGCCGCGCTCGCCGCCGGTGACGGCGAAGCCCATCGCCTTCATGAAGCCGGAGAGGCTGTCGGCGACCTCGATGGTGGGGCTCCTCTGGCGCACCGCCTCGGTGCAGAGATGCAGCAGCACCAGCCGGGCCTTGGGGCCGTAGGGCAGGCCCTGCAGCTCCATCTCGCCGGTGACCGGGTTCTTGAGGCGCCCCGCCGACAGGCTCAGCGAGTTGCGGCCGTATTCCCGCACGAAGTCGCGGGCATCGCCGGGATCGCGGTAGGGCAGGCCGCACAGCGCCAGCACCGAGTGCAGGTGCTGGAGGTTTTCCGGGCCGGTGGGCTCGTTCTCGATCACCTCGCGCACGGCGTCGCGGCGGCGGCGGTCGCGGCCCATGGCCTCGCGGGCCCTGGCCTCCTCCCCCGCCTGCGCCCGGGCGGCGTCGCGCTCGCGCTGCCGGTACAGCAGGTGCTCGACGATCGGCGCGAACAGGAACCCGCCCCGCGCCGCCTCCAGCTCCGCCTGCAGATCCGGGTCGCGGATCGCGGCGATCTTGGCCTCCAGCCCCGACATGGCGCGCCCTCAAGACCTCCCGCTGCGTGTCACGTCGTCCGCCTCTCGAGCACGGGCCCCGGACGAAAGGCGCCGGGGACCACAGGGCCGCAACCGATCTGTCACGATTCGGCTCCGCGGAGTCCCGTGACCTTTCGGAGTTTTCCCGGGAATCCACGCTTGGCGCCCCGAATCCTGCACAGGCGCGTCGCTCCCGGCCGGGGGGGCGGCCGGAGGGGAGGTCGAGTGAGGCCGAACCGGCGCGCAGAGTTCCATACGCCCGCGGGCCGGCCCGAATCCGCCTGCGCAGAGTTCGATACGCCCCCCGGCCGCCGACTTGTCCCCGCTCTTCCCCGCTCGAACCGGTTTTGCACGCCGAATCCGCTACGGGTGCGCGCAGAATCCGATGCGCACAGCCCGGCCCCGCGCGCAGAATCCGATGCGAGGCCGCGCAGAGTTCGATGCGGTTTCGCGCAGAGTCCGATGCGCGATCGGGTCCTAAGTCACGGTCTGATCGAGTCTTTTCCGCCCACCCTATAACCTGCAGAACTGACTCCCTGAGAATCCTTAACAGATAGCTTTCCTAGGGAGGGTGGAGCCGCGTTCGCCAAACCGAACGGAGCTTTCTTCTCGTCTTTTCAAAAGGAATAAAGGGAATTTTGCACAGGCTTTGCCCCTTCCCTCCCCGCTCGGGGCGCCCGAACCGGCGCTGCGCCCGGACGGCGGACGGTCTATGAGACGGGTGATGAGTCGGTCTCGGAGCGGGGGTTCGGCCGAGACCCGGACGACCGATGCGGAACGGAAGAGCGATGAACGAAGCGCCGATCGACAGGCTGCTGACGCTGATGGCGCGCTTGCGCGATCCCGAACGGGGCTGCGCCTGGGACGTGGCGCAGAGCTACGAAAGCATCGTCCCCTACACGATCGAGGAGGCCTACGAGGTCGCCGATGCGGTCGAGCGCGGCGACCGGGCGGACCTGCGCGACGAACTCGGCGACCTCCTGCTCCAGGTCGTGTTCCAGGCACGCATCGCCGAGGAGGAGGGTGCCTTCCGCTTCGACGACGTCGCCGAGGCGATCTGCGCCAAGCTGATCCGGCGCCACCCCCACGTCTTCGACGCGTCCGGGGACTTCCTGCCGCCCGAGCGGCGTCCGACCGATCCGGCGGCGATCCAGGCGGCCTGGGAAGCGATCAAGGCGCGCGAGCGGGCGGACAAGGCGGCGGCCGGCAAGAGGGACGACAAGAGGGACGACAAGGGGGCCGGCAAAGGTGAGGCGGCGGGACCGCTGGCCGGGGTCTCCCGCGCCCTCCCCGCCCTGGCCCGGGCCGACCGGATCTCGAAGCGGGCGGCGGCCGTCGGCTTCGACTGGCCGGACGCGGCCCAGGTTCTCGCCAAGGTGCGCGAGGAGGTCGACGAGGTCGAGGAGAGCCTGGGCGCGGGCGAACCGGAGGCGGTGTTCGAGGAGATCGGCGACCTGCTGTTCTCGGTCGCCAACCTCGCCCGTCACGCGGGCGTCGATCCGGAGGAGGCGTTGCGGCGCGGCACCCTCAAGTTCGAGCGCCGGTTCGCCGCCATGGCGGACCGGCTCGCCGCTGAAGGCCACGCCCTGCAGGGCACGCCCCTCCCCGCCATGGAGGCGGCTTGGCAGGCGGTGAAGCGCACCGAGAAAAGCTGAAGCCCGGTCCCGGGGATCCCGAAGGGCCTCAGGCCCTGGGGCGGGTAAAACCCCGGGATCGGCGAAGCCGAGCGGCAGGGCTCCGCCCTGCACCCGCGAAAGGGGACGTGTCCTCTCGAAACCTCTACTTCTTCGTCCGGGGCTCGCCCTTCTTCGCCGGCGTCGGGCAGGGCGTCTTCGGCTTCAGACGCTCGACGACCTGCTCCAGGGCGCGTTCGACCGCCGCCTGCTCCGGCGGTGCGGCGCCGTCCTGCGGGCGATTCCTCGGGTTCGAGTCGCGGCTCTTCGGCATGGGTGCGAGCCTAGACAGGGTTGCACGCCGAAGACCACCGGTTGAGCCCGCCCGGATACGCTGCCGGTGCCGTTTTCCTCAGCGAAAAGCCTTTTGCGATTCCGGGTTAATCTTAACGAGGTGCTCCGTGCGTGTCCGTTGATCTCGCCGCGAACGGCCAGTCGATGGCGCGGACGGCGTAGAGCGCCCACCACACCATCACCGGCTGAAGCGCCAGCCGGGGGCCGTGATACCACCACGTGTCGGGAATCGGCGGCACGGAAATCCCCTCCACCGCCTGCTTGATGTTGGCCGGGAACACGCAGACCGCGTAGAGGGCCAGCATCAGGCCGGCCAGCCGCCGCAGCCGCGGCACGAGCAGCGCCAGGGCGCCCGCGATCTCGCACAGGCCGGTGCCGATCACCACGAGGCGCGGCGCGGGCACCCAATCCGGCATGATCGGCAGGAAGCGGTCGGTGGCGGCGAGGTGGACGACGCCGATGAAGCCGTAGAGCCCGATCAGACCGAGGCGCAGCCAGCGGCGGTCGCCGCGCATCCTGGGATGCGTCAGGCGGAACGGTCGTCCCCGGCCGGCCGCTTGCTCTCGCCCGACTTCGTGTTGCCGCGCGCGGCTTCCTCGGCCTCGGTGCCGGCCCGCTCCATCGGGCCGGCCTGCGACTTCAGCCGGCCGGTGGCCGGATCCTTGGGCGAGACCGCGGCCTCGTTGCTCTGGTCGCGCTGCTCGTCCGCCATCGTTGCCTCGTTCGCTTCGTTTCCGTGACGGGGCAACGTTTCCGTACGGGCAGCGGTTCGCCCTGCCCTCAGACCGCGATGCCGTGCAGGTCGTAGGCGTCGGCCCGCTCGATCTTCACCGTGACGATGTCGCCGGGCCGCACCGGGCGGCGCGAGGCGACGTGGACGCTGCCGTCGATCTCCGGGGCGTCGGCCTTGGAGCGGCCGCGCGCGACGCTCGGGCCCGCCTCATCGATGATGACTTGGAGGCGCTTGCCGACCTTCGCCCGCTGCAGCCTGAGCGAGACGAGGCCTTGCGCCTCCATGAAGCGGCGCTTGCGCTCGGCCTTCACCTCCGGCGGCACCAGCAGGCCGAGATCGTTGGCGGGCGCGCCCTTGACCGGCTCGTACTCGAAGCAGCCGACGCGCTCCAGCTTGGCCTCGCGGATCCAGTCGAGCAGTTCCTCGAACTCGGCATCCGTCTCGCCGGGGAAGCCGACGATGAAGGTCGAGCGGATGGCGAGATCCGGGCAGATCTCGCGCCAGCGCCGGATGCGGTCGAGCTGCTTCTCTTGGTTGCCGGGCCGGCGCATGCGCTTGAGCACCGAGGGGCTCGCGTGCTGCAGCGGCATGTCGAGATAGGGAAGGATCTTGCCCTCGGCCATCAGCGGGATGACCTCGTCGACATGCGGGTAGGGGTAGACGTAGTGCAGCCGCACCCAGGCCCCGAGCTCGCCGAGTTCGGAAGCCAGATCGTAGAAGCGGGCCCGCACCTCCCGGTCGCGCCACGGGCTCGTGGCGTAGCGGGTGTCGATGCCGTAGGCGGAGGTGTCCTGCGAGACGACCAGCAGCTCCTTCACCCCGGCCTTCACCAGCTTCTCGGCCTCGCGCAGCACGTCGCCGGCCGGGCGGCTGACGAGGTCGCCGCGGAGCGAGGGGATGATGCAGAAGGTGCAGCGGTTGTTGCAGCCCTCGGAAATCTTCAGATAGGCGTAGTGGCGCGGGGTGAGCTTGACCCCCTGCGGCGGGATCAGGTCGAGGAACGGGTCGTGGGCGGGCGGCACCGCCTCGTGCACGGCGGCGACCACCGACTCGTAGGCCTGCGGGCCGGTGACGGCGAGCAGGTTCGGGTATTTCTCGCGGATCTCGTCGGGCTGCGCGCCCATGCAGCCGGTGACGATCACCCGGCCGTTCTCGGCCATGGCGTCGCCGATCGCCTGGAGCGATTCCGCCTTGGCCGAATCCAGGAAGCCGCAGGTGTTGACGATGACCACGTCCGCCCCGTCGTGGCGGCGCGACAGCTCGTAGCCCTCGGCGCGCAGGTGGGTGAGGATGCGCTCGGAATCGACGAGCGCCTTGGGACAGCCCAGCGACACGAAGGAGATCCGCGGCGCGGCGGCGCCCTTGGTATCCGAGGGGGAGGCGGTTGCGGTCATGACGGCTCGTTGGGGCGGCCTCCCTGAAAGAGGGCCGTGCGTCCTGCATCGATGGCGGTGGATGCGCCGATATAACCGCATCGTGGCGCGGTTGCGAGCGTGGCCGGAAACAGCAGCGATCGGAATCGGATGGAGCGCGACCGCATCAGCCTGCGCATCCGGAATCCGAAACGGCCGGCGGCGGAGCTGTGCGGCGCCCCGCGCACCTGCCGCGAGGGACTGCCGCTGCCCGGGCGCGACGCGGAGACTACGCCACCTTCCCGCTGAGCGAGGGCGGCGGCCCACCCGCCGATGCTGTCTCGGCCGCCGCCGAGCGGGTCGCGCCCTGCGGCGACCGGCTCCGGGCGTGGCGGAGGGCCGCGCGGTCGCGTTGTTCGTGGGCTGGTCCATGACGGGCGGCAATTCCGGCGCCCTGTTCGAGCCCGAACTCCTGGGCCGGCTCTGGGCACTCGGCGTCGGTCTGTCGCTCGACATCGATTCCAGAGCGGATACGTAGGAGAGAATGGATACAAAATATTTATTCTATTCCAGGGATTTAAGATCCTATCCTGAACTATCGGATGAACGGCATGGCCGGTGCCGTGCATACCTCTCCCGCGAGGCTGGAAGGTGGGGGCGATTGACTGACACGCGCCGCGCGCCCTTGGGTACGTCCGAATGAGCGCCGCACGAGGCACGGCAACCGAACCCATGGTCTGGACCCGCGAGATTCCCTTCATCGACCCGGTCGCGGCCGCCGCGCGGCTCGCCCGGCTGCCCGGGCTCGCCTTCCTCGACAGCGCCATGCAGCACGACACGCTGGGCCGCGTCTCGGTGCTGGCCGCCGACCCGTTCGCGCGCTTCCGCTACCGCGACGGCCGCGCCACCTTCGACGGGCGCGCGGTGGCCGGCCGTCCGCTGGAGGCGCTGCGGGCCTGCCTCGCGCCCTACCACCTCGCGCCGCGGGCCGACCTTCCGGCCTTTCCGGGGGCGGCGATCGGCTACTTCGCCTACGATCTCGGCGCGAGCCTGGAGCGGGTCGATCCGCCGGCGCGCCGGGCGGGGCTCACCGACGACATCGCCTTCAATCTCTACGACACGCTGCTCGCCGTCGATCACGGACGACGCACCTGCCTGCTGATCGCCACCGGCTTTCCGGAGACCAGCCCTGCGGCGCGGGAGCGGCGGGCCGGGGAGCGGCTCGACCGCTTCGCGGCCCTGCTCGCCGCCGGGAGCGAAGAGCCGCCGGCCTGGACCGGCGCCGAGCTCGCATGGCGTTCGAACTTCTCACGACAAACATATGAAAACGCTGTCGAAAAGGTGCGCGACTATATCCGTGCGGGCGACATCTACCAGGCCAATATCGCCCAGCGCTTTTCCGCCGACCTGCCGCCCGGCTTCGACCCGTTCGCCTTCTATCGCCGCCTACGCGAGACCAACCCGGCGACCTTCGGCGCCTATCTCGAATTCGAAGGGCTCACCGTCGCCTCCTCCTCGCCCGAGCGCTTCCTCAAGCTCGCGGGGCGGTCGGTCGAGACCCGGCCGATCAAGGGCACCGTGCGCCGCGATCCCGATCCCGTCCGCGACGCCGAGATCGCCGCCGCCCTCCAGGCCAACCCGAAGGAGCGGGCCGAGAACATCATGATCGTCGACCTCCTGCGCAACGACCTGTCGCGGGTGTGCGAGCCCGGCAGCGTGCAGGTGCCGACCCTGTGCGGGGTGGAATCCTATGCCGGCATCCACCATCTCGTATCGGTGGTCACCGGCACCCTCCGAGCGGAGGCGGATGCCCTCGACCTGATCGAGAAGACCTTTCCCGGCGGCTCGATCACCGGCGCGCCGAAACTCAGGGCCATGGACATCATCACCGAGATCGAGGGCGATGCGCGGGAACTCTATTGCGGGGCGATCGGCGCGCTCGGCTTCGACGGATCGCTCGACACCTCGATCGCGATCCGCACCGTGTTCATGGACGGTGCCCAAGCCGTGCTCCAGGCCGGCGGGGGCGTGACGCTGCTGTCCGAGCCCGGCCCCGAATACGAGGAGACGCTGACCAAGGCGGCCCGCGTCTTCGCGGCCTTCGAGGCGGCCTTCGAGGAGACGGGCGCATGATCCTCGTCGTCGACAATTACGATTCCTTCGTCTTCAACGTGGTGCGCTACTTCGAGGAGCTCGGCGAGCAGGTCGAGGTCGTGCGCAACGACGCGCTGGATGTCGCCGGCATCCGCGCCCGCAACCCCGAGGCGGTGGTGATCTCGCCGGGCCCCTGCACGCCGCAGGAGGCCGGCGTCAGCCTGCCCGCGATCCGCGACCTGTCCGGCGAGGTGCCGATCCTCGGCGTCTGCCTCGGCCATCAGGCGATCGGCGCGGCCTTCGGCGGACGGGTCGAGCGGGCGGGCCGCCCGCTCCACGGCCACGCCACGCCGATCCGGCACGGCGGCGAGCGGTTGTTCGAAGGCTTGCCGCAGCCGATGCAGGTCGGCCGCTACCACTCGCTGATCGTGACGCCGACGCCGGAGATGGAGCGCCACCTCACCGTCGACGCCGCCTCGGGGGAGGGCGAGGTGATGGCGCTGTCGCACCGGACGCACCCGACCTGGGGCATCCAGTTCCACCCGGAATCGGTGCTGACCGAGAACGGCCACGCGCTGTTTGCCAACTTTCTCAAGGGCGCCCGCGCGTGGCGGGCGGCGGGTGCGTCCGAGCGGACGAACAGGCTCGCCGATGCTGTGGTCTGACGGGCGCCTGGTCGAGGGCGGCACCCTCCCCTTCGCCATGGCCGACCGCGGCCTGCTGCTCGGCGACGGGGTGTTCGACACGGCCCTCGGCGTCCAGGGCCGGGTCGCGTTCGAGGCCGCCCATGTCGACCGCCTCACCGCCGCGGCGGCGGCGCTCGGCTTCGTTGTCGACCGCGCGCCGATCATCGAGGCGATGCGGGCGCTCGCCGGCACCGTGCCGCTCGCGGCGATCCGCACCACGCTGACCCGCGGCCCCGGCCCGCGCGGCCTCGCCCCGCCGCCCGAGCCGGCGCCGCTCCTGTTCGGCAGCGCGGCGCCGGCCCGCGCGGCCCTGTTCTTCGCGCCCCTGCGCCTGACGTTCACGTCGATCGCCCGCAACGACACCTCGCCGACCGCGCGCCTCAAGACGCTCGGCTATCTCGACGCGGTGCTCGCCGCCCGGGACGCGCAGGCGCAAGGCTTCGACGAGGCCCTGTTCCTCAACACGAAGGGCCGCGTGGCCTGCGCCGGGACCGGCAATCTTTTCGCGGTTTCCGAGGGGACGCTCGTCACACCGCCGCTGGAGGACGGCGTGTTGCCGGGCATCGTCCGGGCCGAGATTCTCTCGAAGATCGCGCCAGACCTCGGCCTCGCGGTCGAGGAGCGCCCTCTCCTGCCCGCCGATCTGGAGGCCGCGGAGGCTGTGTTCGTCACCAACTCCCTGCGCCTGCTCGCGCCCGTGTCGGCGCTCGGTGCGCGGGCCTATGACAGCGCCGGGCATCCGGCCCTTCAACGTCTGTGCGGGGCGGTTCGGGCAGCGGTGGCGGAGGCGTGCGGGATCGAGGCGGAGGCGCTCGACCCGTGATCCGGGATCCGGTGATGCCTGGACGTCAGGCGAGCGAGGCGAGGTCGCCGCTGGCGATGCGACCGACCCCGGCCCGCGCCATCGCCTCCCAGGCCCGCGCCAGCGAGCCGTCGAGATCGATGCCCCGCACGGCATCCTCGACCACGAGAACCTCGAACCCGGCTCGGCGCGCGTCGAGGGCGCTCCAGAGGACGCAGAAATCGGTGGCGAGGCCGGCGAGGAACAGGCGGATCAGGCCGCGCTCGGCGAGATAGCCGCCGAGCCCGGTCCGGGTCCGGCGGTCGGCCTCCAGGAAGGCCGAGTAGCTGTCGATGCCGGGGTGGCAGCCTTTGCGGATCACCAGCTCGGCCCGCTCCGCCCTCAGATCCGCGGCCAGCTCGGCGCCGCGCGTGCCCTGCACGCAGTGCTCCGGCCAGAGCACCTGCTCGCCGTAATGCAGATCCGCGGTGTCGAAGGGCGCCTTGCCCGGATGGGTCGCGTGGAAGGAGGCGTGGCCGGGCGGGTGCCAGTCCTGGGTCAGGATGACGTGGGGCATGTGCGCCGCCAGCCGGTTGATCGGAGCGATCACCGCATCGCCGTCGGGCACGGCGAGCGCCCCGCCGGGCAGGAAATCGTTCTGCACGTCGATCACCAGCAGAACGTCGGTGCTTGGGAGAGGCATGGCAAGTCCGGGGGTTCCGAGGGATGCGTTCCTCGGCGGGTCCGGGCGGCGCCCGGAACCCCTGTGTCCTAGGATCGGCGGATCACGGCGTCATCACCGTCGCGCCCGTCGTCTGCCGCCCGGCGAGGTCGCGGTGGACCTGCGCCGCGTCGGCGAGCTTGGCCCGGGCATGGATCGGGATCTTCACCGCCCCGCTCGCGACCACCTCGAACAGCTCGGCGGCGTTGGCGTCGAGGCTCTCGCGGGTGGCGATGTGGGTGAACAGCGTCGGGCGGGTGGCGTAGAGCGAGCCCTTGGCGGCGAGGATGCCGATGTCGAACGCGTCGATCGGCCCGGACGACGAGCCGAAGCTCGCGAAGATGCCGAAGGGCTGCAGGCAGTCGAGGGAGGCGGGGAAGGTCGCCTTGCCGACGCCGTCATAGACCACCGGCACGCCCCTGCCCCCGGTGATCTCCTTCACCCGGGCAGCAAAATCCTCGTCGCGATAGAGGATGACGTGGTCGCAGCCGTGTTCGCGGGCGAGCTCCGCCTTCTCGGCCGATCCGACGGTGCCGATCACGGTGGCGCCGAGATGCTTGGCCCATTGCGTGGCGATGAGGCCGACGCCGCCGGCGGCGGCGTGGAACAGGATCGTGTCGCCCCGCTGCACCCGGTAGGTCCGGCGCAGCAGGTACTGCGCCGTGAGCCCCTTCAGCATCATCGCGGCGGCGGTCTCGTCGGAGATCGCATCGGGCACGTGGACGACGCCCTTGGTGTCGACGACGACCTCCTCGGCATAGGTGCCGGTGGCGCCGGCATAGGCGACGCGCTCGCCGAGGCGGAAATCGGTCACGCCCTCGCCGAGCGCGTCGACCACGCCCGCGCCCTCCTTTCCGAGGGTGAAGGGGAGCGAGGGCGCCTTGTAGGCGCCGGAGCGGAAGTAGATGTCGATGAAGTTGACGCCGACGGCGGTCTGGCGGACGCGGATCTGGCCCGGACCCGGCTCGGGCGAGGGCACGTCCTCGTAGACCATCGCCTCCGGCCCGCCATAGGCATGCACCCGGATCGCCTTCATCGCGTTCTCCCGCGTTCTGAATGCCTCTCGACATTCCCGCCGCGCCGTCGCCGAGGAAGGCGATCGGGTCATCGGCCGGGCGTCTCGCGAGGCGCTTCGAGTCTCGAACTTCGGGCGAGATATCGGTCCGGCGGCGACAAGCAAGGGGCAGGCGCCGTCACCTCGGGCGCTTATGCCCGAAGCACACCGGCCGGCACAGGGACAGGGGGGTTGGAAGGGACTTGGAAGAGGCTCGGAGCAGTGCCTTGCCGGGGGCCCTCGCCCGTCAGCCCTCCCGCACCGCGACCTGCATGCCCATGCCCGACAGACAGCGCTCGATGCGCTCGGTGAGTTCCGGCGTCAGCTCGCGCACGTGGACGTGCAGGGTCCCGGTATCTTCCGGGCGCACGGTCACCCGGTAGCGCAGCCCCTCGTCCTCCATCTGGCGCAGCAGGTTGCCGCTCGCCGTGGTCATCGCCGTGATGTGCTGCTCGACCAGTTCGGGTTTCATCATCCGCGGCCACCCTGCCCGTCCACCCCGTTCCGCCGGGACGGGGAGACGCCCCCATTCCCCTCGCGCGGCGGCTGGCCGTTGTGGACGGGAGGAAACAGCCGCGCGAGCCCCCGCGCGACCCCCGAGAGAACGGGATCGAAGGCGGATTCGAGCCGTGTCCGTCCGGTTTCCGGCTGCGAGGTGATGAATGGCTTCATGGAACGCCCCCCTCGGACGTCAATATTCGTTCAGGCTCCCGGAGAGTGCGGCGTGAGCGCGCAGTTCTCTCAACATAGGTTGGCAATGCGGCGGGGGGGATTTGGTTTCATTACGCTCCGATCCATTCGCGATCGAATGCTCCCTCGCCCTCCGAACCTTCCGGGCGGGCGCTCGACGCGAGCCACCCCGCCGTCCTCCCGCCTCACAGGCCGGGCAGGCGCCCGCGCGGGCGCCTGCCCGCCCGGCGCGACGTTCGAGCGGCGATGCCGGTGCCCTCGTATGCTCGCGGACACGCTCCCCGGCGCGCCGGCACCCGGCGGCAGGACCATCGCTCCTCACGGCACCCGCCCCGGACCCTTCCGCCGCACTTGACCCCGCGCCTGCCGCACCTCTGTAGAGGGCCGGTCTTCGATCTTCGCCCCGAGGAGACTTCAATGGGCACTTCAAGGAGGCTCCCGTCGTGACGGTCCCGGTGCAGACCCCCACCGCCGCCTCGCCGCCGCGCTTTGCCGTGGCGGTGGTGGGGGCCGGGGCGGCGGGACTCGCCGCCGCCCTGGCGCTGGCCCGCGACGGGGTCGAGACCGCGCTCGTCGGACGGCACGCGCCGGTGGCGGACGGGCGCACCGTGGCCCTGCTCGACGGCTCGGTGCGCTTCCTCACGGTGCTCGGCGCCTGGCCCGAGATCGCCCCGCACGCCAATCCGCTGGCCGAACTCCAGATCGTCGACGACACCGGCAGCCTGTTCCGGCCGCCGCCCGCCCGCTTCTCGGCCTCCGAGATCGGCCTCGACGCCTTCGGCTGGAACGTCGAGAGCGCCCGCCTCGTCGAGACCCTGCGCGGTCAGGCCCGCACCACGCCGGGCCTGACCCTGTTCGAGGCGGATTCGGCCGGGATGCGCCTTGAGCAGGGCGCCGCCGTGCTGGACCTGGAGGACGGGCGCCGGCTCGCCGCGCAACTCGTCGTCGGCGCCGACGGCGGTCGCTCGCCGCTGCGGGCAGCCTCGGGGTTGCGCACGCGCGAATGGTCCTACCCGCAGGCGGCGCTCACCACCCTGCTCGCCCACGAGCGGCACCACCGCGACATCTCCACCGAGTTCCACACCCGCAACGGGCCCTTCACTCTCGTGCCGCTCCCCGGCGGCCACCGCTCCAGCCTCGTCTGGGTCACGGCCGAGCGGGCGGCCAAGCGTCTCTCCGGCCTCGACGATGCCGATCTCGCCGGCGCGGTCGAGCATCAGGCCCGCTCGATGCTGGGCGCCATGCGGATCGACGGACCGCGCGGGCTCGTGCCGATGCGCGGTCTCTCGGTGGACCGCCCGGTCGCCGACCGCCTCGCCCTGATCGGCGAGGCCGCCCACGTCTTCCCGCCGATCGGGGCGCAGGGGCTCAATCTCGGCCTGCGCGACGCGGCGGCCCTGCGGGACGCGGTGTTCTCCGCCCGCGAGGCGAACCGCGATCCCGGCGCGCCGGGATCGCTCGCCGGGTTCGGGCGGTCGCGGGGCGTCGATGCGCGCCTGCGCGGCGCGGCGGTGGACCTGCTCAACCGCTCGCTGCTCACCGATCTTCTGCCCGTCGATGCCTTGAGGGGGCTGGGGCTCCTCACCCTCGCAGCCCTTCCGCCGCTGCGCCGCCTCGTGATGCGCGAGGGCGTGCAGCCGCGCCTCGGCGCCCCCAGCCTCATGCGCTGACGCTTCCGGACGTTCGGGGGCAGCCGCGGAACGCGGCCGGCCCCTTGGGAGGAATCACAAGAAGTCGCCGTAGAGATCGACCGCCTCGAAGCCGCGCGGCGCCAGTCGCTCGGCGAGCACGCGGCGGTGGCAGCGGGCGGGGTCGCGCTCGAAGCAGAGCAGGCAGACCGGCCGCTCGGCTGCCAGCTCCGCCAGGGCGTCGAGGGCGAGTCCACCATCGGCGGTATCGAGCACCTCCTCGCAATAGATCCGGCGCATCAGGCCGGCATCGTGGGCGCGGGCCGCCTCGCGTCCGGATTTCGGCGTGCCGAGGCTGCGGAAATGCTCGTAGCCGAGCCCGGCCTCCGCGAGCCCCGCCTTCAGGGCGCCCTTCGAGAAGCCGCGCTTGCGCGAGTTGGCCACCGCGCGCACGTCGGCGAGCACGGCCACGTCCGCCGCCTTCAAGGCGGCGTGCAGGCGGTCCGGCGACAGGCCTTCGTATCCGATGGTGAACAGAGTCTTGCGCATCGCGGGCTCAGGGAAAATTCAGGATCGGCAAGGTTTTAGATGGGGGCGGCCCGGCCATCGGACAGACCTGCCGGGGCCTATGTGCCTGCGGCGCAACGCCTTCCGGAATTCCGCCGCAATGCCAGCAAAGTTCTGTTAACCCGATCAAGGGCATCGAATACCCATTGAAGTCGCACGCGAGAAGTGGCGGGCCGTCGATGTCGCTGGACACCGAATTTACCTCGAGGCGCGCACCGGCTCCGCGCCGTTGGCTCAAGCGCGGGTTCGCCGCCCTGATGCTCTCCGGGCTCGCCGCCTGCGCCGCGCAGAACGACTTCTACCCCACCAAGGGCGACGTGAAGCCCCATCCCGGGGTGGCGCGGGCCAAGAGCCACCCGATCCAGGGCATCGACATCTCGAAATGGCAGGGGCCGATCAATTGGGCCTCGGTCAAGTCGGCCGGCACGCAGTTCGCCTTCATCAAGGCGACGGAGGGCGGCGACCACGTCGACGAGCGCTTCCGCGAGAACTGGGACGGGGCGGGCCGGGCCGGCGTGCCGCGGGGGGCCTACCACTTCGTGTTCTGGTGCCGCTCGGCCGAGGACCAGATGGCGTGGTTCAAGCGCAACGTGCCGAACGATCCGACCGCCCTGCCCCCGGTGCTCGACGTGGAGTGGAACGGGCACTCGGCCAAGTGCCCGAAGAAGCTGCCCAAGGCCCAGGCGCTCGCCATGATCCAGTACATGCTGGACGAGATGGAGTCCTACACGGGCAAGCGGCCGATCATCTACACGGACATCACCTTCCACAAGGACGTCCTCGAGAACGAACTGCCCGATTACCCGCACTGGGTCCGCTCCACGGCGGCCGAGCCCGAGCAGCGCTTCGCCAACCGCAAATGGATGCTCTGGCAGTTCACCTCGACCGGCCGCGTGCCCGGCGTGCGCGGCGACGTCGACCGCAACGCCTTCTACGGCAGCCCGACCGAGTGGGCCTCGTTCCTCGCCACGGACTGCGATCCGCGCGAACACCGGCGCCTGTCGAGCCAAGGCCTCTGCACCGGCAAGTAAGCGCCCGGCCCGCGGGCGAAATCCGCATCCGCGATCCCGAAGCGGACCGACCGGATCGGTGACGAGCCCGGTCGGCGGGTCGGATCAAGCGACCAATCGGCGTAAGTCGAGCGAGCCGATTGGCCGAGCGCGATCCGTGTTGGGCTGAGGGCTGCCCAGGTCAGAGCATCTTATGTTATGTTGCCTTTCGGCATGCTTCCGTAGTGAGGCAGAGCACGACTTGGCCCCGATCTGGATTTTTTGAGATTCGACGGTGAGTCTGTCTACTTGTAGACAGACTGCGCGCCGAGCGTTGCGCTAGGAGCCCCTCGGCGACCCTTACGGACTTCGAGTTGTACATGCCTTCGGCCACAGAGCGCTGCTTCGAAGGCAACCTGCTCCTGAAATGCCTGAGTCCCGAGGATCGCGGCCTGCTTCTGCCCGACTTGGAACGGCAGGAGTTCCAGCGCGGCGACACCCTGTTCGCCGCCGGCCGCGAGGTCGACTTCATCAGCTTCCCCCTCGATCAGACCGTCGTCACCCTGCTGATCTCGATGATCGACGGGCGCAGCGCCGAGACCGCCACGATCGGCCGGGAGGGGGCGGTCGGGGGCGTGGTCAGCAACGGCGGCCTGCCGGCCTCGACCCATGCCCTGATCCAGATCGCCGGTCCGATCCTGCGGATGGAGTCGGTGCGGCTCCAGGAGGCCAAGCGGCGCTCGGAATCCCTGCGCAACCTCTTCACCCGCTACTCCGACTGCCTGCTCGCGCAGGTGCTGCAATCGGTCGCCTGCAACGCCCTCCACCCGATCGAGGAGCGCTGCCTGCGCTGGCTCCTGACGCTTCAGGACCGGCTCGACAGCAACGTTCTGCCGATCACCCAGGAATCGCTGGCCGCGATGCTCGGCGTGCAGCGCACCTATCTCACCCGCATCCTGCGGATGCTGCAGCAGCAGGGATTGATCGAGGTCGGGCGCGGGCGGATCACCATCGTCAACCGGGCGGCGATCGAGGAGGTCGCCTGCGAGTGTCATGCCTGCGTGAAGCGCCATTACGAGACCGTGCTCGGGGCGGTCTACAGCCCGGCCGGGCGGCTCGTCGCGATCGAGCCGCCCGCCTAGGCTCTCAGGGCGACCGGACACCTCGGATTTTCCATCACGATTTTCCATCGGGAAGCACGACGATCCCGGCAGACGTCTTGTGCCCGAACCGACACCGATGCACCATCGCCACCGTCCGGATCGCCGGTCACCGCAGGCGGCTCCAGGGGAAGGGCGCCGCGATCGCCCGGCTCGCCGGGCTCGTCCTCGCTGGGTTCGTCCTTGCCGGGTCCGTCCATGAGCCGACTGCCCGACGATCTCGCAACCTCCGGTGAGGCCGAGCGGCTGGCCGTTCTGGCCCGCTACGGCATTCTCGACACCCCGCCCGAGGACGCCTTCGACGATGCCGTGGCGCTGGCCGCCCAGCTCTGTGCCGCGCCGATCGCCCTGATCGGCCTGCTGACGAGCGACCGGCAATGGTTCAAGGCGCGGCTCGGCTTCGCACCGGCCGAGATCGGGCTCGACCGTTCGCTCTGCGTCCACACGCTGGCCGGACGCGACGTCCTGACCATCGCCGACCTCGCCGCCGACCCGCGCACCCGCACCAACCCCCTCGTCGCGGACGAGCCCCGGATGCGCTTCTATGCCGGGGCGCCCCTGGTGACCCCGGAGGATGTGGCGATCGGCACGCTGTGCGTGCTCGACACCACTCCCCGGCCGGAGGGCCTGAGCGCCGCACAGGCGGCGGGCCTGAAGGCGCTGGCCCGAACGGCGATGACGCAGCTCGAACTGCGCCGGGGCATCGCGGACCGGAAGACCGAGGCCGCGATCCTGGCCGATAGCGAGCTGCGCCTGCGGCTCGCGGTCGAGGCGGCCGGCGTCGGCATCTTCGACTACGACCTCGTGGCGGGCACCCTCGCCTGGGACGGGCGCACCCGCGCGCTGTTCGGGGTCGGGCCGGACGAGGCCGTGAGCTACGCCGGCACCTTTCTGGCCCGCCTCCACCCCGAGGACCGGGCGCGCACCGACGCCGCCGTGCGGGCGGCCCTCGACCCCGACGGGCCCGGCCTGTTCGACGCGACCTACCGCACGATCACGCGTGCCGGCACGGCGATCACCTGGGTCGCGGCCCGCGGCACGCTCGTGGTCGAGCAGCATGGCGGCGTGAGACGGGCGCGGCGCCTCGTCGGCACGGTGCGCGACGTGACCGCCGAGCGCGCGGCGCAGGCCGCCATCGCCGCGACCGAGGAGCGCTACCGCCTCGTCACCCGCGCCACCAACGACGCGATCTGGGACTGGGACCTCGTCGCCGACCACGTGCTGTGGAACGAGGCGCTGCAGGCCGCCTATGGCTGGGCGCCGGAGACGGTCGAGCCGACCGGCCGATGGTGGCTCGACCATGTCCATCCCGAGGACCGCGCCCGGGTCGAGGCGGATATCCGCCGCGTCATCGACGGCGACGGTCAGGACTGGCGCCACGAATACCGGTTCCGCCGTGCCGACGGCGCCTATGCCGACGTGCTCGACCGCGGCTCGATGGCGCGCGGGCCCAACGGCACGCCGCTGCGGATGATCGGCGCCATGCTGGACCTGACCGAGCGCAACCGTGCCGCCGCCCAGCTGCGGGCGGTGGTCGAGAGCGCCAATATCGGCATCGTGCAGATCGATCCGCGCACCATGGTCGCGCTGGAGGCCAACCCGAAGCTCTGCGCGATCTGGGGGGCGGAGGAATCCGACATCGTCGGGCATTCCATCGCCAAATGGACGCCGGAGGCGGATGCGGCGGAGCGCGACGATCTGCACCGCCGGCTCGCCGCGGGCGAGATCGTGCGCGAGACGCTGGAGAAGCGCTACCGTCGCAAGGACGGGCGGCTGATCTGGGGCCGGGTCAACCTCGTCTCGCAGCTGCGCGGCGAGGCGATCCGGGCCACGGCGATGATCGAGGACATCACCGCCGAGAAGGCGGCCGAGGCGCGTCAGACGGCGCTGATCGAGCTCGGCGACGGCTTGCGCGACGCCGCCGGACCCGCGGAGATCCGCGGGATCGCGGCCCGGATCCTCGGGCGCATCCTCGGCCTGTCGCAGGCGGGATACACGGCCGTCGATGCCGCCGGCGGTCTCGCGATCGGGCGCGAGATGCCCGGCGGGCGGGCGGATCCCGCGCCGTATCCGGCCACGCTCGCGCGGCTGCGCGGCGGCACGATCCTGGCGGTGGCCGACCTGGCCGCCGATCCGGGCCTCGCGCCGGACGCGGGCGGCTACGCGGCCGTCGGCGCCCGCGCCCTGGTCGGCGTGCCGCTGATGCGGCGGGGCGACCTCGTCGGCCTCGTCTACGCCCACGCCGCCGAACCGCGGGCCTGGGACGCGGGCGAGATCGATTTCGTCCGCGAGGTCGCCGGGCGGGTCTCCGTGTCGCTCGCCCGCATCCAGGCCGAGGAGCAGCAGCGCTTCCTCAACCGCGAGCTGAGCCATCGCCTGAAGAACACCCTGACCATGGCCCAGGCCATCGCCTCGCAGACCCTGCGCAACGCCACCGACATCGCCGCGGTGAAGGAGGCGCTGGTGGCCCGGCTGGTGGCGCTCGGCAAGGCGCACGACATCCTGCTCTCGGGCGAGGGCGAGGGGGCGGCGCTGGAGGCGGTCATCGCCGGCGCGCTGGCGATCCACGACGACGGCGAGCCGGGCCGCATCCACTTGTCCGGCCCGGCCCTGGAGGTCGGCCCGAAGGCCGCCCTGTCGCTGGCGCTGATGATCCACGAACTCGCCACCAACGCCGCCAAGTACGGCGCCTTCTCGATGCCGGGCGGGCGCGTCGGCATCGCGTGGACCGTCTCGCAGCTGCGCTGGCGTGACGACGCGCCGGACGAGGGGCAGGAGGAGCCGGACGAGGAGCCGGACGAGGGACAGGAGGCCGAGCCGGTCGTGACCCTGACCTGGGCCGAGAGCGGCGGACCCCCGGTGACCGTCCCCACGCGCAAGGGCTTCGGCTCGCGCCTGATCGAGCGCGGATTCTCGGGCGCGGTCGGCGGCCAGACCCGGATGACCTACGCCCGCGAGGGCGTGACCTGCCGGATCAGGGCGCCCCTGAAAGGTCTCCTCGAAAAAGAATAGAGCGAAAAGCGGGGGCGCGGGGCAACGAACGGGCCGCTCGCCGCTTGTCGGCAGGACGCCCCAGGCGCGCTCCAAGGACATCCGGGAAGCCTCATGGATCTGCCCGCCTCTCCTGCCCCGCACAACGGCGTGCGGCTGCTGGCTCTCGTCGTGGAGAGCGAGACGGGTCTTCGCATCGAAACCGCCGATCGGCTGGCCGAAGCGGGCTTCGAGGTGCTGGAGGCCTGGAGCGCGGCGACCGCGCTGCGCGAGATCGCGCGCCATGCGAGGATCCGCCTCGTCGTCGTCGATGCCGACCTGCCGGGGGCCGAGGCCCGATTCGCCCTGGTCCACGAAATCGCCCGGCACCGGCCGGACCTGTGCCTCATCGCCCTCTCGGCCGGCCCCGCCCCCGGCCCCGGCACCCTGCCGGAGGGCGTGCGGTTCGCCGCGAAGCCGCTCGGTCCGGCGCTCGCGCGGGCGGTATGGGATGCATTGGAGCATCGCCCCGAAGGTGACGGCCGGCTTTAGGAAAGCCATGCGAAAACAAGGGGCTGGCCCGTCGACCGCGGTCCGATGTCCAGGACGAGGCCCGGAGGCTGCCAAGCCGCAGCGTCAACCGATTTTCCAGGAATCGGGAAGCGGGGCGAGGTCCGGCTCGACCCAGTCCCGCCGCGCGCGTGCGCTCGACAGCGTCTCCCGATGCCAGTGGGACAGCAGCCAATCCCGGTGAGCGAGGGGCGAGAGCATCACAGATCGAAGCACGCGATGGAGCGGCACATCCGCCCCGTGGTCGCGCAAGACGCCGGCGGCGGCGCGGAGCGAGGCCAGCGTGATCGTGTGATGATAGCCACTCGTCTCGGTGTTCGCCGTGCCGGTTGCCTCGTTATACGCCGTGATCAGCCGCCGGATCCGCTCCGGGGCCGTCAGGCTCGGCCGGTGCCGCAACAGCCAGAGCGCCATCGCGTAGTGACCCGCATGCGTCCATTCCGGCCGCGGCAGGCTTCGATCAAGGAAGGCCGAGGTGAACCGTTCGATCGAGCTGTCGTCGGAGAGCATGATTGCCGATCGTCCTTTGTTTGAGGCCTGACCGGCATGAAAAACCCCGCCGATCGGGCGGGGTTGAGAGCAGCGTCGCGATTCTGAGACCCGGCTTTACCGGTAACTCGGATCGCCCGCGCGCACGAACGCCGCCGGATGACGGCGGGCTTGCGGCCGATGCGGGCGGAGCGTCCTGCACATGCCGTCCTGTCTATCGGTTGCTCGGCCTCCCTTCAATGCGCGGCTTGCGTTTCGAGGCGCCGAACGCGGGGTCACACGCTTCCAGGCACCTTCCGCGCGCTTGCCACCGTCGTTCCGGTGAAGTGCAGCAGGACCCAGGAGCCACCCGTGCGGCGTCGCCGAAGCAGGGCGTCGAGGCCGGTCAGGGAGCGCACGCCTCCGGCGGCCCTCGCTCAGCCTGCCCGGACGCTTCGGTCATTCCGCCGGCACGCCTGCGCCCGTCCCATCCGCCTTCCTCGCCCCTGCCGCTTCGGCCCCCTCCCGCCGCAGCCGCTCGGCGGCAACGTAGAAGACCGGGGTGACGAACAGGGTCAGGATCGTGGCGACCAGCAGTCCGCCGATCACCACCGTGCCCATGGAGAGGCGGGCATTCGCCCCCGCGCCGCTGGCGATGGCGAGCGGCACCGAGCCGAGGATGAAAGCGAACGACGTCATCAGGATCGGGCGCATGCGCATCCGCGTGGCGTGCTGGGCCGCCTCCAGCGCGCCCTCCCCCCTGGCGCGCAGCTCCTCGGCGAAGGAGACGAGCAGGATCGAGTTCTTGGCGGCCAGGCCGACGAGGAGCAGCAGGCCGATCTGGCCGAACACGTCGAGCGGCATGCCGCGCAGAGCCAGGAACCCGACCGCTCCGAAGATGGCGAGCGGTGTGGCGAGCAGGATCACCAGCGGCAGCCGCAGGCTCTCGTACTGCCCGGCCAGGAAGCAGAAGATCATGAACACGCCGAGGCCGAAGATCAGCGGCGCGACGTTGCCGGCGATCTTCTCCTGATAGGCGATCTCGGACCACTCGATCGAGGTGTTGCGCGGCAGATCCTCCGCCAGCTCCTCGATCGCCGCGATCACCGTGCCGGAGCTGGAGCCGGGGGCGACCGTCACCGCCACCTCGATCGCCGGATAGGTGTTGTAGGACAGGACCGCCGTCGGACCCGTCGTGAACTTCGCCTGGACCAGGGAGCCGAGGCGTACGGGCTCGCCTTGCGCGTTGAGGACGGTGAGCGCCTCCAGATCCTGGAACAGGCGCCGCCCGGAGGCGTCGCTCTGGACATAGACCTGGTAGACGAAGCCGAAGCGGTTGAAGAGATTGACGAAGCTCGATCCGACATAGGTGCCGAGCGCCTCGAACAGCCGCGCCAGCGGCACGCCGAGCTGCTCGGCCTTGGCCCGGTCGATGTCGAGGCGGAGCTGCGGCACGCCCCAATCGGTGGTCGGCGTCGCGCTCGACACGCCCGGCAGGGCCCGGATCCGCTCGATGAAGTCGTTGGCCGTCCGCGCCAGTCCGAGGCCGCCGTTGCCGGAGCGGTCCTGGATCTCCAGGGTCAGGCCGCCGCGGGAGCCGAGCCCCGGCAGCGGCGAGGGGTTGGCGATGCGCACCTGCCCGTCGGGATCGTGCCGGAAGCGCTCCTCCATGTCGCGGATCAGGTCGTCGACCGTGGTCTTGCGCGCGTCCCAGGGCTTCATCACGGGGATGTTGAAGCCGTAGAACGGGGCGACCGTGTCGGCGAGGAAGCTGCGCCCGCTGACGCCGATGGTGTGATCGACGTCGTCCCGGGCACGCAGCGCCGCGCCGAAGCGGGCATTCATCGCCTCCGTCCGCTGCACCGAGGCGCCGAGCGGCATCGCGACCTCGGCATAGAGATAGCCCTGGTCCTCGTCCGGCACGAAGCCGGTCGGGCGCTGCATCAGGAGCATGACCGTGGCACCGGCAAACAGCGCGAACACGACGAGCGTCGGGATGACGTGGCGGGCGAGCCATCCGATCGCGCCGGCGACGAAGTCGGCCGCCCGCTCCAGGGCGCGGTTGAACCAGTCGAGCGGCTTGCGCCACCAGCGCGTCCTCTCGTGCCCGTCCGCCTGTCCCTCCTTGGCATGGGGCTTCAGCAGCAGGCCGCACAGGGCCGGCGTCAGGGTCAGCGAGACGACCGCCGAGATCAGCACCGAGATGGCGATGGTGAGCGCGAACTGGTTGTAGAGCTGCCCCGTGAGGCCGGGGATGAAGGCCACCGGCACGAACAGGGCGGCGAGCACCAGCGTCGTCGCGATCACGGGGCCGCCGATCTCGTTGACCGCCTCGCGGGAGGCGGGCTTCGGCTCCATCCCCTCGGCCATCAGCCGCTCGGTGTTCTCGACGACGATGATCGCGTCGTCCACCACGAGCCCGACCGCGAGCACGAGGCCGAGCAGGCTCAGCGTGTTGAAGGAGAAGCCGAGCAGCGCCATCGGCCCGAAGGTGCCGATCAGCGCGATCGGCACGGCGATGGTCGGGATCAGCGTGGCGCGCCAGTTCTGCAGGAACAGGTAGGTGACGACCGTGACGATGAGGATCGCCTCGAGCAGGGTTCGCACCACCTCGTAGATCGCCTCCTTGACGAACTCGGTCGAGTCGAGGGCGATGGTGTAGTGCAGCCCCGGAGGAAAGCGCTTGGCGAGATCCGCCATGGTCTCGCGCGTCCCGTTCATCACCTCGACCGCGTTGGCGTCGGGGTTCTGGAAGATGCCCAGCGTCGCCGAGGGCTTGCCGTCGAAGTTCGAGGTGACGCCGTACTGCTCCGAGCCGAGTTCCACCCGCGCCACGTCGGAGACGCGCACCACCGAGCCGTCGGGGTCGGCCCTCAGGACGATGTTGCCGAACTCCTCCGGCTTCATCAGCCGGCCCTTGGTGACGAGCTGCAGCTCGAACGGGGTGGCGCGGCCCATCGGCAGCTTGCCGAGGGAGCCCGTGGTCACCTGCGCGTTCTGCGCCTGGACCGCCTGGAGCACCGTCTCGGTCGAGAGGGAGAGCGCCTCCATCCGGGCCGGGTCGAGCCAGATGCGCATGGCGTAGCGCATGTTGGAGAAGTTCAGGATGCGGCCCATGCCGGTGACCCGGCGCAGGGGCTTGATGACCTGGGTCTCGGCGTAGTTGGCCAGGAACAGCTCGTCGAAACCGGTGCCCTCGTCGGCGTAGAGCACGACGTTGCCGAGCCGCTGGCGCGACGACTTCTGGATCTCCAGCCCTTGCGCCCGCACCGCTTCCGGCAGCTTCGCCTCGGCGCGGCTCGAGCGGGTCAGCACTTCCGCCGCGGCGGCGTCGAGGTTCGAGCCGACCTCGAAGGTGGCGTCGAGCGAGACGCTGCCGTCGGTCGATGAGGTCGACTGGATGTAGATGAGGTTGGGCGCGCCGTTGATCTCCTGCTCCAGCGGGATCGCGATCGATTCGTAGGCCTGCTGGGCCGAGGCGCCGGGATAGGTCGCCTGGATGTTGATGATCGGTGGGGCAATCTCGGGATACTGCGCCACCGGCAGCGTCAGCCCGGCGACGAGGCCGATCACCGTGATGAGGACGGAGATCACGCCCGCGAGGATCGGCCGGTCGACGAACGTGGCGAACATTCGAGGGGCCGCCTCCGAAAATTCAACGGGGCCGTGAAGGACCCGCGTGCAACGTCTTGAGACTCCGCGTGTTCCCTCCGGTGCCGCGCCCGGAACGGGCCGGGCGGCCGGCCCCCGTCCCGCTCTCGGAGAACCGATCTCGTGCGCCAAGGCGTCGGCTTCGTCATCACCGGTCTCGTCGTCGGCGCGCTCGGGATCGCCGCGGGCGCGTGGTGGGGGGCGGGGCACCCGATTCCCGGCTTCCTCGCCCATCACTTCAAGGTGGCGAGCCGCGGCGACACGAAGCGCACCAGGGAGGAGCCGCGGCTGGCGGTGAGGGCGGTGCGCGTCAGCGCCCAGGAGGTGCCGGTCGCCTTCGAGTATACCGGCACCATCGTCTCGCCCCGCGACGCCGCCCTGCAGGCGCGGGTGACCGGCTTCGTGGTGGAGCGCCCGTTCGAGCCCGGCGGCCACGTGAAGAAGGGGCAGGTGCTGTTTCGCATCGACTCGCGCCCGTTCGAGGTCGCCCTCAAATCGGCCGAGGCGCTGCGCGACCAGGCCAAGGCCGCCGTCGAGTTCGCCCGGGCCGAGGTCAACCGCACCGAGCAGCTCGCCGACAAGGGCTTCGCCACGGAGCAGCGCGCCCAGCAGAACCAGTCGAACCTCGCCACCGCCACCGCCAAGCTCGACGAGGCGGAGGCCGCCATCGCCCGCCAGCGGCTGAACCTCGAATACGCGGTGATCCGCGCGCCCTTCGACGGGCGCTCCAGCCTGTCCATGGCCAATATCGGCGACATGGTGATCGAGAACCAGACCAACCTCGTCTCCGTGGTCCAGGTGAACCCGATCGACGTGCAGATGGCGCTCTCCTCCGAGGATGCGGAGGCCGTCCGGGTCGCTCAAGGAGAGGGACGGGTGAAGGTGCAGCTCCTCGACGTGGGGCGCGAGCCCGTGCGCGAGGCCACGATCTACCGGCTCGACAACCGCTTCGATCCCCGCACCGGACGCCGCCTGATCCAGGCTTGGCTCGACAACGCGGACGAGCGCTACCTGCCCGGCCGCTTCGTCCGCTCGCGCATCGAGGTCGGCCGGCAGGAGCGCCTCTTGGTGCCGACGGTCGCGCTCTCGGCCCAGCTCGATCAGCAGGTGGTCTGGACCGTGGACGAGACCGGCACCGTTCACATGACCGCGATCGAGGTCGGCGACGTCTACGGCGACAACACCGCCGTGCTCAAGGGCCTCAAGCCCGGCACGCTGGTCGTGACCGACCATCTCCAGAGCATGCGCCAGAACCTCAAGGTCGAGCCGCGGGCCGGCGACGAGGTCAGCGCCGTGGGCAACACTCCCGCCCAGGGCGAGGCGCGGCACTGAGCTCCGTCCTGTGATCGCCGGATCCCGTGAGGCGCAAGGTCCTGATGGAACGCGCGTTCTGCCGACGGCGCGTATTCTACCCGGATGGTGCGGGAACCATAACGGGGTGAAAGTCTCGCACAGGTTCGGGCGACGACCTATGAAAGGCCGCGATCAGCCGGGGTCAAGGCTATGCAAGGTCAGCGTGTCACCGGTCGCGCCGAGAGCGCCGCGAACGATTGATCTCACACCGGAAGCCGTTCGAACGATGATGGTCGATACCAAGTATCTCGACGGATCGGCACTCTACGGCGACGATCTCGCGCCGGGGGAGATCGCGCGCTGGTACGCGCAGGAGGAGCAGGGCTTCTACCGGCTCGCGACCGAGGTCTACAAACTCGAAGCGTCCGGCTCCTACAGCTACGAGTACGATGCGCTCAACGCCTTCCACGGCTTCGACCGGCTGCGCGACCGCCGCTTCGACACCTGCGTCGCCCTGGGCTGCGCGGCCGGCGACGACGTCGCGCCGCTGGCCGACCGGGTGGAGCGCTTCATCGGGATCGAGCCCGCCGAGGAATGGTGGGGAGACCGTATCGGCGGACGCCCGGCCCGCTTCATCAAGCCGCTTCCCTCCGGCGACATCCCGCTGCCCGACGACGGTGCCGACCTGTTCGTGAGCCTGGGCGTGCTCCACCACATCCCCAACGTCTCGCACGTGCTCGCCGAGGCGCACCGCATCCTCAGGCCCGGCGGTCTCCTGGTCTTCCGCGAGCCGATCACCTCGATGGGCGACTGGACCCAGGCGCGCTACGGCCTGACCCGGAACGAGCGCGGCCTGCCGCTGCCGTGGCTGCACGACCGGCTCGACCGCATCGGCTTCGACATCGTGCGGGAGGCCCCCTGCATGACCAATGCGCTGGCGAAAATCGCGCGCAGGGTCGTTCCGGGCCATCTCTACGCCCGCCGGGGCTACGTCGCGCTCGACGCGGCGGTGAGCCGGATGCTCGCCTTCAACATCAGCTACCACCGCACGGCGTTCCTGAAGCGGATCGCCCCCTCGAACGTCTTCGTGATCGCCGCGAAGCGCTGAGGCCGTGCGGGCGGGGCGAGCGCGCCGCCCGCCCCCTCCCCCGTCACGCGGCCGTCACGCCGCCCGCACCTGGGCGAGAAAGCCGCCGACCTCCCGGCGCAGGGCCGTCGCCTGACGGGCGAGGTCGCTCGCCGCGTCGAGCACCTGACCGGAGCCGGTGCTGGCGTCGTCGGCGGTGCGGGCCACCCCCGCCACATCGTCCGAGGCGCGGCGCGTGCCCTGCGAGGTCTCGACCGTGGTGCGGGCGATCTCGGCGGTGGCCGCGCCCTGCTGCTCGACCGCGGCGGCGATGTCGCCGGAGATCCGCGACAGGTCGCGGATCGTGCGGGCGATGCCGGTGATCCCCGAGACCGAAGCGCCGGTGGCGGCCTCGATCTCGGCCATCCGCCCGGCGATCTCGTCGGTGGCCCGCGCCGTCTGGGCGGCGAGCCCCTTCACCTCGGCGGCAACGACGGCAAAGCCCCGCCCGGCCTCGCCCGCGCGGGCCGCCTCGATCGTGGCGTTGAGCGCGAGCAGGTTGGTCTGCCCGGCGATCTGCGAGATCAGGCCGACGATCTGGCCGATGCTGCTCGCGGCCGAGGCGAGGCGCTCGACCTCGCCGGCGGTGCGGGCGGCCTCCTCCTCGGCCGCGCTCGCCGCCAGCGCCGAGGAGCCGACCTGGGCCGAGATCTCGCGGATCGAGGCGGACAGCTCTTCCGTCGCCGCGGCGATGCCGTCGGAGGAGCGCGCCGCCTGCGCCGAGGCCTGCGCCGCCGAGGCGCTGAGCGACGAGGTCTGGCCCGCCGCCGTGCTCATCGCCCGCGCGGCGCCCTCCAGTTGCTGCGCGGCGGCCGAGACCGCCTCGACGATGCCGCCGACACGGGATTCGAAGCCGTCGGCCACCGCCATCATCGCCGCGTGCCGGCGGGCGGCTTCCTCCTCCGCGCCGCGCTCCTGCGCGGCGCGGATGCGGGCGCGCTCGGCCACGCTGTCGCGGAAGGCCAGCGCCGCGGCGGCGATGGCGCGCAGCTCGCCCGGACCCTTCACCGGGATCTCGACCTGCGTCTCGCCGCGCCCGATCGCGGTCAGCGCGCGGGCCATCCGGCTCAGGGGGCGGGCGATGGCCGAGCCGAGGCCGAAGGCCAGCGCCACCGAGAGCAGCAGGGTGGCGAGCGCCGCCCCGGCCCAGAGCAGCACGGTGCGCTCGGCCTGGGACCGGGCCGCCCCCGCTTCCCGCGCCAGGGCGGCCGTCAGACGGTCCTCGATGCCCTTCAACCCGTCGATGCGTTGGGTGGCGAGCCGGAACCAGCCCTTGGCGTCGCTGAAGGCGGGGACCTGGCCCGGCGCCGTGTCGAGGGCGAGGCTGCGGATCCGGGCGACCTCACGGGCGGCCTCCGCCGCATTCGCCGCATCGAGCGCGGCGATCTCGTCCGCGGACCCGGCGGCGCGGAACAGCCCCTCGAACGTCGCCTGGTCCGAGGCCAGCCCGGTGAGCCGGCGCAGGCCCGCGAGGTCGATCGCGCCCGCGGCGAACACGGCGGAGGCGGCCGCCCGCTCCTGGCCGGCGAACTCCTTGAGCGAGAGGAAGGCGGACAGGGCGGAAACCCGGGCGCCGATGGCCGGATCGGCGGCGATCTGCGCCACTCCGCGCACGACCCCGAGGGCGTCCGCGATGATGCCGGAATAGGTCGCGAGGTTGGCCGGCACGCTCGCCTCCAGCCGATCCACCGCGCCGCGATGACGCTCGATCCCGCCGAGCTTTTTGCGCAGGGTCGCCGCCTTGCCCGCGAAATCTGCATCCGCGCCTGCTCCGGCGGCTTCGAGATCGCTCACGAGGACGTCGCGCGCCGCGTCCGTCAGCCGGCGCTGCGCGGCAAGTTCCGGGGCGAACTGGCTGCCCTTCGAGCCGAGATAGAGGCTGGAGGCGCCGCGCTCCTTCTGCGCCTCGTGGACGAAGGCGCCGATCCGGACCGACAGGTCGGCCAGTTCCTCCATCCGTGCCATCGCCCGGCCCTGCCCCACCCGCTCCGTCACCGCCACCCCCGCGACGGCGCCGAAGGCGAGGCAGGGGATCAGAGCCACCGCGACGATGCGGGCGCGCAGGGAGGAGGGCAGCGCGGCAGAGAGGGAAAGAGGCAGAGACATGAGACAGGCGTCCGGGTCGAAAACGCCCGGAAGGTGCGGAGCGAGCGTAAAGCAACGATTTCTCCCGACGTTAATCGCTTAATTTTTGTGCAAACAGAACAATATTTGGATGAGACACCAGTATGTCGATGCTCGCTTTGCTCAAACAACGCTCAACATGGCGGGCTATCCGGGGATGGGAAATCGTCGTCTCCTGTCCGGTCTCCCACGGAAGCACCCGATGATCCCTGCCCTCCTCGCCCTCGTCATCGCCGCCCTGTTCACGGGGGCGGCCCTCTACATCCTCGTCGCCGAGCAGCCGGCGCGCCTGCTGATCCCGGAACCGGCCCTGCTGGTGCAGTGGCGCCGGGCCTATCACGGCGGCACCGCCATGCAGGGAAGCCTCGCCGTCCTCGGCTTCCTCTGCGCCGCCCTGGCGTGGTGGCTCACCGGGCGGACGGGCTTCCTCGCGGGCGGCCTCGTGCTCGTGGCGAACTGGCCCTACACGCTCATCGTCATCATGCCGGTCAACCGGCGGCTGGAGGCGCTCGAACCGTCGGCGCTCGAACCGTCCGCCGCCGGCCAGCCGGTCCGTGCCCTGGTCGAACGATGGGGCCACCTGCATGCGGGCCGCCTCGGGCTCGGGGGGCTGGCGCTGCTGATCCTGTTCTGGACGCTCGCCAGCTTGACCGTTGCTTGAACGTTTCAGGCCGGCATTGCCGTCGTACTCGTTCCGTTCTAGTGGTCTCAAACCGCGCGGAACCCATCTTCCGTTCCCGAAACCTGTTCTTCGCGCGGCACACCTTCTGCCCGCCCGAACGGATCGGGGGCAGAGCATCGGTTCGCCCGGATCGTCGCAGAGAATTTGTCGTCCATGGCCACAGCCAAAGCCCGCAAGACTGAGACCGCGGCCGAGTCCAAGGAACGGACTACCAAGGAACGGACCACCGAGCAGCGGACCACGGAGGAACAGGCCGACGCACGGCTCTCCGCCCTGTTCGACGCGGCGCCGACGCCCCGCGACACCCGCGTCATCTCCGTGCGCGGCGCCCGCGAGCACAATCTCAAGAACGTCGACCTGACGATCCCCCGCGACCGGTTCGTGGTGTTCACCGGCCTGTCGGGCTCGGGCAAGTCGTCGCTCGCCTTCGACACGATCTACGCGGAAGGGCAGCGCCGCTACGTCGAATCGCTCTCGGCCTATGCCCGCCAGTTCCTGGAGATGATGTCGAAGCCCGACGTCGATCAGATCGACGGGCTCTCGCCGGCGATCTCCATCGAGCAGAAGACCACCTCGAAGAACCCCCGCTCGACCGTCGGCACGGTGACCGAGATCTACGACTACATGCGCCTGCTCTGGGCGCGGGTCGGCATCCCCTACTCGCCGGCCACCGGCGAGCCGATCGAGAGCCAGACCGTCAGCCAGATGGTCGACCGGGTGCTGGAACTGCCGGAGAAGACCCGGCTCTACCTGCTCGCGCCGGTGGTGCGCGGCCGCAAGGGCGAGTACCGCAAGGAGATCGCCGAGTTCCAGAAGAAGGGCTTTCAGCGCCTTCGCATCGACGGCGAGTACTACCCGATCGACGACGTGCCAAAGCTCGACAAGAAGCTCAAGCACGACATCGACGTGGTGGTGGACCGCATCGTCGTGCGCGACGACATCGCCAGCCGCCTCGCCGATTCCTTCGAGACCGCGCTCGATCTCGCCGACGGCATCGCCGACATCGAGTTCGCGGATGCCCCGGAAGGGGAAACGCCCAAAAAGATCACGTTCTCGTCGCGCTTCGCCTGTCCGGTCTCGGGCTTCACCATCCCCGAGATCGAGCCGCGGCTGTTCTCGTTCAACAACCCGTTCGGCGCCTGCCCGACCTGCGGCGGCATCGGCCACGAGATGCGGATCGACCCCGAACTGGTGGTCTCCGATCCCGCGCTCACCCTGAAGCGCGGGGCGGTGGGCCCCTGGGCCAAGTCCACCTCGCCCTATTACGACCAGACGCTCGACGCGCTGGCCCGGCATTTCGGCTTCAAGACCACGGTGGCGTGGTCGGCGCTCCCCGCGCAGGCGCGCGACGTGATCCTGTTCGGCACGGGCAAGGAATCGGTACGCTTCGACTACAACGACGGGCTTCGCTCCTACTCGGTCAACAAGCCGTTCGAGGGCGTGATCCCGAACCTGGAGCGGCGCTACAAGGAGACCGAGAGCGACGCCTCCCGCGAGGAGATCGGCCGCTTCATGAGCGCGACGCCCTGCGCCGCCTGCGGCGGCAAAAGGCTCAAGCCCGAGGCGCTCGCGGTCAAGATCGACCGGCAGGACATCGGCGAGGTAACCGCGCTCTCCGTGCGCGAGGCGCATCGCTGGTTCTCGGAGATTTCTGAAAAGCTCACCGACAAGCAGAACGAGATCGCGGTTCGAATCCTGAAGGAGATCCGCGACCGGCTGACCTTCCTCGTCGATGTCGGCCTCGAATACCTGACGCTGGCGCGCGGCTCGGGCTCGCTCTCGGGCGGCGAGAGCCAGCGCATCCGGCTCGCCTCGCAGATCGGCTCGGGCCTCACGGGCGTGCTCTACGTCCTCGACGAGCCCTCGATCGGCCTGCACCAGCGCGACAACGAGCGCCTGCTCGGCACCCTCAAGCGTCTGCGCGATCTCGGCAACTCGGTGATCGTGGTCGAGCACGACGAGGACGCGATCCTCCAGGCCGACTACGTGGTCGATGTCGGCCCGGGCGCGGGCATCCACGGCGGCGAGATCGTCGCGCAGGGCACGCCGGAAGAGCTTCTGAAGGACCCGGCTTCGCTCACTGCGAAGTATCTCACCGGCGAACTCTCGGTGCACACGCCCAAAGCCCGGCGCAAGCCCGGCCGCGGGATGCTGCGGCTGGTCGGCGCGCGCGGCAACAACCTGAAGAACGTGACCGCCGAGATCCCGCTCGGCACCTTCACCTGCATCACCGGCGTCTCCGGTGGCGGCAAGTCGACCCTCATCATCGACACGCTCTACAAGGCGGCGGCCAAGCGCCTCAACGGCGCCCTGGAGCACCCCGCCCCGTTCGAGCGGATCGACGGGCTGGAGCATCTCGACAAGGTCATCGACATCGACCAATCGCCGATCGGCCGCACCCCGCGCTCGAACCCGGCGACCTATACCGGCGCCTTCACCCCGATCCGCGATTGGTTCGCCGGCCTGCCCGAGGCCAAGGCCCGCGGCTACCAAGCCGGGCGCTTCTCCTTCAACGTGAAGGGCGGGCGCTGCGAGGCCTGCTCCGGCGACGGCGTCATCAAGATCGAGATGCACTTCCTGCCCGACGTCTACGTCACCTGCGACGTGTGCAAGGGCAAGCGCTACGACCGCGAGACGCTGGAGGTGCGCTACCGCAACAAGTCCATCGCCGACGTGCTCGACATGACGGTGGAGGAGGCCGCGGACCTGTTCAAGGCCGTCCCCTCCATCCGCGAGAAGATGGAGACGCTGGCCCGCGTCGGCCTGCACTACGTCCGCGTCGGCCAGCAGGCGACCACGCTCTCCGGCGGCGAGGCGCAGCGGGTGAAGCTGTCCAAGGAGCTGTCGAAGCGCGCCACGGGGCGCACCCTCTACATCCTCGACGAGCCGACCACCGGCCTGCACTTCCACGACGTCGCCAAGCTGATGGAGGTGCTCCACGAGCTGGTCGAGCAGGGCAACACCGTCGTCGTGATCGAGCACAACCTCGAAGTCATCAAGACCGCCGACTGGGTGATCGACATGGGCCCCGAGGGTGGCGACGGCGGCGGCCGCGTCGTGGCGCAGGGCACGCCGGAAGAGATCGCCGCGAGCACGGCGAGCCATACCGGCCGCTTCCTGCGCGAGGTGCTGGCGCGCCGTCCCGCCGGAACGCCGCCGAAGGCGTCGGCCAAAGCGGCGGCCAAAACGGCGGCGAAGGGCGCCGACGACGGTAAGCCGAAAGCCGCAGGAGCCGCGCGCCGCCGCGGCGCGGTCGCGGGCCGGCAGGCGGCGGAGTAGGGGGAACGGCACAACCCCGATGACGGTCGGTTCCGGAGCGGTCGAGGCTCCGGGCCGGGACGCCGATTCGGACCGGCTGACCGGTTCGTCCGTCGCGCCGCGACCGGGTGTGACCGCCTTGGCCCGGCACCGATCTCGCATTCGCACTTGCGTAATCGCCCCGCCCGCCCTGCCGAAGCCTCCCGGCCAGGTTGGAGAGCCAATTGCTTGAGGAAAATGTACTATTTTACCTGAATCCAGCTTGCGGCACTGCGTTGGCCGAAGATGGTCAGCATTAAGGGATCGTTAAGGGCTTCGTTGCTCCGCAGCGAAAATGCGACTTTTGCGCAACGGTGAGATCCGAACTGCCGAGATTGAAGGCAATCCCCTGTCTTTCGCGGCCGGTCTGTAGAATAGTTCCCGACGTCGAGACTTGAGGTGCGGCCGTAGGGGGCACCGGCACTGGCCCGGCCATCCCGCTCTGGGGAGCGAGGGGCGCGTAAGGGGGTGCGGGCGCTACGGGGCGGACGCCTGAAATCCTTGGGAAGGAACGAGAAAAATGATGAAGAACTGGCTCGCCGCGGGCGCGATCGCGCTCACGGCCGGAATGACGACGACCGTCGCCCAGGCGCAGACGACCACGGTTCCCGGTGAGCAGGTCGGTCTGGCCGTCGGTGCGCCGCTTCCCGAGGGCATCTACGCGATCAACACCTTCACCTATCGCAGCCCGGATGGCCCGAACGCGACCGCGGTCGACACCGCCGTCAACATTCCGATCCTGGTGTGGGCGACCCCCTACGTGCCGTTCGGCGGCCGCCTCGAGTTCGTCGTGGCCCCCCCGACCGTGTTCACCTTCAGCCGCGCGGCCGGCGGCCGTGACACCTCGATCAACGTCGGCACCTTCGTCGGCGCGATCTGGGCGTTCGATCTCGGCGGCAACATCGGCGTCAGCTTGCTCGGCGGTTCGTACCTCAACGAGCTCAACGCCGGTCGCGGCGGCGGCCTGAACATCCTGGCCTCCAACACCTACCGCGTCGGCGGCGCCATCAGCTACACCGGCGACGGCTGGAACCTGACCGCCAACCTGACCTACAACTTCTACGACTCCCCGAGCCGCTTCAACGGCCCGAACGGCATCCCGGCCTTCTTCGGCCCGGTGCAGATCTCGGACGCGTTCAACCTCGACCTGACCGCGACCAAGAAGTTCGGCAAGTTCGAGATCGGCGCGATCGGCTACGGCACGGTCAACCTCGACCCGAACCTGCTCGCCTTCGTGAACGATCCGACCAGCCGCATCGGTCGCGGTGGCCGGTTCGCCCTCGGCGGCCTCATCGGCTACGACTTCGGACCGTTCTCGGTTCAGGCCTACGTCGCCCGCGACGTCGTGACCTCGGCCGGCGTCCGCGAGAGCACCGACGGCTGGTTCCGCATCGTCGCCCCGCTCTACACCCCGGCGGCGGCTCCGGCCCCGGCTCCGGCCCCGCTGGTTCGCAAGTACTGATCGATCGGAGCGGGGACGCACCGCGTCCCCACGCCCCGCGCGACGAAGCCGTCCGGCCGCAAGGCCGGGCGGCTTCGTCCGTTTTCGGGGGGCGGCGGCCCGATCCGGCCCCTGTGCCGAGCCCGGATCCGCCATCCCGGAAGAAGCGATCGGATCTCGGCCCGACGGCTCACCGCAGGCCCGGCCGCGACCGGATCACACCGACCGGAGCACCTCGACCTGATCATGGCGCGAGCGCCATTCGACGCGGTGCCGGACGGGTGTCGGGGTGATGTGCGCCGCCTATCTGTGTCGGGAGCGCCGCCCGACAGCCCGGATGCGATCCGCCTCGCGGAAAGCCTCCGGCGCACGGCGGCGGGGCGCAGGGAAAGTGCAGACATGTCCGCGCACGGCGAATTCAGGATCCCGGCCGCCCTGCAGCCGAAGGCCGGCGATTACGCCTACGATCTGGAGCGGGCGCTGACCTCGGTCGTCTCGCTCTCGACCCGAGTGCCGGCCGACGCCTTCACGGCGGAGACGCTCGGCACCGAGCGGGCCGGCAACGGCGTCGTGATCCGCGAGGACGGATTGGTGCTCACCATCGGCTACCTCGTGCTGGAGGCCGAGAGCGTCTGGCTCACCACCCAGGACGGGCGCTCCGTGCCGGCCTACGTGGTCGGCTACGACGGCGAGACGGGCTTCGGCCTCGTCCAGGCACTCGGCCGCCTCGACCTGCCCGCCCTCAGGCTCGGCAGCGCGGACGCGCTGCAGATCGGCGAGCGGGCGGTGATCGCCGGAGCGGGCGGGCGCTCGCACAGCCTCGCGGTCGAACTCGTCGCCCGGCAGGAATTCGCCGGTTACTGGGAATACGTCCTCGACGAGGCGCTGTTCACCGCCCCCGCCCACCCGCACTGGGGCGGGACCGCCCTGATCGGGCCGGACGGGGCGCTGATCGGCATCGGCTCGCTGCAGCTGCAGCAGGGCGGCTCGGGGGCGGGCCGGGCGATCAACATGGTCGTGCCAATCGACCTCCTGCCGCCGATCCTCGCCGATCTCGAGACCCGCGGCCGGGCCGACCGCCCGCCCCGTCCCTGGCTCGGCCTCTACGCCACGGAGACCGAGGACGGCGTCGTGGTGATGGGCGCCGCCGACAAGGGGCCGGCGGAGGCCGCGGACCTGCGCGCGGGCGACGTGCTGGCCGAAGTGGCGGGCGAGCCGGTGGCCGACCTCGCCGGCTTCTTCCGGCAGGTCTGGGCACTCGGCGAGGCGGGGGTGCGGGTGCCGCTCACGGTCAGCCGGGACGGGCGCCTGACGCGGCTCTCGCTCACGTCAGTCGACCGCGACCGGTTCCTGATCGGCCCGAGGCTGCACTGACGGCCCTCTGCCTCTTGCCCGACAATCGTCACACGATGAGGAAATCGGTGTGGTCGAGGATGGCGTGGTTGTCCAATACGGCGATCAGGACGGCCTCCTTCCTGCCGCTGCCGTCGGCGTCGTAGAACAGCTCGCCCGTCTTCTGCCTGTAGAGGATGCGGTCGTCGGCGTCCGCCTTGGCCGGGCCGAGTTGCTTGAACTGCTCGGGCGCCAGCACGCCGATCGCGAGGCGCGAGAAGACCGCGTGGTCGAGCTGGAACCCGTCATCCCGAGACACGAAGTCCCTGACGTGATCGACATTGCCGCGACCGGACGGGGTGTCGAACACGAAGGTGTCCGCCCCTGACCCGCCGGTGAGCCGATCCTCACCGAGCCCGCCCGCGAGCCGGTCGTCGCCGCCGCCGCCGTCGAGCCGGTTGTCGCCGGCATTGCCGAGGAGCGTCTGACCGAACGTATTTCCGGTCAGGGACAGGGGCGCGCCGCCGGTGCTCCGCGCAAGTTGCAGGATCTCCACCTCCTGGTCGGCGGCGAGCCGGTACGTGCTCGTCGCCACGACCCGGTCGGTGCCCTGCCCCGCACCCTCGAACACGCGGTCGCCCGGCGTGTCGACGAAGTAGGTGTCGTCGCCCGCCCCGCCGACGAGCTGGTCGCGTCCGCCGCCCCCGCGCAGCACGTCGTCGCCCGCATCGCCGAACAGCCGGTCGGCGCCGGCCGTGCCGATCAGCGTGTCGTCGCCGCCGAAGCCCAGGACCGGGTTGCCGCTGCCGTCGGCCTCGAGCCGGTCGGCGTCCCGGCCGCCGACGAGATAGGCGACGCCCTCGCCCTTGTTCAGGAAGCCGTAGTCGATCCCGGTCGCTTCGCTGGCGGCCGCGACCAGATTGTCGAAGGCCGCGGCCGGCGTCTCCGCGGCCGGACGGCCGGCGAGTTCCTGGAAAAAGCGCGCGTAGGCGTCGAGGCCGAAATCCTCGTAGACTTGGTAGAGCAGGGAAGCGGCCAAGTCCGCAGCACCCCAGTTGTTGGGGTTCGGCACACCGGAAGCCGCGCCCAAAGTGGTGGCGAGCGTGACGTCCGCGTTCTGGAAGAACGTCTGCGCCAAGTCCTCGAGGATGGACTGCTTGAATTCGCCGAAGGGCAGCGCACCGAAGGCGCTTCCGGGAATATCGGCCTCCTGCATCGACACGAAGCGGTTGGCGATCGCGAATCCCGTGACGAAGGCATCCACGTTCCCGAGCTGCGGGCCGTAGAACCAGAAGTTCCGTCCGAGTTCGTAAAAGACGGTCTGATCGAAAGTGCCGCCCTCGGCCGCGCCGGCATAGAGCCGATCGAAGGCGGAGGTCGTGAGTTCGATGCCGGAGGCTCCGAGAAAGCCGATCGCGTCCGCCGCCCCCTCGAGCGCCGTCGGCACCTCGGCGATCGTGAGCAGGCCGTTATAGAGCCTGTAGGGCGCCGGGGCCTGCCCGGTGATGGCGAGATAGACGTCGTAGGCGGCGTCGATCCGGTGGAGGATGTCCTCGACGACGTCGCCGTCGAGGTCCCCGGACGAGGTCAGGAGCGCGACGCGTGCGCCCTGCCAGGGATAGAGCGAGACGAGGTAGCCGTCGTAGACGGCGTAGGGCAGCGCCCCGTCGGGAGAGATCGCCATGGCCGTCCGCTCCATCTGTCTGAGCCGGATCTCGCCGAGCCGGATCTCGCCGAGCCGGATCTTGGGGAACGAGGGGCGACGGTAGCGCGGGCGCGGTGTCGGCGGACCCGCCGCGATATGGCAGCGGCCGGCGATTGCGGCTTAAGTCTTCCGGAGTGGTCGTGCCGGTTCGCGGGCGTGCGGCCGGGCTTCGGTTTACGCCACTTCCAGTGGATCCTTTCAGCGGATTCCTTCGGCGCCGCCTCGCCCATCACCCGGAACCGCGCAGGGGAGCCAGAAATCCACCCTGTAGATTTTGGGAAGACGATCGTATCATATGATATAAAACTTGGGCCGAATGCGTCGAGGTCGGCGTGGAGAGCGTCTGAGGCGGCAATCGAACGGGTCGATCTTCGGTTTACACCGGGCAGAATGTGCAAAGTTCGCGGCTCGTTAACATTCGAGATTTTACAACCCGTCGTCTCTTCATTCGAGCCGAAACGACGACATGCCGAGCTTGCAGCGCATCAGCACCCGTTTGCCCGCGGCGACGATCGGACTTGCGCTTCTCAGCGCGACGGCGATGGGCGGCTTGAGTTGGTCGTCGGCCAAGTCGGGCCTCGTCCAGGCCGCGGGCGAACGGCTGCAGCTCGCCGCCGAGGCGCGGCGCGACGCGATCGAACTCGTCGCCGACCGGATGCAGGCCGACTTCCTGTCGGTCGCCGGGCACCCGCAGGTCGCCTCGAACGCCCCCGACCTGATCGAGGCGCTCGACCCGGACAAGGCCGATTACACTACCGTGACGGCGGCCCTGCGCGAGCTGACGACGCCCGAGGCGCGCCTCGCCTTCGAGGCCCCCGGCACCATGTACGGCCGCCGCCACGGCAAGGTGCAGGAAGTGGCCCGCCGCCTCCTCGCCGATCCGGGCTACGGCGACCTCATCGTCGTCGATGAACAGGGCCGCATCGCCTACACCACCACCAAGGGCGCGGATTTCGCCAAGTCCCTCGACGATCCGGCGCTCGCCGGCAGCGGCCTCGCCCGCCTCGCCGCGCGGCTGAAGGGGCAGGATGCGGACGCGGTCGTGTTCGAGGATTTCGCCGCCTATCCGGTGGGTGAGGGCCCCTCCGCCTTCATCGGTCGGGCGCTGACCAAGCGGGCGAACGTGGCCATGGGAACCGGGCAGGCGGCGGAGCGGATCGGCTTCATCGCGCTCCGCGTCACGCCGGCCCTGTTCGACCGGACGCTGTCCAAGCGCGTGGGCCTCGGCGAGACCGGGCAGATCGTGGCGGCGGGCGCCGACGGGCGCCTGCGCTCCAACCCGCCCCTGGACCGGGCCGTGCGGGCCGGCGCTCCGCTGGCGGAGATCGGCATCCCGGCCGCGCGCGCGGGAGAGCGGCAGCTTCGCCTACGCGACGCCTGAGGGCGGCCAGATGGCGGCGAGCGCCCCCGTCTCGGTGCTCGGTGCCCCCTGGGCGGTGATCGCCGAGCAGAGCGAGGCGGAGGCCGTGAGCGCGGCGAGCGCCCTGTCGCGCACGCTCGCCCTGATCGGCCTGTGCGTGCTCGCGGGCACCGGCCTCGCCGGCCTGCTGCTCACCCGCTCCATCGTCGTGCCGCTGGGCGCGCTGACCCGCGCGCTCCAGGCGCTGGCCGCCCGCCAGCCCCTGGCCGAGGTGCCGGGCCACCGCCGCCGCGACGAGATCGGCGACATCGCCCGCGCCGTGGTGACGATCCGCGACATGTCGCTGGAGGAGGCGGCGCAGCAGCTCAAGACCACCGAGGCGGCACGGATGCGCGAGGAGCAGAGCCGCCGCGCCCTCTTGCGCGACCTCGCCGACCGCTTCGAGCAATCGGTCGGCGCCATCGTCGCCCGGGTCTCGGAGGCGGTCGACGGACTTCAGGCCTCGTCGGGCCGGATGCGCCACTCCGTCGAGAGCACGGCGGCCCGCTCCACCAGCGTCTCGGGCGCGGCCCAGCAGACCGCCGGCAACGTCAACGCCGTGGCGGCGGCGGCCGAGGAACTCGGCGCCACCGTCGAGGAGATCGGCCGTCAGGTCGAGCAGGCGGCCGGCATGTCGGCGCAGGCGGTGGAGGCGGCCGGCCGCACCGAGGCGACGATGGCCGCCCTCGCGGCGGCGGCCAACCGCATCGGCGACGTGGTCGGCCTCGTCTCGACCATCGCCGGCCAGACCAACCTGCTGGCGCTGAACGCCACCATCGAGGCGGCGCGGGCCGGCGAGGCGGGCCGCGGCTTCGCCGTGGTCGCGGCCGAGGTGAAGGAGCTGGCCTCCCAGACCGCCCGGGCGACCGAGGAGATCGGCCAGCAGGTCGGCGCGATCCAGGCCGCCGCCGGCGGCGTCTCCCAGGCGATCCAGGACATCGCCGGGCAGATCCAGGCCATGAGCGGCGTGACCACCGGCATCGCCACGGCGGTCGAGGAGCAGGGCGCGACGACGCAGGAGATCGTGCGCAGCATGGCCCAGGCTTCGGCCGGCACCGGCGAGGTGACGGCGAGCATCGCCGCGGTCGCCGCGGAGGCCGACGAAGCCGGCCGCGCGGCCGGGGCCGTCGCGGCGGCGGCGGACGCGCTGGCCGAGCAGTCGGGTGCGCTGCGCGCCGAGATGGGGCAGTTCCTCTCGAACGTCCGGGCGGCCTGAGCACGGAGGCGGGCTCCGCGGCCGATCGACGACTCCGCGCCGGGCCGCATTGATCGCGGGCCGGCGTGGTTCTATCCCGTCGCGATGACGAACCCGATCCATATCGTCGGCGGCGGCCTCGCCGGTTCCGAGGCCGCGTGGCAGATCGCCGAGGGCGGCCGCCCGGTCGTGCTGCACGAGATGCGGCCCCATCGCGGCACGGACGCCCACCAGACCGAGGGGCTGGCGGAACTCGTCTGCTCCAACTCCTTCCGCTCGGACGACGCCAACGGCAACGCCGTCGGCCTGCTGCATCAGGAGATGCGCAGCCTCGACTCGCTGATCATGCGCGCCGCCGACGCGAACCAAGTGCCCGCCGGCGGGGCGCTCGCCGTCGACCGCGAGGGATTTTCGCGGGCCGTCACCGCGGCGCTGGAAGCGCACCCCAACGTCACGGTCGTGCGCGAGGAGATCGCCGGCCTGCCCCCCGAAGCATGGGGCTCGACCATCCTCGCCACCGGCCCCCTCACCTCCCCGGCACTCGCCGAGGCCGTCGGCGCGCTGACGGGCCGGGACTCGCTCGCCTTCTTCGACGCCATCGCCCCGATCGTCCACCGCGACTCGATCGATATGGGCAAGGCGTGGTTCCAGTCCCGCTACGACAAGGCCGGGCCCGGCGGCACGGGGGCGGACTACCTCAACTGTCCGATGGACCGGGAGCAGTACGAGGCCTTCGTGGCCGCGCTGATCGCGGGCGAGAAGACGGCGTTCAAGGAATGGGAGGCCACGACCCCCTATTTCGACGGCTGCTTGCCGATCGAGGTGATGGCCGAGCGCGGACCCGAGACCCTGCGCCACGGGCCGATGAAGCCGGTCGGCCTCACCAACCCGCACAACCCGACGGTGAAGGCCTACGCCATCGTCCAGCTCCGCCAGGACAACGCGCTCGGTACCCTGTTCAACATGGTCGGCTTCCAGACCAAGCTGCGCCACGCCGAGCAGGTCCGGATCTTCCGCACGATTCCGGGGCTGGAGAACGCCGAGTTCGCCCGTCTCGGCGGCCTGCATCGCAACACCTATCTCGACAGCCCGCGCCTGCTCGACGCCACCCTGCGGCTGAAGGCGAGGCCGCAGCTCCGCTTCGCCGGCCAGATCACCGGTTGCGAGGGCTATGTCGAGAGCGCCGCGGTCGGGCTGATGGCCGGCCGCTACGCGCTCGCCGAAGCCGAGGGACGCGCCCTCGCCCCCCTGCCCCCGACCACCGCGCTCGGCGCTCTGATCGGCCACATCACCGGCGGCCACGTCGCGGCGAGCGAGGCGGCGGAGGCCAATGCGCCCCGCTCCTTCCAGCCGATGAACGTGAATTTCGGGCTGTTCCCGCCGCTCGAGCGGATGCCGCGCAACGAGACGGGCAGGCGCCTGCGCGGCCCGGAAAAAGCGGCGCTGAAGAAGCGGGCGCTGACCGACCGGGCGCGGGAAGACCTCGCGGTCTGGATGGCCGGTGAGGGACTTCCGCGCGCCGCGGAGTAGTCGCGGCTTCCCGGTTTCAGGCTCTGCCCTGAACACTCGCCAAGGGCCTTGCGGCCCTTGGGACACCCGGGATCTCGCGAAGGACGGAGCTTCGGCCACACGGCGCGGTTGACCGGATCGATGTCGGACGGGACGATCCGCACCACCTTGGTCGAGACCGCGCCGCCCTCGTCATCCGGCACCGAGCTCGCGGGGCGGCGGTTGTGCCCGATGCCGTCGCGCATAGCGCGGTCCACAAAGCCTTGCCGAGGGGCGCCGCGAACCTGCCGCAGGAATACGTATCTGCGGCAGGGTCATTCAGCGCCAGGATGATGGTCTCGCAGCGGGTCCGGGCCGGGCGGCGCGCGTCGCGCTCGTAACGTCTCGCCAGGGCCTGTCCTCGGCGCCGGTTCAGCTCGAGAAGGAGCCGAAACCTTCGAAGGCATTCGTCGGCGAAGCGTTCGCCTTCTGATGGTGCTCTTCGGTGTTTTGTTCGTCGGTAATGGGTTGATCGGGCGTGTGATCGAGATTTTCTGGGTAGTTCCGGTCAGAGACAAAGGCGAGCGACGCGGCAGTGCGATCGGGCTGCTTGTCTGTGGTCATCCAAACTCCTCGGAGAATCGGCCGCCGATATGGCCGAGCTCGGGATAAGCCTTGCGGATGAATTATGCAAAGCACGCCCCTGTCCGCTTCCCCGCCACGAGCCCGCCGGTGAGCCGAGCCACCCTCCCCGCCGGCGGGAGGATGAGGAAGCCGGTCTCGCGATGAGGAGAAATAGGGCGCCTCCGGAGCGGCGGGCGCGGCTGCCCGGGATCCGTTCAGGAGCCCGCTGCGATGGCGCTCTACCCGAGGAAGGCGCATCGCGGGCGGTATCTCGGCCCGATTGGCCCTTGGGTCGGTCCACGCGAGGCAGAGACCGGTGGGCGTACGTTCTCGGGATCTCCTCGCGGCCGGATGCTGGACCAGGCACGCCGCCGGCCGCACCCGACCCGATCCCCTACTTATCGGCTACCGCTCGATCCCGAGGACGAACCCGAGCCGTCACCCTTGAAACCGGACGCGTTGGGTGAGCCCTGCATGCGCCCGTCCTGCTTCATCTCCTGGCCCGGCGCGTGGCTCGATGCGCCCGGACTCGTCGTACCCGTGGTGTCCTTCTTGTCGAATCCGGCGGCGTTCGGCGAGCCCTGCATACGGCCTTCACCCTTCCCCGAATTGTCGGCTGCCCCTGCAGCCGTGCCGCCGAGTGCCAGCACGCCGGCAGCAACGACCAAGGCGATCTTTCGCATAGCCATCTCCTGAAGCGTTTCCTCGCCGCCATCGTTCGGGCGGCTTCGAGAAACGTCCTACGGATGGGCAATGTTCGGTGGCATGGTCTGGTGATCGGCCCCCGGGCCGTCGGCCTCTTCTCCGAAGAGGCTAGCGCCGCCGGACGCGCCGGTTCCAGCCTGCGCTTCCCCTCAGCCCGATCGGGTCCTCAGTCAGACCGACGGCTGCATCAGAGAGCCGGGAGCTGCGGCCGGATTGGCTGCGCCTCTCAAGATCCTGATATTATCTGAAATTTTTGCCAAGCAGTGGCAAGAGAATGAATGGCGCGCCCGAAAGGATTCGAACCTCTGACCCCCAGATTCGTAGTCTGGTGCTCTATCCAGCTGAGCTACGGGCGCCCTTTTTTCATTCCTCGACGCCTTTCCAGGCGTTTCTCTTCTTTCTTGGTCGGAGTGGCAGGATTTGAACCTGCGACCCCCACGTCCCGAACGTGGTGCGCTACCAGACTGCGCTACACTCCGATGCCGCCCCCCGAGGGCCGGCGAGCGGGCTTATAGCCGGCACTTTTCCCGGTCGCAAGCGGGTTGCCGCCTTTCGAGGCGCTTCTTTCGGCTCAGCGGAGCCATTTTGCCCTGCTGGACAGGGGAAAGTCACGGGTAAACCTATGTGCGGCAACGGTATTTAAAAAATTCACACGCCGGGCCGAGGTGCCGCGAGGGGGGGTGCCCGCCGGCGTGTCTTCGCGCCGGCTGCTCACCTTCAGGCCGATCGGATGACGCGTCCGGAGAATCCAGCATCCTGGCCTGCGCCGGTGCGCGTCTCACACGGATCGAGCCGTAACGGACGCATCCGCGCGGCGAGGCGGCTTGGGCAGACCGGACCCACGCGGCCGGATCCCGAGGACGGGAACCGAGGCCATGGTGGCCGTCTCGCAAGCCTCCCCGCGGCTTCTTCCGTGCCAGCCCCGGGATCGGTCGGAGCAGCCAAAGGTTGTGCGGCTATTGTTCCACAGTGCGAAACTATTTTTCCGCGCGAACTCTGCTATGCTCGCTGTGGTTATGGGCGGATGTGTTAGACGGCAAGGAGGGTTGCGCGTGGCTTCCGTTCAGCGGCCGGGTGCGCAGTCACGTAATGACTGGGTGGACCGCGCAAAGATGCCGCATCCTCAACTGCTACGCGACATGGCGCTCTTCGTCGAAGTTGCCCGAAGAAAAAGCTTTAGTCAGGCAGCGGCGGCGCTCGGGATGCCGATTTCTTCCCTGTCTCGCCGAATTACTATGTTTGAGTCGATGGTGGGGTTGCGGCTCCTGGATCGCACCACCCGCAAGCTGGCGTTGACCTCCTACGGCGAAGCCTACCTCACGCAGGTCTCCCGCCTCGTCGACGAGGCGCAACGGACCTTCGACGACATGATGGCCGTGGCCAAGGGGCCGAGCGGGTTTCTCAAGCTCGCCGCGCCGCCGGATTTCTGGGTGCTGCGCCACCTGTCGGGCGTGATCACGGAGTTCTCCGCCCTCCACGAGCACATCCACGTTCATGTCGATCTGAAGCCGGCGCCCATCGATCTGGTCGGCGACAATTACGATCTTGCCGTCGCCATCGAGGAGCCTCGGGAAACCTCGCTGATCGTGCGCAAGGTCGCCGAGGTCGAGAACGGAATCTTCGGTTCGCCCGCCTACCTCGCCGAGCGCGGCACGCCGGTGTCGCCCATCGATCTCGAAGACCACCAGGTCATCCTGCCGATGCAGGGCACCTCCGCCACCTGGACGCTCAAACGCGGGGAGGAATCCGTCGCGATCACCGTGGGCGGTCCCCTGTCCTGCAACTCGCTGAGCCTGGCCCGGCGTTTTGCCGTGGCGGGTCAGGGACTGACCCGAGCCAACGTCATCAACGTGGACAACGACCTCTCCACCGGGCGCCTCCAGCGCGTCCTGCCGGATTGGAACCTGCCTTCGACGCCGGTCTACTTCGTCACGACCTCGCGACTCCTGCCGGCGAAAGCGCGCAGCTTCATCGATTTCGCCACGAAGCGCCTCGCCGCCGTGCTGGCCAACGCCTCGGGCGACACGCGCCGCGGCGGCGCGCGTGCCGGCCGTTCCGCGGAGCGGGTCGCCCTGTCGCCCTGAAGGCGGTCGAAGCGGCCCCCCGAGCCTCGAACGCAGAAAGGGCGACGCGGTGGCGTCGCCCTTCGCTTTCGGCGCGGTCGGACGATCAGGCGTAGACGCTGCTCGGGGCCTGAGGAAACTTCTCGGCGAGCGCCCGGCGCAGCTTCTCCAGAGCCCGGTTCTCGATCTGGCGAACGCGCTCCTTCGAGATGCCGAGGCGATGGCCCAGCGCCTCGAGGGTCGCCTGATCCTCGGCCAGCCGCCGCTCCCGCAGGATGCGCAGCTCGCGCTCCGAGAGCACCGTGAGCGCCTGCCGCAGCCAGACCAGCCGGCGCTCGCCGTCGACCAGCGCGGACACCGTCTCGTCGGGAAGGGCGGCGTTGTCGACGAGGAAATCCATCCGCTCGGAAGACGCCTCGCTCTCCTCGCCCACGGGGGCGTTCAGCGACATGTCGGGACCGGACAGGCGTGCATCCATCAGCGCCACGTCCTCGCGGGACACGCCGATCGCGCTGGCGATCCGTCCGTGGATCTCGGAGCCGACCTGCTCCTCGGTGGACTGCATCAGGCGGGCGCGCAGGCGGCGCAGGTTGAAGAACAGCGCCTTCTGCGCCGAGCTCGTTCCGCCGCGCACGATCGACCAGTTGCGCAGGATGTAGTCCTGGATCGAGGCGCGGATCCACCACGTAGCATAGGTCGAGAAGCGGACATCCCGCTCCGGCTCGAAGCGGGCGGCCGCCTCCATCAGGCCGACATGGCCCTCCTGGACGAGGTCGGCCATCGGAAGTCCGTAATGGCGGAAGCGGCCGGCGAGCGCGATCACGAGGCGCATATGCGCGGAGATCAGGCGGTGCAGGGCACGCTCGTCGCGCGCCTCCTTCCAGGCCACCGCCAGCCCGCGTTCTTCTTCCCTCGCAAGGAACGGCGCCTCCATCGCTGTCCGAATGAACTGACGCCGCATCCCCGCGATCTCTGCCATCCCCGCCTCTCTCGTTCGAGCATTCTTGGTTCGAGCGTTCCGGATCAGCCCTCTTGAGCTTCTCGGTCGGCGAAACGCCGGGCGAGGCCGTGGGGGCGAGCCATCCGTGGCAGAGGCACAACACATCCGTGCGACGCTTGTTCCCTGCGGGCGCGTGGCGCCGGCGACGAAAGGGTCAAGAGGCATATGGGCGGCGCATGAAAAAAGGGCCCGGCGTGGCGCCGAGCCCTCTGGTTAATGAGTACGAACCGTGCAGCGGTCCGATTCGGCGTGCGCCGTCTCAGGCGGCCTCCTCCTGCACGTCGTCGTCGCCCTCGGCGTCGGCTTCCGCCTCGGCATCGGCCTTGGCGCGGCGCGGCGACTTGGCGAGGCTCTGCTCGATCAGCTTGAGCGCCTCGGTCTCGGTGATCCGGTTCACCGAGGAGATCTCGCGCACGACGCGGTCGAGGGCGGCCTCATAGAGCTGGCGCTCGCTGTAGGACTGCTCGGGCTGGGCCTCGGAGCGGTACAGGTCGCGCACCACTTCCGTCACCGAGATCAGGTCGCCGGAATTGATCTTGGCCTCGTATTCCTGGGCGCGGCGCGACCACATCGTCCGCTTGATGCGGGCGCGGCCGGTCAGCACGTCGAGAGCCTTCTTGACGAGTTCGGGCTCGGCGAGCTTGCGCATGCCGACGCTGTTGGCCTTCGCGGTGGGTACGCGCAGGACCATCTTGTCCTTCTCGAACGAGACGACGAACAATTCGAGCTTGTAGCCCGCGATCTCCTGTTCCTCGATCGCGGTGATCCGCCCGACGCCGTGCGCCGGATACACGACCGCCTCGCCGGTCTTGAAGCCTTGGCGGCCTGCTGCCGTCGTCTTCTTGGCTGTGGTCATGCGGAATGAGCCTCCACTGTCATCCACGCGGGGCGCGTCCACGCCCGCACGCTCGTCACCTCCGGGGCGGGACACCCGGCGCATGCCCCTGTCCGGCAGCGCGCCGTCGAGGCGCTGGCCGGTTCCCGGGCTCTCGCGTTGCTCCCACCACACGAAAGAACGCGCCGGGAGCGAAATGCTTCCGGCGGTCGATCGCAGCCAACCTCTTTTCCAGACAGATGGAACTCGCCGAGTGAGCGAGAGGAGGGGGCGCATCGGGCGTGAGCGACGGCGAGCCCTCATGTAGCACGAACGGGCCGGCGAATCAAAGGATTGCCGGCGCGCGAACGCGTCTCCGCATGGGAGGATCGAAGGTTTTGCACGGCTCGGAAAGAGCGTTGCCGGAGCCTTCGATGGATCTTTCGAGGGAGGCCGCGGCGCGTTCGGATATCCGATCCGGACCGGCGGCCTGCGGCGAGAGGCCGCTCCGCTGCGCAGGGCGTTTCGCCCCGCGGCGGAGGCGGTCAGTCGCCGGAGCCGGGATTGGGCGAGAAGTGCGCCTCCAGCTTGCCGCTCACCCCGTCCCACTGCTTGGCGTCGGCGGGGGCGTCCTTCTTCTGCGTGATGTTGGGCCAAGTCTTGGCGTAGTCCGCGTTGAGCTTCAGCCAGCTCTCGAGGTTGCCCTCGGTGTCGGGCTTGATCGCCTCGGCGGGGCATTCCGGCTCGCACACGCCGCAATCGATGCATTCATCGGGATGGATGACGAGCATGTTCTCGCCCTCGTAGAAGCAATCCACGGGGCACACCTCGACGCAGTCCATGTACTTGCACTTGATGCAGTTGTCGGTGACGACGTAGGTCATGGGCCGTTCGGTCCTTAGATCCGCTTGTCCTCGCGGGGTCGGGCGGGCCTCTCATCGGCCCGCCACCCGCGGCCTTGGCGCGGATGCGATCCCCTCGTGCGGCGGTGTCGCGATCCGGGCGCCGCCGCCGCCCGATTTGGAAGCGCTCTAGCCCCTGGCCGAAGGGCTGACAAGCACGCCCTTCCGCCCGCCCTCCCCTGCGCGGCGCGGAGGGTTTTTCGGCAACGCCCTCTCGCGCCGCCGCGACCTCGTCCGACCCCGCCCGCAGGACAAGACGACAAGTCGATCCGGCGCGTTCAGACCTGCGTAGTCTTAGTCGTTGGTTAATTTTACTGTCTTCGGCAATTGAACTTGTCCAGCAAGCAACCCTGGCCGCTATCTGGACGTCGAATGGCACGCCGCCGAAAACCCCGGACCGGGCACGCGGTGGTGCCGAGATCGTCCCGACGTCACGTCGTGTCCCGAGGTTGTTCCATGGCCGTCCCCCTGCTCCGCCCGAGCCTCTTCTCCTCCCTTGCCCTCGTTGCCGTTCCGGTCTTCGCCTCGGTCTTTGCCCTCGCGGTGCCGGCACGGGCCGGGGGAGCTTGCGTCAGCGCCGAATGCTATCGTCGCGTCGTGACGCCGCCGGTTTACGATACCGTGTCCGAGCGGGTGCTGGTCCAGCCGCCGCGCACCGTCTACCGCACGACGCCGCCGGTCTACGACACCGTGTCCGAGCAGGTTCTGGTCGCCCCCGGCGGGCGCCGCTGGAAGACGCGCTACGACGCCAACGGCCAGCTCGTCGGCTGCTGGATCACCACGCCGCCGCGCTACGCGGTGCAGACCCGCCGCGTGCTGGTGCGCCCGCCGGAGGCGATCCCGGAGACCCTGCCGCCGGTCTACACCACGACGCAGCGCCGCGTGCTGGTGCAGCCCGCTCGCGCCGCCTGGGTGCCGGCCGGCGCCGGGCCGGATTACGGCCCCGGTCCCGGTTACGCCGCCGCCGGAGTCGGCTCGATCCCGGACGCCTTCGGCCTTGCCGGCGCCTCTTCCGCGGACATCTCCGTGGGCCTCGGCTTCTCGCGGGGCAGCATCTACGACGGGTATTGAGACACCCTCCCGGACGCCCGCGCCGGCGGACTTGATTCGGGGCGCGATCGCCGTAGCTCTTTCTCCGGCGCGAGCGGGAGGGAGCGGATCATGGCGGCGTTCAGAGCCTGGGTGATCGAGAAGGGCGAGACCGGTCAGAGCCTCGCCCTGCGCGAGTTCGACGAAGCCGACCTGATGGACGGCGACGTGACCGTGCGGGTCTCCCATTCGGGCCTGAACTACAAGGACGGGCTCGCCATGACCGGCCGGATGCCGGTGGTGCGCCGCTTCCCCATGATCCCCGGCATCGACTTCGCCGGCACCGTCGAGTCCTCCGACCATCCCGATTACAAGTCCGGCGACGCGGTGGTGCTCACCGGCTGGGGCGTCGGCGAGACCCATCTCGGCGGGCTGGCCGAGCGCGCCCGCCTGCGCGGCGACTGGCTGGTGCCGCTGCCCGAGGGGCTGAGCCCGGCCGAGGCGATGGCGATCGGCACCGCCGGCTACACGGCGATGCTCTCCGTTCTCGCCCTGGAGCGGCACGGGCTCACGCCCGAGGCCGGGCCGGCCCTGGTGACGGGCGCCTCCGGCGGCGTCGGCTCGGTGGCGGTGGCCCTCCTGAAGCAGGCCGGCTGGCACGTGATCGCCGCGACCGGCCGCGCCGGCGAGGCCGATTACCTGAAGAGTCTCGGCGCGGCCGAGATCCTGGAGCGCGAGGCGCTGGCGGGCGAGCCGCGTCCGCTGGCCAAGGAGCGCTGGGCCGCCGGGATCGATGCGGTCGGCGGACGGGTTCTCGCCAACGCCCTGTCGATGACCCGTGGCGGGGGCGCCATCGCCGCCTGCGGCAATGCCGGCGGCATGGATCTGCCGAGTTCCGTCGCGCCCTTCATCCTGCGCGGCGTCTCGCTGCTGGGCATCAACAGCGTGACGACGCCGCAAAAGCCCCGCCGCGAGGCTTGGGCCCGGCTCTCGCGCGACCTCGACCGCGACCTCCTGCGGCGGATGACGCGGACGGTTGCCCTGGACGAAGCCGGGAGCCTCGCCGAGACCCTGCTCGAGGGGCAGGTGCGGGGCCGCACGGTCGTCGCCATCGGCTGAACCCGCACGCGCGGGAACCGCGGTGCAGGCTTAGAGATTGCGTATCTTATGAGCAGAGCATTCGTCCGTGAACCGGAAGGCGGTGAGGCTTTCGAGGATCTTCCCGACCGCCCGATCTCGTCCCACACCAACTTCGTGACGCCCGAGGGGCTCGCCCAGATCGAGGCCGAGGTGGTGCGGCTGGAACAGGAGCTGTCGGGGCTCTCGCCGCAGCAGGACAAGGCGGACCATGCCCGCCTCTCGCGCGACCTGCGCTACTGGAGCGCACGCAAGAACTCGGCGCAGCTCGTCGAGGCGTTCGAGGGCGACGTCGTCCGCTTCGGCGCGACCGTCACCGTTCTGCGCGAGGACGACACCCGGCAGACCTTCCGCATCGTCGGCGAGGACGAGGCCGACCCCGCGTCCGGCTCGATCTCCTACGTCGCGCCGCTCGCCCGAGCGCTCACCGGCAAGAGCGTCGGCGACACCGTCACGGTGAACGACCACGAATTCGAGATCGCCGAGATCCACTGAGCGAAAGTCAGGGGTTTCGAAAGGGCAAGCCCTTTCGCGGGTCCAGGGCGGAGCCCTGGAGGAAGACCGGGGTTCCACCCCGGCGCCCCGCCAAAGGGATGATCCCTTTGGAAACCCGGACCTCGATCAGGTGAACAGGCTCGATACGCTCGATTCCGTCGCCGTGCGTCCGATCGCCTCGCCGAGCAGCGGCGCGATCGAGATCACGCGGATGTTGCGGGCGAGCTTCACGGCCTGCGTCGGCAGGATCGAGTCGGTGATGACGAGTTCCTTCATCCGCGAGGCGGCGATGCGCGAGACCGCGCCTCCGGAGAGCACGCCGTGGGTGATGTAGGCCGATACGTCCCGGGCGCCGGCGTTGAGCAGCGCCTCGGCCGCGTTCACCAGGGTGCCGCCGGAATCGACGATGTCGTCGACGAGGATGCAGGACTGGCCCTCGACGTCGCCGATGATGTTCATCACCTCCGACTCGCCCGCCCGCTCGCGGCGCTTGTCGACGATGGCCAGCGAGGCGTCGATGCGCTTGGCGAGCGCCCGGGCGCGCACCACGCCGCCGACGTCCGGCGAGACCACCATGCGCTCGCCGGGTGCGAGGCGCTCCTTGATGTCGCGCACCATCACGGGGGCGGCGAACAGGTTGTCGGTGGGGATGTCGAAGAAGCCCTGGATCTGGCCGGCATGGAGGTCGAGGGTCAGCACGCGGTCGGCGCCGGCCTCGGTGATGAGGTTGGCGACCAGCTTGGCCGAGATTGGCGTGCGGCCCGAGGTGCGCCGGTCCTGCCGGGCGTAGCCGAAATACGGGATCACCGCCGTGATGCGCCGCGCCGAGGACCGACGCGCGGCGTCGATCATGATCAGCAGCTCCATCAGGTGGTCGTTGGCCGGGAACGAGGTCGACTGGACGATGAACACGTCCTCGCCGCGCACGTTCTCCTGCAGCTCGACGAAGATTTCCATGTCGGCGAAACGCCGGACCATGCAGCTCGCCAGCGGCAATTCGAGGTAGGCGGCGATCGCCTCCGCGAGCGGGCGGCTCGCGTTGCCGGCGATGATCTTGATGGACGACGTCATGCCGGGCGTCTCTCGGCTCACTCTTCAGTCATTCGCGGGACGCGCGCGAAACGATTACGTCCGAGACCGCACAAGCATCCGGCCGCGCGGCTCATACCAGCGACACCCTGCCGTCACAATGGTTTCGTGGATCCGGTCCCGCTCAACCGCGGTCACGGTTCGAGCAGGCGGTGGAGATGGACGATGAAGTAGCGGGTCTGCGCACTGTCGACGGTCGCCTGCGCCTTGGAGCGCCACGCGGTCTGGGCCGAGGCGTAGTCGGGAAAGATGCCGACGATGTCGAGATCCTTGATGTCCCGGAAGCGCACGCCTGAGACATCCTCCAGCTCACCGCCGAACACGAGGTGGAGCTTCTGGTCCGAGTCGATCGTCGTGGTCACGCGCCTCTCCTGCGGGATGCCGGGGCCCGCCGCCACTGAGGCAGGAGCCGTGCCGCTCGGTCGCAGAGCCGGCCGGGCCGGTCAAGCCGCCTTCCGTGCAGGGAGGGGGTGACGCGGGGGCGGGGCGAGCATGATCCCGCGGGGTTCACCGCTTCAGAACAGCGATCCCTGACGCGCCGCCGGCTC
>Ga0233425_10001059_pt1 | contig 65130 bp, 66 predicted proteins | sample Watercolumn_Towu_2_FD_181712 | JGI IMG/M metagenome (GOLD analysis project Ga0233425, IMG submission 181712) | Freshwater microbial communities from Lake Towuti, South Sulawesi, Indonesia - Watercolumn_Towuti2014_140_MG | ecosystem: Environmental > Aquatic > Freshwater > Lake | place...
TCACCCGAAGGCAATCGTTCGACTTGCATGTGTTAGGCATGCCGCCAGCGTTCGTTCTGAGCCAGGATCAAACTCTCAAGTTTGATGCTCGATCCTCAACCAGGTGGAATAACCCAGCCGAAAACCGCTCACTTCAAGGAGCCAATTCCTGCACATCACATATTCTTAGTGGATATGTAACGAGACATACGAACTGGCTTAAACTTTTACGATCCCCACGCACCTTGAATGCGCAAGTAACCGCCAAGCCGCCGCCCGCATGTCCCTTCATCTCAATCACAATGTCAAAGAGCCCGACAACAAATACCGGCGCATCTCCCGCCCCTAAACCTCTCGGCCTAGAAACTCAGCGCGCCAGCATCTCAATGCCAGTACCGCAGACCCCGAAGCCGCCGTAGCGGCCCGCTCCGTCGCGGTGAAACCCCTCTAGGCGGGCTCACCCCAAACCGTCAACACGAAAAGTGCCTTTTTTCTGCAAAATTTCGAAAATCCTTTTGGTTCAAGGTTTAAGCCCGTCTCAACGACCGGAAACCGGGGGAACCTTTGGCATCGTCGAGAATCCGGCCTAGGCGTGGCCACGAGTAAGGCCTTCTTAGGGACGGCGTGCGAAGGAATGAGTGATACGAGCATGACGTCGCCCCGCATCACTGTCGCCCTGAGCGTGTATAACAATGCCCCCTATCTGGCGCAGGCGTTGGAGAGTATCCTTGCACAGAGCTTTGCCGATTTCGAACTGGTGATCGTCGACGACGGATCGACCGACCTGTCCCCCGCCATCATCGACCGATATGCCGCCATCGATCCGCGCATTCGCGTGATCCACCAGTCGAACCAGGGGCTGGTCGCGAGTCTGAACCATATCATCGCCACGGCGCGCGGGGCCTATATCGCGCGGATGGATGGCGATGACATCGCCCTGCCCGAGCGCTTCGCCCGGCAGGTGGCGCTTCTGGATACGAACGCGGATCATGGCGTCGTCGGCACCCAGATCTGGACCATCGACGAGCATGGTGAGCGGCGAGCCGACCGGACGGTCGATCATCCTTTGTCGTCCGAGACGATCTCGGCCGCGCTACCGACGGGCTCTCCCCTCTGCCACCCATCGGTCATGATGCGCCGCGACCTGCTGGAGGCGGTCGGGGGTTATCGGCCGGCCTATCGGCATAGCGAGGATTATGATCTGTGGTTGCGGCTGTCCGAGCGGACGCGGATGGCCAATCTGCCCCAGCGCCTGCACCTCTATCGCTATTCGACAACGCAGGTGTCGTACCGGCATGTGCTGACCCAGCGTTACGGCGTGGCTGTCGCGCGACTCGCCCATAGGGAGCGGGCGAGCGGGCGCCGCGATCCTTCGGACGAATGGACAAGCTTACCTCCGATCGAGATGCTCGACACCCTATTCGGGCGACCAGGCATCGCGCAGGACGTGCGCGCCGAGGTGGTACGCGGCATATTATATGCCCCCGATGCGCTGGCCGGAGAGGGGCTGTCCTGGATCGCCGCGCATCTGGAGGAGATGCATCAGGAACGGCGCGAGCCCATTCCCGGCCTGTGGCGCACGGTGGCCCGGCTGGTCCGCAACAACCATGGCGCTGCCGCGATACGGCTTGCCGGTCTTCTGACCCATCATCGGATCCGACGATGAGCGGTTCGTCGGTTCGCGGCGCCGCGCTCTGGTCGATCGGGGGGCAATATATCGCCTTTGCGATCCAGTTCGTGGTCAGCGTCGTGATTTCGCGCTTCTTCCTGAGCCCATCCGAGATGGGGCTGTATTCGATCGCCCTGTCCGCCGCGATGCTGGTCTCCGCGCTCCAGGATTTCGGCATCCGGCGCTTCGTTGCGGGCGAGCGCGATCTGACCGAAGACCAGTTGCGGACATGCTTTTCGGTGTCGCTGATCTTTGCGCTGGGAATCGGTCTTATCATTCTAGCGCTCGCCTGGCCGGTTGCGCGCTTCTACGGCAATGTGCGGCTGACCCCGCTGCTCGTCATCATCGCCGCCTCCTATCTGATCGTGCCCTTCGGCATCGTGCCGGGCGCGATGCTGCAGCGGCGGATGGACTATTATTCCATCTTCCTGACCAGCGTGGGCGCGGCGGTGATCAATGCGGTGTTTTCGCTCGCGCTGGCCTGGGCCGGCTATTCGGCCTTCGCACTGGCCTGGGCCTCGGTCGCGCAACAGGCGGCGCGCGCGGTGATCGGCCAGTGGCGATCGGGCATCAGGCCGCCCTTCCCGCCCAGCCTGAAGGGAATCGGCCCGATCCTGCGCTTCGGATCGAACAGCTCGCTTCTGTATATCAGCGACGCGATCAGCTCGCGCAGTCCCGAGCTGGTGATCGGACGTATCCTGACCCTGACCGCGGTCGGCCTGTACAGCCGCGCCTCAAGTCTGGGCGCCCAGTTGCAGATGCTGGTCAGCGGCGCGGTCGACGGCGTCTTCTATCCCGCCTTCGCCCGGCTACGCGATGCGGGCGCCGATCTGGCCGCGCCCTATCAGAGAGTCGTCGCGGCCTATAGCGGTGTGACCTGGCCCGCCATGACCTTTCTCGCCACCGCCGCGACGCCGATCGTGCTGATGCTCTATGGCCCGCGCTGGGCGGGGGTGGCGCCGCTGCTGACCTGGATCGCGCTGGGACAATTGTTCTTCGCCGCCGTGCCGCTGCATTTCGAGCTGCCCATCCTGCTCGGGCACATCCGGCGGCTGATCGTCGTCAATGCGCTAGACACGATCGCCTCGATCGGGCTGCTGATCCTGGGCGCAACGGTCAGCCTGGAATGGGCGGCGATCTCGCGCATCGGCTATGGGATCGCGTGGTTCCTGCTCTATGCCGCATTGATGAAGCCGCTGACCGGCTTTGCATGGCGCGGAATGCTGATCATCTATGTTCAGAGCCTGCTCGCGACGCTGGCGACGATCGCGCCGCTGCTTGCTATCTATCGCTGGGTCGCGAGGCCCGAAGCGGTCGGCTTCACGCTGCTGAGCCTGAGCGCGGCGGCAGGTGGGCTGGCCTGGCTGGCGGTCGTCTATGCGGTGCGCCATCCGATCCGGCGGGAAATCGATGCGATCGCCGGGGGCATCCTGGCCAAGCTGGCGGTCGGGCGGTTCCGTCGCGCGGGCTGACCCCGCCCCGCTTGCCGAGCGACGGCGCGGTGCGCATAGTCGGCGCCATGTCCCCTTCCCCACCCGGACTCGATGATCCCGAGCAGGCGGCCTTTGCCTGGGCGCGGTTCCGCACGTTGATGGCGTGGATGACGGTCGCCGCGGCCGTCGCGGTCGGCGGTTCGATGATCGCGCTGGCCGAGGTTTACGGCCCGCTCAACTGGGCAACGATGCTGGGCGTGATCGGCGGGATCGGCGGCATGGTGATGCTGACCGGCGCACTGATGGGGTTGGTGTTCCTTAGCTCGGGGACCGGGCATGACGAGGATGTCGACCGGCGGCCATAAAAAACCGGCCCCCGCAAGTGTCGCGGAAGCCGGTCCTTTATCGATCGAAAGCGTGGGGGCCGATCAGCCTGCCGCAGCCTCCGGCTCCACCGGGGCCGCCGCGCGGACGCGACGACGACGGGGCTTCTCCTCGGCCACCGCTTCCGCCTCAGGCGCCGCGCTGAGCGCCGGGGGCAGACGGTCGGCGTCGAAGCCGGTCTGTTCGCCCGCGTCCTGCACTTCGGCGGGGCGCTCGCGACGCGGACGACCGCGACGACGGGGGGCTTCCTCTTCGGCCTGCGGCGCGGCGGCGACCTCGGTGGTCACGACCGGCTGCACGTCCTCGGCCGCGACGGGCGGCTGTTCGGCGCGCATTGGGCGACGATCCTCGCGCGGTTCGCGGCGCGGGCGATCGTCGCGATCGCGGCGGGGACGCTCGTCCCGCTGCTGGTTGTCGCGCGCATAGGTTTCGCGCGGCTGGCGCTCACGGCGCGGCTGCTCGACCTCGCCCTGCTGCTCGCCGGGACGGATGGGATCGCCCTCGTCGCCATAATCCTCGGCATCGTTGTCGAAGCCGTCGTCATATTGGTCGTCGCGCGGTTCCTCGCGCTGGCGGCGCTGATTCTGCTCCTCGAAGCGCGAGCGGGTTTCGCTCAGCACCCGGAAATAGTGATCGGCGAACTGCCAATAATATTCGGTGTTGACCCGGTCGCCCTGACGCTGCGCCTCGGCCGCCAGATTCTTGTACTTCTCGTACAGCTGGTTGGCGTTGCCGCGCGCGCGGTTGTCGATGCGATTGCCGTTGTCGGGACGGCCGGGATTGCCACCCGGACGCTGCCCACCATTATTGTTGCCGCCACGACCGCGACGGCGGCCGGCCTGCCGATTATTGATCAAGCTGTTCGTCCTTAGTCGTCAAACCAACAAGGTCCACTTTTCCCGGCACCGCGCGCGTGTCGCACGATGCGAAGCTCTCGCGCCCCGTAAGGCGCTTGCCACGGCCGCCGGACAGCAGCGACTGCATGACGAAGGATATGGGCATCGGTCCGAAATCAACGACCCCGAAGAAACGGTAAGAGTGCCGATGTTCGCGTGCCCCTGCCCCCGCTCTAGCGGGATAAGCCAGGGTCCTTCAAGTGAAATATGGGGCATGAGCGGCGAATGTTCAATGCGCGAGAAGCGCGCGGGGCCGTCCACCCAGGTCACGGTGCAGGGTGACGACAAAATCCTGCATCGTCAGAAGCGCCGTTACCGCCTCTGCCTGCTCATGCCCGATCTCGATCACCACCGCCCCGCCGGGCGCCAGCAGGCGGCGCAGTTCGGGGGCGAGCAGGCGGTAATCGTCCAGCCCGTCCGGCCCGGCGAAGAGCGCGGTTCCGGGTTCGTAATTGCGCACCTCGGGCGAGAGCGGCTCGGCCGTTCCGATATAGGGCGGGTTGGTAACGATGCAGTCGAACGGCCCCGTCAGCGCCGTCGCCCAGTCGCCGCGCACGAAGCGCGCGCGGTCGGCCAACCCGCAAGCCGCGGCATTGGCGACGGCATAGCCCAGCGCGTCTGCCGAGCGGTCGACGCCCAGCCCCTTCGTCCCGGGCCACTCGTCGAGCAGCGCCAGCAACAGCGTACCCGGCCCGGTGCCGAGGTCGAGCAGCGTGGCGGGCGGGCGCCCCTTGAAGTGCCGGAGCGCCGCATCGATCAGCGTCTCGCTGTCGACGCGCGGCACCAGCGCGCCGGGGCCGACCATCAGGTCCAGCGCCCAGAAGCCGCGCGTGCCGGTGATATAGGCGACCGGCTCTTGGCGTTCGCGGCGCTCGACCAGCGGCCAGAAACTATCGGGGACGGGCCGGGTCAGGTCGAGCAGCAGGGCGTTGCGCTCAATCCCCAGGGCGTGGGCGAGCAGCAGTTCGGCGTCGAGCCGCGCGGTGGGGGAGAAGGCGAAACGCTCCGCCGCCTGCGCGAGCGCGGTGCGGACTTCCACTATACCCATCCTACCACCCCGGCGAACGCCGGGGTCCAGATGCGGGCGGCGCGTAGACGAAGGGCCGAGCGCATCTCTGCGGTCGTGGCGACTGGACCCCGGCCTTCGCCGGGGTGGTCGGTATCTGGGCTTGGGGTCAAGGCCCCCTCACCCATCGAGCGCAGCGAGCCGTTCGGCCTCATCCTCCGCCAGCAGCGCGCCGATCAGTTCGTCCAACTCGCCCTCCAGGATTTCCGGCAAGCGATGGAGCGTCAGGTTGATCCGGTGATCGGTCACCCGCCCCTGCGGAAAGTTGTACGTCCGAATCCGCTCCGACCGGTCGCCAGAACCCACCATCGAGCGCCGCGTCCCCGCCCGTTCCGCCGCCAGACGCTCGCGCTCGGCCTCGTATAGCCGGGTCCGCAGCACCTTCATCGCCTTGGCGCGATTCTTGTGCTGCGAGCGCTCGTCCTGCTGGATCACGACCAGGCCGGTCGGGATATGGGTGATACGTATCGCCGAGTCGGTGGTGTTGACGTGCTGCCCGCCCGCGCCCGACGAACGATAGATGTCGATGCGCAGATCCTTGTCGTCGATCTGAAGGTCGACCTCCTCCGCTTCCGGCAGCACCGCGACGGTCGCCGCCGAGGTGTGGATTCGCCCGCCCGACTCGGTGACGGGGACGCGTTGAACCCGGTGGACGCCCGATTCGAACTTTAGCTTGGCGAAGACGCCCGCGCCCGCGACCGAGGCGACGACTTCCTTATAGCCCCCCGTGTCGGGGACCGAGGCGGAGATGACCTCCACCCGCCAGCCCTGCCGCTCGGCATAACGCTGATACATGCGGAACAGATCGCCCGCGAACAAAGCCGCCTCGTCGCCGCCAGTCCCGGCGCGGATTTCGAGCATCGCGGCGCGCTCGTCGGCGGCGTCGCGGGGCAGCAGCGCCAGCGCGAGGTGGCGATCCGCCTCGGCCAGCGCATTGCGGTTGGCGTGCAGCTCCTCCGCCGCCAGCTCGCGCAGTTCGTCGTCGCCGTCCTGCGTCATATAGGTCAGGCTGTCGGCCTCCTGCCGCAGACGCCGCACCTCGGCGGCGGCGTTGGCGACCGGCTCCAGCTCGGCATATTCCTTCGACACTGCGACGAAGCGATCCGACGGCAGGTCGCCGGTGGCCATCATCGCCTGCAATTCGTCGCGTCGCGCCTCGATCTGCGCGATGCGCTCGGCCGAGATGGTCTTCATGCGCGCGCCAGCGCTCCCGCCAGTTCGGCCAGTGCAACCTGAGTCTGGGTGCCGTCGGCCAAGACCTTCACCGCCGCGACGCCCGCCGCCAGTTCGTCATCGCCCAGGATGATCGCATGGCGCGCGCCTTGCGCATCGGCCTTTTGCATCCGGCGCTTCATATTGCCCTTATAGGCCATGTCGACCGACAGCCCGGCGCGGCGCAGCTCGGCGACGAGGCCGGTCGCGCGCAACTCCGCCGCCGCGCCCATCGGCACCACGACCGCGTCGATGGTTTGCCTGGCCGGCTCATCCAACAGCATCGCCAGCCGCTCGACTCCCGCCGCCCAGCCCACGCCCGCCGTCGCGGGACCGCCGAGCGACTCGACCAGCCCGTCATAACGGCCACCCGCCAGCACGGTCCCTTGCGAACCCAGCCGGTCGGTCACGAACTCGAACGCGGTGTGGCGATAATAATCGAGCCCCCGCACTAGCCGCGCATTGCGCGTCCAGGCGACGCCCGCCGCATCCAGCCCCGCCGTCACCGCCTCGAAAAAGGCGCGCGCTTCCGGTGTCAGATAGGCGTCGATATCGGGCGCGGCATCGGCGATCGGACGGTCGCGCGGGTCTTTGGAGTCGAGGATGCGCAGCGGATTCTTCTCCAGCCGCACCAGACTGTCTTCGGACAGCTGGTCGCGGTGCGCCTCGAAATGCGCGACCAGCGCGTCGCGCCAGGCGTCACGCGTCTCCGCATCGCCCAGCGTGTTGAGCTGGAGCGTCACGCCCTCGGCGATGTCCAGTTCGCGCAGCAGCTGGTCGGCCATCACGAGCAACTCGACATCCGCCGCCGGTTCGGCCGCGCCCAGAATCTCGGCGTCGATCTGGTGAAACTGGCGATACCGCCCCTTTTGCGGCCGCTCATAGCGGAACACCGCGCCCGAGGTCGCGAGCTTCAAGGGCGCATATTGCTGCCACCCCTCGGTCAGATAGGCGCGCGCGATTCCGGCGGTGAATTCGGGGCGCAGGGTCAGCAGGTCGCCGCCGCGATCGGGGAAGGTGTACATCTCCTTCGACACGACATCGGTCGTCTCGCCGATCGAGCGGGCGAAGACCTGCGTATCCTCGAACACCGGCAGGTCGAGCCGCTGAAAGGCGTAGAGGCCGTGCACACGCTCAAACGTCCGCAGAACGTGCGCAAAGCGACGCTGCTCATCGCCGAAGATGTCCTGCGTGCCGCGCACGCGCTTGGGGGTTTCGATCCGTGCCATAGAGGTGGCGCTATCTAAGGTAGCGAAGCCCCTCGCGCTAGAGTGCGATCAATCGGTTCGGGACAGCCAGTCCGTCAACGGCAGTTCGTCGGTGGGGCGGGTTTCGGCGCACATGCTGTGCTGCATGATCTCCAGCGCCCAGCGACGATGCGCGTCGCTTTCGCTGGCAACGGTATCGCCGGGCACCCACAGGTCATATTCGCGCATATGCGCATCGGCGGCCGTGAACAGCACGCAGATGTCGGCCGCCACCCCGGTCAGGATCACGCGGGACACGCCCAGTTGCGGCAGCAGTACCGGCAGGTTGGTCGCGTAAAAGCCCGAAAATTGCGGTTTCACAATGAAATAATCGCTGTCGCGTGGCCGAAGTGCTGCGATCAGCGCACGGCCGGGACTGTCTTCGCGGTCGCAATGGTCGACGATCGAGGAGCGTTCGGAATGCCAATGGCCGAAATTGTCGTTGACGTAGATCACCGGCACCCCGGCCTCGTCCGCCGCAGCCCGCAACGCCACGATCCGCTGCGCCGCCGCCTCGGCCGGTTCACGCAAATCCTCCCCGCCCTCGAAGTCGAGGTCGTTGATCATATCGATGATGAGGAGGGCGGTGTGGTGGGGGGCAGGATCCATGGCCGAACATTGCCACATCCCAGGCAACAAGACCCTGACATATCATAATATCTTCATGCGCCACGACCCCGCTTTCTTTGTGGCAAGACCGCCTGGGATGACCGAAGGAGAGCCAAGGGTCGAAAATTATGCCCGGCAAAAGACAGAGATGGCCCGCGCCTTCTTCATCGATGGCTGGCGAGCCCGCAACGCTGATAGGGGAACGCTGCAACGCCTTTGATCTCCGGGTCACGCGCTTCGGAATCGGGGCAGCGAAAGGCGCCGATCCTTCTCCTGCTGTCCCTTCTGCCCATGGTGCCCGCCAAGGTCATGATGGATTGGCGCGCGGCAGGCGTGCACCTGCCGGACTATATGATCCATTTGGCCAGCGCCTATGGATCGCGGCTTACCGCCCCATAGCCAGACCCGCCCCCGCGCGCGTACATCCCTATCCATGACCATCACCCGCTGGCAGCGCCTGCAAACTCGTATCGGCGACCGGATCGCGCCGCCGCGATTCCTGGCTTTCGGGCTGATCCTCGTCGCGGCGAGCGCGGTGCTGTGTCCGCGCTTTGGGATGACACGGGGGATATTGGCGGGGTTCGACCTGGCCGCCCTCCTCTTTCTCGCCTCGCTGGTGCCGCTCCTCAAACAGGGGCAGGCCGCGAAGATGCGGGCGCGCGCCGCGCGCAACGATGCCAATCGCGCCGTGTTGCTGGTGTTTTGCGGGATCGTGCTGTTCGTCGTCCTGGTCGCGGTGGGCGGCGAGTTGCGCGGGCGGAGCAGCATCGTCACCATCGCGCTGGTCGTCGGCACGCTGATCCTGGCCTGGCTGTTCTCCAACATTGTCTATGCGCTGCACTATGCGCATCTGTTCTACAGCGCAGGCGACAAGGGCGATGCGGGCGGCCTGCAATTCCCCGACACCGCCGAGCCGGATTATTGGGATTTCCTCTATTTCTCGGTGACGCTGGGCATGACGTTCCAGACGTCGGACGTGTCGATCGCCTCGCGCCGGATGCGCCGCGTGGTCACCGGCCAGTGCCTGGCGGCGTTCATCTTCAACCTGGGTGTCATCGCCTTTACCGTCAATGTGTTGGGCGGGGGGTCGGGTTGAGGGCAGCCTGAAAAGGCCTGGACGACTGGCCTATCGGGTGCCTAACCTGCCGCCATCTCCTCGTCGCCGCAAAAGGCCCTTCATGATCCGCCATTCGCTTCGTTCCGTGCTCGTCGCCTCGCTGCTCGCCTCCTCTGCTGCCGCCGTCGCCCAGGTCCCGCCGGGCAACTCCGCACCCGCCGCCCAGGCGCCCTTCGTCAACACCATCCCCGACGCGGTCGACACCCCCTATCCGGGCACGATCAAGCTGGTCGTCGATGCCACCGATACCGATCGCGGCATCTTCCGCATCAAGGAGACCATCCCCGTCGCCAAGGCGGGGCCGATGGCGCTGCTCTTCCCCAAATGGCTGCCCGGCGCGCACAATCCGCGCGGTGAGATCGAAAAGCTGGCGGGCCTGGTCATCAAGGCGAACGGCCGCGTCCTCCCCTGGACGCGCGACCCGGTCGATGTCTTCGCCTTCCACATCGACGTGCCGTCGGGCGCCCGGCAGCTCGACCTGGAGTTCCAGTTCCTGTCGGCGACCAAGCCCGACCAGGGCCGCATCGCGGTCACCCCGACGATGATCTCGCTGCAACCCAATTCGGTCAGCCTCTATCCGGCCGGTTACTATACCCGCCAGATCCCGATCCAGATGACCGCGATCTTCCCGACCGGCTGGACGGCGGCGGGCGCGGTTCCGGCCAAGGCGTCGGGTTCGACCTACACCTATGACACGACCAATTACGAGATCCTGGTCGATTCCCCGGTGCTGGCGGGCAAATATGGCAAGGTCTTTCCGCTCTCGCCCCAGGTGAAGCTGAACGTCTTCGCCGACAGCGCCGCCGAACTGAACGCCAAGCCCGAACAGATTGCCGCGCACCAGCGGCTGGTCGACCAGGCGGTCAAGACCTTCGGCGCGCAGCATTACGACCATTACGAATTCCTGCTGTCGATCAGCGACCAGCTGGGCGGCATCGGTCTGGAGCATCACCGCTCGTCCGAAAACGGCGTGACGCCGGGCTATTTCACCGAATGGGATGCCGGGCCGGGCCGCCGCAACCTGCTGCCGCATGAATTCACCCATAGCTGGGACGGCAAGTTCCGGCGCGGCGCCGACCTATGGACCCCCGATTTCCGCACACCGATGCGCGACTCGCTGCTCTGGGTCTATGAGGGGCAGACCCAATTCTGGGGTTATGTGCTTCAGGCGCGTTCGGGCATGGTCTCGAAGCAGGATACGCTGGACCAATATGCCTCGATCCTCGCCATCTACGACACCGCGCCCGCGCGTCAGTGGCGCAATTTGGTCGACACCACCAACGACCCGATCATCTCCTCGCGCAAGCCCAAGGGCTGGACCAGCTGGCAGCGGTCGGAAGATTATTACAATGAAGGCCTGATGGTCTGGATGGAGGTCGACGCGATGCTCCGCCAGAAGTCGAACGGCGCCAAGTCACTCGACGATTTCGCCAAGGCGTTTTTCGGCATCCGCAACGGCGACTGGGGCGAAGTGACCTACACCTTCGAGGATGTCGCCGACACGCTGAACAAGATCGTCCCCTATGACTGGGCCGGTTTCCTCCGTCAGCGTATCACCGAGACGGGCAAGCCCGCGCCGATCAATGGCTTTGCGATGAACGGCTACAAGCTGGTCTATACCGATACGCCGACCCCGACCTTCAAACAGGGTGAAAAGGGCAGCACCAACGTCACCTATTCGCTGGGCCTGTCGGTATCGAACAGCGGCGAAGTGACCAGTTCAATTTGGGACAGTCCCGCATTCAAGGCGGGCATCGATGTCGGCACGCAAATCCAGGCGGTGAACGGCGAAAGCTATTCGGGCGACCGGCTAAAGGCCGCGATCCTTGCTGCCAAGGACCCAGCCAAGCCGGTCAAGTTGGTGATAAAGAACCAGGATCGGTTCCGCGAGGTGACGATCGCCTATACCGGCGGCCCACGCTATCCGCGTCTGCAAAAGGTCGGCACCGGCGAGACCGGGCTGGACCGTCTGTTGACGGCGCGCTGAGCCCGAACCAACCGACATCTATCGACACGCCATGGCGGGTTGCGCTATCGCGCCCGCCATTGTTTTTACACCGGAACTCATCCGGTATTGGCAAGAAAGACCGATTCGATGCGCATCGACCTTATCCCCGTCGGCAAGAGCCCGCCCGATGACATCAATGTCGTGATCGAGGTCCCGACCGGCGGCGAGCCCGTGAAGTATGAGTTCGACAAGGCGTCGGGCGCGCTGTTCGTCGACCGCATCCTGCACACCCCGATGCGCTATCCGGCCAATTACGGCTTCGTGCCGCACACGCTGAGCCCCGATGGCGACCCCCTCGACGCGCTGGTCGTGTCGCGCACCCCGTTCATCCCGGGCTGCGTCGTTCGCGCGCGCCCGATCGCGGTGCTGAACCTGGAAGACGAAGCCGGCGGCGACGAGAAGCTGGTCTGCGTGCCGGTCGACTCGACCTTCCCCTACTACTCGAACGTCGGCGGTCGCGACGACCTGCCCGAGATCGTGTTCCAGCAGATCGAGCACTTCTTCACCCATTACAAGGATCTGGAGAAGAAGAAGTGGGTGCGTATCGGCACCTGGGGCGACCGTGACGAAGCCCGCCGCATCGTCGTCGAGGCGATCGAGCGCTACGAGGACGCCAAGGCCAAGGGCGAAGAGCCCCACGACCACGACGTCCCCGGCCGCGCCTGATTCCAGGTCGATGGTTTGAAGGAACGCCTCGGTGCCAAGCGCACCGGGGCGTTTTTTGTTGCCCCCTTCTTTCTCCCCTCCCGCAGGCGAGTTTCAGGTCGGTCATGCCCCCGTCATGACCTAAACGATGCGGGGCATCGTTTACCTGAAACTGGGCTGGGGGAGGGCAATCCCGGAGCTTGGGGAGCAGGAGTCTCCCTTCGACTATGCTCAGGCTGAACGGAGCGGGGGATGTCAGAAGCAAAAAGAATAGTGGTTCGCGCGGAGGCGCGGAGAACGCGGAGGTGGCTCGCCTGCCGCAAGCCATATTCCTCTACAATCGGCCGATGATCAAAGAGTGAGGCACGCCTCAAGGACCAACATCTCTGCGTCCTCCGCGCCTCTGCGCGAACCTCCTTCCTGCTTGAATCACCGCCCCGCCAGCTTCTCCAGCGCCGCACCCGAAACACGCTGGACGGTCCACTCCTCCATCGCCTGCGCCCCCATCGCGCGGTAGAACTCGACCGCAGGGGTGTTCCAGTCGAGTACCGACCACTCGAACCGCGCCCAGCCGCGATCGCGCGCGATCCCCGCCAGATGGATCAACAGCGCCTTGCCCACCCCGGCCCCGCGCGCCGACGGCGTGACGTACAAATCCTCCAGATACAGCCCGCGCCGCCCGGTCCAGGTCGAGAAATTGGCGAAGAACAGCGCAAAGCCGACCGGCACGCCATCGCGCTCGGCGATCACCGCTTCGGCCGCCGGAGGCACGCCGAACAGCGCCTCGGCCAGCATCGGCTCGGTCGCGACGACCGCGTCGGGCTCGCGCTCGAATGCCGCCAGTTCGCGGACGAAGTCCAGGATGGTAGCGGTATCGGCCGGTTCGGCCGCGCGGAGGGTAATGCTCACAATCCTGCCTCGCTCTGTGGTCCAGGCGCTACCGGCCGTCGCACGGCCACCACGCAGCCCGCGATAATCAACGCCGCCCCCGCGAGCGTGAACAGCGAGACATGCTCGCCGAACACCGCATAGCCCAGGCACGCCGCCCAGACGAAGGCGGTATATTCGACCGGCGCCAGCATCTGCGCCTCGGCCCGCGCATAGGCCCAGGCGAGCAGCAGCGCCGACAGGCTACCCAGCGCGGCGGCGATCACGATGGCGGGCCATTGATAGGTGGCGGGCCAGCCCGAGACGAAGGGCGCGGCGGGCGTCATCAGCACCGCGATGACCAGCATGGTGAACAACGCCACTTCGGCCGGACCTGCGGCCTGCGCCTGCCGCCGCAGCAGCACCAGGCTGACCGCATAGAGGACCGAGGCGATCAGGATCGCGATCGAGCCCAGCACGACGTCGGTCGAGGCCTGGGCCTGCACTTCGCCGCCCGCGATCACCAGCACGCCGATTCCGGCGATCAGGGACCCCAGGATCGCGGCACGCCGCACCGTCTCGCCCAGCATGAACGCGGCGAGGAACAGCGCCATCAAGGGCGAGAGAAAGGTCAGCGCGATGCTCTGCGCCATCGGCACCCGCGCCAGCCCCCAGAAGAACAGCAGCACCGAGGCGCCCCCGGTCGCCCCTCGCGCGATGTGCAGGATCAACACGTCGCGCCCCGGCCAGCGTCCGCCTCTGGCCAGGAACAAAGTGCCGGTGATCGCCACCCCGACCCAGGACCGCCACAGCACCGCGCTATACGCGCCACTGTCGATCGACAGCCGCTTCATCAGCGTGTCCATCACCGAATAGATCGCAATGCCCAGCGCGGCGGCGCCAAAGGCGATGACAGGGGACGTGCGCGCGCTCATGCCGCGGCGATACCGGGGTAAGGTGCCAATGTCATGGCTGGGATTAAACCCCACCCCGCATCCGTTGCCCCTTGGGAACAGGACACCAAGGGACAAAGGGTATGAAGACGCTGATCGCCGCAACGGGTCTGGCCATGCTGGTGGCAGCGCCCGCGAGCGCACAGGTCACGGCCTCGGTCGGCGCGGACTATGCCTCGGGCAAATACGACACCGGTCAACAGGTTCGCAGCGCCAGTTCAACCTTCGCGCTGCGGGCCAAGCGCAAGCGGGTGACGGTCTTCGCCGCACTGCCGGTGGTGCAGGTCGACGCGCCGGGCAATGTCATCGCGCCGGGCGGGCCGCTGGGCCTGCCGATCTTTACCGACCCCACCCGCCCTGCGACGCGCGAAAGGCGCTCGGGGCTGGGCGATGCGGTGGTCGGCGTCTCGGTGCAGGTGATCCCGCCGCGTCGCCATCACCTCGCCCTCGCGCTGACCGGCAGCGCCAAGCTGCCCACCGCGTCGGCCGCGCGCGGGCTGGGGACCGGCAAGGCGGATTACTCGGTCGTCGCGGAAGCGGCGGTACCGGGCAAGATCACGCCCTTCGCCGCCGCCGGCCACAGCTTTGTCGGCCAGCCCGACGGCTATCGCTTGCGTGATGTAACCAGCGCGCGAGGGGGCGTCGCGGTCGGAATCGGCAAGGCGAGCGAGGTCAGCGTCTCGTATAATTACGCGTCGCGGGTCAGCGACCAGGTCGCGGATCGGCAGGAGATCGGCGCGGGACTGGACACCGCTTTGTCGCAACGCCTGTCGCTGGGCGTGCAAGGCAGCGCCGGGGTCAGCAAGGGCGCACCCGATGTCGGTGCGGGGGTGCGGCTGGGGTTGCGGTTGTAATGATCCTCCCCGGTACGGGGAGGGGAACCGCCGCAAAGCGGTGGTGGAGGGGGCGTGCCGCAAAGGACGTCCTGTGCGGCACGCCCCCTCCGTCAGGGCTGCGCCCTGCCACCTCCCCGTACCGGGGAGGATTTAGGGATGCGCCAGCATCTGGCGATACCAGGGCAGGATATGTTCGCGGAGCAGCGGCGCCAGCGTCAGGGTTTCCGCCGTTCCGGCATCGATCCAGATCGCTTCCTCGATTTCCGCCGCCGGAACCGGCGTGTGGGTGCTGCACAGATGGAAGACCGTAGCGTCGATCCGGTGGCCCGGCTCATTGGCCGCCACCGCCGAAAAGCAACCGATCGGCCGCAGGTCATCGACGCCCACGCGCAGGCCGATTTCCTCGTCTAGTTCGCGGATCAGCGCGGCAGCAGGGTCTTCGCCCGCCTCGATCTTGCCGCCCGCCTGCATGAAGCAGGACGTGCCCGCCTTGCGCACCAGCAGCAATCGCCCCGCCCCGTCCTCGATCAGCGCGGCGGCGATGCGGATGACGGGAGCCGTCACTCCGCCGCGATCGCGGCCTTCGCCACGTCGGCGGCGTCCAGCTCGGCGGCCTTGGCCTCGACCAGCTTGACGATATGCTCGACCATATCGGCATCCTCGACCGTGTGGTCGGTCAGCCCCGACAGATAGACCATGTGCTTGCCATTGCCGCCGCCGGTCACGCCGATATCGGTCTCGCGCGCTTCGCCCGGACCATTGACGACGCAGCCCAGCACCGACAGCGACATGGGCGTGCGGATATGCTGGAGCCGTTCCTCCAGCACCTGCACGGTGCGGATCACGTCGAAGCCCTGCCGCGCGCAGGACGGGCAGGACACGACACGCACGCCGCGATTGCGAATGCCCAGCGCCTTCAGAATTTCGAAGCCGACACGCACCTCCTCCTCCGGCTCGGCCGAGAGCGAGACGCGGATCGTGTCGCCGATCCCGAACCAGAGGAGCGAGCCGATGCCGATCGAGGACTTGACCGTGCCGCCGATCAGCCCGCCCGCCTCGGTGATGCCCAGATGCAGCGGGCAGTCGGTCGCCTCGGCCAGCCCCTGATAGGCCGCCACCGCCAGAAAGACGTCCGACGCCTTCACCGCGACCTTATATTCGTGAAAGTCATGGTCCTGGAGCAGCTTGATATGGTCGAGCGCCGATTCGACCAGCGCCTCGGGACAGGGCTCGCCATATTTTTCGAGCAGGTCCTTCTCCAGGCTGCCCGCATTCACGCCGATACGGATGGCGCAGCCATTGGCCTTGGCGGCGCGGACGACTTCGGCGACGCGCTCGGACGATCCGATATTGCCTGGATTGATGCGCAGGCACGCCGCGCCCGCATCGGCGGCTTCGAGCGCGCGCTTATAGTGGAAATGGATGTCCGCGACGATCGGCACGCGCGCCGCCTTGGTGATCTTGGCTAGTGCGGCGGTCGAATCGGTGTCGGGGCAGGAGACGCGGATGATGTCCGCCCCCGCCTCTTCGCAGCGCCGGATCTGGTTGATCGTGGCGACCGGATCGCTGGTCGGCGTGTTGGTCATGGTCTGCACGGTGACGGGGGCGTCGCCCCCCACGGGCACGTTGCCCACCATGATCTGACGGCTTTGGCGGCGGACGATATCTCGCCAGGGACGAATGGACATGGACCCCTATATACGCGCCCGGCGTTGCGGTTCAAAGTCAGTGCTGTACCAGACCTCCAGAATGACCGCTGCCGCCTCCATCCCCCGCCATTACGGCCTCGACTGGTTGCGGATCGGCGCCTTCGCCATCCTGATTCTTTATCATATCGGCATGGTCTTCGTGCCGTGGGGCTTTCATGTGCAGCTGGCGAGCCGGCCCTGGGTCGCGATCCCGATGCTGGCAAGCAATCCTTGGCGGTTGATGCTGATCTTCGTCGTGTCGGGTTATGCCACCCGCGCGCTGGCGGCGCGGCATCCCACGATCTTGGGCTTCGCGCGCGGGCGCAGCATCCGGTTGCTGGTGCCGCTGGCTTTCGGTGTCTGCGTGCTGGTGCCGCCCCAAATCTGGGCCGAGCTGGCGAGCAAATATGGCTATGCCGGGTCCTATTGGACCTTCTGGACGCGCGACTGGCTGAGTTTTCGCGCGGTCGGTGGTGTGGTGCCGACGCCCGCCTGGAACCATCTGTGGTTCGTCGGCTATCTCTGGGTCTATACCATGGCGGTGGCGGCAATGCTGGCGGTCGGCCACCGCTTTGCCGAGGCGGCGCAAGCGTTGTTCGACCGGGTGCTCGGCGGCTGGGGCGGCGCGGTGCTGCCCGTCATCTGGCTGCTGCTGGTCGATATCCGCTTCTTTCCCGGCCAGTCGGAGACGCATGGGCTGCTCGACGACTGGCTGGCGCATGCGATCTATTTCCCCGCACTGCTGTTCGGCTTCGGCATGGCGGGGTCGGAGCGGGTACTCGACAGCTTCCGTCGGGGCTGGCCGGTCGCCGCCGCCATCGCGCTGGCAAGCTATGTCATCGCGGGCGGGCTGGAATGGCGCTGGCCGGGGCTGGCGGGTGCGCCGCAGGGGCTGGGCATCCTCTTTGCAGGTGCGCGCGCTGTGCAGGGATGGATGGCGGTGGTCGCCCTGATCGGGGTGGCAGAACGTTTCTGGAATCGCGACCACCCATGGCGGCGGACACTGACCGAGGCGGTCTTTCCCTTCTATCTGATCCACCAGACGATCATCATCCTGGTCGCCTTCGGCTTGCGCGGGCTGGGGCTGCCGCTGTGGATCGACACGATCATCCTGATGGCGGCGACGGTGGCGGGATGCGGGGCCTTCTATCTTATCGGACGGGAAGTGCGCTGGCTCCGTCCCCTGATCGGTCTCCGGCCAAAATCTGCTGATCGGCCTTCGGCCTTGAGGGATGGCAGAAAAGCCACGATCTGATAGGGGCGCGGGCGTTTTCCCATTCTGTCCCGGAGTTTCACCCATGTCCCCATGCTGGTCGCTGGTCATCCATGGCGGCGCGGGCCGGATCACGCGCGAGGTGCTGACGCCCGAGCAGGATGCAGGCGCGCGCGCCGGGCTGGACGCCGCGCTCAAGGCCGGATCGGCGGTGCTGGCGGGCGGCGGCAGCGCGCTGGACGCGGTCGAGGCGGCGGTGCGTGTGCTGGAGGACGATCCGCACTTCAACGCCGGGCGGGGCGCCTGCTTCACACGGGACGGCACCAACGAACTCGATGCCGCGATCATGGACGGGCGCGATCGGCGTGCGGGATCGGTCGCCGGGGTGACGCGCACCCGTAACCCGGTGTCGCTGGCCCGCAAGGTCATGGAGACAAGCCCCCATGTCCTGCTCGCCGGGCCGGGAGCGGATCGCTTCTCGGCGGAACAGGGGCTGGAACAGGTCGACCCCCACTGGTTCCATACCGATGAGCGTCGGCGGCAGCTCGATGAATTGCTCTCGCGCAATGCCGACGCCTTCGACAGCGACATGAAATACGGCACGGTCGGCGCGGTCGCCTGCGACGGGCAGGGCCATGTCGCCGCCGCCACCTCGACCGGCGGCGTGACGGGCAAGCGCTGGGGGCGGATCGGCGACTCGCCTTTGGTCGGCGCGGGGACGTTCGCGGACGACCGGGCCTGTGCCGTGTCATGCACCGGATCGGGGGAGGTCTTCATCCGCGTCGGCGTCGGGCACGAGATCGCCGCGCGCTGCCGATTCACGGACGAAGACCTACAGGCGGCCGCCGATGCCGTGCTGGCGGAGGTCAAGGAACTGGGCGGCACCGGCGGCACCATCGTCGCCGCGCCCGACGGGACCATCGCCTGGAGCATGACTACGGTGGGCATGTATCGCGGCCGCGCGACGAGCGGCGGCGAACATCAGGTGGCGATCTACGCCGACGAAGGATAAAAGGCACCCCCATGAAGCACTTGCGTATCTTGTTCGGGATGGTGGCGGGCCTGTTCCCAAGCCTGTTCCTTCCCTCCCCCGCCGCCGCCTATTGGGAATATGGCCACGAGACCGTCGCCGCCATCGCCTGGGCCAACATCACCCCCCATGCCCGCGCCGAGATTCGCCAGATTTTGAAGGCGCAGGCCCAGCTCGACACGCCGACCTGCCCGGTCCGGACGATCGAGGAGGCCAGCGTCTGGCCCGATTGCGTCAAGCCGCTGAAGGACGAAAACGGCAAGTCGCGCTTCGGCTATGCCTATAGCTGGCACTATCAGAATATCGACATCTGCCAGCCCTTCCGCCTGCCACCGGCCTGCGATTCGGGCGACTGCGTCTCGGCCCAGATCCCCCGCCAGCTTGCCATCCTGAAGGACAAGCGGGCGTCGCAAAAGGACCGGGTCATGGCGCTGGCCTTCCTGGTCCATTTCGTCGGCGACCTGCACCAGCCGCTCCATGCGGGCGACAAGAGCGACAAGGGCGGCAACGACACCCATGTCGATTATGGCGTGTACAGCACGCCGCGCCTGAACCTGCACTCGATCTGGGACGGGCTGCTTGCCGAGCGCGCGATCTCGACCCCGCCCAAGCTGGTCCGCGCCTATCCGGCGGCCGAGCGGCGGCGCGAGGCGGCGGGCGACGTGGACGCGTGGAGCCGCGAGAACTGGGCGATCGCCAAGCGCGCCTATGCCGCGGCGATGGGCGGCGATCCGTGCCAGCCGACCCCTGCGCATATGACGATGAATGAAGCCGCGATCCGCGAGATGGCCCCGGTCGAGCGCGAGCAGGTGAAGCGTGGCGGGCTGCGACTCGCGAAGCTGCTGAACAGCGCGTTTCGCGGGTAACGCCCTCGACCGTTCGCATTGAGCGACGTCGAAGTGCACGCCCCGCACCTTGCCGAAAGCGAAAACCGTGGCCTTCGACTTCGCTCAGGCGGAACGGAGCGTGGGCATAAAATCAGGCCCGGCCCTCCTCATGAGAGCCGGGCCTTTTCCTATCAGCTCAACACGATCGTCACGGCGCGGCGGTTCTGCGCGTAGCTGGCTTCGTCCGAACCCAGCGCGATCGGGCGTTCCTTGCCATAGCTGATGACATTCATCCGCTCGGGCGAGACGCCGCGCGCCGCCAGATAATTCTTGGCCGCATTGGCGCGGCGATCACCGAGCGCAAGGTTGTATTCGCGGGTACCACGCTCGTCGCAATGCCCCTCGATGGTGATGCGAACATTGGGATAGCGCGCCAGCCACTGCGCCTGGCTGTCCAGGATCGCGCGCGATTCGGGATCGATATCATATTGATCGAGCCCGAAATGGATCGTGTTCGACGTCACCGAGCGCTTGAAGTCGGCGTCCGAGCCGGGGACGATCGCGCCGTCCGGGTTGGTGTTTGCCCCCGCATTGGGATCGACACCGGTGCCTTGGCTGACCGGCGCGGGCGGCAGCACTTCGGGGCGCTTCTTGGCGCAGCCCGCCATGGCGATCGCCATGGTGGCGACGACGAGCGTGGTCTTGATCTTGGTCATCGGACTTTCAACTCCCTATAGATTGGTAGAACCCCCGAAACAGTCTTATTGGCGCAGCGGCCCCCAGGCCGGGTCCGATCCGTCGAGCGGCGTCGGAATACGACGTTCGTTCACGCCCGTAAGGTCGACCATCCACACATCCGCCTTGCCCGACGCGCCTTGCGTCGAGCGCTGGAAGGTGATGACGCGGCCATTGGGCGACCAGCTCGGCCCCTCGTCCTGCCAGCTGTTGGTCAGCAATTTCTCGCCGCCGCCCGACGGACTCATGATGCCGATACGGAACGCGCCGCCCAGCTTGGTAAAGGCGATCAGGTCGCCGCGCGGGCTCCACACCGGGGTCGCGTAGCGGCCGCCGCCGAAGCTGATCCGCTGCTGGTTCGATCCGTCGGCGTTCATGACGTAGATCTGCTGCCCGCCCGAACGATCGCTCTCGAACACGATCTTCGATCCGTCGGGCGAATAGCTGCCGCCGGTATCGATGCCCGGCGAATTGGTCAGGCGTTGCGGCGAGCCGCCCTGCGACGACACGCGATAGATATCGGTGTTGCCCGCCTGCGCCATCGAGAACAGGATCCAGCGGCCATCGGGCGAGAAGCGCGGCGCGAAGGTCGTCGCGGCATTCTGCACCACCAGACGCTGGCGCCCGGTGCCGATGTCATAGACATAGATGGCGGGCCGCTTGTCGATATAGGACATATAGACGATCGACTGCTGGTTCGGCGCGAAGCGCGGAGTCAGCACGATCGACTGGCCGTTGGTCAGGAAACGGTGATTCGCGCCGTCCTGGTCCATGATCGCCAGCCGCTTGATCCGGTGCGCCTTCGGCCCGGTTTCCGAGACATAGGTGATGCGGCTGTCGAAATAGGGGCCTTCGCCGGTCAGCTTGGTATAGATGGTGTCGGCGCACTTATGCGCCGCGCGCCGCCAGTCGCCTGGCGACACGACAAAGCCCTGCCGCGCCAGTTCGCTGCGCGCCAACACGTCATAGAGATAGCAGCCGACCGTCAGCGTCCCGTCGCCATTGGCGCGGACATAGCCCTGGACCAGCGCCTGCGCGCCGGTGCCGTTCCAATAGTCGAAAGCGGGCGCGGTCACTTCCGGGAAGGACACGGTGCGCAGCTGCGCCGGCGGAACGGGCGTGAACAGCCCCGAATTGCGCAGGTCGTTGGCGATGATCTCGGACAGTTTCTGCCCGACCACATCGGTCGTGCCCGCCGGGGTCTGCACCACCGCGCTGGTCGGCATGGCGGGAATCGCGATCGGCATCGGCGCGGAAATGCCGCCCTCGACATCGACGACCAGCCCTTCCTGGCCATTGGCGGGCGCGGCGCCAGGCTGCTGCCCGGCGGCGGGAGCGGGCGCCGCCGCCTGATCCTGAGGAGCAGGCGCGGGCACGTCCTGCGCCCCCACGGCGCTGGCGGCCAGTGCCAGCGTGAGCGGCAGGGTCAGCAGGGAACGGGGCATAAACATGATCCTCAACCCGGAAGTCTGAAACGAAGAGTAAAATCGCTCCAGCCGCCCGGCGCGTCATAGAGCGCCGGGGGCATGTCGCGTAATGGACAGTTTCTGAAAACTGTCATGAGCCGATCGTCGAGCCACGCGACATAAGCCGCATTGCCGGCGTCCACGCCACTATGCCCCAGAATCACCGGCGTCTCGGCGAGCGTACCGTCGCGATTGTAATGGAGACGCAGCGTCACCCGAATCCGTTCCGCACCGGGGCCGGGATTGACGACCTGCTGGACGCAGGGGCGAACCTGCCGAAGCACCAACGTCGCCGCCTCGGCCGCTTGCATGTGAGCCGCCTTGGACGACGCGTTCGCCGCCGGGGCGGGGGCCGCCTGGGTCTGCAACGGGGGAGCCGAAACCATCATGCTCAACCCGGCAGCTTGTAGGTCAGGGTGAAATTGCGCCAGCCATTGGGAACGTCATACAGTTCCTTCGGCAGGCCACGCAGCGGCGAACAGCCCTTGAAAGTCGCGATGGCCAACGCATCGACACGGTCGACATAGCGTTCGTTATCGCCGTCGACGCCCGTATGTCCGGTAACGCGCGGCTCGGCGGCCAGGCTGCCGTCCGGGTTGATGTGCAGGTTGATCTTCACCCGGATGCGCTCGGCACCCGGTCCGGGATTGACCTGTCGATTGGCGCAGGGTTGAACCTGCCGCTTGATCGCCGACGCGATATTGCTGGCTTCCGCGGCACCCATCTTCGCCGCCGGAGCGGCCTGCGACTTGGACGGCGACGGATCGGGCGACAGGCCCTTCAGGAAATCCGAACCCAGATGCGAGCCGCGCGGCTTGGTCGTGGTCGCCGTCTCGCTTTTGCCGCTGCCCCGTGCCGGGGTGGCTGGCTTGGGGGCTGCCGCAGGCTTGGCTTCCGATCGGGTCGGACGTGCAGGTGCGGGCTTGGCCTCGCGGACCGGCTTGGCCGGGGCCGGTTTGGCGGGTGCCGGCTTTGGTTTCGGCTGGGGCTGCGGCCGGAGCTTTTCCACGGGCTTGGGCTGCGGCTTGGGTTCCGGGCGCGGCTCGGGCTTGGCCGGTTCGGGTTTCGGCTGCGGCTTGGGCTGGGGCTTGGGTTGCGGTGCCGGGGGCGGCGGGGCGGGCTGGGGTTCCGGCTCGGCCTCGACCGGCTCGGGGGGTGCCGCGTCCTCGGGCGCGCCCTCTTCCGGCGCGATCGACTGGGCGGCCTGCTGGTTGGGTGTGGGCGACGCGGCGTCCAGCGCGACATCCTTGACCAGCGAGATGTCGATCGGCGTGACCTTCAGCTTTTCCGGGTTCGGCGTCGACAGAAAGCCGACCGACAACAGGCCGAACAGGACGATATGTCCTGCGACCGCGATCGCCAGTCCGATCCGTTCCCCACGCTCCATCAGCGGGCGCTCGCCCCCTCGCCCGCGCCACCTTCCACGGTGACGAGCGACACGCGGTTCAGCCCGGCGCGGTTCAGCTCGCCCATCACCCGCATCACCCGACCATAATCCAGCGCCCGATCGGCGCGCAGATAGACTTGCGGCACCTGTCCGTCGGGACCCTTGCGCGCGGCGATCGCGTCGAGTTTGGCGGGCAGGTCGGCCTCGGTGATCTCATCGTCGTTCAGGAACATCCGCCCCTGTTCGTCGATCGCGATCTGTTCGGGCTTCTGCTCCTGATCCAGCGCCTTGGCGCGGCTGTCGGGCAGGTTCACCGGCACGCCCGTCGTCAGGAGCGGCGCCGTCACCATGAAGATGATCAGCAGCACCAGCATCACGTCGACCAAGGGCGTGACGTTGATGTCCGCCATCGGCGCGCGGCGGCCCCGGCCGGAGCGGGAGGGGAGGTTCATGGCCATGGCGGCGATCCCTTCAACGCGCCTGATCGAGCTGGCGGCTGAGCGTCGTATGGAACCCGTCGGCGAAGCGGTTGAGCGATGCCTCGACCCGGTTCACGCCATGGCTGAACCGGTTATAGGCGATCACCGCCGGGATGGCGGCGAACAGGCCGATCGCGGTGGCGAACAGCGCCTCCGAAATGCCCGGTGCGACGACCGCCAGCGAGGTGTTCTGTGCCTGCGCGATGCCGGTGAAGCTGCGCATGATGCCCCAGACGGTGCCGAACAGCCCGACGAACGGCGCGACCGACCCCACCGTCGCCAGCACGTTCAGCCGGTCGGAGAGCTTGTCGATCTCACCCGCGACCGCCGATCCCATCGCGGTGGCCAGCCGCTCGCGCGTGCCGTCGCGGTCGATATGGCCGCCCGCCGTCGAACGCCGCCATTCCTGCACCCCCGCCGAAAAGACCCGCGCCGAGGGCAGTTCATTGTCCTGCTCCATCCGGTGAAAGGCATCGATATCCTCGGCCTTCCAGAAATCGCGTTCGAACCGGACCATGCCCTTCTTGGTGCGCGCCAGCTTGCGCGAAAAGGCGACGATGATCGTCCAGGTCCAGATGCTGGCGAGCAGCAGGCCGATCATCACCAGCTTCACCACCCAGTCGGCGTGGATGAACAAGGCGACGGGCGACAAACTGGCGGCATCCATGTTGAAGACGGGATTCATGGGTGTTGGGTGTCCCCTTGCCAGACAAGGCGTTGGTAGATGGCGATCCAGTCGGCGGGCTGCCGACGCGGGCGACCGTTCGGGCCGACCCACGCGACGGTCACGCGCGCGTCGGTCAGCTTGACCGCCCCGCACCTGACTGTCTGATGAATGACAACGCGAACCGCACTCACCTCGATCAGTCTGGATGTGACGACCAGGTCGTCGTCCAGCCGGGCGGAGGCGGCATAGCGGATGGCAATGTCGGTGACGGCATAGGCGCCCTGCCCCGCCTCATGCGCGGCGCGCTGGTCGATCCCGGCGACCCGCAGCATGTCGGAGCGGGCGCGCTCCATATAACGCAGATAATTGGCGTGATAGACCACGCCCGACAGGTCGGTATCCTCGAAATAGACACGCACCGCAAAGCGATGCTCATGTCCCTCGAAGCGGCCGCCGATCAGCTGGTGGTCTCCCGTCACCGTCATGGTGACTGCCCGTTAACCTATCCGTCCGGGGGAAGGAAGGCACTTGCGCCCTTGTTACCTCTGGTCTGACGATAACCGTTGGTGACGCGAGGCCGCGACGAACCGCGCGCGAAGGGACGAATGGACGAGCCTGCGTCGATCGGCGAATCGCCATTCTCTATCGCGGGCCGAGCCGCTCCGCGCTTACTGGATCGCGGCCGGATCGACCTTCAGCGACGGCGGGTTGATGACCGGCGGGGTGTAGGGCTTGGCGGCGGGCACCGGCTGGCTCGATAGCACCGGGCCGCTGGGCGCGCTGGCCGGAGCGGTCGCAGGGGCCGCGCTGCTCGCGATGGTCAGCGGGGCGACACCCGCCTTCACCGGCACCATCGTTCCCGCCCGCCATGCGTCATAGGCGCGGAAGAAGGCGATGAATGGCGCGTTGAGCTTTTCGAGCCGCTCGGCCGCCTTCATGTCGAAAGCGGTGGTCGGGGCGGTGCTGATGTCCGCCAGCACCTCGTCGGCGGCGGCGCAGAAGGTCTTGCGGACCGGCGTGATCGAGAAGAAATTGTAGAGCCGGGTCATCGCATCGTCATAGCTGTCGCGCCAGTCGCCGCCCTGGGCCTGATATTCCGCCGAATAGCGCTTCTCCGCCGCCGCCAGCTCGATCCGCTGCACCGTCAGCATCGTGTTGTAACGGGTGACGATCTGCCCCTCGTCTGGACCGCGACAGGCGAGCGCGGCGACGTTCAGCCCCGAACGCAGGTGCCAGACGGTGGCGGCGCTGGTCAGCGAGCGGTTGGGCGTGGCGTAATTGCCATCGGGCAGCAGCGCGGGAATGCGCATCCCCGGCGTCGCACCGGCGGGCATCGGCGCGCGAACATATTGCGGCGGGGCCGGGACCATGACCGGCGGCGGCGCCACCTTGGCCGTCTCCCGCGCGGCGCATCCTGCGAGAGACAGGCCGATCGCAACACCCGACACCAAACGCAACTTCGCCATAACCCTGATCCTCGGAAAACCCGCCCCCGGCCGTTAACCGACGTCATGCCGAATCAGGGTTAACGCGTCGTAACTCCTGCGATGAAACGAGGCGTATGTCCGAGGGTCGGAAATCCTCCCGGCACGAAGAGGGGGACCATGCGAAGCATGGTGGAGGGGGCGCGCCGCGAAGGACGCCCTCGGAGGAAGCTCCCTCCGTCAGGCCTCCGGCCTGTCACCTCCCCGTATCGGGGAGGATCAGGCCGCGCGCGCGACCAGCGCGGCGGCGGCTTCGGCCATCAGTTGCGCCAGGATATCGGCGATCGGCTCTTCCTTCGTGACCATCCCGACCGACTGGCCTGCCATGACCGAGCCATGCTCGACATCGCCCTCGATCACCGCGCGGCGGAGCGCACCGGCCCAGTAATGTTCGATCTGAAGCTGCGCCTCGGCCATTGCGACCCTGCCCTCGTCGAGCGACTGGGCGACTTCGCGCTGCTTGGCGGTGAACAGCTCGCCGCCCGCATTCTTCAGCGCGCGGACCGGAATGACCGGCAGGCGCGGGTCGATCTGCACGCTCGCCACCGCGTCGCGGGCCGAAGCGCGGATGAACGCCTTCTTGAAATTGGGGTGTGCGATCGATTCGGTCGCGCAGACGAAGCGCGTGCCGAGCTGGACGCCCGCCGCACCCATGTCGAGATAACCGGCGATCGCCTCACCCCGGCCGATGCCGCCCGCCACGAAGACGGGGACCTGGGTGGCGATTTCGGGCAGCATCTCCTGTGCCAGCACGCTGGTCGAGACCGGGCCGATATGGCCGCCCGCCTCCATTCCCTCGATCACCAGCGCATCGACGCCCGAGCGGATCAGCTTCTTGGCCAGCGACAAGGCGGGCGCGAAACAGATGACCTTGGCGCCGGTGTCCTTGATCGCCTCCAGCGCGCCCTTGGGGGGCAGGCCGCCGGCCAGCACGACATGGCCGACCTGGTGACGGCCGCACACCGCGATCAGGTCGAACAGCTGCGGGTGCATGGTGATCAGGTTCACGCCGAACGGGCGGCTGGTCATCGCCTTGGTCGCGGCGATCTCGGTATCGAGCAGTTCGGGGGTCATCGCCCCGCACGCGATCACGCCGAAGCCGCCGGCATTGGACATGGCGGATACGAGGTTGCGCTCCGACACCCAGGACATGGCCCCCGCCATGATCGCCATCTCGGCGCCCAGAAATTCCGCGCCGCGCGCCATGCGGGTGGCGAGACGCTGTTCGCCGGTGGTGGTGGTGAGGGTGTCGGTCATCTTTGCTCCATGCCGTGGAGCGGGGCGGACGGCAAGATTTGGTTCACACGAAGCCGCGATGGCGCGAAGAAGAATGGGTTCGCGCAGAGGCGCAGAGGACGCAGAGATGTTTCGCGCGCGGCAGCGCAAACTGGTCTTCGGCAGGCCGTTGCTGGAGGACACGGCCAGTGGCTGTACACGCCCTCTCTGCGCCCTCCGCGCCTCTGCGCGAACAAATCTTTTTGAATACGCTTCGCGTCTTCGCGGCTTCGCGGCTTCGCGGCTTCGCGGCTTCGCGCGAACCAAACGAACCCCTCCCCGAACCGAGCCCGAGGAGGGGAAAGCACTTAAGCCGCTTCGGCGTCCAGGCCATAGGCAGTGTGCAGGACACGCACCGCGAGTTCGGTGTAATCCTCTTCGATCAGGACGCTGACCTTGATCTCCGAGGTGGTGATCGCAAGGATGTTGATGCCGCGCGCGCCCAGCGTCTGGAACATGGTCGACGCGACGCCCGCATGGCTGCGCATACCGACGCCAACCACCGAAATCTTGGCGACCCGCGTGTCGTGGACCAGATTGCCATAGCCGATCTCGCCGCTCGCCTTTTCCAGCACGTCCAGGCTGCGTGCCAGGTCGGCCGACGGCACGGTGAAGGTCACGTCGGTGGACCCGGTCGAATGCGCGATGTTCTGGACGATCATGTCCACATTGATCCCGGCGTCCGCGAGCGGCGCGAAGATCGAACCCACCGCGCCGGGCCGGTCGGGCACGGCGGTCAGGGTGATCTTGGCTTCGTTCTTGTCATGCGCGATGCCGGTGATGAGCTGGCGTTCCATATCGTCGATTTCCTCTTCGCCCACGATCAACGTGCCGCGATGTCCGTCTTCGTCCCGTGCGTCGTCGAACGAGCTGAGCACTCGCACGCGCACCTGTTCCTTCATCGCCAGCCCGACCGAGCGGGTCTGGAGCACCTTGGCGCCGACGCTGGCAAGTTCCAGCATCTCCTCATAGGTGACCTTCGACAGCTTGCGCGCGCGGGGCACGATGCGCGGGTCGGTCGTATAGACGCCGTCGACATCGGTGTAGATGTCGCACCGCTCCGCCTTCATCGCCGCTGCCACCGCAACCGCGCTGGTGTCCGATCCGCCGCGACCCAGCGTGGTGACCCGGTTGCCCTCGGCCACGCCCTGGAAGCCGGGGATCACCGCAACCACGCCCGCCGCCAGACTCTCGTCGAGCGCGCTGGTGTCGATCTCGCCGATCCGCGCCTTCGCGAACGCCGTGTCGGTGTGGATCGGCAGCTGCCAACCCAGCCACGAACGGGCGGGCACGCCCATCGCCTGGAGCGTGATCGCCAGCAAGCCGCTTGTGATCTGTTCGCCCGCCGAGACGACGACGTCATATTCCTGGGGATCGTAGAGCGACGAGGCCTCGCGACAGAAACCGACCAGCCGGTCGGTCTCCCCCGCCATCGCGGAGACGACGACCGCGACCTGATGGCCCGCCTCCACCTCGCGTTTGACCCGCGCCGCCACGTTGCGGATGCGCTCGATTCCGGCCATCGAGGTGCCGCCGAACTTCATCACGATACGGGCCATGCGGTTTTTGCCAATCTCCTTGGGGTAAAACGGCCGCCCTGATAGGTAGCGCCCATGACGAACGCAAGCCATTTGAACGATTCTACCATTATTGGGACCGAAGCCGCACATTTCGGAAAGATGGCCGCCGACTGGTGGGACCCCAAGGGGTCGAGCGCGATGCTTCACCGACTCAATCCGCCGCGGCTGCGCTATATTCGCGAGCAGATCGACCTGCATTGGAATGCCGATGGCCAGGGATTCATCCCGCTGAAGGGCAAGCGCGCGCTGGATGTGGGCTGCGGCGCGGGGTTGCTGTGCGAGCCGCTGGCGCGGCTGGGCGCAGAGGTGACGGGGCTGGATGCCGCGCCGGAAAATGTCGCGGTCGCCGCCGCCCATGCTGCCCAGTCGGGGCTGGAGATTCATTACCGTGCGGGCAGCGTCGAAGGGCTGTCGGGCGAGACGTTCGACCTCGTCACCTCGCTGGAGGTGATCGAGCATGTCGCCGATCCGGCGCGATTCGTACGCGGACTGGCCGATGCCCTGGCGCCGGGCGGGCTGATGATCCTGTCGACGCCCAACCGCACGCCGCTGTCCAAGCTGGCGCTCATCACGCTGGCCGAAGGGTCGGGGGCGATTCCCAAGGGCACGCATGACTGGTCGAAATTTTTGACGCCGGACGAACTGACCGCGCTGCTGACCGGGGCGGGGCTGACGGTGCGCGACGTGCGGGGCCTGAGCTATTCGCCGACCAAGGGCTTCATGGTCAGCGATTCGACCGCGCTCGACTATTTCGTGACCGCGACGCGCTAAATCTCCCCTCCCCTTCGGGGGAGGGGCCGAGGGCGGGGCGCTTCCGCAAGACCTACGCCCGTCGACAGGCCCCACCCCAACCCCTCCCCTGAAGAGGAGGGGCTTTCCTGGATCAATGCCATGTCGGTCACACAGCAACCTTCGAATCACTCCGGCACCCACCGCCTCCTGATCCTGCTCGCCGTCGCGATTGCCGCCCGCGTGGCAACCTTCGGCAATCCGGTGGTCCATGTGGATGAGGAGTTCTACTTCTTCACCGGCCACGCGATGTGGCAGGGCGCGTGGCCCTTCGTCGATGTGTGGGACCGCAAGCCGATCGGGCTGTTCCTGCTCTATGCCCTGCCCGCCGCACTGGGTTTCCCGGCGGGGATATGGGCCTATCAGGCGATGGCGCTGGCCAGCGTCGTCGCGACCGGCTGGCTGATCGCACGAATGGCGCAGCGACTCGGCTGGAACGCAGGCGCGACGGCGGCCGGGATCGCCTATATTTTGTGGCTGGACCTGCTCGGCGGTCAGGGAGGCCAGGCGCCGGTCTTCTACAATCTGCTGATGATCGGGGCGGCTTGGGCCATCCTCCAATCCGACCGGCGGCGTGCCCGCAGCCTGGGCCTCGTCGCGATGGCTCTGGTGGGGATTACCCTTCAGATCAAATATTCGGCGGTGTTCGAGGGCATGGTGTTCGGCCTCTGGCTGCTGGCCAGCGAATGGCGACGGAGCCGGTCGCCGGTCGCGCTGATCCTGTACGGCGCGGCGCTGGTCGCGGTGTCGCTGGTGCCCACCGGGCTGGCGGCGGGAGTCTATGCCGCAATCGGGCAGTGGGATGCGTTCCTCTATGCCAATTTCCTGTCGATCTTCCATCGCAACCCCGATCCGCTGGGCGAACTGGCGGGCAATCTAGGGCAGCTGGTCCTGATCCTGTCGCCCATTGTCGCGCTGGCAGTGCTGGGCCTCAAGCGGGCGGAGCGCGACCGCGAGCGGGTTTTCCTGGCCGTCTGGCTGGGTGCGGCGATTATCGGCGTGCTGCTGTTCCGGCCCTGGTTCGACCATTACGGCCTGCCGATCCTGCTCCCCGCCTGTACCGCCGCCGCCGCGATGCTGGGGCGTCAGGACTGGCGGCGGCGCTACACCCCGGCCCTGCTGCTGACCGTCGCGCTGGCCGGGCAGATCGTGCTGCTGTCCTTGCGCCACGAACGCGGCGACGCCAGCGAGTTCGCCGCGCTGACCCAGGCGGTCGGTAAGGGACCGGGGTGCCTGTATGTCTATTCGGGCAGCACGATGCTCTATGTCGCGACCCAGCGTTGCGCCCTGTCGCGCTGGATCGTGCCCGCCCATCTCAGCCGCGCGCGCGAGGCAGGCGCCACCGGCGTCGACCAGGATACCGAGATCACCCGCATACTCTCGCGACACGCCGCCGTCGTCGTGATGCGCCCCCCTTATAATGGCGAGCGACCCGCCGCCCATGCCCGGGTGATGGCCGCGATGGCGAAGGGCTATCGGCTGACCGCGCAACTGCCAATGGGCAACGAGACGATTCGCGTCTATAAATCCGCCCGATGAAACGCCTTCTCGCCTCGATCCATGACGTGTCCCCCCGGTTCGAAGGGGCGGTCGATGCGCTGTTCGACCGGCTGTCGGGGCATCTCGGCGGGCCGCGTCTCGCCATGCTGGTCATCCCCGACCATTGGAACAGCGCGCCGATCGCGCCCGGCACGCCCTTTGCCACCCGACTGCGCGGCTGGGCGGACATGGGGATCGAGATGTTCGTCCATGGCTGGTCGCACAAGGACGACATGGTCCACACCGACCAGAAGACCGCGCTGAAGGCCAAACACATGACGGCGGGCGAAGGCGAGTTCGTCGGCCTGGACCGCGCCGAGGCCCTCCGCCGGATGCAGCGCGGCACCGCGCTGATCGAGGATATCATCGGCCGCCGCGCGACCGGCTTCATCGCGCCCGCTTGGCTCTATTCGGAAGAGGCGCGGGCAGCGCTGGGCGATGCCGGGTTCGGAATGGCCGAGGATCATTTCCGCGTCTGGACGCCCGCCGATGGCAAGATCATCGCGCGCGGCCCCGTCGTCACCTGGGCCAGCCGGTCGCGCGGACGCCAGCTCAGCTCGCTCGCCGCCGCCGCCGTGCTGCGTCACGGCCTGCGCCCGACGCCGGTGGCGCGGGTCGCGGTGCATCCGGGTGACAATGGCGTGCCGGCGCTGCTCGACAGCATCGACAAGACCTATGCGCGGCTGGCCAAGACGCACACGCCGTCGCGCTATGCGGATCTGCTGGCGGCCTAACCTCACTCTCCCCTCACGCTGAGCGAAGTCGAAGCGCACGTCATGCGCTCGCCGATAGGGAACCCTGTGGCCTTCGACTTCGCGCAGGCTGAACGGAGGTGGGGGGGATCAGGCGGCGGCGCGCTCGCCCGCTTCCCCATCCAGCAGCGCCTGATAGCGCGCGATCAGCGCCTCGGCATGGTCACGATCGCTGAACACCTTGGCGGCCGCGACGCGCGCGGCGTTGCGTAGCACGCGCTGGTCGCGCGCCAGCAGACGCTCGATCGCCTCGGCACAGGCCGCGCCGTCACGGGCGCGGAAGGTTTCGGCGAATAGCGGGCTCGCCACCTCGGCACAGCCGCCATAATCGGGCACGACCAGCGGCAGGCCCGAGGCCAGCGCTTCGGAGGCGACCAGCCCGAACGTCTCGGTCTCGCAGCCATGGACCAGCGCGTCGCAGCTCGCCATGATCCGGGCGAGGCGCGGGCGGTCATAGACCGGGCGGAACAGACGGATATGGGGGCTGCCCGCGATCCGCTTTTCCAGCGTCCGGCTGGCGACGCCGCCGCCGATCAAGATCAGGCCGATGGGGCGGGTCGAGGCCACGCGCTCGACCGCGTCGATGACCATCGGCCAACGCTTTTCGGGGTGATGCCGCCCCAGCCCGAGCAGCAGATGCGCGTCCTCGGGCAGCGCACACTGCGCCAGCAGCGCGGCGCGCAGCCGCTCGTCGCGGTGGTCGGGCGAGAAGAAATGGCGCTCGATGCCCAGCGGAATGCCCTCGTCCACCCGCACGCCGCGCTTGCCGAGCCGCTTGACCAGCGCCGGGCCGTTGGACAGCACCAGGTCGTAATGGTCGAGGAAGCGGTTCATGTAGCGGCTGTACCAGCTGAACCAGTCCTCCACCCGCTCCTGCGCAACGAGGCCATCGAGCCAGCGCACCGGATAGGTGCCGACATTGTCGTTGTGCATGAAGAAGACCTTCTTCGCACGCCCCTGCCAGCTGGCGACGAACCAGGCGGGCTTGGCGGGCGAGGAAACCTCCACGATGTCGGGGTCCAGCTCGTCGAGCAGGCGGCAGACGGGCGCCGAATCCCAGAACATGCCGTAATTGGTGTCCAGGATCAGGCGCGGCGCCTTGATATAGATGATCTTGCCGCCGCCGGGGCGCTCCTCGACCACGTCCTCGGTGCCGGGGGCGAGCACGATCAGCTCATGCCCCATCTCGGCCAGAATCGACATCTTGCGGTCGATATAGGTCCGCACGCCCCCGCCGGTGGGGGAATAGAATTCGTTGACGTCGACGATGCGCATCATCCGTTCCCTCAATCCACCGGACCGAAACCGCCCAGCCCACGCAGATATTGGGCACGGATGGTCGTCGTGGCCACACCATTAGGCACATCGATCAACGCCGAGGCGAGCGGCGGCTTGCGGCGGCCCAGCTTGGTATTGGCCGGAAAGCCCGCGCCGTCGCTCCAGAAATTGAACTTGTTCTTGCCGTCGCGGTCATGGGTGAACAGCAATGCATAGCGGCCCGGGTGCGGCACGCGGATGCACATGGCGATCGGCCCGGCGCCGGCCGGCGTCGGCACCTGGACTCGGCGGAACGTCTTACCCGCGCGGACCAGCACGCCATCGTCCTGGAGGAAATCCTCGTCATTCGCCGGATAGAGTTCGAGCTTCAGATTGCCCTTGCGGTCCTTCAGCCCTTCGATCCGGGCGAGAATGGCGGGACCGCCGCCGCCGGTGCAGGCCGCCGCATCGCTGCCCAGCACCTGTGCACCCGCCGCCTGCGGCAACGCCGCCAGCCCGATCGCCGCTACCGCCACCATCTTCATCACGCGAATCATGCGCGTACCTTCCGCACCAATGCCGTCACACCAAACCCCGCGATCAGCGCGACATGGACCAACAGGGTCAGCGCCGCGGTGAAGGCGATAAGTTCGCTCAATTCCTGATCCTGCCCGATCAACAGGATCGCGAAATTGGCGAAAAGAAGGTCCTTGTTGGGCACCAAGGGCAGGCGCGAGACGAGCAGGCGCGCCGCCGACAGGAACAGCCACATGCCCAGCGACACGCTCGGCATCCCGTAATGCCATGCCAGCGCGACGAGCAGCGAGTTGGCGATCAGGCGGATGCAGTGGACCATGAAGACCCACCACAGGGTCTTGCGATCGAGCGAGAAGACCCGCCGCGAAAAGATCAGGAAGGGCAGCGAGGTCGCCATGACGATCGCGATCGATCCCCAGACCAGCCGCAGCTGCTCCGCGGTCAGCAGTTCGCGCCCAACCGGCAGCGCGAGGCCGATCATCAACAGGGTGATCGCATTGCCCGCGATGGCCGACAGAATGCCGACATCCTTCACCGCGCCGAAGGGAGCAGCCACCATCTTCGCGTTTGCCCGCGCCCAGGCATAGAAATACGCCTCGCCCGAATAGCTGAACGCCACTTCGTTCGCGATCCGCTTGCGGATCAGCGCCGCCATGCCGCTGAACGGGATGCCCCATAGCCGCCGGAAAATGATATAGTCGCCGATCGGCAGCGCCATATAGAGGCCGACAAAGACGACGTAGAACAACGGGTTGGTCGGCACCGAATGGCTGAGGCCCACCAGGCCGCGACCCAGCAGTTCATGCCCCAGTCCCACGATCATCGCGAGCGTCAGCAGCCCGCCGATGATGGCGGGCCAACGGTTCTTGACCGTCTTCAACGGCTCCAGCGCAGCCATGTCGCGCGCCACCGGGCCAGTGTCGACGCCCGCTCCGGGCACCGAGCCGACAGGCAGGGCCTGTTGCGGGGTCATGGGATCATCTCGTTCATTCTGCACGTTATGGAGATTCCTCGGCGGCGTTCGCCGGCGGCGCCCGCTAACCTCAACACTGCTTTCTCGCACCTGAATAAGAATTCACCTTTGTCGTGCAATTGTGTCCACCTTAGGGCTGCAACTGACATAATTGCGCGACAAGCGCTGATTAGCGCTTCCTATCAACCCGCCTTTTGCTTCCGGAGCCTATGCCCGCTGATCATATCCTGACCTATGCCCTGGCAATGCGCGGCGGTGTCGAAGCGGCGCTGGGCCGGATGCTGCCAGGCTGGCTGAACCGTGGACGGCGGGTCACGCTGATCCTGGGCGATGAGGACGGGCAGTTCCAAGGCGGTGTGCCGCTGGGCGTCGAGACGGTGACGCTGGGGCATCAGCGTTATGGCGGACTTTGCAGCGCCCTGCCTGCGATGATCGCGCGGGCGCGCCCTGATATCGTCTTCTGTCCGGGCAATCACTATACGGCCATGGCCGCCTGGACGCGGCTTCGGCTGGCGGCAGCCTGTCCGCCAATCGTCGCCAAGATGTCCAATGCGGTCGATCGTGGCGATCAGGCGGCGATGATCGCCTGGGGTCAGCGGCGCTGGCTGGCGGGGCATCGGCTGTTCCTCGACGCGCTGGTCGCGATGACCCCTGCGACCGCGCGGGAAGCGCAGGGCGCGACCGGCCTGTCGGTCGCGGTCATTCCCAACCCGCCGACGCTGCTCGACCCTGCCGCCCCGCCGCGCGCCACGCCGCCGGGCCGTCGCATCCTGGGCGTGGGGCGGCTGGAGCCGCAGAAGCGCTGGGACCGGTTGATTACCGCGATGACCCATCTGCCGGAGGATATCGGCCTGACCATCCTCGGCGAGGGAAGCCTCCGCCCGGCTCTTTGCGCACAAATCGAGATACTGGGGTTGTCGCACCGGGTTTCGTTGCCCGGGCATAGCGCCCATGCGCCCGCCGCCATGGCCGCCGCGCAAGTCGTGGCGCTGTCCTCCGACTATGAGGGCGTGCCAGGCGTGCTGCGCGAGGCGCTGGCGGTCGGCACGCCGGTCGTCGCGACGGATTCGAGCCCGGCAGTGCATGAGATTGTGTCCGACCGCTCGCTGGGCACCGTCGTCCCGCGCGAGGACCTTGGCGCGCTGGTCGCGGCGCTGCGCCACTGGCTCGACCCCGTGGCACTGCGGCCCGAACCCGTGCCGCAACCGGGGCTGGATTCGGCCGAGCGCTATCTGGCGCTGTTCGATTCGATCGTCGCCGCGCGCGCCCGCCGGGCGCTGGGCGAGGCAGGGCCGCTCGAACCCGCGCTGGTCGGGTAGAGCGGCGCAGCTTTACGCCATATCGGCGTCGGCGCGGGTGGTATCGCCGTCCCGCTCCGCCTCACGCTCCGACCGGCGTTGCAGCGCCGACTTGATCATGGCCGTCATCGGGTCGGCCAGCGCCAGCCCGAGGATGCCGAACAGCGCGCTCGCCATGATCTGGGTCGACAGGGTCAGCGCGGGCGGCAGGTCGACGGTGCGCTTGGCGACCATCGGCACCACGACATAGCCGTCGAAGGTCTGCACGACCAGATAGGTGCCGATCGCCCAGAAGCCCGCATCGCTTCCCGCCGAAAAGCCGACCGCGATCATCAGCGCGCCGGTAATGATCGCCCCGATATTGGGGATGAAGGCCAGGATGCCGGCGATGATCCCGAGCAGCAGCGCCATCGGCACGCCGCCGATCATCAGGACGATGCCGGTCAGCACCCCCTCTACCGCCATGCCCAGCAGACGTCCGGCGAGCAGGCGGCGCAGCGTGAACATGACGCGGCCTTGCGTGATCGCGAACTCCGCGCGGGCGGCGCGCGGAACGAACCATTGCAGGCCGCGCGCATAGCCCTCCGGATCCATCGCCAGGAACAGGCCGATGACCAGGATCATGAACAGCGACGTCACCGCGCCCACGGCGGTCCCGACCCAGGAGGTCAGCTTGCCGATCGAACCCATGGACTGTTTCAGCAGTCCGTTCAGGTCCGAGGTCTTGGGCATCAGCCCCTGTTCGGCCAGCCAGCCAGTCACCCGCCCCGCCTGCGTCTCCAGCGTGGAGCGGAGCTGCGTCACCTGCTGCGTCACCTCCACCCCGGTCAGGTAGAAGGTGCCGAGCAGGAACGTCGCCACCACCAGCACGACGATCAACAACCGCCAGCCGCGCCCGATCGGCAGCACCCGGCCCAGAAGCCGCACGCCGCCGTCGAGCAGCGTGGCAAAGACCAGCCCGGCAAAGATCACCAGCAGCGGTTGGACCAGCAGCACCGTCACCGCCATCGCGGCGATCAACCCCAACCAGATCGCCGCGCGCGTCAGCTCCCGCCGGACGAAGCCCTCCCGGAACTCGATCGGTGCCGGGCGGTCCGTCAGCGGGGCCGGATCGCTCATTGCGCGGCGCCGCCCCCGGCCTTCACGGTGGTCGGATGCAGCGACAGACCCGCCCGGCCCGAGCGCAGCGAACTCCACCAGGTCAGCGGATTGAGCGTCGTGTCGCCGTCCAGGCTGAAGGTCACGAATTCGGCGCGACCGCCGATATTTTCATAGGGGACCGCCCCGCCCAGCCCCAGTTCGGCCAGCGAGAAGCGGCTGTCAGCCGACCGATCGCGATTGTCGCCCATCAGGAAGACGTGATCGGCCGGAATGGTGATCGGGCCGTAATTGTCGCCCGGGCTCCAACCCAGCTCGACCGTGTCGTAACGACGGTTGTTGGGCAGCGTTTCCGTGACGATCGGCAGGTGGCAGACCCATTTGCCGCCCGCCAGGCGGATCTTGGCATCCTCGCCATAATCGGACGCCTTGCACGGGCTGTTGGTGTCGACGGGGATGTCGACATAGTGAAGCGGCCCGCGTCTCACCGGCTTGCCGTTGAGGATGACGACGCCGTCGCGCACCTCCAGCCGGTCGCCCGGCAGCCCGATCACCCGCTTGATATAGTCGTTATGCGTCCCCGGCGGGGTCACGATCACGACATCGCCGCGCTTGGGCAGCGAGCCCAACAGCCGCCCATGGATGAAGGGCAGTTGCAGGCTCCAGCTATCCTCGGGCTGGCGCAAAACGAGCGATTTGAAGATCGCCACCGGGTTGGGGATGGTCGGCGAGACATAGGACCAGCCATAGGCGAATTTCGACACCACCAGCCGATCGCCGACCTGCAGCCCCGGCAGCATCGATTCGGAGGGGATGTAGAAGGGCTTGGCAATGAAGCTGTGGAACCCCAGCACGATCAGTAGCAGCCAGAACAGCCCCTTGACCTCGGCCCACCAGTCGGTGCCCTTCTTCTTGGGCTGCGCCTGGGGCGGCGGGGCGGCGTTCACCGGCTGATCGCCCCCCGGTTGATGCACCTGCGAGCCTGGGTTCGTGTCCAACACCGCGTCCTTCATGCGGAAACTTCCGGTCGTGCCTCGATCACGACAAAGGCCTGCGCCCAGGGGTGATCGTCGGTCATGGTCAAGTGGATATGGGCGGCGTGGCCCGCCGGGGTCATCGCGTCAAGTCGTTCGCGCGCGCCGCCGGTCAACATCAGCGTCGGCGCGCCGCCGGGGAGGTTCACGACCCCGATGTCGCGCATGAACACGCCTTGCGCGAAACCCGTGCCGACCGCCTTGGAAAAGGCCTCCTTGGCGGCGAAACGCTTGGCGTAGGTGCCGGCGCGGGTGAAGGGTCGCTTGGCGGCCTTGGCCTGCTCGACATCGGTGAAGCAGCGTGCCTCGAACCGGCCACCATGCCGGTCCAGCGCCGCCTGGATTCGCTCGATATTGCAGAGGTCCGAGCCGAGGCCGATGATCATGCGATCCTCCCCGGCACGGGGAGGGGGACCGCCGCGAAGCGGTGGTGGAGGGGGCTCTCCACCGCGCGAGTCGTTCTGGGCGCCCCCCCTCCACCAGCCTGTGGCTGGTCCCCCTCCCCGTGCCGGGGAGGAATCACCGGGCCATATCCATGGCGGCGCGCATCTTGCGCACGACCTGGGGCAAGCCGACGAACACCGCATCGGCGATCAGGAAATGGCCGATGTTCAACTCGCGCACCTGCGGGATCGCCGCGATCGGCGCGACATTGTCGTACGTCAGGCCATGCCCGGCATGAACCTCGATCCCGTTCTTGGCCGCCAGCGCCGCCGCGTCCGACAGGCGGCGCAGTTCCTCCGCGCGCTCCGGCCCGTCCAGTTCGGCATAGCGGCCGGTATGCAGTTCGACCACCGGCACGCGCAGCTGCAGCGCTGCCTCGATCTGGCGGGGATCGGGTTCGATGAACAGCGACACGCGGATGCCCGCCTCACCCAGCTTGGCGACCATGGGGCTGAGCCATTCGCGCTGCCCGGCGGCATCGAGGCCGCCTTCGGTCGTCCGCTCCTCGCGCTTTTCCGGAACGATGCAGGCGGCGTGCGGGCGATGCTTCAGCGCGATGGCCAGCATCTCTTGCGTGGCCGCCATCTCCAGATTGAGCGGCACGGTAAGTTCCGCCGACAGCCGCGCGATGTCATCGTCGGTGATGTGCCGCCGATCCTCGCGCAGATGCGCGGTGATGCCGTCCGCGCCCGCCTCGGCCGCGATCAGCGCCGCCTTCACCGGATCGGGATAGCCCGCGCCGCGCGCGTTCCGCACGGTCGCGACATGGTCGATATTGACGCCCAGGCGTAAGTGCCCGGTCATGCCGCCGCGCGGCTCCCGGGCTTGATGGCGGGGATCGCTGCCAGTTCGGGCGGCAGATCGTCGGGGCTGTAGCTCGGCACGTCGAGGCGGATCAGCGGGAAGAAGGGCACACCCAGATCGGCCGCCCCGTTCGAGCGATCGACCAGCGAAGCCGCCGCGATCGTTTCGCCGCCCTCGCGCGCGATGGCGGCGATCGCCTCGCGGCTGGACAGGCCGGTCGTGACCACGTCTTCCATCATCAGCACCTTCTGCCCCGGCTCGAGCCGGAAGCCGCGACGAAGGTGGAAGGTTCCCTCGGGCCGCTCCAGGAACATGCCCGACACGCCCAGCGCGCGCGCCATTTCATGGCCGACGATGACACCGCCCATGGCGGGGGCGACGACCGCGCTGATCTGCGCCTTGATGTCGGCGGGAATCTTCGCGGCCACCGCCTCGCACAGCCGGGCGGCGCGGGCCGGGTCCATCAGGACGCGCGCACATTGCAGATAGCGTGGGCTGCGCAGGCCGGACGAGAGGATGAAATGCCCTTCGAGCAGCGCCTCGGCGGCGCGGAACTCGGCAAGGACGTCTTCATCGGTCATGGGGCAACTCCGGCATCGGTCAGATGACCCGGCCTCATAGGATCGCCCCGCCCCCCGCGCAATCTGGCATGTGACGCTCAAGGGTTGAGGGGGCGAAGTCCCGTGCTATAGTCCGCCTAACAAAAACGACAGGACGCCCCGCTCAAAGCCCGTCGGACGACCGATGGACAGGCGAGGGAGATGGGAGACGAGAGCGGGATGAGCGAGGTCAAGCGCATGTCCGGACCCCGGAGGATGAGGATGCCCAAACGCATGAAGGCGATCGTGATCGCCGCCGGATTGGGATGCGCCGCGCTGTCGGGTGCCGCCTTCGCGACTCCGGCCGCCCCACCTGCCCCGAAAGCCGCCCCCGCGCCGCAGGCTGCCGCCGAAGGGGCGGGCGTTTCCAACACTGCACCGACCAGTGCCGCCGCGCCGGCGACCGCCGCCCCGACCAGCCCGCTGCTGGCGCAGGACGGCGCACCCGCCACCACCATCGACCCCAATGTCGGCCTGCCGATCGATGGCCGCATCGGGCTTCAGCCGCAGGTGACGAAGAACGGCGTGTTCGCACACTGGATGCACAATGACGTGTTGCTGCCCGTCATCACCGCCATCTGTGTCCTCGTCCTGCTGCTGCTTGTCTGGGTCGTGTTCCGCTATCGCCGTGCGGCCAATCCAGTCCCCTCCAAGACCAGCCACAACACGCTGGTCGAGGTGCTGTGGACGCTCGGCCCCGTGGTCGTCCTCGTCCTGATCGCCATCCCCTCGATCGGGCTGCTCCAGGCGCAGTTCAAGCCTGCGCCCGCAGGCGCGGTGACGCTGAAGGCGATCGGCAACCAATGGTATTGGACCTATCAATATCCGGATCATGGCGGGATCGAGATCACCGCCAACATGCTGAAGGAAAAGGATCAGGTGGCTCCCGGTGAGCGCGCGCGCACCGATGCCGACGGTCCGCGCCTGCTGGCGGTGGACAATCGCATCGTCCTGCCCGTCGGCGTGCCGATCCGCCTGATCACCACCTCCAATGACGTCATCCACAGCTGGGCGATTCCGGCCTTCTGGATGAAGCTGGACGCGGTGCCCGGCCGGTTGAACGAGACGAGCTTCACCATCGACAAGCCCGGTCTCTATTTCGGCCAGTGTTCGGAACTGTGTGGCGCGCGTCATGCCTTCATGCCGATCGCGGTGCAGGCGGTGCCCCCGGCGCAGTTCGCCGCCTGGGTCGCAGCCAAGGGTGGGCAGATGCCGGGTACGAAGGCGCCCTCCGCCGCGGTGATCCCGCAGCCGGGCGCCGAGGGCTCGGCCGTCGAGGCTGCGCAGGCCAATGCCGCCGAGGCCGTGACGGGACCGGCCGACAATATGGCCGTGCCCGCCCAATCCCCCACTTCCGCGCAGGGCGCCACCGGGAATCCGGCTGGCCCCGGCAACGCTGGACAATAAGCCATGACCGACACCGCACTTCACCCCGGATCGGCTTTTGTCGGTCATGAGGATCACCACCACGCGCACCATGACGCCGATCACAAGCCCGGCTTCTTCGCGCGCTGGTTCCTGTCGACCAACCATAAGGATATCGGCACCCTCTATCTGATCTTCGCGATTGTCGCGGGCATCATCGGCGGCGCGATTTCCGGCCTGATGCGCGCCGAACTGCGCGAACCGGGCATCCAGTATCTGGGTATCTGGGCGGGGATGCTGCATGGCGGCGCACAGAGCCTCGACCAGTCGCTCCACCTGTGGAACGTGCTGATCACGGCGCATGGCCTGATCATGGTGTTCTTCATGGTCATGCCCGCAATGATCGGCGGGTTCGGCAACTGGTTCGTGCCGATCATGATCGGCGCGCCCGACATGGCGTTCCCGCGCATGAACAACGTGTCCTTCTGGCTGCTGATCCCGGCCTTTACGCTGCTGCTCGCCTCGCCCTTTTTCGGGTCGGGCGCGGGCGTGGGCTGGACGGCGTACGCCCCGCTATCGACTTTCGGCGAGCCGGGGCCGAGCGTCGACATGGCGATCCTCTCGCTCCATCTGGCGGGTGCGTCGTCGATCCTGGGGGCGATCAACTTCATCACCACCATCTTCAACATGCGCGCGCCAGGCATGACGCTCCACAAGATGCCCCTGTTCGTCTGGTCGGTGCTGGTGACGGCGTTCCTGCTTCTGCTCTCGCTGCCGGTGCTGGCCGCCGCGATCACCATGCTGCTGACCGATCGTAACTTCGGCACGACCTTCTTCGACCCCGCCGGGGGGGGCGATCCGATCCTGTACCAGCATCTCTTCTGGTTCTTCGGCCACCCCGAAGTGTACATCATGATCCTGCCGGGCTTCGGCATCGTCAGCCAGATCATCGCGACCTTCAGCCGCAAGCCCGTCTTCGGCTATCTCGGCATGGCCTATGCCATGGTCGCGATCGGCGTGGTCGGCTTCGTCGTATGGGCGCACCATATGTTCGCCACCGGCCTCTCCGTGAACACCAAGATGTACTTCACCGCCGCGACGATGATCATCGCGGTACCGACCGGCATCAAGATTTTCTCGTGGATCGCGACCATGTGGGGCGGTTCGTTGACCTTCAAGACGCCGATGGTCTGGGCGATCGGCTTCATCTTCATGTTCACCGTCGGCGGCGTGACCGGCGTGGTGCTCGCGAACGGCGGCATCGACGATTATATGCACGACACCTATTATGTCGTCGCGCACTTCCATTACGTCCTGTCGCTGGGCGCGGTGTTCGCGCTGTTCGCCGGCTTCTATTACTGGTTCCCCAAAATGTCGGGGAAGATGTACAACGAAATCCTGGGCCAGCTGCACTTCTGGGTGTTCTTCATCGGCGTCAACCTGCTGTTCTTCCCGATGCACTTCCTCGGGTTGCAGGGGATGCCGCGTCGCTATCCGGATTATCCCGACGCCTTTGCGCTGTGGAACAAGGTCGCGACGCATGGCTATGAGATCATGGCCGCTGGCATGGCGATCTTCTTCATCAACCTGATCTGGTCGCTGATCGCGGGCAAGCCGGCGGGGGACAATCCTTGGGGCGAGGGCGCGACGACGCTGGAATGGACGCTGTCCAGCCCGCCGCCCTATCACCAGTTCGAGACGCTCCCGCGCATCGACTGAACTATCGATCCACCATCCGGAAAAGGCCTCGAAATGAAAATTTCGGGGCCTTTTTCATTGCGATAGCGTTACGATAGGGCCATTTCGGCCGGATTGTTATTTGGTCACGACGAACCGAGGGAACCTTTCATACTTCGTTAGCCACCTTGGACACATGCTGCCCTCCATCGCCCGACAGGTGGCGGTTAGCGGGTGGAATCCAATGATGGGGCGGGACATTCTGGCGGAGCCGGTGACGGCGGCTGCCGATGATGGAGCGGGTACGCCTGTCGTCGCGACGCGATCGGCCGGTTCGGCACTGGGGTCGGGCGGGGCATTGCTGCCGCTGCTGGCACTGGCGGCCTGTGGTGACGGCGGGGGCGGCAGCACGGCGGGCGCGAGCGGCAGCACCTCCGCGACACCGGCGGCCGCCACCACCCCCGTGGTCGTCGTCAACGCGGCCCCCACCCCCACCGAGGCCAGCCGGTTCCTGGCGCAGGCGACCATGGGCGCGACGCGCAGCACGATCGATGCGGTCGTCTCGCGCGGCTATGACGGCTGGTTGACCGACCAGATGGCGTTGCCGCGTGCCACCACCCATTGGGACTGGCTGGTTGCCAATGGATATGACGCGGCGACCAACCGCAATTACCTGTCCGGCCTGGATCCCACACTCTGGCGGCAGATGATCGTCGAGCCCGACCAGCTGCGCCAGCGGGTCGGCATGGCGCTGCTCGACATCCTGGTCGTCGGCATCGACGGCGTATCGGACCAGTGGCGCGCGTTCAGCATGGCGGCCTATGTCGACATCCTGCTCGACAATGCCTTCGGCAACTACCGCGACATATTGGGCGCGATCACCACCAATTTCGCGATGGGGTCGTTCCTGACCTTCATGTACAACAAGAAGGCCAATCCGACGACCGGCGCGCAGCCCGACGAGAATTATGCGCGCGAGTTGATGCAGCTGTTCACCCTCGGCCTGTACCAGATGAACATGGATGGCTCGCTGAAGATGAACGGCGGCCAGCCCATGGAAACCTATGTCCAGGCCGATGTGTCAGGACTGGCGCGGGTCTTTACCGGCCTGTCGCCCGCAACTGCCGACACCTCGACGCCCGCGCGCTACCGGATGCCGATGGTCATCAACGCAGGGATCAACGAAACCGGCGCGTCGAGCTTCCTGGGCACCACCGTCACCGGCGGCGGCATGGCGGCGGTCAAGAGCGCGCTCGACACGATCTTCGCGCACCCCAATGTGCCGCCCTTCATCTCAAAACAGCTGATCCAGCGGCTGGTCACCAGCAACCCCTCGCCCGGCTATATCAACCGGGTCGCGAGCAAGTTCGTCGACAATGGCCAGGGCGTGCGCGGCGACATGAAGGCGGTGATCCGCGCGATCCTGCTCGACAGCGAGGCGCGTAACCTGCCGACCGCCGCGACGACGGGCAAGCTGCGCGAGCCGGTGCTGCGCCTGACCGGCTGGGCGCGCGCCTTCGGGGTCAATTCGCCTTCCAATGCCTGGGGCATTGGCGATACCTCGAACCCGACCACCCGGCTGGGCCAGGCCAAGGGGCACAGCCCCTCGGTCTTCAACTTCTACCGCCCCGGCTACACGCCCGCAGGCACCAGCCTGGCCAGCAGCGGCCTGGTCGCGCCCGAGTTCCAGATCACCAACGAACAAAGCGTCGTGGCCTATGTGAACTATATGTACGGGCTGATCGCCAACGGCACCGGCGATGTGAAGGCCGATTACACCGCGATCCTGACGCTCGCCGCCGACAGCAAGGCGCTGGTCGACGAGATCAATCTGGTGCTGGCCGCCGGGCAATTGTCCGCCGCGACGGTGACCGCGATCCGGGGTGCCGTCGACAGCGTGTCGGCCACCGCGACCAACGGACCGATCAACCGGGTCGGCATCGCGATCCTGCTGACCATGGCCTCCCCCGAATATCTGAACCTGCGGTGATGAGCATGATGCAAGACCAATCACGGCGCGCTTTCCTCAAGCGCAGTGCGTTGCTCGGCCTGGCCGGGACCGCCACGCCTTTCGTCTCCAGCCTGGCCGCGATCGGCGAGGCGGCGGCTGCCACCGCGTCCGATTACAAGGCGCTGGTCTGCGTGTTCCTGTACGGCGGCAACGACTATGCCAACACGCTGGTCCCGTATGACGAGACCAGCTTTGCCGCCTATCGCGCCGCGCGTGCCAATATCGGCTATCAGCGCGATGTGCTGGCGGGCAGCGTATTGAACCCCACGGTCGCGCTGCCCGGTGGGCGTCTTTACGCCCTGTCGCCATCGATGCCGGAAATGAGCCAGCTGTTCGCGGCGGGCAAGATGGCGGTGGCGTTGAACGTCGGCACGCTGGTCGAGCCGACGACCAAGGCGCAATATACGGGCAACAAGGTCAAGCTGCCACCCAAGCTGTTCAGCCACAACGACCAGCAGAGCTTCTTCCAGGCGTCGAGCCCGGAAGGTGCGAACAGCGGCTGGGGCGGCCGGATTGGCGACGTGTTCCAGAGCGGCAACGGCACCGCCGCGCTGACCTGCATCAACACCAGCGGCAATGCGGTGTATCTGAGCGGTCGGACCGCGATCCAATATGCGGTGGGCACCGGCGGCCCGGTTGCGCTGCTCAACAGCAGCAAGACGCTGTACGGCTCGTCCTCGGCGCTCGACACGCTGCGCAGCCTGATGACCACCGAGTCGAGCTTTGCGATGGCGAGCGAACATGCCCGCATCTCCAAGCGCGCCTTCGACGTCCAGGCGCAGCTCAGCAGCGCGCTGGCGGGGGCTCCGGCGGCCAATTTCCCGCTTTTCCCCACGAACAACACGCTGGCCGACCAGCTGAAGATGGTCGCGCGGATGATTTCGATCAGCCAGACATTGGGCCTGAAGCGCCAGGTCTTCTTCGTGTCGATGGGCGGGTTCGACCTGCACGACAATCTGGTCGCGCAGCATCCGGGCCTGTTGTCCAAGGTATCGGCGGCGATGAAGGCCTTTTACGACACGACCAACGCGATGGGCGTGGCCAATCAGGTGACCAGCTTCACGGCCTCCGACTTCGGCCGCACGCTCCAGTCCAATGACGACGGCTCCGACCATGGTTGGGGCGGCATGCATTTCGTTGTCGGCGGCGCGGTACGCGGGCAGCGTTTCTATGGCAAGGCGCCGGTCGTCGGCAACAACACCAGCGACGATGTCGGCCAGGGCCGCCTGATCCCCACCATGTCGGTCGACCAATATGCCGCAACGCTGGCGAGCTGGTTCGGCATCGACTCGGGCGGTCTGCGCACCGTGCTGCCCAATATCGGCAATTACGATGCCTCGACCTGGAATCAGGGGTTCATGGGGTAATTCGAGCCTTTAGTGACAATATAACATTTTGATTTGAGGCAATTCTCCGATCAGTACCGATCGGAAAACTTACGGATGCGCTTCTCTGGCACCGAACAGCGCGGCCCCCATATGGGCGGCCGCGTCCGTTCGTTCGCGTTACAGATTTCCAGAGGAGCTCCCATGCCCACTCCCGCCAAGGGTTATGCCGCCCAGACGGCCGAGACCCCGCTCGCGCCTTTTTCCTTCGAACGCCGCGACCCGAAAGCCGATGATGTCGCGATCGACATTCTCTATTGCGGCGTCTGCCACTCCGACCTGCACACCGCGCGCAGCGAGTGGGCGGGCACGCTCTATCCGTGCGTTCCGGGCCATGAGATCGTCGGCCGCGTGACCGCCGTGGGCGGCGACGTGACCAAGTACAAGGTCGGCGATCTGGTCGGCGTCGGCTGCATGGTCGACAGCTGCGGCCACTGCCCATCCTGCCATGACGGCGAAGAGCAATATTGCGAGACGACCGGCTTTGTCGGCACCTATAACGGCCCCGACCCCGTCATGGGCGGTCACACCTTGGGCGGCTATTCGGACCATATCGTGGTCAAGCAAGGCTTCGTCCTCAAGATCAACCATGACGAAGGCGATCTGGCCGCGGTCGCGCCGCTGCTCTGCGCCGGGATCACCACCTATTCGCCGCTTCGCCACTGGAAGGTCGGGCCGGGCCAGAAGGTCGGCATCGTCGGCCTGGGCGGCTTGGGTCACATGGGCGTGAAGATCGCTGCCGCGATGGGGGCCGAGGTCCATGTCTTCTCGACCTCGCCGAACAAGGCGGAGGATGCCAAGCGGCTGGGCGCCAAGAGCCTGATCGTGTCGAAGGACGAAGCCCAGATGGCCGAGCACGCCAACAGCTTCGACTTCATCCTGAACACGGTCGCCGCGCCGCATAACCTTGACGCGTTCCTGATGCTGTTGAAGCGCGACGGGACGATGACCTTGGTCGGCGTGCCCGATTCACCGCATCCGTCGCCGTCGGTCGGCAATCTCGTGTTCCGCCGCCGCGCGCTGGCGGGCTCGCTGATCGGCGGCATCGCCGAGACGCAGGAGATGCTCGACTTCTGCCATAGCCACGGCCTGACCGCCGATATCGAGATGATCGCGATGGACGAGATCAACACCGCCTATGACCGGATGCAGAAGAGCGATGTGAAGTATCGCTTCGTCATCGACATGGCGACGCTGAAGCAAGACTAACGCCGCTGAGTCTCACGCCCCTCCCGTAAACGGGAGGGGATGGGGGAGGGCAGAGCCACAGGCGTCGGTCTCGGTGAGACTCCAGGCCCTCCCCCCATCCCCCTCCCTTTTACGGGAGGGGGTGTGCTTTGGGTGAGCGACAGTATCCTCACAAGGCAACCGCTTCGATTGCTCCCCTCCCCGCCAAGCCCTATATGCCGGACTCCCATGTCCAGCATTCCCTCCTCCGTGTTCGTCCCCGCCGACTGGCGCGACTTCCTGGCGCTCACCAAGCCGCGGGTGATGACGCTGGTGGTGTTCACCGGCCTGTGCGGGATGCTGGCGGCGCCCGTGGGGGTCGATCCGGTCATCGGCTTCACCGCGATCCTGTGCATCGCGCTGGGCGCGGGCGCGGCGGGGGCGCTCAACCAATGGTATGAGGCGGATCTGGACGCGCTGATGCGCCGGACCGCCAAGCGCCCGCTGCCCGCCGGACGCATGAGCCGCGAATCGGCGCTGCATTTCGGCGTCGGGCTCGCCTGTTTCTCGGTCATTCTGATGGGGCTGGCGGTCAATTATGTCGCCGCTGCGATCCTGACCGTCTCGATCCTGTTCTACGTCCTTGTCTACACCGTCTGGCTGAAACGGCGGACGCCGCAGAATATCGTCATCGGCGGCGCTGCGGGGGCGTTTCCGCCGCTGATCGGCTGGGCGGCCGCGACCGGCGAGATCGCGCTCCTTCCCTTCCTGCTGTTCAGCCTGGTCTTTCTGTGGACGCCGCCGCATTTCTGGGCACTCGCGCTGTTCGTGAAGACCGATTACGCCAATGCGGGCGTGCCGATGCTGCCCGTGGTCGCGGGTGAGCGGGTGACGCGCGCGCAGATCGGGCTCTACACCATTCCGATGGCCGTCGCTGCCGTCGCGCCCTGGCCACTGGGGCTGGCAGGATCGATCTACGGCATCGTCGCCACGGCCGGGACCGCGCTGTTCGCCGCCTATGCCGCGATCGTCGCCTTCCGCCATACCCAGCCCGATGACGCGATGAAGCCGGAAAAGCGGCTGTTCAAATATTCGATTCTCTATCTTTTCCTTCTCTTTGGCGCGCTGGTGGTGGATCGTTGGGCATGACGCCTGACGATTCGAATCGGATACGCGCCAAGCAGCGCGCCCGCGCCACCGCGATGGCGCTGCTGCTGGGCTTTCTGGTGGTGCTGATCTTCTTCATCACCCTGTCCAAGATCCGGTCGGGGATGCACTGATGCGGCTGACGCGCCAGACCCGGACGGTGGTGTTCGCGATTCTGGGCGTGGTGTTCATGACCGGCCTCGCCTTTGCCAGCGTGCCGCTCTACCGCATGTTCTGCCAGGTGACGGGCTATCAGGGCACGACCCAGCGCGGCACCCAGGCACCGGGCAGCGTCCATCGCCAGATCACCGTCAATTTCGACGCCAATGTCTCCTCGCGCCTCGCCTGGACGTTCAAGCCGGAGAACCCACACGAAACCGTCGATATCGGCGCGCGCGACATGGTGTTCTTCACCGCGACCAACAATGCCAAGGTGCCGGTCACGGGCACCGCGACCTTCAACGTCACCCCCGATCAGGCGGGGCGCTATTTCACCAAGATCCAGTGCTTCTGCTTCACCCAGCAGACGCTCAAACCCGGTGAGACGGCGCGGATGCCGGTCATCTTCTTCATCGATCCCAAGATTTTGAACGACCCCGACGCCAAGGACATCGAAACCATCACCCTGTCCTACACATTTTACCCGGTGGATTCGGCGAAGAAAGCGGGTTAGCCTGTCCTCAAAATAGCAAAATATAGGGACGGGATCATGGCTGGCGCGAAGAACCACGATTATCACATCCTGCCGCCGAGCCCCTGGCCGCTGGCCAGTTCGATGTCGGCGTTGCTGATGGCATCCGGCGCGATCATGTGGATGCATAGCGTGACGGGCGGCGGCTGGGCGTTTCTGGCAGGTCTCGCGGCGGTGCTGTTCTGCATGGGCAGCTGGTGGGCCGATGTGGTGCGCGAGGCGCATCATGGCGATCACACGCCGGTCGTTCAGCTTCATTTCCGTTATGGCATGATCCTGTTCATCGCCTCCGAAGTGATGTTCTTCGTCGGCTGGTTCTGGGCGTTTTTTGACTTTGCCCTCTTCCCGACCGCGATGAGCTTCGTCGACGGACAGGTCGAACGCGCGACCGAGGGCGCCGCGGCCATCGCGGCGACCTGGCCGCCCAAGGGGCTGGAGGTGATCGACGCCTTCAAGCTGCCCTTGCTCAACACGCTGATCCTGCTGACCAGCGGCACCACCGTCACCTGGGCACACCATGCGCTGATCCACAACCAGCGCGGCGGCGAGAAGAAGGGGCTGTGGGGCGCGCTGGGCGTCGGCGACCGCGACGGCGTGCTCAAGGGCCTGTGGCTGACCGTCGTGCTGGGCCTGATCTTCAGCTCGATCCAGGCCTATGAATATATTCACGCGCCCTTCCCCTTTAAGGGGATCAACTATGGCGCCGCCTTCTTCATGGCGACCGGGTTCCACGGCTTCCACGTCATCGTCGGCACCATCTTCCTGATCGTCTGCCTGATCCGCGCCTATCGCGGCGACTTCACGCCGCGCCAGCATTTCGGGTTCGAGGCGGCGGCCTGGTATTGGCATTTCGTCGACGTGGTGTGGCTGTTCCTGTTCGTCACCGTCTATGTCTGGGGTGGCTGGGGCGCGCCGGTTCATAGTGGCTGAGCCGACACCTCCCACCATCGCGCAGGCCGCGTTCCAGGGGCTGTGTCCGCGTTGCGGCCAGCCCCATTTGTTTGCCGGGCCGCTATTCTCGACGCAGGTCGTGACCTTTGCCGACCGTTGCGTCGCGTGCGGGTTGGACTTCACCCGGTTCAATGTCGGGGACGGCCCGGCGGCGTTCCTGACGCTGATCCTGGGCACGATCATCACCATCGCCGCGATCACCGTCGAATTGACGCTGCATCCGCCGCTCTGGCTGCAAATGATGATCTGGCTGCCGCTGACCGCGATCGGCGTGGTCTATAGCTTGCGTATCGCCAAGGGTGCGCTGATGGCCGCCGAATATCGCAACGAGGCACGCGAGGGCGCCGTTGTGCGCCCAGACGAAGACGCGTGAAGCGCCTGCCCATCCTGCCGACGCTGATCGTCGGTCTGGCGGTTGCGGCAATGATCGCGCTGGGGCTGTGGCAGTTGCTCGACCGGTTGCCGCAAAAGGAGGCCTATCTCGCCCAGCTCGCCGCCAATCCGGCGCGCCCCGTCATCGCCTTTCCGCTGTTCCCCGACGACGGCCTGCTCTTCCGCCGCACGGTCGCGGATTGCCGTCCGCCGATCACCATCCGCCGCGCGGGGGCCGGCGCGGCGGGATTCCGGCTGATCGCAACCTGCTCGGTGCCGAAAGGGTCGCTGCAGGTCCAGCTGGGCACTACCCATGACCCCCGCGCCGAAAGCGATTGGCGGGGCGGTCGGGTGACCGGCTATGTCTCCCACGCCCCCGACAGCCGATCGCTGATCCAATCGGCCTTCGATCACCGCCCGCAGGCGATGCTGCTGGTCGCCGACACGCCTGCCCCCGGCCTCGACGCCAACCCACGCCCCGATATCAGCGGCGTCCCCAACAACCACCTGGCCTATGCAGTGCAATGGTTCCTGTTCGCCGCCATCGCCGCAATTATCTATGTTTTGGCGGTCGCTAGACGCAATCGAATGGTTGTGATGCGCAACGCACCCCGTTAAGCCGCAGCGCATCATGCGCTATCTCAGTACCCGTGGCTCCGCCCCTATCCTCGATTTTCGGGGCGCGACCCTGGCCGGTCTCGCCAGCGATGGCGGGCTCTATGTCCCCGAGACCTGGCCGACCCTGACCTTCGAGGAGATCGAGGGCCTGGCTGGCCTGTCCTATGCGCAGACGGCCGCGCGAATCATGGCGCCGTTCGTGGGCGACAGCCTGAGCGCCGAAGAATTGCAAGCGCTGTGCGACACCGCCTATGGCCGTTTCTCGCACGCTGCCGTCACGCCGCTCGTCCAGCTCGACCATGACCAGTGGCTGCTGGAACTGTTCCACGGCCCGACACTGGCGTTCAAGGACGTCGCGCTCCAGATGCTGGGGCTGTTGTTCGAGCGGTTCCTGCGCGGGACCGACACCCGCCTCACCATCGTCGGTGCGACCAGCGGCGACACCGGCTCGGCGGCGATCGACGCGGTGGCGGGGCGCGCCAATATCGACATCTTCATGCTGCACCCGGCGGGCCGCGTGACCGAAATCCAGCGCCGCCAGATGACCACGGTGCTCGCGCCCAACGTCCATAACATCGCCATCGAGGGCCATTTCGACGACGCGCAGGCCTTGGTGAAGGCGATGTTCAACGACCGCGCCTTTGCCGACCGCCATACGCTGTCGGCGGTCAACTCGATCAACTGGGCGCGGTTGATGGCGCAGATCGTCTATTATTTCTACGCCGCCGTCCGGCTGGGCGCGCCGGGCAAGCGCATCGCCTTCTCGGTGCCAACGGGCAATTTCGGCGACGTGTTCGCGGGCTATGTCGCGGCGCGCATGGGCCTGCCCATCGAGCGGCTGATCGTGGCGACCAACGTCAACGACATCCTTCACCGCGCGCTGTCGTCGGGCGATTATTCCAAGGGACAGGTACAGGCGACCGCGACGCCGTCGATGGACATCCAGGTCAGCTCGAACTTCGAGCGGCTGTTGTTCGACGCGAACGGCCGCGACGGCGCAGCGCTGGCCGCGCAGATGAAGGGCTTTGAGGGCACCGGCGCGATGCGGCTGACCAATGCGCAGCGCCAGGCCATTGCCCCGCTCTTCACCAGCGCGCGAGTCGATGCCGATGACATGAGCCGCGCGATGCGCTGGGCGGCGGACGAAGCGGGGCAGATTCTCGACCCGCATACTGGCATCGCGCTGTCCGCCGCCCGCAAAAGCGGGCTCGACGTGCCGGTGGTCACGCTGGCCACCGCGCACCCGGCCAAGTTCACCGATGCCGTCGAGCGCGCGACGGGCAGCCGCCCCGCGCTGCCCCGCCGCGTCGGCGACCTGTTCGAGCGCGAGGAACGCTATACCACCCTGCCCGCCACCTTTGAGGCGGTGACGGCCTTTATCGACGGCCATGGTTTGCGCTAACGCGCGTCCATGAAACTCGAAACGATGATCGGCGAGCCCTGGGCGGATTACGGGCTGGTCGACTCCGGCCATGGCCGCAAACTGGAACGCTATGGCCGGTTCCGCTTCATCCGCCCCGAGCCGCAGGCGATGTGGGCGCCCGCCACGCAAGACTGGCGCGCGGCGGCCGAGTTCTTGCCCGGATCGGACGAAGATGGCGGCGGCCGCTGGAACTTCAACGAGCCGGTGCCGCGCGACGGCTGGCCGCTCAAGTGGAACGAGGTGCGCTTCACCGCGCAGAACACGCCGTTCCGCCATCTGGGCTTCTTCCCCGACATGGCACCGGTGTGGAGCTGGATGCGCGAACAGGTCGACGGGATGACTGAGCCCGAGTGCATGAACCTGTTCGGCTATACCGGCGTCGGCACGCTGGCGATGGCGAGCGCGGGGGCGAAGATGGTCCATGTCGACGCCTCCAAGAAATCGGTCGAGGCGGCGCGGAGCAACGCGATGCTGTCGGGCCTGGGGGATGCGCCCGTGCGCTGGATCATCGACGACGCGGCCAAGTTCGTCGCGCGCGAGGTGCGGCGCGGGCGGCGCTATGACGGCATCCTGCTCGATCCGCCCAAATATGGTCGCGGACCGGAGGGCGAGGTGTGGCGGCTGGAGGAAGACCTGCCCGGTCTGATCGCCAATTGCCGCCAGCTGCTCGATGCCGATTCGCGCTTCCTGTTCCTCACGGTCTATGCGGTACGCATGTCGGCGCTGGCGATCGGCGAGATGATGCGCCAGGTGATGGCCGACCTGCCCGGCAAGGTGGAATGCGGCGAACTGGGCGTGCGCGAGGAAGCGCGGGGCATCACCCTGCCCACCGCCATTTGGGCGCGGTGGAGCCGGTAAAGACCGACCCCCGTTCAGCCTGAACGGGAGTTGGGGATTTCGATCAACGCCACCTGATAGGTCGCCACCGCCCCGCCCGCCTCGAACCGCCGCGCTATCCTTCGCATCGCGCCCGGCGGAATCGGGCGATGACCGTCACGCGGCGTCCCCGCCCCGATCGCCCGCAGCGCGCGCAGGAAGTCCGCCGCCGATTCGTGGCGCTGCTCGAACCGCCGCGTTTCGACCCGCCAGCCCATCCGCTTCAGCGAATCGACCGGCGGATAGACCGGGCTGCCCGCCGCGTACCCTTCCGCCCGGTGCGCTTCATGCCACGCCGCGAAGGTCCCTTCGACCAATGTCGTCACCAACATCCGCCCGCCCGGCGCGAGCAGGTCCGCCAGCCGCCGCAAACCCGCCTCCAGATCGGCGAACCACTGCACCGCCAGGCTGCTGACGATCAGGTCGAACGGCGCTTCGCCGGGCAGATCGGGATATTCGCCGTCCATCACCCTCCCGCGCACGCCCGGATGCTTGGCCAGTCCGCGCTCCAGCATGGCGGGCGCGATATCGGTCATCAGCCAGTCGGCGCCCGCCAATCGGGGCAGCACCGCGCCGGTCAGGAAGCCGGTGCCGCATCCCACCTCCAGCACGCGTGGGGCAGACGACGCGACCGTCATGATCCGCTCGGCCAGCCAGTCGGCGACCTGCCGCTGGATCACGGCATGGGCGTCATAGGCCGCCGCCGCGTCAAAGGCGCGCGCGATCCGCGCCGCCGGAATGGCCCCGTCTTCGGTCATGGCGTCAGTCGCGCACCGATCGGATCGCCGCCGCGGCGATCCAGGGCGCGCCTGCGACCAGCATCAGCGATACCGCCGCGAGCAGCTTGAGCGCGCCCATGTCACCGCTCCCCGCGCCGAAGATCAGCAGCGGCAGCGCGAGCGGCAGCAGCAGCAGTCCGGCCAGCCCCCCCGCCGTGCGCAGGCCCGCGGTCAATGCGCCGGTCGCCACCGCCAGCGCCGCAAGCCCCGGCGTGCCGAGCAACAGCCCCGCCTCGACCCGCGCCATGCCCAGGCCATCGAGCCCGAACAGCGCGCCCGCCACCAGCGCCGCCAGCATCAGCGGCGGCGCAAAGGCCAGCCAATGGCCCGCGATCCGCAACGCCATGACCAGCGGCAGCGACAGGCCGTGGACGCAAATCTGGTCGAACCAGCCCGACTCGCAATCGGGCGCGACCAACCGCTCGACCGGCAGCAGCGCGGCCAGCAGCGCCGCGACCCAGATCGCCCCCGCGCCGATCCGCGCCAGCACCGCCCGGTCGGGGCCGATGGCAAAGGGAAACAGCACCACCGCCAGCAGGAAAAAGCCGCAGACCAGCCCCGCTCCGCCCCCGGCATAGCCGCGCCGCACATCGCGCGCGATCAGAGTCAGCGCCGCGTTCATACCGGGACCCGCTCGGCCAGTGGCAGGATCACCGCCCCCGGAACGGCCAGCGGCTGATGCGTGGTCAGCAGCACCGCGCCGCCTGTCTCGCGGTGCCGCGCGATCGCCCGCTCCAGCATCGCAACGCCCTCCCCGTCCAGCCCGTTACCCGGCTCGTCGAGCAACCACAGCGGGGCCTCTGCCGCCAGCACCCGCGCTAGGCAGGCACGGCGGCGCTGCCCGGTCGAGAGCAGCCGCACCGGCACATCGGCCAGCCTCGCCAGGCCCACCGTCTCCAGCGCCCGCGCCACTCGCTCGCCCGCCGCGGCCAGACCATCGAGGCGCGTCCAGAACAGAAGCGCCTCGCCCAGCCGCCTTTCGGTGTCGAGCGCGAGATCCTCGGTCATCAGCGCCATGCGTGCCGAACGCGTCACGCCCCCCTCGAACGGCGCGATCAACCCGGCGGCCAGCCGCAACAGGCTCGACTTACCGATGCCGTTGGGACCGGTGACGACCGCCGCTTCGCCCGCGGCCAGGGTCAGCGACAAATGCGTGAAGAGCAGTCGCCCGCCCCGCGCGCAGGCGAGTTGGGACAGCGCCAGGATCACGGGGCGGCTTCGTCGACGGCGTCTTCCAGCGCGTGCATATCCTCATCGGACAGGCCGAAATGATGGCCGATCTCATGGATGGTCACATGCACGACCAGATCGTCGAGCCGCACCCCCGTCTCGATCCATTCGTCCAGGATCGCCCGGCGATACAGATGGATGCGGTCGGGCAGCGCCCCTGAATCCATCGAACTTTTCTCACCCACCGGCCGCCCGTGATACAGGCCGGTCAGGTCGAGCGGATGATCGATGCCCAACGCGGCCAGCGTCTCGTCATCGGCATAATCCTCGACGATCAGGACGACATCGCCCAGATGCGCGGCGAATTCGGCAGGCAGGCGCGCGATCGCGTCCCGCGCGATCCGTTCGATCGCCTCGGCCCCGGGCGCTTCACCCATAGGCGCTTCACCGATCGCGACTTGCCCGCTCATGGCCGCCGTCTTACCGCTGTGCCGGCCAAAAGAACAAGAGAAGCAAGGGGACGAGCATGGTGGAGCGGCTGAGCGAACTGGACAGGGACGAAGCGCTGGACGGCCTGGCCGAATGGGACTGGGATGAATCGCGCGACGCGATCAGCCGCCGTTTCGTCTTCGCCGATTTCAACGAGGCGTTCGGCTTCATGACCCGGGTCGCGCTGCTGGCCGAAAAGGCCGACCATCATCCCGAATGGTCCAATGTCTGGAACAGGGTCGATATCGTGCTGACCACCCATGATGCGGGCGGCCTGTCCGCACGCGATATCGACATGGCCGAGGCGATCGACGCACTGGTCGGGTAGGGAGGCCCAATCCTCCCCATCACCGATGGGGAGGAATAAGCCGTTACTCCACCGTCTGCTCGATCGCGCCGAAGATCGGATGATGGCGGTCATCCTCCATCCAGATGCGCACCATGTCGCCCTTTTTCAGGAACGGCGTGACGGGCGCGCCGCCGCGGATCGTCTCGATCATGCGCAGCTCAGCCAGGCAGCTATAGCCGACGCCGCCCTGGGCGACCGGCTTACCCGGCCCGCCATCCGAGTCGCGATTCGACACGGTGCCCGACCCGATGATCGTGCCCGCGCCCAGTGCGCGGGTCTTGGCCGCATGAGCCACCAGCGTGCCGAAGTCGAAGGTCATGTCCTCGCCCGCGTCGGCGCGTCCAAAGGGTTTGCCGTTCAGGTCGACCTTGAGGATCCGGTGCAGCTTGCCGTCCTTCCACCAGTCGCCCAGCGAGTCTGGGGTGACGAAGACCGGCGAGAAGGCCGAGGCCGGCTTGGACTGGAAAAAGCCGAACCCCTTGGCCAGCTCACCCGGAATCAGCCCGCGCAGCGACACGTCGTTGGTCAGGCCGACCAGTCGGATCGCCGCCAGCGCTTCCTCGCGGCTCGCCCCCAGGGGCACATCATCGGTCACGACGACCACTTCGCCCTCCAGGTCGCAGCCCCAGCTTTCGTCGGCGAGCGGAATAGCGTCGCGAGGCCCCAGAAACCCGTCCGAGCCGCCCTGATACATCAGGGGGTCGTGCCAGAAGCTCTCGGGCAGTTCCGCCCCGCGCGCCTGCCGCACCAGCGCGACATGGTTCACATAGGCCGAACCGTCCGCCCATTGATAGGCACGCGGCAGCGGCGAGGCGGCGTCATGCTCGTGGAAGCGCTCACGCGGGATCGCCCCGTGATCCAGATCGGTGGCCAGATTGGCGAGCGCGGGCGCGATGGCGTCCCAGTCGTCCAGCGCGGCCTGCAGCGTCGGGGCGATATGGCCCGCATCGGCATACCAGGCGAGGTCGCTCGACACGACGACCAGCTTGCCGTCACGACCACTTTTGAGACTGGCGAGTTTCATGCAGGGCTCCTCTTCGCTAACCGGTATCAGATGTAACCATCCGTCCGCGCTTGTCACGCACCGTAAGCCCGATGCTGCCCGAAACTTGACATTCCGCAAAGCGCGGCGCACATGCCCGCCTGTCGAAGGCGTCCATGTGCAGCGTGAACGGACCTGCAAAGGTCCCGGCTCCGCCCCGACCCTGTTTCCAGGCTTCCCTTGTCACGCGGGGTGTCATCAACCCCGGCGCCGCGTTTCGCGGCCCTTCGTGACTCGCGCGCCATGTCAGAAAGCAATTCCATGTCCTTTTCCGAACTCGGCCTGGCCGAGCCGCTCGTCCGCGCGCTCGAAGCCAAGGGCTATTCCGAACCCACCCCGATCCAGCGCGATTCGATCCCGACGCTGCTGGAAGGTCGCGACCTGCTGGGCATCGCGCAGACCGGCACCGGCAAGACCGCCGCTTTCGTCCTCCCCTCGATCCAGCGTCTGGTCGAGGCGAACAAGCGCGTCCTGCCGACCCATTGCCGGATGCTCGTCCTTGCCCCGACCCGCGAACTGGCCAGCCAGATCGCCGAGAATGCCAAGGGCTATGCCAAATTCTCGAAGCTGGCGGTCGCGACCGTCTTCGGCGGCACCAGCCTGAACAAGAACCGGCAGGATCTGTCGCGCGGCGTCGACATCTTGGTCGCCACCCCCGGCCGTCTGATCGATCTGGTCGAGCAGGGCTTCCTCAACCTGTCGATGATCGAAATCCTGGTGCTCGACGAAGCCGACCAGATGCTCGACCTGGGCTTTATCCACGCGCTGCGCCGCATCGTGAAGATGATCCCGCGCAAGCGCCAGACGCTGTTCTTCTCGGCCACCATGCCCGCCGCGATCCGCGACTTGGCCGACAAGTTCCTCGACAACCCCGCGACCGTTTCGGTCACGCCCGTCGCCACCACCGCCGAGCGCGTCGAGCAGTCGGTGACGTTCGTCACGCAACAGGAAAAGCAGGCGCTGCTGACCATCCTGCTCGCCGATCCCGCGATCGAGCTGGCGCTGGTCTTCACCCGCACCAAGCATGGCGCCGACCGCGTCGTGAAGCTGCTGGCGGGCAACGGCATCGCCGCCAACGCGATCCACGGCAACAAGAGCCAGGGCCAGCGCGAGCGCGCGCTGGGCGAGTTCCGTTCGGGCCAGACCCGCGTGCTGGTGGCGACCGACATCGCCGCGCGCGGCATCGACATTCCGGGCGTCAGCCACGTCTTCAACTTCGAACTGCCCAACGTCGCCGAGCAATATGTCCACCGCATCGGCCGCACCGCGCGTGCGGGCCGTTCGGGTCTGGCGATCGCCTTCTGCGCCGAGGATGAGCGTCCGTATCTGAAGGATATCGAGAAGCTGACGCGGCAGAAGATCACGGTCGTTCCGCTTCCCGCCGACTTCGTGAAGCGCGCCGAGACGATCAAGTCGCAGCGCGTGAAGGCGATCGGCGCCGACCCCGCGCCGCGCGTCGATCGTCCGCGTGACCCGGCACGTCCGCGTGCCACCCATCACCCGCGCGCGACCGACTCGCGGGCGCCGCAGGGCCGCCAGCCGCGTCGCCGTAGCGGCGGTGGTGGTGCCGCCGGTGGTCCGGGCGGCGGTCGCGGTCGTGGCGGCCAGGGCCGCCCCGGCGGCGGCGGTGCCGGTCGCGGCGTGCAGGGTTAAAGGCCTTCTTAGCTCTTCTTAAGCCCCTCCCGCAGGCGGGAGGGGTTTGGGGAGGGCAAAGGAGTCTCACCGAGACCATCGCCTGCGGCCCTTGCCCCTCCCCAACCCCTCCCCCTGCCGGGAGAGGGGCTTTCCACTCATGAACCCCAAAGCCCCTCTCCCGCGTTGAGCGCGTAACAATTCCCGCGCATCAGGAGAGGTCGCCATGGATATTGCCCACACTCCCGCCGCCGAGCGCATCGCACGCGTGCTGTGCGGCCAAAGGCTCAGCGCCAATGCGGGGGGCGATTCCGAATCGGCCGCCAAGCTGGTGGACGCGCATTGGCGCGACCATATGGGCGACGCGCTGGCGGTGCTCCGGACGCTGCGCGAGCCCGATCAGGCGATGGCCGAGGCGGGCGATCCGGCGATCTGGGAGAAGATGGTGCTGGTCGCGGTCGAGGCTGCCAAGCCACCCAAGGTCACGCTCTAAACTCCCCCCCGTAAGGGGAGGATCCTACACCGTCACCTGTTCGCCCAGTTCCAGCACCTTGCCCGGCGGAATCCGCAGAAAGTCGGTCGGATCGCTCGCATTGCGCTGCAGGAACATGAACAGTCGATCCTGCCAGAGCGGCATTCCCTTGTCCGCTTCGGGCTTCAGCGTGTTGCGACCGATGAAATAGCTGGTCTTCATCGGGTCCAGCCCGGCGGGCTTGGTCTCGACGCCCAGATCGCGCGGCAGGTCACGGGGCACGTCGGGGGTTTCCATAAAGCCATAGGTCAACGTGACCGTCGCGAAATTGTCGTCCAGCCGCTCGACATGCGCGCGGTGTTCGGCGGGCACGAAGGGGCGGTCGGCGGTGCGGATCGTCACCACCAGATTCTGGGCATGCAAAATCTTGTTGTGCTTCAGATTGTGGAGCAGCGCGCCCGGGGCCGAGGCGGGGTTGGCGGTCAGGAACACCGCGGTCCCCGGCACCCGCTCGGGCGGGCGTTTGGCGAGGGCGGCGACCAGATCGGCGAGCGGGATCGCCTGCCGCTTCTCGAAGGCCGACACGATCCCGCGCCCGCGCACCCAGGTATGGATGACCAGGCCGACCCCCGCCCCGACGAGCAACGGCACCCAGCCCCCTTCGATCACGCGCAGGACATTGGCGCCGAAGAAGACGAGGTCGAGCGTCAGGAAGGGCAGGATCGCCGCCAGCGCGAGCGGGCGCGACCAGCCCCAGCGGTGGCGCACCACCAGATAGGCCAGGCACGTCGTCACCACCATCGTGCCCGTCACCGCGATGCCATAGGCGGCGGCCATCGCCGAGGACGTCTTGAACTGGATGACCAGCACGAGCACGCCGAACAGCAGCAACCAGTTGATCGCGGGCAGATAGATCTGCCCCTGGAAATCCGCCGAGGTCTGGCGCACCCGCAGGCGCGGCAGGAAGCCGAGCTGGATCGCCTGCTGGGTCAGCGAGAAGGCGCCGGTGATGACCGCTTGCGCCGCGATGACGGTCGCCAGCCCCGCCAGCACGATCAGCGCAGGACGCAGCGGCTCGGGCGCCATCAGGAAGAACCAGTCCTGATTGGTGAAGGGCTGGCCGCTGGCGGTCGCCTGTTCGAGGGTGGAAAGGGCGAAGGCGCCCTGCCCCAGATAGTTGAGCGCGAGCGCGGGCAGCACCAGCGAGAACCAGCCGATACGGATCGGCAGCCGCCCGAAATGGCCCATATCGGCGGTCAGTGCCTCGGCCCCCGTGACGGTCAGGAACACGGCACCCAGCACGAACAGCCCGACCATGCCATGGCTGGCGAGAAAGCCGACGCCGTAACCTGGCCAGACGACCCGCGCGATCGAGGGTTCGTCGGCGATATGCCAGACGCCCAGGCCACCGATGACCAGGAACCACAGGATACAGATCGGACCGAACAGCTTCGAGACCTGCGCCGTGCCGCGCGACTGGATGAAGAACAAGGCGACCAGGATGACGATCGTGCACATCCGGATGACGCCCTCGTCGAAGATCGACGCGGCCGAGGGGATGGTCCGCAACCCCTCCATCGCCGACAGCACAGACAGAGCCGGCGTGATGATCGCGTCACCGTAGAAGAGCGATGCCCCCGCCGCGCCCAGGACCAGCGCGATGCGCGAGCGTGCTCCGCCGGCGCGCCGGGCGAGCGCGGCGAGCGCCAGTACCCCGCCCTCGCCCTGATTGTCGGCCCGCATCAGGAAGACGACATATTTGATGGTCACGACCAGGATCAGCGACCACAATGCCAGGCTGAGCACGCCCAGGATTTCGCTGGGGTCGATGCCGTCGCCCGCCGATTGCGACAGCGCTTCGCGAAAGGCGTAGAGCGGGCTGGTGCCGATATCGCCGAACACCACGCCGATCGCCCCGACGGTCAGCGCAACGAGCGCCGGGTGGCGGTGCACGCCCGCCTCGCCCGTCTCGATCGATGAAACCGGATGGCCCGTCATCTCGCCCCTCATGTCGGTTGCCGTCCCCGTCATGCCCGCCGGAACCCCCTGTGCCAAAAGGACGGCGCGCTTTACGCTTCTGCGCGCCCGAAGCAAGGGCTTTCGGCGACCGTTTGCAAACGCTTGATATTGCCCGGCGTCAAGCGCATGGACCGGAAATGGTTCCCTTTTCGTTCGGCGGTCATGCATTCCAGGCGCTGGCCGACGGCGCGCTCTACTGGCCCGCGCGGGGGGCGTTGCTGGTCGCCGACCTGCATCTGGAGAAGGCGAGCTGGTATGCGGGCGGCGGGCAGATGCTGCCCCCCTACGACTCGCTGGCCACATTGTCCGAGTTGACCGCGATCGTTACCCGTACGGGCGCACGCGAAGTCTGGTGCCTGGGCGACAGCTTCCATGATGCGGACGGCTGCGACCGGCTGTTGCCGGAGGCGCGCGCGATGCTGCTGGCGCTGACCGGTGCGACCGATTGGACCTGGATCACCGGCAACCATGATCCGGTGCTGCGCGACCGCTGCGGCGGCGCGGTGACCGAGGAAGCAGCGGTCGACGGCCTGATCCTGCGCCACGAAGCCGATCCAGCCGAGACGCTCCCTGAGCTGTCGGGGCATTTCCACCCCAAGCTACGCCTGCGGGTGCGCGGCAAACTGATCGCGCGGCGCTGCTTCGTGGGGACACCCAACAAGCTGATCCTGCCCGCCTTTGGGGCATTGACCGGCGGGCTGGACGTCAATCATCCCGCGCTGCTCCAGGCGGTCGGCCGCCCCGCCGAGGCGCTGGTCCCCGTGCGCGACCGGATGCTGCGCTTCCCCGTCGCGGCGTGATCGATCCTCCCCGGCACGGGGAGGTGGCAGGGCGAAGCCCTGACGGAGGGGGGCTTCCACAAGGGACGTCCCTCGCGGCACGCCCCCTCCACCAGCCTGCGGCTGGTCCCCCTCCCCGTACCGGGGAGGATTTTATTGCGCCTCCGGCGGCGCGCGTTCTAGGACCCAGTCCTGGCTGACGATGATGATCGACCGCACCGGCCGCCCGTCCGCATCGCGGGAAGGGTCATAGCGATAGCGTTTCTCAATCAGGCTGCACGTCGTCTCGTCCAGTGCGCGGTTGCCGCTGCTCCGGGTCACGACGCAGCCGCTGACGCGGCCGTCGACATTGACGAAATAGCGCACCGTCACGCTGCCACTGACTCCCGCCTCGGCGGCTTCGCGCGGATAGTCGGAGTCCTTGATGCGCCCCTTGATCCGGCGTGGCGGGGTGTCGTCGCCATAACCATCGCCGTCGCCTGCCCCGCCGCTTCCCGTGCCGTTGCCGACACCTCCCGCACCGGTGCCGGGGCCGGGCTTGTCCGACGCCCCCTGACTGGCCTGCGATCCGGTGCCCGCGACGGGCGCGGCGATCACCGGCGAGACGGGTGGCAGCACGACCACGGGCGGCGGCGCGACCACTTGTGTCGCCTGCGACCGGAGATTGGGCGGCGCGGCGGCTCCGCGCGGGCGGTGGGTCTGGACGCGCTTGGGCTGGATCCGGGGCGGGGGTGGCGGAGCGGGGGGCTTCACGTCGAAGCTGTCCAGCGCCTCGCTGGGGGGCGGCAGGGTCGGCGCGAAGCCCAGTCCCACGATCAGCGCATAGCCCATGGCACCCACGATCAGCGTCGTGGGAACCGCCGCGCGCAAACGGTCGCGCCAATCGGGGCGTGCCAGCGTCATGGGGAACAGGTGGGAAGGCCGGGCATCCAAGGCAAGCCGTTACCCCCTGTCCCCCGCCCCCCGTCCGTGCCACAGGGCGGTCATGCAACCCCGATCCGCGCCAGAAGGAGCCCGCGCATGACCGAATCCGATATCCTGATCGTCGGATCGGGCGCGGCCGGGCTGACCGCGGCGCTGAACCTGGCCGACCGCTTCAAGGTCACGGTGCTGGCCAAGGGCAAGATGAACGAAGGCTCGACCGCCTGGGCGCAAGGGGGCATCGCCGCGGTCCTCGAACCCGGCGATACGTTCGACAGCCATATCGAGGATACGATGGTCGCGGGGGCGGGGCTGAACGACCGCGCCACCGTCGAGTTCGTCGTGGAGAACGCCCCCGCCGCGATCGAGCGGCTCCAGAAGCTCGGCGTCCCCTTCGCGACCGAGGGCAACATGCTGCACCTGACGCGCGAGGGCGGGCATTCGCATCGCCGCATCGTCCATGTCGCGGATGCCACCGGCTGGGCGGTGCTCGACGCTCTCTTACGCGCGGCGGACGCGCATCCCAATATCACCATGGTCCCCGATCAGGTCGCGATCGACCTGGCGACCAGCCGCCACGAGATGCGCTATTCGGGCGCGGGCCATGTCTGGGGCATCTATGCGGTCGACCGGCGGACCGGGCGCGTGGTGCTGCACAAGGCGCGCGCGACGATCCTGGCGACGGGCGGTGCGGGGCGGACCTATCAATTCTCGACCGCGCCCAAGGGGGCGACGGGCGACGGTATCGCGATGGCGTGGCGGGCGGGCGCCCGTGTCTCCAACATGGAATTCATGCAGTTCCACCCGACCTGCCTCTACAACACCCAGGTCAAGAATTTCCTGATCACCGAGGCGGTTCGCGGCGAAGGCGGCCATTTGAAAATCCCCGAGACTGGCCACCGCTTCATGCCCGATCTCGACCCGCGTGCCGAACTGGCGCCCCGCGATATCGTGGCGCGCGCGATCGACCATGAGATCAAGCGGCTGGGCCTGGATTACGTCCATCTCGACATCAGCCACCAGCCGCCCGCCTTTGTCCGCGAGCATTTCCCCAACATCCACGAAAAGCTGCTGTCGCTCGGCATCGACATGACGGTCCAGCCGATCCCGGTCGTCCCCGCCCAGCATTATACCTGTGGCGGCGTGATCGTGGACCGTGACGGGCGCACCGACCTGCCCGGTCTGTATGCGGCGGGCGAAGTCACCCAGTCGGGCCTTCACGGCGCGAACCGGCTGGCGTCCAACTCGTTGCTCGAATGCTTCGTCTATGGTGAGGCGTGCGCGAACCATATCGCGCAGCATTGGGACGACCTGCCCCCGCCGCCCGCCATCCGCGCTTGGGACGAAAGCCGCGTCACCGATTCGGACGAAGAGGTGGTCATCAAGCAGAACTGGACCGAAATCCGCCGCTTCATGTGGAATTATGTCGGCATCGTCCGCACCACCAAGCGGCTGGAGCGCGCGCAGCACCGCATCCGCATGCTGACCGACGAGGTGAACGACTATTACGGCCATTTCCGCGTCACGCCGGACCTGATCGAGCTGCGCAACCTGCTCCAGACCGCCGAGCTGATCGTCCGCTGCGCGCTGCACCGCAAGGAGAGCCGGGGGCTGCACTACACGCTCGACTATCCGGAGACGCTGGACGAGGCGGTCGACACCATCCTGATTCCTTGACCTCCCCAATTCCTCTCCTGGAAGTGGAGGTGGCGCGCGCAGCGCGTCGGAGGGGTGTCCCGCTATCGAGAGGGCAACACCCCCCCGTCAGGCTTGCGCCTGCCACCTCCCCTTGCAGGGGAACTGTTTACACGGGCCGCATTTGGGATTCATGTCTGTCGCTGTGATTTGAGACGGGGAGGATTGGATGCGTTGTCCGAAGTGTGAGGGGAGCGATCTGATCAAGCGGGGCCGGAAGGCGGG